>Ga0153990_1000023_pt1 | contig 77025 bp, 64 predicted proteins | sample TSNC074MetaG_FD_104739 | JGI IMG/M metagenome (GOLD analysis project Ga0153990, IMG submission 104739) | Attine ant fungus gardens microbial communities from North Carolina, USA - TSNC074 MetaG | ecosystem: Host-associated > Fungi > Mycelium > Unclassified | place: USA: North Carolina, Jones...
AGGTTGCAATCTCGCAAAAAAAGCAGGAATAACAAAAATGCGCTACTACCTGCCCGTTTGGACCGGCGTTGCCGGTTGCCTCGTCTTCGCCCAAGCCCAGCTGCCCTGGCTTGCGGTGGCCTCGCTCCTCGTCAGCTGGTCGTTCCTGTTGTTCTCCCACGACAACTCGAGAAATTCAGCCTGGCACTCCAAGATTTCCAACCTTCCCGTCAATTCCCCCCTGAGTTTTCAGTCCCATCATCGCCATTGAGGCGTGTTTCAGGCCAGGGACTGGCCTACACCCGACCTGACCGGTCTGGCTGTCTCATTGTTTGGTGAAGCAGCTCACAATTCCCACATCCCGCGTTAAAGTCCGACGGAACGTTTTCCTCCCTTCCGCTGCCCGGGCAAGCCACTCATCGCACCCTGATGCGAGAGAAGTGTGCCAGCCGTCCGCCCGCGCTGTGACGCACTCCCCCCTTCTTCACTTCCCCTCCTCCGCCGCAGCCCGACTGGCGTGCTATTTGCCCTGATCTGGGCCAACTCGACAGCGCCTTCCCGCCTTTTTACCGTGTGAACCTCTTTATCAGTGCCGAGTCCTAACGTCGCTACAGCCATCATGGCATTTAGCGATCGGTGGTCAGTCATCGGTCCTAGAGCGCCATAGTGAACATTTCATACGCTGGTAGCTGCCTCGCCCAGTTGAAAGTTCGTGCACGGTATACGCACAAGGATGGAACCATGAATTTGAAAGAACGCGGCATTTTGCATACGAATTCCTCGGCAATCTCGCTCGCACACCGCCTGCTCGACCTCGCCGTGATCACGCTGAGCGCCTATGTGGCAGGCACCTGGGCGTCGGAAACCGGCATGCGTCCCGAGCATTGGGTCGTCATCTTCCTGTCCTTGCTGATCTTCCATTTCCTTACCGAGCTGAACCACGTCTATGGTTCCTGGCGGGGTGAGCGCATCACCGACGAACTGCTCAAGATCGCCACCTACTGGGTGCTGACCTTCGCGACCGTGTTCATGGTCGACTACTTCTTCTTCGATCAGTCCTATCTCTCGCCTGGCGTGATGCAGGGCTGGCTGGGTCTGACGCTGGGCACGCTGTGCGGCTATCGCGTGCTGCTGCGCTCGATCATGCATTCCCTGCGCAAGGCCGGCATCAACACCCGCAATGTCGCCATCGCCGGCAACGGCATGGTCGCCCAGCGCCTGGCGCACACCATCAGCACCGCCCCCTGGATGGGCCTGCGCATCGCCGGTTTCTACAGCGACAACCAGGACACCGGTGAAGAAGGCGTACCCAGCCCGGCGCTGAATGGCGGTCTGGATCGCCTCATGCAGGACGTTCGCTCCGGCCAGGTCGACAAGGTATACATCACCCTGGGCATGGCCGATCAGAGCAAGATCAACTGGCTGGTCCAGGAGCTGAGCGATACCACCGCGTCGGTCTACATCATCCCGGACATCTTCATGTTCCACCTGCTGCATGCCCGTAGCGAGAGCCTGGACGGCCTGCCCAGCATCAGCATCTTTGATACCCCGATGGATGGCGCCAGCCATATCGTCAAGCGTATCGAGGACATCGTGCTGTCTTCGATCATCCTGGCCATGATCTCCCTGCCCATGCTGGCCATCGCCATCGGCATCAAGATCACCTCGCCCGGTCCGATCTTCTTCAAGCAGAAGCGCTACGGCATGGACGGCAAGCCGATCGAAGTGTGGAAATTCCGCAGCATGAAGGTCATGGAAAATGGCGCCAAGGTCACCCAGGCGACCAAGAATGACTCCCGCATCACCCCGTTTGGTGCATTTTTACGACGTACGTCTCTCGATGAATTGCCTCAATTCATTAATGTACTCCGCGGCGAAATGTCCATCGTGGGTCCCCGTCCCCATGCCGTCGCTCATAACGAGCAATACCGCAAGCTGGTGCAGGGCTACATGCTCCGCCACAAGATGAAGCCCGGCATTACCGGTTGGGCTCAGGTCAATGGCTGGCGCGGCGAGACCGACACTCTGGACAAGATGCAGAAGCGCGTCGAGTTCGATCTGGACTATATCCACCACTGGTCCTTCTGGTGGGACGTCAAGATCATCTTCCTCACGCTGTTCAAAGGCTTCATCAATAAGAACGCATACTGAGTCTGGCCGGGGCCGTTGGCCCCACTACTCAGCACGACGATCTGGAGCCTGGACTCCCGACTCTAATTACATCGGCAGCGAGCAACTCCTGTACGGGCTTTGCTGGGCTATCTGCCGTCGATACCTGTTGTCCGGACAACAGGAAGGTTTTTGAAGAATGATCAAGTCGATATTGGTTGTATGCGAAGGGAACATCTGTCGCAGCCCGGTCGCAGAAGCACTACTGGCCAAGGCGCTGGAAGGCCGTGACGTCCAGGTCGGTTCGGCCGGCATCAGGGCGCTGGTGGGCCACGGCATGGAAAAGACCGCTCAGGAGGTATTGCTACGGGAGAACGGCATCGATTTCACCACCCACAAAGCTCGCCAGGCGGATGCAGAGATGCTGCGCAAGGCGGATTTGATTTTGACCATGGAAGAGTTTCACTCACGCTCCGTCGAAAGTATTGCTCCTGAAGTCAGGGGTAAGGTTTTTCTGATCGGGAAATGGTTGAGCAATCAAGAAGTACCAGACCCTTATCGCCTTTCTAAAGAGATGTTTCAAAATGTCCAAATACTTTTGACGCGCTGTGTAGACAGTTGGCTTCCATACATCAAATAGGGAAGAAGGAATTTCATGACCACGATGCCTCGCTTTACTCCCGAAGTTAAAAATGAGTCGGATATCAACTTCTCCGCACTCTTCGGAATGTTGATCGATTACAAATGGCAACTGCTGTCGGTAATCGGCATTTTCGCTGCGCTCGGTATTGGCTACGCCATCCTGGCCACACCGATGTATTCGTCCAACGCCATGATCCAGATCGAAATGGAGAAGAAGGGCGTTACCCGACTGACCGACCAGACCAGCGGCATGCCGCCGCCCATGCCTGAGGCGGTGACCGAGATCGAGCTGCTCAAGTCGCGCTCCGTGATCGGCAAGGCGATCGAGAACCTCAAGCTGGATATCGAGGTCAAGCCGCGCTATTTCCCGCTGATCGGCAACTTCGTCGCGCGCCGTTTCGAGCCGCAGAATGAAACCGACGTCGCCTCTCCCCTGCTCGGCCTGAACAGCTTCGCCTGGGGCGGCGAGAAACTGGTCATCGACCAGCTGGAAGTGCCGGACAGCAACCTCGATAAGCCGATGAAGCTGAAGGTCGAGGACAACCAGAACTTCACCGTCTTCAACGCCGACGACGAAGTGGTACTGCACGGTGGCCTCGGCCAGCCGGTGAGCAATGCCGGTTACCAGATCAAGGTGACTACGCTGCAGGCTCGCCCCGGCACCGAATTCACCATCATGAAGAAGCGTTTCTCCAAGACCATCCAGGAATACCAGGGCCGCATCGTCGCCGGTGAACGCGGCAAGATGTCGGGCATCATCGGTGTCGGTCTGCAAGACGCGGATCCGCTGAAGGCCCAGGCCATCGTCCAGGAAGTCGCGGACATCTATGTTCAGCAGAACATCGATCGCAACGCCGCCGAGTCCACCCAGAGCCTGGAATTCCTGCGCGCCCAGATCCCGGTCGTGAAATCCGATCTGGAAAAGGCCCAGTCCGCGCTGAACTACTACCAGACCAACAAGAAGTCGGTCGATATCGACAGCGAGACCAAGGGTGTCCTGGAACAGACCGTTGCCCTGGATAACCAGATCTCCGAGCTGAACCTCAAGCGCACCGAGATGGACCGCAAGTTCACTAGACAGCACCCGGCCTACCAGGCGCTGATGAGCCAGCTGGGCCAACTCCAGGCCGAGCGCGCCAAGCTGCAGAAGCGCGTCGAAGTGCTGCCGGAAACCCAGCAGGAACTGCTGCGCCTGAACCGCGACATCGAAGTGACCGGTCAGACCTATGCGCTGATGCTGAACAAGGCACAGGAGCTGGAAGTCATTCGCGCCGGTACCGTGGGTAGCGTCCGCATCATCGACAACGCCAACGCCAACGTTGACGATCCGTCCGCCCCCAACAAGCCGCTGATCATCGCCGTCGCCATCATCCTGGGCGGCATCGTCGGCCTGGCCATCGTCTACACCCGTCACACCCTGCGTCGCGGTGTCGAGACCCCGGAAGCCATCGAGCAGATCGGCCTGCCGGTCTACGCCTCGATCCCCTACAGCAAGAACCAGGCGGACACCACCAAGGTACTGGGCACCAAGCAGCCGGGCGAGTCCTCGCTGACCGCCCTCACCCATCCGACCGATCTGAGCACCGAGGCGCTGCGCAGCCTGCGTACCAGCCTGCACTTCGCCATGATCGAGGCCAAGAACAACATCCTGATGATCTCCGGTCCCAGCCCGGGCGTCGGCAAGTCCTTCGTGTCCTCGAACCTGGCCGCGGTGATCGCCGAGTCCGGTCAACGCGTCCTGCTGATCGATGGCGACATGCGCAAGGGCTATCTGCACAAGCTGATGAACACCAAGCAGCAGGACGGCCTGTCCGATCTGCTGAGTGGCCGCATCGCCCTGAACGACGCCATCAAGAAGACCGAAGTCGGCAGCCTGGATTTCGTCTCCTGCGGCCAGTTCCCGCCGAATCCGTCGGAACTGCTGATGAGCCTGAGATTCACCACCGTGCTGAAGAAATTCAGCGAGCTGTACGACATCGTGATCATCGACACCCCGCCGATCCTGGCGGTGACCGAGGCCGGCATCATCGGCAGCCACGCCGGTACCAGCCTGATCGTCGCACGTTTCGGCGTGAACAGTGTCAAGGAGCTTGAGGCGACCAAGCGCCGCTTCGACCTCAACGGCATTCCGCTCAAGGGCGTGATCTTCAACGCCGTGGAGCGCAAGGCCAGTAACTACGGCTCCTACGGCAACTATCACTACTCTTACGAGCAGAACGCCAAGAGCTGATGCACGACCCGGCTGGACGGCCCGAGCGCCGTCCAGCCAATCCCTTCAGGGATCGCGGCAGTATTCGTACAGGCGCATCGAACAAGAAACTACCTCACACAGCGATTTCGAAGGGTTCGCTCCTGAACCCGGCCACGCTTGGCAGCCTTGGATCTCGACGCTGTACCGGATTGATGATTCTGAAGAATAGGAACACGCCAATGAACGTAGTCATGGTGCTCAACTACAAGGCCCCCAACGAAACCATCAGTTGTGTGGAGAGCATCCTCAAGCACTGCCCGTCCATCGATCACGCGGTGGTGGTGGACAATGATTCCCAGGACGGCTCCATCGACGTCCTGCAACGCTGGCAGGCCGACAACGGCCTGAGCCAGGTCACCGTGCTCGCCAGTCCACGCAACGACGGCTACGCCGGTGGCAACAACTACGGCATGCGCTGGGCGCTGGACAACCTGGCGGTCAAGCATTTCTGGGTCGTCAACAACGACGCCTACGTCAAGGACGATGCCTTCGCCCCGCTGCTGGCCGAGCTGCAGCGCGCGCCCAAGACCATCGTCGGCTCGGTGATCCTGAGCTCCCAGACCGGTCGCCTGGAATGCTATGGCGGCGGCATCCTCTACCCGCTGCTGGGCAAGTCCAAGCTGCTGGGCAAGGACATCGCGGTCAGCGACATCGCCAAGCTCGATCGTGAACCCGACTACATCATGGGTTGCAGCATGGCCTTCTGCGCCAGCCTGCTGACCGAGATCGGGTTCATGGACGAAGCCTACTTCATGTACTCCGAAGAAGTGGACTGGCAGTACCAGGCCAAGCGCAAGGGCGTCGCCCTCAAGGTGCTGCGGGAGAGCCAGCTCTATCATTACGGCTCGATGAGCTCGGGCGGACGCAGTGCCTTCTATCACTACTTCCGCAATCGCGCCGCGACCCGCTTCAATCGCAAATTCCATGGCACGCCCTACGCACTGGTCTCCGCCGTGCTGCTGTCCGGCATCACCGTGCTCAAGGAATTCAAGAATCCGAAACTGGCCTGGTCCGGCGTGAAGGGCGCCTTCAAGGGAGCGACGATGCATGTCTAACCTACGCACCCAAGCCTTTGGTATCGACTTCTTCACCGGTACCAAGGACGAGCTGATGAGCTCGATCAGCCAGGACATCCACCGGCCCTACAGCTACATCGTCACGCCGAACATCGACCATGTCGTGCAGCTGCAGAGCAACCCCGACATGCGCGAGTCCTACCAGCGCGCCGGCAAGCGCATCTGCGACAGCCGGATCCTGATGCCCATCCTCAAGTCGCTGGGGGTGGCCGTACCCGAGGTCATCACCGGCAGCGATCTGACGCTGAGCATCCTGCGCAAGGCCAACGACGAACGCCTGTCGGTGGTGTTGATTGGTTCGAGCGAGAATGACGTGGGCAAGCTGCGGCGGATGTATCCGCACATGCAGCTGGCGCACTACAACCCGCCGATGGGCTTCATCAACGATCCGCTGGAAACGCAGAAATGCGTCGACTTCGTGATGCAGAATCCGTCGGAGTTCATCCTCTATGCCGTCGGGGCGCCGCGTCAGGAAAAGCTCGCGCGGCAGATCGACAGCAGCAAGCGCACCGGCGTCGGCCTGTGCATCGGCGCGTCCATCCTGTTTGCCGTCGGCACCGTCAAGCGGGCGCCGCGCTGGATGCAGAAGGCCAAGCTGGAGTGGCTGCACCGGATGTGTTCGGAGCCCAAGCGGCTGGCCAAGCGTTACGTGCACGATGCGGTGAGCATCCTGCCCATCTATCTCAAGGAACGCAGCAGTCGACGCACCTGAGGGGCTGCCCCGCAGCGTTCTCAGCCGCAAGGAAGATGACCACCGGACAAGCAGTCCGGTGGTCCCGTCTGGATGGGTAGGTCTATGAGCATTCTCCGTAAAAGTACCGTTTCCTTCGTTCTCCTGGTTCCGTTGCTGATCCTGCACCTGGACGTGTTCGGCGAAAGCCCGCACAACCCGGTCGGCATCCTCTATCTGAACGAGTTGTACCTGGCCATCTGCATGGCCTTCACCTTCTTCTACCTGCTGACCAGCATTGGTACCCAGCAGCGCGAATTCAAGATCCTGATGACCTACGCCGTCTATTCGTCGGTGGTCTTCATCGGTCTGCCAGCGATCTTTTCCTTCCTGTTCTACGGCCAGCCGCTGGTCTACGGCCTGATCGAGGAGCGGCGGATCCTGTTCAGCTTCGGCTTCGCCACCCTGATGTTCCTGGGGCGCAACATGAGCGCCTCGCAATTCGAGAAGGCCCTGCTGATCACCGCGCTGCTGGCCGCCGTCATGGCCTGGATGTTCAAGTTCGGCGTGCTGCCGGACCTGCGGGACAAGCAGTCCTCCTTCGACCGCCCGGACCGTTCCTCCATCGGTGCGCCGGCGCTGTGCCTGGCCTACTTCTACTGCATCCAGACCTGGAACAAGGGCATCTCGCCGATCGATGGCTCGGCGCGCAGCAAGACCGTGCACATCGTGCTGGCCATGGTGTTCCTGCTGACCCTGGTGTTCGGCACCCAGACCCGGCAGCTGATCGTGCTGGCGCTGGTGTTCACCGTGTTCTGCCTGAAGAGCAAGTCGATCGTCTGGATCTGCGTCTCCGCGCTGCTGCTATCGCCCTTCTTCATCTTCCCGGACCTGATGAAGGTGCTGGGGTTGAACCTGGACTTCTATGCCCAGTCGGTGCAGGACGGCCCCACCGACGGGGTGCGCGAGCAGACCATCGGCTACATCTTCTCCCACCTCAGTCAGAACCACTGGTTGCCGAGCGGCTCGCTGTCGCTGATGTGGAACAACGGCTTCATCCCCTACTTCGGTGAGTACTTCTTCCTTTCCGACGTCGGCGTGTTCGGCACCCTGTTCCGCTTCGGCTTCCTGGCCTTCATCATCATCCCGGTGTCGCTGTTCCTCTACTATCGCTGGGCGAAGATGCTGCACCCCGATACCGGTTTCGTGGTGACCGCCACCCTGGCGCAGCTGGTGATCTGGCCGCTGGCCGGTTTCTTCGAGTACCTCCAGGCCACCATCTGCTACCTGCTGGTGATCCAGGCGCTGCGTGCGCTGCACCATTACAGCTCCGCATCCGTCCAGGAGACCTACGTCAGCAGTCCCTACCCGCGTCCGAGCAGCCAGCTGGCTCGCCCGGTCTGATCCCGCGTGCCGCCCGACGTCGGTCGGGCGGCCTCAAGGAGTTTTCACCCCCACGATGTCGATGATCAAAAACAGCACCTGGAACATCCTGGGTGTCGTCATTCCCAGTGCCATCGCGCTGCCCACCATGGGCGTGCTGTCGCGCCTGCTCGGGGTCGAGCAGTTCGGCCTGTTCACCCTGGCCTTCGCCATCGTCGGCTATGCCACCCTGTTCGATGCCGGCCTGTCGCGGGCGGTCATCCGCGCCGTGGCCATGCACCATGGCGACAAGGGACTCAACCGGCTGGTCATGGGCACGGCCACCGGCGCCGTCATCGGCCTGAGTCTGCTGGCGACGCTGCTGCTGTGGTTCGGCGCGGGCAAGGTGGTGAGTCTGCTGCACGTCTCGCCCGAACATTTCGACAATGCCGTGGCCGGCTTTCGCTGGCTGAGCCTGTGCGTGCCGCCCTTCCTGCTGGCGACGGTCTGGTTCGCCTACCTGGAAGGCAACGAGCGCTTCGGTGAATTCAACATCCTGCGGACCTTCTCCAACAGCCTGCTGGCGATCGCGCCGCTGATCGCGGTGCTGATCGAACCGAGCTTTTCCGCCACGGTGATCGGTCTGGTGCTGGCGCGGGTGGTGTCCATGGCGCTGGCCTACTGGCCGCTGCACAAGGACTTCCCGGAAGGCATCCGCACCTTCAAGGTCGAGGTGTTCAAGGAACTGCTGAAATTCGGCAGCTGGATGACGGTTAGCAACATCATCAGTCCGCTGATGGTCTACTTCGACCGCTTCGTGCTGTCGCACATGGTCGGCGCCAGCCGCGTGTCCTTCTATACCGCTCCGGCCGAAGCGGTCTCGCGGATGCTGATCATCCCCAATGCCGTGGCCCGGGTGGTGTTCCCGCTGCTGAGCAAGAGCGGCGACGACGCCGCGCGCCAAGCCAACAAGGCCTTTTGGGGCCTGCTGCTGATCAGCCTGGCGATGGTGCTGCCGATCCTCGTCCTGGCGCCCTGGATCATGACCGTGTGGATGGGTCCGGAGTACGGCGGCGATGCCGCGCAGATCCTGCGCATCCTGGCGGTGGGTTTCATCTTCAACGCCCTGGCGCAGATTCCCTTCGCCAAGATCCAGGCCCGCGGCCATTCGCGGACCACGGCGATGATCCATCTCGCCGAGCTGCTGCCCTACCTGGGTCTGCTGGTGGTGTGCATCCAACACTTCTCCATCATGGGCGCCGCCATCGCCTGGACCATCCGGGTGACCGTGGACTACCTGGCGCTGGAATACTTCGCCCGGCGCACGCCGCCGCTGCAACCCACGCCGGTCTACCAGCAGAGCTCCTGAGGGAGCCCTGTCCAGACGAACTTACGCAACACACGAGAGGTGCTGTCCGTGTCACGAGTGAAACGTCGTATCGGTGGTGGCCTGCTGGCCACCGTATTACTTTCCGCGGCGCTTTATGGCCAGGCTCAGCCACAGCCGGCGACAGCCAAGGTGGATCTCATCGGCATCAACCTGTCGGCCGCCGGCTTCGCCGGCCAGGTGCTGCCCGGCGTGGAAGGCACCAACTACTTCTATCCCACCGAGGATTACTTCCGCCGCTACGCGGCCAAGGGCATCCGCTTCATCCGCTTCCCCTTCCTCTGGGAGCGGGTGCAGCCCCAGCTGGGCGGTGAACTGGATCAGGCCCAGGTCGCCCTGCTGCAGCGCACCCTGGACTTCGCCGACAAGTACGGCATCCGGGTGATCCTCGACCTGCACAACTACGCACGCTATCGCGGCCAGCTGATCGGCTCGCCCCAGGTGTCCTATGCCAGCTACGCCGATGTCTGGAAGCGCCTGGCGCTGACCTTCCAGAAGCATCCGGCGCTGTACGGCTACGATGTCATGAACGAACCCCATGACACCCAGGGCCTCTGGCCGCGGGCGGCGCAGACGGCCGTGGACAGCATCCGCACGGTGGACATGAAGACGCCGATCTTCATCGCCGGCGACAGCTGGTCCAGTGCCCAGCGCTGGCCGCAGGTGAATGGCGATCTGCTGATCAAGGATCTGGCGGACAACCTGATCTACGAGGCGCACATCTACTTCGACGAAGACTCCAGTGGCAACTACGCCTCGGGCATGAAGGGCGTCCATCCCATGATCGGCGTGGAAAGAACCCGCCCCTTCATCGAGTGGCTGAAAAAGCACAATTTGCGCGGCTTCATTGGCGAATATGGGATACCTGCACACCCGCAATGGCTGGAAGCCATGGACAATCTGCTCAGCTATCTGGGCGAGCAGTGCGTACCCAGCGCCTATTGGGCGGCGGGTCCGGGGTGGGGCGACTATCCTCTGGCCATCGAACCGAAGAATGGCGCGGAGAAGCCGCAGACGGCCCTGCTAGAAAAACACCTGAACAAACATGACTGCGAAGTCATAGGACCTCGTTAGCGGAGATATGACAGATTTCGAACGGCGTCACCTTTTTCCGCTCCGGTGGCGCTGAACTCGATGGCCAAGGGCCAGTCCTAGACCAGCAGACTCAGGTGCTCGTACAACTAAAAGCTGAGACCCGAGTTCTCTCGCCGCTGGATAGGCTGGCCGCATGGAATCCAGTCCCCTGTCGAGGACCGTTATGTCTCGCGAAGGAACACCATGAATAACCGGCTCGTTGCTTCTACCTTCCGATTTATTCCTCTTGCTCACACTCAATCAGCAATCAAGGACGAATGACATGAAAACCAAATTTACCGCTCTGGCCTTGCTGTCTGGCATCGTCCTGCAGGGTTGTGCCTACTCCCCGGGTCAGTACCTGGATCAGGACGACCTGAAAAGCGATCCGAGCATCCAGGGCACCAAGGTCCAGCTGATCCCGATCACCAGCTCGCTGCTGATGAGCCAGGATTCCGCGGCCCTGTCCAAGGCTCCCGACCTCAAGCCCCTGCTGGACTACAAGCCGCAGGCTTACCGCGTCGGTGCGAGCGACCTGCTCTACATCACCGTCTGGGATCACCCCGAACTGACCGCTCCGTCCGGCGCCCAGCAGCAGCTGGAAGCCAACGGTCGCCTGGTGCGTCCGGATGGCACCCTGTTCTACCCCTACGTCGGCACCGTGCGCGCCGCCGGCAAGACCCTGGAAGAGATCCGTACCGATATCTCCCGTCGTCTGGCCACCTTCATCGACAATCCCCAGGTCGACGTCAGCGTGCTGAAGTTCGGCAGCCAGAAGGTCACCATCTCCGGCGCCGTAAACAAGGGCGATGCCATTCCCCTGACCACCAAGCCCATCACCCTGGTGGAAGCCCTGGGTCAGGCCGGCGTGGCCAACAGCGGTGGCGCCGATCTGACCGGCGTGACCCTGGTGCGTGACGGCAAGGAATACCGCCTGGACACCGACAGCCTGAACCGCAAGGATTCCAAGCTGTACGGCATCTACCTGAAGGACGGCGACAGCCTGCACCTGCCCTACAACGATGCCCGCAAGGTCTATGTGGTCGGTGAAGTCCGCGCTCCGGCAGCGGTCAGCTACAAGATCACCAACCTGAACCTGATGGAAGCCCTGAGCCAGGCCGGCGGCATCCAGCAGGAAACCGCCAACGCCGATGCCGTCTACGTCATCCGTGGCCCGGAAGACCTGAAGGCCCCGGGTGCCACCGCCCAGGTCTTCCACCTGGCGGCCAAGAATCCCACCGCCTATGTGCTGGCGCAGAACTTCCATCTGCAGCCGCAGGACGTGGTCTTCGTCGGCCCGGCCGGTATCACCCGCTGGAACCGCTTCGTCAGCCAGCTGCTGGGCTCGACCAACATCCTCTCCACCAGCGCCAACCTGAACAGCAGCTTCAAGTAACAGCGCTCGCTTGCCGTCATGCCGGTTACCGCCGCGCATGACGGCAATTCCCCTGATGTTCCGCGACACCCCTCCTGCCTTCCCGCGCTACACCTCCTTGCCCACACGTCTGAAACCCGCTGCCTAGAAAGGCTTTCCAGCAGACGATTAATTATTTCGATACCTATTAACCCGGTAATTGCTGCCGCTCGGCTTGGCGCAGGCAGTTTTTCGTCACGCTTTTGCGTAATGTAGCTAACCTGATACCGAAGTTGGGCACGTTTAAGGACTGGGTGTGGCGTCAGGCAAGGCAATTAGAGCAGGGTCCCGCTTGGGTTGGTGGAGCAGGCTGACGGTATGGCTGCTGGGCTCCCTGTCCCTCATGGGGACGGCCCTGGCCGCGCCCGCCAGCGTGGCCTTCTGGTATGCGGAAAAGCCGCCGGTGGCCGAACTCGCCCAGTTCGACTGGGTGGTGCTCGAACCCGGCCATGCCAGTGCCGCCGATGTCCGCGCGCTGCACGACGGCGGTGCCCAGCCCTTCGCCTACCTGTCCATCGGCGAATTCGCCGGCGATGCGGCGGCGCTGGAGAAGGCCGGTCTCAGCGCGGGTGCCAGCCCGGTGGCCAACAAGGCCTGGGGCAGCCAGGTGATGAACCTGGCAGCGCCGGTATGGCGAACCCACCTGCTCGAACGCGCCGCCCAGCTGGCCAAAGCCGGTTACACGGGGCTTTTCCTCGACACCCTCGACAGTTTCCAACTGGTGGCCGAAGACCAGCGGGAAACCCAGCGCCTGGCGCTGAAGAGCCTGCTGGCCGAGCTGCACCGCCGCCAGCCAGCGCTCAAGCTGTTCTTCAACCGTGGCTTCGAGGTGCAACCGGAATTGCCCGGGGTGGCTGCCGCCATGGCGGTGGAATCCCTCTACGCCGGCTGGGATGCCGGCAAGAAGACCTATCGTCCCGTCAGCGAGCAAGACCGCGAGTGGCTGAAGCCGCGGATCGAGGCGGCGCGCAGTGCCGGCATCCCGGTCATCGCCATCGAATACCTGCCGCCGGAGCAGCGTGACGAAGCCCGGCGCCTGGCCAGGCGGCTGCGCGACGAAGGCTATGTGCCCTATATCACCACCCCCGACCTCAACACCCTGGGCATCAGCTCGGTAAACCTGCAGCCGCGCCGGCTGGCGCTGCTCTACGATGGCCGCGAAGGCGCCCTGCGCCAGTCGGCGGTGCACCGCTTCCTGGGCAGTGCCCTGGAGTATCAGGGTTATCGCCTGGACTATGTCGATGCCTCCAAGCCGCTGCCCGCGGCCTGGCCCAGTGCTCTCTACGCCGGGGTGGTGGTGTGGATGACCAGCGGTCCGCCCCCTCATTCCCGGGAATTCAGCGACTGGATCGGCCTGCGCCTGGACGAAAAGACCCCCCTGCTGATTCTCGGCGGCCTGCCGCTGGACAACGAGGCCCTGCTCAAGCGCCTGGGTCTGGGCGTCAGTCGCAAGCCACTGCCCGACGGCCTGACCCTCAAGGTGCTGGACCCTGCCCTGGCCGGCAACTTCGAAGCACCGGTCAAGTTGCGCACGCGTGACCTGCCCGCCGTGCAGACGCTGCCCGGTGGGCCGACCCCGGTGGTCAGCCTGAGCGGTCCGGGCGGCACCTTCGTGCCCATGGGCGTGGCCTCCTGGGGCGGCTTCGCCTTCGGCCCCTATGTCATGGAAGACGGTCCCGAAGCCAGTCGCTGGATCATCGATCCCTTCGCCTTCACCGCGAAGACCCTGCAACTGCCACCCCTGCCGGTACCCGATCCGACCACGGAGAACGGTCGACGCATCGCCACCGTGCACATCGACGGCGACGCCTTCGCCTCCAAGGCGGAGATTCCCGGTGCGCCCTTTTCCGGCCAGGTGGTGCTGGAGCAGTTCATCCAGCCGCATCCCTTTCTGACCTCGGCGTCGATCATCGAAGGCGAGGTCGGCCCCAAGGGCCGCTATCCGGAGCTGACCGCGCAACTGGAGCCCATCGCCCGTCGCCTGTTCGCCGATCCCAAGGTGGAGGTGGCCACCCACACCTTCAGCCACCCGTTCTTCTGGCAACCGGCGGTGGCCGAGCAGAGCGAGAACTTCGAAGCCCAGTACGGCTACATGATGCAGATTCCCGGCTACGACAAGGTGGATTTCACCCGGGAGATCGTGGGTTCGACCCGCTATATCAACGAGCGCCTGACCACCCCGCAGAAGCCGGTGAAGATGGTGTTCTGGTCCGGGGACGCCCAGCCGGATGCCGCCACCCTCAAGCTCGCCTACGACAATGGCCTGCTCAACGTGAACGGCGGCAACTCGCACATCACCCGGTCGCAGCCTTCGGTGAGCGGACTCTATCCCTTCATCCGCCCCACCCCGGGCGGCCTGCAGTTCTATGCGCCCATCATCAACGAGAACGTCTACACCAATCTCTGGCGCGGTCCCTACTACGGCTTTCGCGATCTGCTCTATACCTTCGAACGGACCGAGCACCCCCGGCGTCTGCGCGGCCTGCATCTCTATTACCACTTCTACTCGGGCACCAAGCAGGCGTCGCTCAAGGTCATGGAAGAGATCTACCAGGGCATGGCCGCCGAACATCCCATTTCGCTGTGGATGAGCGACTACCTGAGTCGCCTGCGCGGCTTCTATACCGCCAGTCTCGCCCGGGAAGACGACGGCAGCTGGTCGATCAAGGCCCTCGACGGTCTGCGTACCCTGCGCCTGGATCCGCGCCTGGGTTGGCCGGATCTGCAGCGCTCCAGGGGCATCGCTGGGGTCCGCGACCTGCCGCAGGGGCGTTATGTCCACCTGGCCGGCGCTCAGGCGCGGCTGGTCCTGCGTGACAGCCGCGACCCCACCCCCGCGCTGGAAGAGGCCAACATTCCGCTGCAGCAGTGGGACTACCTGTCGCCGACGCGCATCCGCTTCGCCTTCGCCGGACAATTCCCGCTGGAGCTGACCCTGCGCGCGTCCTCGGCCTGCGAGGTGCGGGTCGGTCGCGAGCGCTACAAGAGCCAGCCGGCTGCGGCCGGACTTCAGACGTTCAAACTTCCGCTAACACGAGTGAGTGACGGTGAGATCGTCTGCGGCTAAGAAAACCCGGCTCCTGAGTGGTTGGACGCTGCTGGGGGTCGCGCTCCTCACCGCACTGGTGCTGGTGCTGACCTTTCATGGCAAGCAGGTCTTCCTGCCCGGCGAGGAGCCGGCCGATCAGGTATCCATCAGCTACGCCCAGGTGCTGCTCAAGGCGACCCCGGACGACACCGGGCTGCGCATGAAGCTGATCGACCAGCTGATCGCCCTCGGGCGCATCGACGAGGCGCGGCGGCAATTGCAGCTGCTGCCGAAACCGCTGGCGTCGACGCCCTTCTATGCCCTGGAGCTGGACATCCTGCAGGCTGAAGCCCAGCCGCAAGGCCTGGCCGACGCCGAGCGCGAGCGCCTGGCCCAACAGCTGAGCGCCCTGGACGTGGCGACCCTGAGCACGCCCCAGCTGCAACGGGTCGCCGAGCGCGCCCTGCAACTGGGCGATCCGGCCACGGCGGCGCAGCGTTATGTCGAACTGGCGCGCCGCGATCCGCCCCGGCGCCAGCAATGGCTGGAGCAGGCGGCGCGCTGGAGCCTGGCCGGCGGTCGTCAGCAGGAGGCCGCGCGCCTCTATCTGCGCCTGGCCGATCTCGCCGATTCGGCCGAGCAACGCCAGGGCTACCGGCACCAGGCCTTCGATGCCTGGCTTGCCGCCGGCCAGGGCGCCGAGGCCGCCGCCCTGCTGGAGCAGGAACTGCCGCGGCTGCAGGCCGATGCCAGCGGTCTGGCCTGGCTGCAGGCCGGGGTGGCCGCCGCCCAGGGCAGCGGGCGCCTGGACCTGGCCCAGCGCCTGATCGATCGCTGGCGCGAGTGGCAGCCGGACGACCCGGCCGCCCTGGAGGCCGCGTACCGGCTGGCCCTGGGCCGAGGCGACACCGAACGTGCCTGGGAAGAGGGTCATCAGCTGCTGGCGCTGCGTCCGGACGATGAAAAACTGCTCGCGGAACTGGCCCAGCTGGGCGAGTGGACCGGGCATATGGACGAAGCCCTCGACCTCTGGTTGCGCCTGCTGGCGCGCCAGGACGATCCGGAACGGCGCGATCATGCCTGGAAGCTGGCCGCCCGGGCGTTTCGCTTCGATGCCGTGGTCGAGTTGCTGGCCGAGGCTTCGCGGCAACGGCAACTGGACAAGACCGAACTGGATGCGCTGATCTTCGCCTACGAATCCCTGGGCGATCCCGCCGCCGAGGAGCGCTGGCTGCGGGACTACCTCCGGCGTCAGCCGAAGCAGCGCCTGGCCTGGGAGCGGCTGCAGCAGCTGCTGGCCCGTACCGAGCAGGGCGACGCCGAAGCCGCAGGCTGGGCCGCGTTCGGCAAGAGATTCCCGCTGACCAACGCGGAGTATCTGACTTGGGCCGGCACCCTGTGGGAGCTGTTCAAGCCCGAAGAAGCCTGGAAGGTGCTCGAGGGCATGCCGGCCAAGCAGCGGCAGGGCGTCGACTACTGGCGGCTGCGGGCGGAGCTGGCCTGGGAGCTGGAGCGCGACGGCGAAGCCCAGCTGGCCTTCGAACGCCTGGCCACGATCGACAAGGGCCTGACCGCCAACGACGAGGATCGCCTGCTGGCGATCTATCTGCGCACGGCGCCGCGCAAGGCCCTGGCCTTGCTGGAAAAGAGCTGGGAAAAGAGCAAGAACCAGAAGCGCCTGACCGACGCCCTGCAATGGGCCGAGCAACTCAAGGACACCGCGGCGCTGGAGCGGCTGCTGGCCAGTGCCGCGCGCGAGCCGGCTTCGGCCGACAATCCCGCGGTCTGGCTGGCGCGCTCGGGGCTGGACTTCCAGCGCGGGCGCATCGCCCAGGCCGAAGAGGGCTATCGCCAGGCCTTGCAGCGCTTTCCGGATGACGACCGCTTCCGCGAACGGCTGCTGTGGCTGCTCATTGATCAGAATCGCCAGACCGAACTCGCCACCCTGCTGCGCGACTGGAAGGGTCGGGCCCGAGACAGCGACGTGCTCTGGTTGCCCTTCGGCAGCGGTCTGGTGCTGCTGGGCCAGGCGGAAGAGGCGCTCGGCTGGTATCGCCGCTACCTGGACGCCCATCCCCAGGACTGGCTGGTGCAGGCCGCCTACGCCGACGCCCTGGACGCCGCCGGTCACCAGGACGCGGCGCTGCGGCTGCGCAAGGCCGTCACGCCGCACCTGGCCAACGACGAGGTGCCGGCCACCCCCGAGCGCTATGCCACCTACCTGCGCCTGCTCTCCAGCCTGCGCGGCCCCCAGGCGGCGCTGGCCCAGGCGCGCCTCTGGCAGGATGGCTCGCCGAGCATGCTGCAACTCTGGTTCGACCAGTGGCTCGACGCCCTCAGCCAGAACAACGACGACGGCCTCAAGGGCGAATGGCTGGCCTGGGCCAAGAGCCGTGGCCTGAAGGTGCGTCAGTACGAGCAATTGCAGGAAGTCTTGCGGCGACAGAATCGCGGCGAGTTGGAGAAGCTGCTGGCGGCCGGTGATCTGGATCCGGCGCAGCGTGTCGAGGTGCTGCAGCGCCTCGGCCATGCCGGCGACGCCCAGGCCGCGGCCCTGACGGCCGCCGGCGACGAGCCGCCGGAGGTCATCCAGCGACAGTTGCTGCGCCAGGCCACCGAGCAGGCCGAGCGCACCCCCAACGGCGTCCAGGCCGGCTGGGAACGCCGCGACTATGGCGGTCTGATCGAACAGGGCACCGAGGTGCGCGCCGCCCGGCGACTCAGCGATGACATCTATGCCGATGTCCAGCTCAAGCAGAATCGCGTGGAGAGCAGCGGCCTCAAGTCCGATGCCCTGGGCAACGAACACCAGATGCTGCTCAAGGTGCTGAAGAACCTGGCCGATGGCGGTCTGGAAACCACCGTCGACGCCAGCCAGCGTTCGGACAGCAATCGCCTGGGCCTGGGCGTCGCCCGCACCTGGCGTATCGATGGCAACACCGAGATCGAAGCGGCCCTGGACTGGCACCGGCAACCCGACGAGAGCGGCTATCTGCGCGCCCTCGGCCGGCGTGACAGCGTCAGTCTGGCCGGTCGTCACAACCTCACGCCACGCGACCAGCTGAGCTGGCGGGCGGCGCACAATCGCTATTCCAGTCGGGACGGCGATGCCCTGGGCAGCGGCTTCGCCTTCAACCTGGAGCTGAGCCACATGATCTTCTTCGAAGGTCCCACCTGGCAGGTGCGCAGTGGCATCACCTATCAGCAGAACAGTGCGCGCAGCACCCTGCCCGCCAGCGTCACCCGCTACCTGCAACCGCTGGCCGGCAGTGGCGAGAACGGCGAGGTCACCGTGGCCGACCTGGAAGCCCTGGGCGGCACCCAGCTGTTGCAGGATCGCTATGGCCAGCTCTATGTCGGCAGCAGCTGGCGACGCGGCATTCCCGGTTCGCTCAACCGCACCCATCCCCAGTACAGCTGGCTGGTGGACACCCTGGTCGGCTGGCAGTGGACCGAGCGCGAATTCAACTACGGTTTGAATGTCGGCCTGGGCATGGTAGTGCTCGGCGACGACGAACTGGCGTTCACCGCCGGCTACCAGTCCGCGCCCCAGGGCAGCGGCGGTCAGGCCGGCAGCACCCTGGGCATTCAATACAGCAATCGAATCGGTCGCTAGGCCGCTTCAAGGGAGAGACCTCATGAACATCACGCGTCTGCTCGTCGCCAGTGTCGCCACCGTGCTCCTGGCCGGCTGCTCGAGCTTTACCCGACCCAGTGGCGAAGCCCTGCCCAAGGATGCCCGCTGGGGCCTGGTGCCCCTGGCCAACTATGCCCAGGCGCCCATGGCCGGCGATCGCGCGGCGCAGATCCTGGTCAGCGTGCTCGGCGAGCGCGGCATCCGTCCGCAGGTCTATGACGACAGCCAGGGTGGCAATCCCACCGACGACGAGAAGGCCCGCCAGCGTGCGGCCCTGGACTGGGCGCGGCAACAGAATCTGCAATACGTGCTCACCGGCAGCGTCGACGAGTGGCAGTACAAGAACGGCCTGGACGGCGAACCGGCGGTGGGCGTGACCCTGCAGGTCATCGAGCCGGCCAGCGGCCGGGTGGTCTGGAGCAACAGTGGCGCCCGCTCCGGCTGGTCGCGCGAGAGCCTGGCCGCCACCGCGCAAAAGGTCCTGCGCGGCACCGCGCAAGAGCTGCAGCTGCGCTGATGGCCCTGCAATCCGTCCACAAGGACTACACCCTGGCGCCCCGCGCCAGTGGCCGCCTGTCCTGGCTGGAAACCCTGCTGGTCACGGCGGCCGCCCTGGGGCTGGGCTTCTGGCTGGTGCCGGAAGATCCCCTGATGGTCGGCCTGGCCTTTCCCTGGGTGGTGTTCGCGCCCATCCTCATGGGCGTGCGCTATGGCTTCATGCGCGGCCTGGTGAGCGCCAGCCTCTTGGTTGTGGCCCTGCTCTATCTGCACCGCCAGGGCTATCCGGCCTACGAGGAGATCCCGCCGTCCTTTATCGTCGGCGTGTTGCTCTGCGCCATGCTGGTGGGCGAATTCCGCGATCTCTGGGATCGGCGCCTGGAACGGCTGGACCTGGCCAACGACTATCGCCAGCTACGGCTGGATGAATTCACCCGCGCCCACCACCTGCTGCGCATCTCCCACGATCGCCTGGAGCAGCGCGTCGCCGGCAACGATCTCAGCCTGCGCAGCTCCCTGCTGGACCTGCGTCGCCAGCTGCGCGAGGTGCCGCGCGAGCAGGATGCCCTGCAGGCCCTGGCCGAACCCATCGTCGGTCTGCTGACCCAGTACGGTTCGCTGCGGGTAGCGGGGCTGTACCGGGTCGACGGCAACGGCCGGGTGGATCGTCGCGCCCTCGCCAGCCAGGGCGAGATGCCCGGCATAGATCCCGACGATCTATTGGTGCGCCTGACCCTGGAGCGTGGCGAGACCCTGAGTATCCGCCAGGCGCTGCTGGAACGCGGCGAGACCCAGCATTCGGCGCTGCAGGCCTGCGTGCCGCTGCTGGACACCGAGGAGCGGCTGCTGGCGGTACTGGCCATCGAGCAGATGCCGTTCTTTTCCTTCAACGAACGCACCCTCAACCTGCTGACCATCCTCGCCGGCCACATCGCCGACCTGCTCGGCAGCGATCCCCAGGCGCTGGCCCTGGCCGACGATGATGCCCAGCAATTCTCCCAGCACCTCAAGCGCTCGCTGCGCGACGCCCAGCAGCACGCCCTGCCCGCCTGCCTGTTCTGCTTCGAGATGACCGAGGCCGACGGTGGCGAGCGGGCCCTGGCGCTGCTGGAAGGCAGTCGCCGCGGCCTCGACCTGCAACTGCGCCTGACCAATCAGGCCGGTCACCCCTGCCTGCTGGTCCTGCTGCCGCTGACCTCCTCCGACGGCCTGGAAGGCTATCGCCGCCGGCTGCGCCAGCTGCTGGCCGAGCGCCATGGCCAGGACAGCACCCTGGAAAGCCTGGGCGTGCGCAGCCATGAGCACGAGCTGCTGCCCAAGACCCGCGCCCAGGAGCTGCGCGTCTTCCTGTTCAACGAGTGTGGCCTGCATGAACAGCAAGTGGCTGTTTAGCGGCGCCTTCGCCTTCGAGGCCAGCAGCTGGGCGCTGCTGTTTGCCAACCTGCCGGTGGCGGCGGCGGCCCTAGCCTTCGCCGCCGCTCATGCCGCCGGCAGCGCCCTGCTTGCAGGGGGCGCCTGGCTGCTGCTGCCCCGGCGCTACCAGCGCCCGCTGCCCTGGAGTCCGCTGTTTCTCTTTGCCCTGGCCTTCTTCATTCCGCTGCTGGGCGCAGCCGGGGTGATCGCCGCGGTGTTTCCGGCGCTCTATCTACCGCGCAAACACCGCGAGATCGCCTGGGAGGCGCGCAGCGTGCCCAACCTGCCGTTCCGCCCGCTGGAACGGCGCGAGGAGATGCTGTTCAGCGACGGCGGCCTGCAGGACGTCCTGCGCCACGCGCCCAGCACCGACAAGCGCCTGACCGCACTCTTCGCCACCCGCCGCATGCCGGGGCGCGACGCCATCCCCATCCTCAAGCTGGCCCTGCGCGATCCGGCCGACGATGTGCGGCTGCTCGCCTATTCGATGCTCGACCAGCAGGAAAGCCAGATCAACCAGCGCATCGAGACCCAACTCGGCGAACTGGCCAGCACTCCCGCCGAGCGCCAGCCGGCGCTGCACGGCACCCTGGCCCGCGGCTACTGGGAACTGGCCTATCTGGGTCTGGCCCAGGGCAGCGTCCTGCGCCACGTGCTCGGCCAGGCCCGCGAACACATCGAACTGGCCCTGGCCGGGGAAGAAAACGAAGAATTGCGCATCCTCGCCGGGCGTATCGCCCTGGAGCAGGGCGAGCCCGAGCGCGCCCTGGAATTCTTTCAGGCCGCGGAAGCGGCGGGCGTACCCCTGGCGCAACTGGCGCCCTTTCGCGCCGAAATCGCCTTTCTGCGCCGCGATTACGCGGTCATCCCGGCGCTGCTCGACAGCCTGCCGGCGGATCTGAAGAAGCGGCCGCCGTTCGCCGCCCTGGTGAAGTACTGGTTATGAAAGACGCCCCCGCCGCGACCGTCACCCCCGATGTCTGCCTGCTCTTGGAGGGCACCTGGCCCTATGTGCGCGGCGGGGTGTCGAGCTGGGTCAACCAGTTGATCCTCGGCCTGCCGGAGCTGACCTTCTCGGTGTTCTTCATCGGCGGCCAGCGCGAGAACTACGAGAAGCGCCACTACGCCATCCCGCCCAACGTGGTGCACATCGAGGAACACTTTCTCGCCGGGTCTTGGGTGCCCAAGGCGGCGCCCATCAGTCCAAGACGCCAGGCGCCGGTGCAGCTGCTGCGCGACCTGCACGCCTTCCTGCACCACCCCGACGAACCCAGCGCCGCCCAGGGCGATGCCCTGGTGGACGCCTTCGCCCAGGGCAGCGTGACCCTGGACGACTTCATGTACAGCCGCGCCAGCTGGGAGGCCATCACCGAGGGCTACGAGCGCTATTGCACCGATCCCTCCTTCGTCGACTACCTCTGGACCCTGCGCGCCATGCAGGCGCCCTTGCTGATGCTGGCCGAGGCCGCGCGCCGCCTGCCGCGTCCGCGGATGATCCACTCCATCTCCACCGGTTACGCCGGCATGCTCGGCGCCATCCTGCAGCGGCGCTGGGGCTGCAACTTCCTGCTCAGCGAGCACGGCATCTACACCAAGGAACGCAAGATCGACCTGGCCCAGGCCAAGTGGATCGCCGAAGGCCCCGACGAGGCCCTGCGCACCGGGCTGGACGTGGACGTCAGCTACATCCGCCGGCTGTGGATCCGCTTCTTCGAGCGCATCGGCCTGCTCACCTACAAGGCCGCCGATCCGATCATCTCGCTCTATGACGGCAACCGCCGCCGGCAAATCCAGGACGGCGCCGATCCCGCGCGCTGCCGGGTGATCCCCAACGGCATCAGCCTCACCCAGTGGCAGGACGCCCTGGAGCGTCGCCCGGAAGGGGTGCCGCCGGTGGTCGGGCTGCTCGGCCGGGTGGTGCCGATCAAGGACGTCAAGACCTTCATCCGCGCCATGCGCGGGGTGATCAGCGCCATGCCCGAGGCCGAGGCCTGGGTGGTCGGCCCGGAAGACGAAGACGAGGAATACGCCGCCGAATGCCACAGCCTGGTCACCAGCCTGGGCCTGGAGGGCAAGGTGAAATTCCTCGGCTTCCAGAAGATCGGCGACATCCTGCCCAAGCTCGGCCTCATGGTGCTGACCTCCATCAGCGAGGCCCAACCGCTGGTGATCCTCGAAGGCTGGGCCGCCGGGGTGCCGGTGGTGAGCAGCGACGTGGGCTCCTGCCGCGAGCTGATCGAGGGTTCCATCCCCGAGGACCGCGCCCTGGGCACCGGCGGCAGCGTGGTCGCCATCGCCGATCCCCAGGCCACCGCCCGCGCCATCCTCGCCCTGCTGCGCAATCCCGGCCGCTGGCAGGCCGCGCAGCGCACCGGCCTCGCCCGGGTCAATCGCTACTACACCGAGCCGCTGATGCTGGAACGCTATCGCGAGCTCTACCAGGACGCCATCGGGAGGGTCGTCTGACATGGCCGGCATCGGCTTCGAACTGCGCAAGATCCTCGCGCGCGACTCCTACACCGCCACCCTGCGCGCCTATGTCTATGCCGGCCTGATCAGCTCGGGGCCCTGGGTGCTGTCGATCATCAGCGTCATGCTGATCGGCGTGCTGGCCACCGGCATCGTCACCCCCAGCGTGCTGATCCGCCAGTTCCTGGTCACGGTGACCTACCTCATGGCCAGCTCGCTGATCCTCACCGGCGGCCTGCAGCTGTATTTCACCCGCTTCGTCTCGGACCGGCTGTTCGAGGAAAAGCAGACCAGCATCCTGCCCAATCTGGTGGGCATCCTGCTCCTGGTCACCCTGGTCGCCGGCGGCCTGGGTTTCCTGCTGCTGGCCACCCTGTTCGACCAGCCCTTCGCCTACCGGCTGCTGGTGCTGGCCAACTTCGTCACCCTCTGCGATCTCTGGCTGGTGATCATCTTCCTGTCGGGGATGAAGGCCTACAACCGCATCCTGGTGGTGATGACACTGGGCTACGCCATCATGATCGCCGCCGCCTTCGTGCTGCGCTTCCTCGGCATGGACGGCCTGCTGATGGCGCTGCTGCTGGGCCACGCCGCCCTGCTGTTCATGTTTCTCTACGACATCATCCGCGAATACCCGGCCGACCGCCTGGTGGCCTTCGACTTCCTCGACCGCAAGCAGATCTTCATCAGCCTGCTGGTCACCGGGCTGTTCTACAACCTGGGCATCTGGGTCGACAAATTCGTCTTCTGGTTCAATCCGCTGACCTCCGATGCCGTCATCGGTCCGCTGCGCGCCTCCATCCTCTACGACCTGCCGATTTTTCTCGCCTACCTGGCCATCATCCCCGGCATGGCGGTGTTCCTGGTGCGCATCGAGACCGACTTCGCCGAGTGGTACGAGCGGGTGTTCAACGCCGTGCGCGGCGGCGAGACCCTGCAGCACATCAGCCAGCTCAAGGAGCAGATGATCCTGGCCATCCGCCAGGGGCTGCTGGAGATCTGCAAGGTCCAGGGCCTGACCCTGGTGCTGGTGTTCCTGCTGGCGCCCCAGCTGCTGGCCTGGCTCGGCATGTCGCACTACTACCTGCCGCTGTTCTACATCGACGTGGTGGGGGTGAGCATCCAGGTGGTGTTCATGGCGCTGCTCAACGTCTTCTTCTACCTGGACCGGCGCGACACCGTGCTGATGCTCTGCACCCTGTTCCTCGGCCTCAACCTGGCGCTGACCCTGCTCAGCATCGAGCTGGGTCCGAGCTTCTTCGGCTACGGCTTCACCGTCTCCCTGGCCTGTTGCGTGCTGCTGGGTCTGCACCGCCTGGACCGGGTGCTGGACGACCTGGAATACGACACCTTCATGCTCCGGCACTGAAGGCCGCCGGCACCGGACGAACGGTGTGACCCGCTCCCTCTGGAGGCGTCCAACACAGCTCATCCCTGCAGGACCCTGCCATGAATACCGCCGCCTTGCGCCTCGTGATCCAGACCACCCAGGGGCGCGCTCGGGACAGTGGCGAGGCCAGCCGCACCTTTGCCGACCAGGCGGCGCGTACCGCCAGCGCCGACGCCACCCGCGGCCCGGCCCTGGAGCGCTTCGCCAGCGCCTATGTCGACAAGGTGCCCGATGCCCTCGAAGCCCTGCTGCTGCAGGCGCGGGCGGTGGCCTTCGAGGCGCCCCTGACCGGGGTGCTGGAACGCGCCCTGGCCGGCTTCGCCCCGGCGGCGCTGGCCCAGGCACCCTCGGCCAGCCTGGCCCTGCTGGCTGCGGCCTATCGCCTCCATCGCCTGCTCGAAGGCCTGCAGGAGCGCCTGGCCGCCTGGTGGGGCGCCACCCGCGCGCCAGCGGCGCCCAGCCTGGGCAATCTCATCGCCCACCAGGTCCTGGGGCAGCTCACTGTCGCCGCCCTGGAAGACGCCGTGGAGGGCTGGCTGGATGACCTGGACGCCAGCGTCGAGGCGCCGCTCACCCAGCAGTGCTTCCAGCCGCGGCAACGGCGTGGCGCCCTGACCACGGCTCGCCCGGCCCTGACCCTGAGTCGTCAACGCCAGCGCAGCGTTCGATAAAACGCACGTTTCCGCGCCTTTGGCGGCCGAGTGTCAAATATATTGATAACCCTTCCGGGCCGGTTTAGGGTGGCTGCTCACCGCCATTAGCGAGGAGTCACCCATGAGCTTGCCCAGCCGCGCCGAGTGGGAGCAGCGCTTCCAAGGTCTCACCCTGGAAGGTCGCGCCTTCATCGACGGCGCCTATGTCGACGCCACCGCCGGCGCCACCTTCGACTGCCTGAGTCCGGTGGACGGACGTTTCCTCGCCAAGGTCGCCAGCTGTGACGCCGCCGATGCCGACCTGGCCGTGGCCGCCGCCCGCGCCGCCTTCCAGAAGGGTACCTGGGCGCACCTGGCGCCGGCCCAGCGCAAGCGTGTGCTGATCCGCTTCGCCGACCTGCTGCTGGCCAACGCCGAAGAGCTGGCGCTGCTGGAAACCCTGGACATGGGCAAGCCCATCGCCGACTCTCTCACCATCGACGTGCCGGCCTCGGCCAACGCCATCCGCTGGAGCGCCGAGGCCATCGACAAGCTCTACGACGAGGTCGCGCCCACGCCCCATGACCAGCTCGGCCTGGTCACCCGCGAGCCGGTCGGCGTGGTCGCCGCCGTGGTGCCCTGGAATTTCCCGTTGATGATGGCCTGCTGGAAACTCGGCCCGGCGCTCGCCACCGGCAACTCGGTGGTGCTCAAGCCCTCGGAGAAGTCGCCGCTGACCGCCATCCGCGTCGCCCAGCTGGCCCAGCAGGCGGGTATCCCGGCCGGGGTGTTCAACGTGCTGCCGGGTTACGGCCATACCGTCGGCAAGGCCCTGGGCCTGCATGCGGACGTCGACGCCATCGTCTTCACCGGTTCCACCCGGGTCGCCAAGCAGCTGCTGGCCTATTCCGGCGAATCCAACATGAAGCGCGTCTGGCTGGAAGCCGGCGGCAAGAGCCCCAACATCGTCTTCGCCGATGCCCCCGACCTCAAGGACGCTGCCGCGGCCGCCGCCAGCGGTATCGCCTTCAACCAGGGCGAGGTCTGCACCGCCGGTTCGCGCCTGCTGGTGGAGCGCTCCATCAAGGAAGAATTCCTGCCGCTGGTGGTCGAGGCCCTCAAGGGCTGGAAGCCTGGCCATGCACTGGACCCCGAGACCAACGTCGGCGCCCTGGTGGACACCACCCAGCTGGACACCGTGCTGCGCTACATCGAAGCCGGCCATGCCGAAGGCGCCACCCTGGTGGCCGGTGGCAAGCGCACCCTGGAAGAGACCGGTGGCGTCTATGTCGAGCCGACCATCTTCGACGGCGTGAGCAACGCCATGAAGATCGCCCGCGAAGAGATCTTCGGCCCGGTGCTCTCGGTGATCACCTTCGACACCGCCGAAGAAGCCGTGCAGATCGCCAACGACACCCAATACGGCCTGGCCGCCGCGGTCTGGACCCGCGACATCTCCAAGGCCCACAAGACCGCCCGCGCCCTGCGCGCCGGCAGCGTCTGGGTCAACCAGTACGACGGCGGCGACATGACCGCGCCCTTCGGCGGCTTCAAGCAGTCCGGCAACGGTCGCGACAAGTCCCTGCACGCCTTCGACAAGTACACCGAGCTCAAGGCGACCTGGATCAAGCTGTAAGCCATCGGCAGGCTGATCCCGGTCGGGGTCAGCCCGTCTCCCTTCAGCGCTGGTAGATCGTCGCCTGGTTACCGAAGCCGCTCTGCGTGATGCGCGCCGTGGAACCGACCTGGTCGATCATCGCCGAGTTGGAGTCGCCGGTCTGGCCGATGAAGGCACTGGCGCCGCTGAAGCTGTCCGGCACCGTGTCCTGGGTAATGGACGCCAGGTTGCCATTGCCTTGCTGCTGGATCTCCGCCTCCACCCGCACGCCGCTCTGAACGAAGGTCGCCTGGTTGGCATCGCCTGCGCTGATGCCGGCGATTCGGGCTTCCAAGCCGGTCTGGGTGGCGCTCAGTTCGTTGGCGTTGCCCTGCTGGGTGAAGGTGATGTCGCTGAAGCCAGCGCGTTGTGACAACTGGGCCTGGTTACCATCGCCGCCCTGGCTCAGCGCCAGGGCGCTGCTGTAGCGACTGGTTTCCTGCTCGGCCTGCACCTGATTGCCGTTGCCCTGCTGACGCAGCGTGGCCCGCCCACCGGCGAAAGACACGCTTTGCGTCAGCTGCGCCGCGTTGTTGTTGCCGGTCTGCACCGCCTCTGCCAGGCCGCCGCCGCGTTGCTCCACGGTCACCCGATTGCCATCGCCGGTGCTGGTCGCCCGCAGGTCGTTGCCGCCGAAGCCCGCCTGGCGCACGCTGTACACATTGAGATCGCCCGCCTGGCTCAGGTAGGCCGATGCCGCATTGCCGCGCTGCTCCAGCTCCAGGCCGTTGCCCGCGCCACCGCCGGTTTGGGTGATCTCGGCGTAGTGGTTGCCGTTTTCCAGTTGGGTCACGACGATCTGCTGATTACTGCCTTCCTGGAAAATCTGCAGCCCATTGCCGCTGGACGTCTGCGCGATCCGCGCCTGGGCGCCGAAGGCCTGGCGCTGTTCGAGGGTCGTGCGATTGTCATCGCCGCTTTGCAGTTGCTCAACGCTATTGGCGCGACCACCGCTCTGGTTCAGGGTGGCCTGGTTGTCATTACCGGTCTGAGTCAGGGTGATGCTCTGCTCGACGGCGAATGCCGGCGCTGCAAGGCCAGCGAGCAGCGCCGCCAGCAAGGTAGGGGTCTTCATGACGGTCTTCCGCTCCAGTGGAATCTACCGAGGACAGGACGACTAGCCGCGACCCCGGCGAGATGGCGGAATCGACCGTACTGCAAGGAGGGCGTCGCGCACGGACGGCCCGTGCTGAGTGTGATCAGCCGGGCCCCCATCGCCATCCATCCAAAGAGCGGTTTTGACGAGCGTTGGCGGCGGACTGCCTGGGTACTCGACCAGCAGCCACCGCGACGGCCAAGGCCGGGGCGCCATGACCCGGCCTTGGCGCGGGCGCAGGCCTAGCGATAGACGTGGTAGGTGGCGTATCGGCTCACCTCCACGCTACCGCTCCAGCTGCTGATCACCCGCTTGGAATCCCAGTCGTACCAGTGCATCCCGGGTGGGTTGCCGATGCCGCGCGAACAACTGCCGGTGCGGACCCAGGCGCCGCGGAACTTGCCGCTTTTCCAGCGTCGCTCCACCACCTGAATGGGTTGCGCCTTGTAGCCCGGCTCTATCCTCACGCCCCAGGTGAAGGCGGTACTCATCGTGCGATCCTGCTTGTAGCTGCCATCGACGCCGAGGATGCTCAGGTATTTGCCGATGAAGGGCAGCTTCTCCGGATTGATCTTGACCCCTACCGACCAGCCGTAGCTGGAGGTCTTGGTCTCGCCCCAGGTGTAGGTGCAGTCGATGGTTCCTCTGGTCGAGCAGCGGAAGATCGGCCCGCGCCAGATCCAGTCCTCCCAGGTCTTGCCTGCCTGCTGGGTGGCGAAGGCCCGGGAACCGTCACCCAGGATGGCGGGCTCGGTGTGGTCGGTGAAGCACTCGCCGGCCTGCACCAGACCGGTCGACAGCAGAAAGCCGAGCGCACCAACCAAGGTGGATTTCGCAAAGGTATTCATAACTTTGGTCCCTCAAAGTCCGAAGACGTTTTCGATGGTGTTGCTCGCCTGATCCTGCTTGTTGCTCTGGGCCTTGCTCGCGGACAGGGCATCGGCGCGCGTGGGCCGATCGACGGGGGTTATCAGCAGGCCAGTGTCCTTCTCCGGCTTCTTCACCATCAGGGCATCTGCCTCGACGGTCATGCCCAGCGCCAGGGCCGCGTTCTCACTGGCGAGGTGCTGACCGGGTTGATTGTCGAAGATCACGCGTTTGCCTTGATCAAGGGCGTCGTTGATCTCCTTCTTGACGTTGCCGTCGACCTGCACATTGGGCCCGACCACCAGATAGTCGTATTCACCACCCGTGACGATCTTGGTGTCTTCCGCCTTCAATCTATTGAGGACGAATCCGGTATTGCCCAGCACCTTGAGCCGCAAGTAAGGACCCGTACTCAAAGACTCTGCTGCCTGGGCGGTAGTACCCAACAGCGTTGCCAACATCAGCGTGGCCACAGGCTTTAATTTCATATCGAACGCTCCTGTTACGACAGTCATGTCAAAAATGAAAGTCCCACTGAAATACCGAAAGCTCCCGCGAAATGCTCAACTACGCGGCTCTGGCAGTTCTTGCGGACAGCAGGAAACCCTTTACCGAAGTCAGTTCCGATAATTGTTTCCCTGACAGTGCTCAGGTAATCAGACAACCGCTAACAGCAACGACCTTGATAGCTAAATGCCCGCCTTTAGCCCACGGGCAACTTCGCTAGTCGTCCGGAAAAAGCCTAGCCAAAGTTTCTTTAAACAAATAGTAACGAATGGCGACCAGGCGAAAGCCGGTAGAAAGTCGCTGTTTTAATGCTTTTAAATAAGCATATAAAAAGCGGCCTTACATTAGAGCAGAGCCAATAACCGTTAGCCGATGATCAATATTTTTTGTGTAAAACCAGATAAATAGCGCGACTGCCAAAACATCGACAGGCGCCAGCCGCCCAAGCCAAGACCCAGAAAAAATGTAACGAGATATTTCATGGCTTTGGAAGGGCGCCGGACGTCCTGCCGGCGGCCACGCGGGGAGCGGACAGCCCGCGCGCTGAAGGCGCGGGCCGCGAGGCAGGTATCAGCCCAGCAGATCCACCAGCAGATCGTCGTGGCGGCGCTGCTGACGATCCAGGCGCAGCTGGCGGGTGCGGAAGATCGACTTGAGGTCTTCCAGGGCGCTGGCGAAGTCGTCGTTGATGATCAGGTAGTCGTACTCGACATAGTGACTCATCTCGCTGACCGCCTCGCGCATGCGGCGCTCGATGATCTCGGCGCTGTCTTGGCCGCGGTTGTCCAGGCGCTGGCGCAGGGCGGCCTGGCTCGGCGGCAGGATGAAGATCGACTGGGCGTGGGGCAGCTTGCGACGGACCTGCTGGGCGCCCTGCCAGTCGATTTCCAGGATCAGGTCGTGGCCTTCGGCGAGGGTGCGCTCCAGGGCGGCCTGGGAGGTGCCGTAATAGTTGCCGAACACCTCGGCGTGCTCGAGGAAGTCACCGTGTTCGAGCAGGTTGGTAAAGGTCGCGCAATCGACGAAGTGGTAGTTCACCCCGTCGGCTTCACCCGGGCGCATGGCGCGGGTGGTGTGGGAGACCGACACGCGGATGTCGGGCAGGGCATCCAGCAGGGCCTTGACCAGGCTGGTCTTACCGGCGCCGGAAGGCGCGGAAACGATGTAAAGGGTGCCGGGAAGGGCTGTCATGAAGGTCCGCCTATTCGATGTTCTGCACTTGCTCACGCATCTGTTCGATGAGCACCTTGAGATTGATGGCCGCCTGTGAGGCTCGGGCGTCGATGGCCTTGGAACCCAGGGTATTGGCCTCGCGATTGAGTTCCTGCATGAGGAAATCCAGCCGCCGGCCGGCCGCGCCGCTGCTCGCCAGGACCCGCCGCACCTCGGCCACATGGGTCTCCAGACGATCCAGTTCCTCGGCCACGTCGCTCTTCTGCGCCAGCAGCACCAGTTCCTGCTCCAGCCGCGCCGGTTCGAACTCGACCCCCGCCTCGGCGCAGCGCTCGAGGATACGGCGCCGTTGCAGGGCCAGCAGCTCGGGCAGCAGCGCGCGCAGGGTCGCCACCTCCGCCAGCACCTGGTCCAGGCGCTCCTCAATCAGGCGCGCCAGTTCGCGGCCCTCGCGCTGCCGGCCGTCGAGCAATTCATCCAGCGCCGCCTCGAACAGCGCCAGGGTCTGGGCCTTGAGTTCGGCGCCATCCACCTCGGCGCCCGCCAGCACCCCGGGCCAGGCCAGCACGGCCAGGGGATCGAGCTTGGCCGGGCGCGCGATCAGCGCGGCGACGTCTTCGGCGGCGGCCACCAGCTGCGCGGCGCGGCGGGCATCGACGCGCAGGGCCACGCTCTCGTCGCGCTCCTCGCGCAGCACGCACTCCAGCTTGCCCCGCGACAGGCGCCGGCGCAGCGCCTCGCGCACGCCGGACTCCAGATCGCGAAAGGTCTCCGGCAGCCGCAGGTGGGGCTCCAGATAGCGGTGATTGACCGAGCGCAACTCCCAGCTCAGGGTGCCCTGGGGCCCCGGCCGCTCGACCCGGGCGAACGCCGTCATGCTGTGCACCATGGCAGGATCCTCGTCTGACGATGCGTGGATCTGGGGCGATCCCAAGCGACCACGCATGTAAAACGCACGATTCTAGCGCACCTGATCGGAGCGACCCAATGCATCCGTGTCGCATGAGCCGGACGCTCCCTATACTATGGACCTGATATCTACGCCTTACAGGAAGCCCGCAATGAAGCGTCCCAGTGGCCGCGCCGCCGATCAGCTGCGCCCCATCCGCATCACCCGTCAGTACACCAAGCACGCCGAGGGTTCGGTCCTGGTGGAATTCGGCGATACCAAGGTGATCTGCACCGCCAGCGTCGAGGCCGGGGTGCCGCGCTTTCTCAAGGGCAAGGGCCAGGGCTGGCTCACCGCCGAGTACGGCATGCTGCCGCGCGCGACCGGCGAGCGGAACCAGCGGGAAGCCGCCAAAGGCAAGCAGGGCGGTCGGACCCTGGAGATCCAGCGGCTGATCGGTCGTTCGCTGCGCGCCGCCGTCGACCTGTCCAAGCTGGGCGAGAACACCATCTATATCGACTGCGACGTGATCCAGGCCGACGGCGGTACCCGCACCGCCTCGGTGACCGGTGCCTGCGTGGCCCTGGTCGATGCCCTGGGCGCGCTCAAGCGCCGCGGCAACCTCAAGGGCAATCCGCTCAAGCAGATGGTGGCCGCCATCTCCGTGGGCATCTACCAGGGCACCCCAGTGCTCGACCTGGATTACCTGGAAGACTCCGCCGCCGAGACCGATCTCAACGTGATCATGACCGACGCCGGTGGCTTCATCGAGGTGCAGGGCACCGCCGAAGGCGCGCCCTTCCAGCCGGCCGAACTCAACGCCATGCTCGAATTGGCCCAGGGTGGCCTGCGCGACCTGTTCGAGCTCCAGCAAGCCGCCCTGCGCGGCGAGTAAGGAAGCCCGCTCATGCACGATCTCGTCCCCGCCCCCAGCGCCGAAGCCCGGCGCTGGGCCATGCTCTGCCACTACGCCGCCTTCCTGGGCTTCGTGGTGCCCTTCATCGGTAACGTCATAGGTCCGCTGGTGGTCTGGCAGTTCAAGCGCGAGGACGACCCCTTCATCGACCGCCAGGGCAAGGAGGCGCTGAACTTCCAGCTCACCGTCACCCTGCTGCACATGATCTGCTGGCTGCTGGTGTGGGTGCTGATCGGCTTTCCGCTGATGCTGCTGGTGGCCTGTGTGGCCTTCGTGCTGACGGTGATCGCCGGCATCAAGGCCAACCAGGGCCGCGATTACCGCTATCCCCTGACCTGGCGGATGGTGAAGTAGCGGGCTTTTTGTGGCCTGCTTCTGATATCCGCGTTGAGGATTTCCGGTCGGCCCGGCGCCGTTTGACAGGCGCCGGAAGCCCTCCGCTATCATCCCCGCGTCGTACCTTTTTCCACCTGTCGCCCGTGGCCGTTCCTGACCGCCATGGGCGGTAGCGTGCCTGCCTTTCGCTTGCAGACCTCATCCAGCCCAGGGACAACGCCAAGGTGGCGAGCCCTCGCGCTGGTTATCGCTTTCGCGCCTTTCACGTCAGCGCAGCGGCCGCCCACGGCCCGCTGCCTCGGCATCAACCCAGGGATGATGATCATGTCGGCCGTAGTCGCCCCCCCGCAATCGGCGTTCCAGCAGGCTTTGTCCTGGCGCTATTCGACCCTCGCGGTCTGGACCGCCATCTCGCTGCTGTTCGTCGAGACCTTTTCCGGCGCCCTGCGCTACTACCTCGACATGGCCGGTGCCTCGGCGCTGATCTACCTGCCCAAGATCGCCTGCCTGGCGCTCTTCGCCCTGCAACTGGCCACCGCCAAGCTACCGCGCATCCTCTGGGTGGCCCTGCTCAGCATCCCGGCCTATGCGGCCCTGGCGTTGCTGCATGGCGCCAGCATCAACAACGTCTTCTTCTCGCTGTTCGTCTACAGCCCACTGCTATTCGGCCTGCTCTGCGGCCGCGAGCTGCTGGAGCAGCGACGCCTGCTTGGCCGGGTGGTGCTGGGTCTGCTGATCGCCTCGCTCATCGGCATCCTGCTGGACAAGTACACCTCCGTCCCCTGGAAGGGCTACAGCTACACCCTGGGTGGCAACGACATCGCCGGCAACACCAACTGGATGGCCGGCGAGGCCGACCGCATCGCCGGTTTCGCCCGCGTGTCCAACGTCCTGGCCGCCCTGATCGCCGTCTACTGCCTCTATCTCTCCTATTTCGCGCGCTCCTACACGCTTTGGCTGCTGATGGCCCTGACCGGCCTGTTCGGCATCCTGCTGACCACCAGCAAGGCCCCGGCTGCGGCCTTCGCCTTCACCCTGATGCTGATGCTGGGTCGGCGCTTCCCGTGGTCCACCTACCTGCTGTTGCTGCTCGGCGTGGTGGGCGGCCTGCTGCTGCCGATCCTGAGCCTGATCCGCGACTTCGATCCCCATGTGGTCACCAGCGACAGCGGCCTGGCCTCCTTCTACGACCGCCTGGTCAACACCTGGCCCAACGTGGTCGAGGTCATGAGCGAACCCGGCTGGACCCTGACCGGCGCCGGCTTCGGCATGTTCGGCAGCACCATGGCCGCCTTCCCGGTGCCGGGCCTGGACCTGATGGTCAACTGCGACAGCAGCGTGGTCTATCTGTGGTGCGTGTTCGGCGTGGTCGGCATCGCTCTATACTGCCTGCAGCTGCCGCTGTTCATCCGTCTGTACCTCAATCGCGACCGTGAAAGCCACACTCTGCTGGCCATCGCCTTCTGTCTCTGCCTGATCGGCTGGACCACCGACCTCTTCGAGATCGGCGTGGCCAACCTGTTCATCGGCATCACCCTGGGCTATCTGCTGCTCAAGCCCAAGACCGACCCCGGCCTGCACCTGGTCCGCCCGGCACCGGAAACCCTGGCCCCCCACGCCTAGCCCGACGCCTCCTTCTCTCGCCTTCCCCTTGCTGCCCGGATGCCGCTCATGGACTTCAGGAAAGATATCAATGGGCTGCGCGCGATCGCCGTGATCGCCGTCGTCCTCTTCCACTTCAATGCCGACTGGCTACCGGGCGGTTTCGCCGGGGTCGACGTCTTCTTCGTCATCTCCGGCTTCCTGATCACCGGGATCATCTTTCGCGCCCTCGAACAGCAGCGCTTCCGCCTGTCCGCCTTCTACCTGTCCCGCGTCCGCCGCATCGTGCCGGCGCTGGCGGTACTCTGCGCCGTGCTGTTGATTGCCGGCTGGTTCTTCCTGCTGCCCAACGCCTATGGCGAACTGGGCAAGCACGTGGCGAGCAGCCTGGGTTTCGTTTCCAACCTGGTCTACTGGAAGGAAGCCGGCTACTTCACCGCCGCGGCCCATGAGAAATGGCTGCTGCACACCTGGTCGCTGTCGGTGGAATGGCAGTTCTACCTGGTCTATCCGCTGATCCTGGTGCTGCTGTCCAAGCTGGTGTCGCTCAAGACCCTGCGGGTGCTGATCCTGCTCGCCACCGCGGCCGGCTTCGCCTTCGCCGTCACCGCCTCCCTGCTCTGGCCGGAAGCGGCCTTCTATCTACTGCCGACCCGTGCCTGGGAGCTGATGGTGGGCGGCGTCGCCTATCTCTTCCCGCTGCAACTCGCCGCCCGCTCGCGCCGGCTGCTGGAAGGCGCCGGGCTGATCGCCTTGGCAGTGGGTTTCCTGACGCTCGCCGAAGGCGATGTCTGGCCGGGCTATCTGGCGCTGATCCCGGTGCTTGGCACCGCCGCCATCATCCTGGCCGCCCGCCAGGATTCGCTGGTCACCGGCAACGGTTTCTCCCAGTGGACCGGTACCCTCTCCTACTCGCTCTACCTCTGGCACTGGCCGGTGGTGGTGTTCATGAGCTATGCCGGCCTGCTCGACAAGACGCCGCACCTGCTGCTGGGCATCGCCGCCTCTTTCGCCCTGGGTTGGGCTTCCTACACCCTGGTGGAGACCCGTGCCTCGCGCCGCAAGGGCCAGAGCGGTGCGGCGCTGGCCACCGGCACCGGCCTGCTCGCCACCCTGTTCCTCAGTGCGGGCGCGGTGAATGCCACCGACGGTGCCATCACGCCGCTGCGCAGCATCAGCCAGTCGGACCGCGCGCAATTCGTGCAGGAATACCTGGATCGCCAGAAGAATCTCCACGACCTCTACTGGCTCAAGTGCGACGCCTATTCGGCCTTTACCCAACGCCACCAGGACGCCATCGACCCCAGCTGCACCCACGGTCAGGGCAAGGGTGGTCTCTTCGTCTGGGGCGATTCCCATGCCCAGGCCCTGTCCTTCGGCTTGCGCAGCCTGCTGCCGGCCGGCCTGCCCTACTACCAGGTGGCCTCGGCGAGCTGCAAGCCGCGCCTCACCGACGACATGGGTCGGCAAACCGAGACGCGAGTGACCTGCAACTACTCCAATCGCACCGCCCTGGAAGCCATTCAGCGCCTGCGTCCGGAGGTGGTGGTCATGGCGCAGAAGGCCGACCACGAAAAGACCGACTGGAACGCCATCACCGAGCGTCTGCACAGCTATGGCGTCAAGCGCATCGTGCTGCTCGGCCCCGTTCCCCAGTGGAGTCCGTCGCTGCCCAGCGTCATCGCCATCCGCCACTGGGGCAGCACCGATGACCACATCGCCGACTCCGCCCTGGATCGCCACGTCCTCGCCACCGACCAGGCCATGCGCCAGGCCAGGCTCCCGGCAGGACTGGAGTACATCTCCTTGGTGCAACGACTCTGCGTCGAGGATGCCTGCCGGGTACGGGCTGCGGATGGCCGGACCCTAATGCAGATCGACGATGGTCACCTGAGCGACAAGGGCTCGCTGTTCATCGTCGGCCATTACCTGCTGCCCAGTCTGCAACTGACGGCGGCCACTGCCCAGCGCTAGGGCGCCGACCGCACGCCAGCTTCCTGGCTCCATGAAAAAAGGCCGACCCCATCGGGGCCGGCCTTTTTTATTGCCGTGGCAGGATCAGGTCACCGGCGCCGGATTGAACAGCGCCAGGTCGTTGTGCAGGCGATGGCGCTCGGCCCAGGTCTGGCGGCGGCCGCTGGCCACGTCCAGGTAGCACTGGAAGATCTCCCAGCCCATCTCCTCCAGCGACAGCCGCCCGCTCACCACCCGACCGGCATCGATGTCGATCAGGTCCGGCCAGCGCTCGGCCAGCTGGGTGCGGGTCGAGACCTTGATCACCGGCACCATGGACAGTCCGTAGGGGGTGCCGCGACCGGTGGTGAAGATGTGCAGGTTCATGCCCGCGGCCAGTTGCAGGGTGCCGCAGATGAAGTCGCTGGCCGGAGTGGCAGCGAAGTACAGGCCCTTGCCACGGATCTTCTCGCCGGGCGCGATGACCCCGGCGATGGGGCTGGTACCCGACTTGGCGATGGACCCCATGGCCTTTTCGACGATGTTGTTCAGCCCGCCCTTCTTGTTGCCAGGGGTGGTATTGGCGCTGCGATCGGCCATGCCCCGCTCCAGGTAGCGGTCGTACCAGTCCATCTCGCGGATCAGGGCGTCGGCCACCTCCGGGGTGGCGGCGCGCGGGGTCAGCAGGTGGATGCCGTCGCGCACCTCGGTGTTCTCGGAAAACATCACGGTGGCGCCGGCCCGCACCAGCAGGTCGGCGGCCACGCCCAGGGCCGGATTGGCAGTGATGCCGGAGAAGGCGTCGCTGCCGCCGCACTGCATGCCCACCACCAGTTCGGACGCTGGTACCGTTTCACGGCGGCGCTGATCGAGCACCTCCAGACGCGCTTCGATCAGCCCCATGATCTGCTCGACCATGCCGGCGAAGCCGTTGGCCGAGTCCTGCAGGCGGAACAGCCAGTCTTCTTCGTTCTGCCCGGCGGTGAGGTCATCGCCCGGCATCAGCTGGCTGGCCTGCAGCTTCTCGCAACCCAGGCCGATGACCAGCGCCTGGCCGCCGAAGTTGGGGTTGCGGCTGATGTTGTGCAAGGTACGGATGGGGATCACCGCATCCGGGGCGTTAATGGCCACCCCGCAGCCGTAGCTGTGGGACAGCGGCACCACGTCGTCGACATTGGGGTAGCGCGGCAGGATCTCCTTGCGTACCCGCTCCACGCAATGGTCCAGCACCCCCACCACGCACTGCACGGTGGTGGTCACCGCCAGGATGTTGCGGGTGCCGACGCTGCCGTCCGGATTGCGAAAGCCCTCGAAGGTGTAGCCTTCCAGGGGTTCGCCGACCTGACCGGGCGCGGTGGCCTTGGGCAGGTTGTCCAGCGCCGGCGGCTCCGGCATGCGCAGCAGGGCTTCGGTGATCCAGCTGCCCGCGGGAACGTCCTGCAGGGCGTAGCCGATGACCTCGCCATAGCGCACCACCTCGGCACCTTCCCTGAGGTCCACCAGGGAGACCTTGTGACTCTGGGGAATGGCCTCGACCGTGGTCAGGCCATCGGCGAAGGCGGTGCCGGCGGCCACGCCGGGTTCGTTGACCACCACCCCGACGTTGTCCTGGGGATGGAGCTTGATGTAGCGCGGCGAATCACGGTGATCGATCAGGTTCATGTTCTTATCCTCTGCCGGGGCTCAGGCCCGGGCCGGGTCAGGCTGGGTCGCGCCCAGGATCTCGCCATCGGCGGTACGCAGCTCAACGCGCTGGATGCGACCGACGATGAACAGGTAGCTGAACACCGCCACCAGGGCATTGGCGCCGACATAGACCAGCGCCCACTTGAAGGAGCCGGTGGCGGCGATGAGATAGCCGATGACGATGGGGGTGGTGATGGAGGCCAGGTTGCCGAAGGTGTTGAACAGGCCGCCGGAGAGCCCGGCGATCTGCTTGGGCGAGGTGTCCGCCACCACCGCCCAGCCCAGGGCGCCGATGCCCTTGCCAAAGAAGGCCAGGGTCATGAAGCCCACCACCATCCAGTCGGCGTCGACGTAATTGCAGAAGATCATGCTGGTGGAGAGCAGCAGGCCGCAGACGATGGGCAGCTTGCGGGCGAAGGTCAGGGAATGGCCGCGCCGCAGCAGGTAGTCGGAGATCACTCCGCCGAGCACCCCGCCGATGAAGCCGCAGATCGCCGGCAGCGAGGCAATGAAACCGGCCTTGAGGATGGTCATGCCGCGCTCCTGCACCAGGTACACCGGGAACCAGGTCAGGAAGAAATAGGTGATGGCGTTGATGCAGTACTGGCCCAGGTAGACGCCAAGCATCATGCGATTGGTCAGCAGCTGGGTGATGTAGTGCCACTTGGGACCGCCACCCTGCTGGCGGGTGCCGTTGTCCATGTCCACCAGCCCGCCGTTGTCACGGATGTGCGCCAGCTCCGCGGCGTTGATGCGCGGATGCTCCTTGGGGTTGTGGATGTACTTCAGCCAGACCCCGGAGAAGAGGATGCCCAGGGCGCCCATGATGACGAAGACGTGCTCCCAGCCGAAGTGGAAGACGATGCCGCCCATGATCGGCGCGAACAGCGCGGTGGCGAAATACTGCGCCGAGTTGAAGATGGCCGAGGCGGTACCGCGTTCGGCGGTGGGAAACCAGGCGGCGACGATGCGCGCATTGCCCGGGAAGGACGGCGCCTCGGCCAGACCGACCAGGAATCTCAGCATGAACAGGGTGGTCACCGCCCAGGCCACCGGCAGGCCGCCGACCAGCCCCTGCAGCAGGGTGAACAGCGACCAGAAGAAGATGCTGCCGGCATAGACCTTCTTCGAACCGAAGCGATCCAGCAGCCAGCCGCCGGGAATCTGCCCGGCCACATAGGCCCAACCGAAGGCGGAGAAGATATAGCCGAGGGTGACGGCGCTGATGCCGAGGTCCTTCTGCAGGCTGGAGCCGGCGATGGCGATGGTGGCGCGGTCGGCGTAGTTGATGGTGGTCACCACGAACAGCATCAACAGGATCAGGTAGCGCACCCGGGTGGGTCTTGTGGCATCCATGGGGATCCCTCTTGCGTGATTGTTTTTATTGAAGGTGCGAGTCACCGGATGATTGCGCAATCATATCCTGATGCGACAACCTGACTCAGCCCTGGCGTTTGCCCAAGACTAAGGCATGATTGCGCAACCATACAAGTATGACGTCTAACAACTTAAGCACCGATGGTCAGGTCGTGGCGCGGTCGATGATATGGAAACCGGTGTCGATGCGCACCGCCTCCCGGGCACCATCGCCCAAGTCGAACCGCCGCAGCAACGCCTCTGCCGCCAGGGTACCCATGCGATCGCCCTCGACGCTGACCGAGGACAGCGCCGGGTGCATCTGGGCGGCGCTGGAGAGATTGCCGAAGCCCAGTACCGCCAGGTCCTCGGGCAGGCGCAGACCGCGGCTGGCGGCTTCCGCCATGACGCCCTGGGCGACGGTGTCCGAGCTGCACACCACCACGTCGAAGGCCTCGTCACGGGCCAGCAGCTGGCGCAGGCCCGCCCGTCCGGACTCCACCAGCGCCGGCGCCGGCAGGATCTCCAGCGGTGGTTCCGCCACGCCCAGCTCGGCCAGCCGCGCGACCAGGCTGCGACAGCGCCGCAGGGCGCGGGGGTCGTCCACCGAGACCACGGCGAAGCGCCGATAGCCACGGGCGTGCAGATGCTCGGCCTGGGCGCGCCCCACGGCTTCGTGGGAAAAGCCCACCTGCATGTCCAGGGGGTCTTCACCCAGGTCCCAGGACTCCACCACCGGAATGCCAGCCTGGGCCAGGCGCTGCCGACTGGCGGCGGTGTGCAGGGTACCGGTCAGCACGATGCCATCGGGCTTGCGCCCCAGCACCGCGGCCAGCAGCTGCTCTTCCTGTTCGGCGCTGTAGCCGGTGAGGCCGAGCAGGGTCTGGTAGCCGGCCTGGGACAGGCGCGCCATCAATGCCTGGACGGTCTCGGCGAAGATGGAGTGGACGATGGTCGGCACGAACAGCGCCACCAGGCGACTGCGATTGGAGGCCAGGCCGCCGGCCAGCAGATTGGGCACGTAGCCGGTGGCCTGCACCGCCGCCAGCACCTTCTCCCGCGCCGCCTCGCTGACGATCTCCGGTCGATTCAGCGCCCGCGAGACGGTGATCGGCGACACCCCGGCGACCCGGGCCACGTCGATGAGCGTGGGGGCAGCGGAATTGACCGCGGTAGAGAGGGCTTTGCTGGACTTCTTGGCCATGAATCGCTGGAGACGAGGAAGAGATCGGCCATGGTAACGGTTGGTGCGGGCGGCGTCCCCGGAGAACACCGGAGCGTGGAAAACCGCGCAGCGTTTTCCACCTGGGAATGGGCAGCGATGGATGAGAGAGCATCGAATCCCGTAGGAGCGGCCCATGGCCGCGATAAAGCCAGCGCCAGGTCTGATCGCGGCCATGGCGGTCCGCCGATGCGGCCGCTCCTACAGTTTAAGCAGCCATCGCACCGCCACGGCCGCGCTGCGCCCTACCCGCCCATCGCCGTCCGAATGTCCGCCGCCAGCTCCAGTACCCGCGCCTCTTCGGTATCCCAGGAGCACATGAAACGCGCCCCGCCGCTGCCGATGAAGGTGTAGAAGCGCCAGCCGCGGGCGCGCAGGAATTCCAGCGCCGGTTCGGAGAGCTGCAGGAACACCGAGTTGGCTTCCACCGGGAACATGAAGTCCACGCCGGGCACCCCGCGCACCCGCTCGGCGAGCAGCTGGGCCATGGCGTTGGCGTGGCGAGCGTGGCGCAGCCAGGTGTCGTTTTCCAGCACGCCAAGCCAGGGCGCGGAGAGGAATCTCATCTTGGACGCCAGCTGGCCGGCCTGCTTGCAGCGGTATTCGAAGTCCTCGGCCAGCTCGCGATTGAAGAAGAGGATCGCCTCCCCCACCGCCATGCCGCTCTTGGTGCCACCAAAGCAGAGCACGTCGACGCCGGCCTTCCAGGTCACCTCGGCCGGGGTGCAGCCCAGGCCGGCCACGGCATTGGAAAAGCGCGAGCCGTCCATGTGCAGGTGCAGGCCGAGGTCGCGGCAGGTGGCGCTGATGGCCTGCAATTCGTTGAGGCCATAGAGGGTACCCACCTCGGTGGCCTGGGTGACGGTCACTGCCCGCGGCTTGGGAAAGTGGATGTCGGCGCGCTTGGTGGCGATCTGCTGGATGGCGCCCGGGGTCAGCTTGCCCTGGTGGGCCGGTGCCAGCAGCAGCTTGGAGCCGTTGGAAAAGAATTCCGGCGCGCCGCATTCGTCGGTCTCGACGTGGGCGGTGTCGGAGCAGATCACGCTGTGGTAGCTCTGGCACAGCGCCGCCAGGGCCAGGGAGTTGGCCGCGGTGCCGTTGAAGGCGAAGAACACCTCGCAGTCGGTCTCGAACAGCTGGCGAAAGCGATCGGCGGCGCGCGCCGTCCAGGTGTCGTTGCCATAGGCGGTCTCGTGGCCGACGTTGGCCGCGGCCATGGCGGCCCAGGCTTCCGGGCAGATGCCGGAATAGTTGTCACTGGCGAATTGCTGGGCGTTGCTGCTCATCGGGCAGTCCTCGCGACGGGTTCGGTGCGGGCCAGCAGCCAGTCGCGCGCGGCGCCCTCGACCAGCGGCAGCACGCGGCGGCGGACCTCGGCGTGATAGCCATCCAGCCAGTCCAGCTCGTCGCTGCGCAGCAGCGCCAGATCCAGGCAGCGGGTGTCCAGCGGACAGAGGGTCAGGGTCTCGAAGGCCAGGAAATCGCCGAATTCGGTGGTTTCCGCGCGAGTGCACAGGAGCAGGTTCTCCAGCCGCACGCCCCACTGGCCGGGGCGATAGATACCCGGTTCGTTGGAGGTGATCATGCCCTCGCGCAGGACATGGTGCGGGGTGACCGTGGCATAGAAGGAAATCGACTGCGGTCCCTCGTGCACATTGAGGAAGTAACCCACGCCATGGCCGGTGCCGTGGCCGTAGTCGATGCCGGCGGCCCAGATCGGCTCGCGCGCCAGGGCGTCGAGCATGGGCGCGGCGACGCCGGCCGGAAAGCGCGCCCGCGACAGCGCCAGCATGCCCTTGAGCACCAGGGTGAAATCGCGCTTCTGGGCGGCGCTGGGAGTGCCGATGGGCACCACCCGGGTGATGTCGGTGGTGCCCCCCAGGTACTGGCCGCCACTGTCGATCAGCAGCAGGCCGTCGCCCTGGAGTTCGGCATGGGCCTCTTCGGTCGCCCGGTAGTGCGGCAGGGCGCCACCGGCGTTGAAGCCGGCGATGGTGGCGAAGCTCAGGGAGACGAAGTTGGGGCGCGCCGCGCGGGCCTCGCTCAGCCAGTCGTCCACGGTCAGCTCGGTGAGGCGCTCGCCACGGGCCAGGGCCGCCTCGAAACGGGCGAAGAAGACGCACAGCGCGGCGCCGTCCTCTTCCATGGCCATGCGCACCTGGGCCACCTCCTCGGCGGTCTTGCAGGCCTTGAGCAGGGTCGAGGGATTGATCTGCTCGTGCCGCTCGACCCCTTGGGGCGCGGCCTCGGCCAGCCCGAGGGTGACCCGCGCCGGGTCCACCAGCAGGCGACTGCCGGCCGGCAGCCGGGCCAGCTCGGCGGCCGCCTGGTGGTAGTCGGCCAGGGTCACGCCGTCCTCCACCAGGGCCGTGCGGATCTCGGCCGGCACCTTGGCCGGGTCGATGAACAGCTGGCAGCTGTCGCTACCCAGCAGCACATGGGCGAGGAACACCGGGTTGTAGGGCACGTCGGCGCCGCGCAGGTTGAGCAGCCAGGCGATGTCGTCCAGCGAGGAGATGAAATGCCAGTCGGCCTTGGCGTCCTTCAGCTTCTCGCGCACCTGGGCGAGCTTGGCGCTGCGCGGCTGGGGGGCCTGGGGGGCGGCATGGGCATAGACCGGCGCCGCCGGCAGCGCGGGGCGCTCGCGCCAGATCGCCGCCAGCGGGTCGAGATCGGTCCGCAGCCGGATACCCTTGGGCTCCAGCGCGCGGCGCAAGGCCGCCGCTGCGCCGAGCGACAGCACCTGGCCGTCCACCAGTACCGTGCCGCCCGCGGGCACCTGGTCGGCCAGCCACTGCAGGTGGGCCTGGGGCTGGCTGGCGACCTGCTTCATCAGGTCGATGCCGCTGCCCGCCAGCTCCTGGGTGGCCTGCTCCCAGTAGCGGCTGTCGGTCCAGACGCCGGCGGCCTCGCGGGTCACCAGCAACAACCCGGCGGAGCCGGTGAAACCGGACAGCCAGGCACGGCCCTGCCAGTGTTCCGGCAGGTATTCGGACAGATGGGGATCGGCGCTGGGGATCAGGCAGGCATCGGCGCCCTGCTCGGCCAGGAAGGCGCGCAGGTCGGCAAGTCGTTGAGCGGAAGTGGCGGTCATGAGCACCTCGACAAGGTCAGGGGCTCAGTGTGCCGCAGATATAAAAAAGCCGCACCCAAAGGGTGCGGCGGAGAAAGACCAAAGGAGCAAAGAGGGGTGGTCTTTCGAAAGCGGAGCGGCTCAGCGACGCACGTCGGCGGCGGGAGCGGCCTGATCGCCGTAGTGCTGCATGGCGGCATGATTCTGATCGACCAGCTTGTATCTCAGGCTGGGATTGTCGTCGGCAGCGGCGAACTGGGTGGCGGTCAAGGCGGCAAGGGTCAGCAACAGGGCAGACAGAGAACGTTTCATGGCGAACTCCTCAAAGGTCGTGTTCATCGGGGTACAGGACCATTCTAGGGAAAGAACGCCGCCTAATAAATAGCATGCTAATTAAATGACTGTTGCAAGGATTGCAACAAGCCCTGGCCTAGTCCTTGGCCCAGTAGCGCTGGTCCTCAAGCACCCGATTCTCCAGCTGCAGCCGTTCGGGCAATTCTTCCTTGAGGAAGTCGATCCAGGTCTTGATCTTGGCGTCGAGAAAGCGCCGCGAGGGATAGAGCGCATGGATGTTGCGTTCGCGCAGGCGGAAGTTGGGCAGCAGGCGCACCAGGCTGCCATCGCGCAGGTAGTTGACCGCGATGTAGCTGGGCAGCAGGCAGATGCCCATGCCCTGGCGGGCCACGCTGGCCAGAGCCTCGGCGACATTGACCTGGAAGACGTAGCGCGGCGCCACCTGCTGCTCGCCGTCTTCACCGGCGAAGACCCAGCGTTCGGAGAAATTCGGATCCAGCAGGCGCAGGCAGTCGTGCGCGGCGAGATCGGCCGGCACCTTGGGCGCCGGGCGCTGCGCCAGATAGCTGGGCGCCGCGCAGACCACGCTGTAGACGCCACCGAGGCGCTGGGCGACGAAATCCGAGTCGGCCAGTTCGGTGTCCAGGGTGATGGCGATGTCGTGCCCATCCTCCAGCAGCGCCGGGTGGTTCTGCGAGAGATTCATGACGATCTCGACATGGGGATAGCGCGCGCAGAAGCGCGACACCAGCGGCGCCAGCAACTGGGTGCCCAGACCGGTCATGGAATGCAGGCGCAGATGGCCATGGGGCTTGAGATGGGCGCCGCTGGCCTCGGCTTCGGCCTCGCCAACGTCCTGCAGGATGCGCCGGCAGCGTTCGAGATAGCGCTCGCCCGCCTCGGTCAGCGCCAGCCGCCGGGTGGTGCGGTGCAGCAGGCGGGTCTGCAGATGGCTTTCCAGTTCCGCCAGCAGGCGCGACACCTGGGCGGTGGACAGGTCGAGGGTGTGGGCAGCAGCCGTGAGACTGCCCAGATCCACCACCCGGACGAAGATGCGCATGCCTTGGAAAATATCCATTATTGCCTTTTTCGCAATGGAGTTTCGTCAAGTCGTCACTTTATTGAAAAAGTCGGACGCCCGATAGTGGTGCAGTGAGCTGCTGTGGATTCGACTTGCTGACCGCGCGAATCCTTCCCTCCGGCAGTGGCTCCTTGGATAGCTCCTTGCGGCCTTCCGGCAGACGTCTCCCCTGGAGACCTCAGCCGGAGGGCCGTTTTTTTTGCCTGGCGTTCCGGCCAGGCCCCGGCCATCAGTCCCGCCGCTCCGGCTCGCGAATGCGATAGCTGGCGATGTACAGCGCCGGCAGGAACAGCAGCGTCAGCAGCGTCGCCGCGACGATGCCGCCGATCATGGCGTAGGCCATGGGGCCCCAGAACACCTCCCGGGCGATGGGAATCATGCCCAGGCTGGCCGCGGCGGCGGTCAGCAGGATCGGCCGGCGGCGGTGTTGGGTGGCTTCCACCACGGCGTCCCAGGGCGAGCGACCGGCCTGCTCGAAGGCATCGATCTGGGTCACCAGGATCACCGAGTTGCGGATGATGATGCCGATCAGCGCCAGCACCCCGAGGATGGCGACGAAGCCCAGCGGCTGGCCGAAGGGGATCAGCCCCAGCACCACCCCGATCAGGCCCAGGGGCGCCACGCTCGCCACCAGGAACAGCTTGCGGATGCTGTGCAGCTGGATCATCAGGAAGGTGGCCATGAGAAACAGCATCAGCGGCACCACCTCGGCGATCGGGCCCTGGGCCTTGCTGCTCTCCTCCACCGTGCCGCCCACCGCCACCTGGTAGCGCGGCGGCAGCTTGGCGATGAAGGCATCCACGTCCGGCTGCAGCTGCTTGACCAGATCCGGCGCCTGGATCTCGCTGAGGATCGAGGCCTTGAGGGTGATGGTGGGCAGCCGATCGCGGCGCCACACCAGCGGCTGCTCCAGGGCGTAGTCGATACGGGCGAAGGCCTTGAGCGGCACCGCGACGCCCTGGGGCGTCATGATCTGCAGATTCTCCAGGGTCTCCACCGAGCGCCGTTCGGCCTCGCTGGCGCGGGCCACCACGTTGACCAGGTAGATGTCGTCGCGCACCTGGGTCACCGGGGTACCGGTCACCACGCCATTGAGGATCTGCGCCACGTCCTGGGAGGAGAAGCCCAGCTGCCGCGCCTTGTCCTGGTTGACCTCGACCTTGAGCATCCGCGCCGGCTCGTTCCAGTCGTAGAGGAAGTCACCCAGTTGCGGACTCTTGCCCAGCACGCTGGCCAGCGCCAGCGCCTGGCGGCGTACCTCGGCGACGTCCGGACCGCTGATGCGGTACTGGATCGGCCGGCCCACTGGCGGCCCCATCTCGAGCGGCTGGACGTAGCCGGACAGCCCGACGAAGTCCTGGCGCAGCCGCTGCTTGAGCTTGGGCAGGAGGCGATTGCGCGCCTCCAGGTCCTTGGCCACCAGGATCACCTGGCCATAGAAGGGATTCTCCAGCTGCTGGTCCAGCGGCAGGTAGAAGCGCACCGCGCCCTGGCCCACATAGGAACTCCAGTGGGCCACGTCAGGATCGTCGGCCAGGGTCTTCTCGAATCTGTCCATCTGCGCCCGGGTGGCGTCGAGGGAGGCGTTCTGCGGCAGGTTGAAGTCGATCAGCAGTTCGGGTCGATCCGAGGACGGGAAGAACTGGTTCTGCACGAACTTCATCGAGAACAGCGCCGCGGCGAACAGCAGCACCGTGAGGAGGATGGTCAGCCAGCGGTGGCGCATGGCGCCCAGCAGGAGGCCGTCGGACCAGCGCGCCAGGCGGCCGGGCTGGTCATGATCCTTGGGCTTCACCTTCTTCGGCAGGATGTGCACGCCGATCACCGGCGAAAAGAACACCGCGACGATCCAGGACAGCAGCAGGGCCACGGCGATCACCGCGAACAGGGTGAAGGTGTACTGGCCGGCGCTGCTGGAGTTGAGGCCGATGGGCACGAAGCCGGCCACCGTCACCAGGGTGCCGGTGAGCATGGGAAAGGCGGTCGACTCGTAGGCATAGGTCGCCGAGCGGTGCAGCGACTCGCCCTCCTCGCGCTTGGTCACCATCATCTCCACGGTGATCATGGCGTCGTCCACCAGCAGGCCGAGGGCGATGATCAGGGCGCCCAGGGAGATCCGCTGCATGGTGATGCCGCTGTATTCCATGAAGACGAACACCAGCGCCAGGGTCAGGGGAATCGACAGCGCCACCACCAGGCCGGCGCGCACGCCGAGGCTGATGAAGCTCACCACCAGCACGATGATGACCGCCTCGAACAGCGCCCGGGTAAAGCCGCCGACGGCCTTTTCCACCACCTGCGCCTGGTTGGAGACCACGTGCACGCCGATGCCCACCGGCAGGGCGCCGGTCAGCTCCTGCATCTTCTCGGTGAGGGCCGCGCCAAAGGTCTGGATGTTGCCGCCGCTGCTCATGGCGATGGCCAGGCCGATCGCCGGCTGGCCGTTGTAGCGGAACAGCGAACTGGGCGGATCGGCGTAGCCGCTGCGGATGTCGGCCAGGTCGGTGAGGCGGTAGAAGCGGTCGTCGATGCGCAGATTGACCGCGGCCAGATCGGCGGTGGAGCGGAATTCGCCACTGGTGCGCACGCTGATGCGCTCGGCGCCGGATTCGATGGTGCCCGAGGGGGTCACCGCATTCTGCTGTTGCAGGCTCTGCATCACCTGGCGCTGGTCCAGCCCCAGAGCGGCCAGCTTGCGGGTGGAGAAGTCCAGGTAGATGACCTCGTTCTCCGCGCCGATCAGCTGCACCTTGCCGATGCCCGGCACGCTGCGGATCTCGCGGCGCACCTGCTCCACCTGGTCGCGCAGCTGGCGCATGCTGAAGCCGTCGCCGGTGAAGGCATAGATGCTGCCGAAGACGTCGCCGAATTCGTCGTTGAAGGCCGGGCCCTGGATGCCCTGGGGGAATTCGCCCTGGATGTCCGAGACCTTCTTGCGCACCTGGTACCAGATGTCGGGAATCGCCTTGGCCGGCGTGGTGTCGCGCAGGTAGACGAATACCGTGGACTGCCCCGGCCGGGTGAAACTCTTGGTGTAGTCGAGGGAATCCAGCTCTTCGAGCTTCTTTTCCACCCGCTCGGTGACCTGGCGCAGGGTCTCCTCGGTGGTCGCCCCCGGCCAGCGGGTCTGGATGACCATGGTCTTGATGGCAAAGGACGGATCTTCCTCGCGTCCCAGCTTCATGTAGGAGAAGACGCCCATCAGCAGGGCGACGAACATCAGGTACCAGACGAAGGATTGGTGGCGCAGCGCCCAGTCCGACAGGTTGAAGCCTTTCATGGCCGAGCGCCCTCCTGATCCTTCACCCGCTGTCCCTCCTCGAGACTGTTGACCCCGGCTATCACCACCCGCTCACCCGCCTTCAGGCCGTTGCCGACCCACGCCAGGCCCTCGGCCTCGCGCAGCACCTCGACCGGCCGCTGGCGCACCTGCGCCTGCTCGCCCTGTCCTTCCACCACCCAGACCGAGGTCCGGCCGTCCTGACGCCGCAGCGCCTGGGTCGGCAGCGGCAGGCCCGCCGCCGGTGGCGACTCCAGCTCGCCCTGCACCAGGCTGCCGATGCGCAGCGCGGCCGGTGGCTCGTCCAGGGTCAGGCGCACCCGCCGGGTGCGCGTGGTGGCATCGGCCTGGGGCTCGATCTCGCGCACCCGACCGGCGACCGCCACCTCGGGATCCAGGGCCATGCGCACGGTCAGGACGCGTCCCGGGGTCAGCTGGCCGATGGCCTGGGCCGGCAGGTCCAGCACCGCCTCGCGGACGTCCGGGCGAGCGACTCGCACCACCGGCTGACCGGCGGACACCACCTGGCCAACCTCGGCCTGCCAAGCGGTGATCACGCCGTCGAAATCGCTGTAGAGCTCGGCATAGTCGCGCTGGTCGCGGGCCTGGCGCTCGGCGCTCTGGGCCTGTTCGCGGGCGGCTTCCAGGGTGTGCAGGCGGGTCAGCGCCTGATCCAGCTGGGAGCGTGAGCCGACGCCCTGGTCGAACAGCTGCTGCTGGCGCCGGGCATCGTTGCGCGCATCGCGCCACTGGGCTTCGGCATCGGCGGTCTGGCCCTGCCGACTGCGCAGGGCATTGTCCTGATCGGTGGGGTCCAGCGCCGCCAGCAACTGGCCACGGCGCACCGGCTGACCCACGTCCAGCAGCCGCCGGGTCATGCGACCGCCGACGCGAAAGCCCAACACGCTCTCGTAGCGCGCCTGAATGCTGCCGGCAAAGACTTCGCGCCCGGGCGGCGGGGCACTCAAGGTCAGGGTCGCCACCGGCCGGATCGGCGGTGGCGGGGCCTCGTCATCCGAGCAGCCCGCCAGGACCAGCAGCAGACACAGCGGCAGCAGCGGCTTCATGGGCGCACCTCGTTGAAGGCCGAGCGCTCGGCGACTTCGACCCTCTGCCCGGGACTCAGCGCCTGGCCGCCGGCGACCACGATGCGGTCGCCAGCCGCGAGCCCCTCGCTGACGATGATGCTGTCGCGGGTGAAGCGCTCGATGCGCAGCGGCTGCAGGCTGACCCGCCCGTCTTCGCCGAGGCGCCAGGCGGCGGGCTGCTCGGTGGTGCCGTTCAGCGCCGTCCAGGGCAAGGCGAAGCCCTGCTCCGTCGCGCCCTCGAGCTGGGCATTGACCACCGCCCCCAGGGTCATGGCCGCCGGGGGTCTATCGAGTTGTACCTTGACGCGCACCGTGCCACTGCTCGCCACGGTCGGGGCGATCTCGCGCAGGGTACCCCGGGTCGTGACGGCCGGTTGCGCCTGCAGGGCGACGGGCAGGGTCTGGCCGACCTTGAGTTCGCGGGCCAGGGATTCATAGAGATCGAAGACGGCGTCGAGGTCGCCGCTCACCGCCAGGTCGAAGATCGCCGTGCCGGCCTGCACCACCTGCCCCGCTTCGGCGTGGCGGGCGGTCAGCACCCCGGCGGCGCTGGCGCGCAATTCGGTATAGCCCAGTTGCTTGCGCGCATCGTCGCGCTGGGCGACGGCGGTCTGCAGGGCGCTGCGGGCGCCGTCCAGGGTGGCCTGGGCCTGGTCGTACTGGCTGCGACTGGTATAGCCCTTGGGCAGCAGCGCGGCCTGGCGCTCGAAATCGACCCGCGCCAGCCGGGTGCGGGCTTCCTGGGCTTCCACCTGGGCCTGGGCGGCGGCCAGGTTATTGCGCAGATCCTGGGGATCCAGCCGGGCCAGGACCTGACCCTCGCGCACGCGATCGCCGACATCCGCCAGCCGCTCGCTGATCTTGCCACTCACGCGGAAACCGAGCGGCGCCTGCACCCGCGCCTGGATATCTCCGGTAAAGGGAATGCGCTGACTGTCCTTTATCGGACTCAGCTGCACCACCACCACCCGCGCCAGTTCCTCGGTGGGGGGTTGCTCCTGGGAGCAGCCCGGTAACAGCGTTACCAGGGTCAGAGCAGCCGTTACCTGGCAGAGGCGAGCAAGGCGGAGAGCCCTCATGATTGTCCTTATCGGTGGAAGAGGCGCGATCTGCGAACTGACCACAGGCGGCGCAGGGGGTTCGTCTGACGAATTGTCAGGCGCCTAGCGATGCTTGGGAAGCGCTACGACGAGGGCGCTGGGCAAATGCCCGGCAGCGGAGCGGCCATTCGCCCACAAATGTTCACAAATGCCCTGGAACCCGGCATTCCAGGCCGCAGTCAACTGAGACGTGCGCTGTGGACCTGCCCGTCCGCAGCTGATGCCCGCCACCGTTCCGGCGCGGGCCCCATCAGATTCACAGGTTTATTTCGACGAGGCCGAACTCATGAAAAAGCTGCTGATCACCTCTACCGCTGCTGTGATGCTGTCGATGGCCACGGGTGTCTTCGCGGCCGAAACCTCCAAGAGCGCCACGGCCGTCAATGGATCCGCCACCACCGAGGTGCCGGGCAAGACTACCGTGAAGGGCGGTGCCGATGGCGCTGCCGAAGTGCCCTTCAAGAGCGACAAGCCCAACAAGGTCGACGCTCGCAACCAGAACAACATGCAGTAATCACCGTCCCTGGCGGTAACAGAAAGCCCCGGCATGCCGGGGCTTTTTGCTGTCTGCCGTTCAGGCTGCAGACAAAACAAACCCCGCCGAGGCGGGGTCTGTGGAAGCTATGCAGCAGCCGGGCTTAGCGCCAGAACGGCTTGTGCATTTCCTGGTAGCGCTGGGCCTCGGTGATACCGGCGTCGGCCAGCATACGGGCGTCCAGACGAGCCAGTTCGTTGCGGCTGGCGATGCGACGCTGCCAAGTGGACAGGGTGGAGATAACGCGCAGGGCAGCGGGCACACGGTTGCTGGGCTTGGCGTTGTACAGCGAGGAACTGAAGGTGCGTTCCATGGTGGCTTTCCTTCCCGCTTGTGACGGGTACTGGTCATCGAATGGCGCCATTGTCTCGCCAGGCGAGTGCTACCACCAGTAACAGTCCAGGGAAAGGTTCGCGGATCACTCGGCACACAATTGCAACTGTACTGCTGCAATTTGGGTCATTCTGTAACGTCTTGCACCATTGCAGTGCAAAATTTGGTTACCAGAGGGAACATCGCGGGAATTTGAGCTGTACAGTTGCCCGGAAGGCCAGGAAACAGGAGTGCTGTTCTACCTGTTACCGCGGCCGCTGTCCAGCCTGGAAGGAACTCCGTGCTCCAGAAAGGAGCGCTTCCGACGCCCGGTGGCGCCGGAAGCCTCTGGTCATCAGCGCGCGGCAGCGGCCAGGCTCGGGGTGGCGGGCTGACGCCGGCCTACCCAGGTGCCGATGGCCACGACCAGCAGCGCCAGCAGACCGGTCGCCAGGATCTCGAAGCGATGGGCTTCGCTGAACAGCATCACGGTCAGGGCGCCGACGATGAAGACGATCACCGCCCAGGTCAGCCAGGGGAACAGCCACATGCGGAACTCCAGGGTTTCGCCGCGGGCGATCAGCTTGCGTCTCAGGCGCAGCTGGGTCACGGCGATCACCAGATAGACCAGCAGAGCCACGGCGCCGGAGGTGGACAGCAGGAAGCTGAACACCGCCTCGGGCATGGTGTAGTTGGCGATGGTGGTGAGGAAGCCCACGGCGGTACTGGCCAGCACGGCCGCGCGCGGCACGCCGCTGCTGGAGGCACGACCCATCTTGGCCGGGGCATCGCCACGGCGGGCCAGCGAATAGAGCATGCGCGAAGCGGTGTAGAGCGCCGAGTTCAGGCAGCTGGCCACGGCGACCAGCACCACGCAGTCGACGATCAGCTTGGCATTGGGGATCGACAGCACCTCGAGGGCGCGCTGGTAGGAACCCACGACCGGCAGCTGGGCATCGTTCCAGGGCACCATGGACACCACCAGGAAGATGGAGACCAGGTAGAACAGCGCGATCCGCCAGATCACCGAATTGGTGGCCTTGCTGATCTGCTGCGACGGGTCCTTGGACTCGGCGGCGGCGATGGTGACGATCTCGGTCCCCATGAAGCTGAACATGGTGGTCAGCAGGGCGCCGAGCACCGCGCCGAAGCCATTGGGCATGAAGCCGCCGGTATGGGCCATCAGATTGCTCAGGCCGCTGACCTCGCGACCCGGCAGGGCGCCGACCAGGGCGGCCGCGCCCAGGGCGATGAAGGCGACGATGGCGATGACCTTGAGCAGGGCGAACCAGAATTCGAACTCGCCGTATTTGGCGACGCTGAACAGGTTGGTCACGGTCAGGATGCCGGTGATGATCAGGGCGAATTGCCAGGTGGCGATCGCCGGGAACCAGGCATTGAGGATGGCGGCGGCGGCCACGGCCTCCAGCGGGATCACCAGCACCCAGAACCACCAGTACAGCCAGCCGATGGTGAAGCCGGCCCAGCGGCCGATGCCCTGCTGCGCATAGGACGAGAAGGAACCGGTATCGGGCGAGGCGACGGCCATTTCACCCAGCATGCGCATGACCAGCACCACCAGGGTACCGGCCAGGGCGTAGGCCAGCAGCACGGCCGGGCCGGCCGCGGCGATGGCATGACCGGAGCCGACGAACAGACCGGCACCGATCACCCCGGCGATGGACAACATGGTCACATGGCGCGGTTTGAGCGCCGGAGAGAGGTTGCATTCTACGTTGGACATAAGGTGTTACCTGACAACGGAAAGCCTCCCAAGTGCAACTTGCGCGCCACCCGGGCTGAAATCGGCACAAAATGAACGCAAAGGGTGCAACGCCTCGCGGAAAGCGGCGAAAAAGCGGCGTTCCGTCGAGCTATCGCGCTAACCATCTGATGTGAAAAGCGATTTCTTTCAGGTATGCGCGCCCCATCGGCTTGCTTCGTTAGGTATCACCTTGTGCAACTTGCACTCTTATGGTGCTTGTACAGGTGGAACCTTAGGTAACCCTGGGCCTGGAGCTGGCCGCCACGCCCTTCGCTACCTGACCGCAGAACCAGGACACGACGGAAGAGACCGCCTTGCCTGGCATCCGCTGTTGGCTCGCCCGAGTAGCAGGTACCGCTCAGGGCCGTGGCTTGGGCGCTTTTCCATGCCGATGCAGCAGCAGTGGGAACTTGCCGAGCCGCCAGGGCTCTGCACACCTGCGACAAAATGTAACCGCGACCGGCAGATGTTGGTAATATTCCAACATATTAGCTAGCTAACCATAAGCCCTGCGGTTCCACGTCGGGCACCTGATGAGACCCTGACCATGTCCGCAGACGATTCCGTCCCGGCCCGCCGCGACTTCCTGCGCAAGTCCCTGAGCCTGATTCCCGTGGTCGCCCTGGCGAGCGGTGCCCCCTCGGGCCTGGCCCTCGCCGCGCCCACCCCGGAAAGCAAGCCGGGCAGCAGTCCGCGCGCCGACCACTATCAACCGGTGTTCTTTACCGCCGAGGAATGGGCCTTCGTGCAGGCCGCGGTGGCCCGGCTGATTCCGGAGGACGACCTGGGCCCGGGCGCGCTGGAAGCCGGTGCGCCGGAATTCATCGACCGGCAGATGCAGACCCCCTACGCCCGTGGCGGCCTCTGGTACATGCAGGGCCCCTTCGCCGCCGATGCCGCGCCGGAGATGGGCTACCAGAGTCGCCTGGTACCCCAGGACCTCTATCGCCTGGGCATCGCCGCGGTGGATCGCTGGACCCGCCAGCAGCACGGCAAGGTCTTCGCCGAGCTGGCACCCGCCGCGCAGGACGCGGCCCTCAAGGCGCTGGAAAGCGGTGACGCCAGCCTGGACGGCGTACCGGCCAAGCTGTTCTTCGCCCAGCTGCTGCAAAACACCCGGGAAGGCTTCTATTGCGACCCGCTGCATGGCGGCAACAAGGAACTGGTCGGCTGGAAGCTGGTGAATTTTCCCGGTGCCCGCGCCGACTTCATGGACTGGGTGGAGCGCGACGAGCGCTATCCGCTGCCCCCGGTCTCCATTCGCGGGGAGCGCGGTTGATGGCCAAGGTATTGCCCAGCAAGCAGGTAGTGATCGTCGGCTTCGGCTGGACGGGGGCCATCATGGCCAAGGAACTGACCGAGGCCGGCCTGGACGTGGTGGCCCTGGAACGTGGCAGCTACCGCGACACCTATCCCGACGGCTCCTACCCGCAGGTGATCGACGAACTCACCTACAGCATCCGCAAGAAGCTGTTCGTCGATGTCTCCAAGGAAACCGTCACCATCCGCCACAGCGTCAACGACGTCGCCCTGCCCAACCGCCAGCTCGGCGTCTTCCTGCCTGGCGATGGCGTGGGCGGCGCCGGCCTGCACTGGTCGGGGGTGCACTTCCGCGTCGACCCGGTGGAGTTGCGCCTGCGCAGTCATTATGAAGAGCGTTACGGCAAGAAATTCATTCCCGACGGCATGACCATCCAGGATTTCGGCGTCAGCTACGCCGAGCTGGAGCCCTACTTCGATTTCGCGGAAAAGGTCTTTGGCACCTCGGGTACCGCCTGGAGCATCAAGGGCCAGGTGGTGGGCGACGGCAAGGGTGGCAATCCCTATGCGCCGGATCGCTCCAGCGATTTCCCGCTGCCGGCGCAAAAGAACACCGTCTCGGCGCAGCTGTTCGAGAAGGCCGCGCGGGAGGTGGGCTATCACCCCTACAACCTGCCCTCGGCCAACACCTCGGGGCCCTACACCAACCCCTACGGTTGCCAGATGGGCCCCTGCAACTTCTGCGGCTATTGCAGCGGCTACGTCTGCTACATGTATTCCAAGGCCTCGCCGAATCTCAACATCCTGCCGGCGCTCAAGCAGGAGCCGCGCTTCGAGTTGCGCAGCCAGGCCCATGTGCTCAAGGTGAACTTGGACAGCACCGGCAAGAAGGCCACCGGGGTGACCTACCTGGACGCCCAGGGCCAGGAGCTGGAGCAGCCGGCCGACATCGTCATCCTCGCCGCCTTCCAGTTCAACAACGTGCGCCTCATGCTGCTGTCGGGCATCGGCCAGCCCTATGACCCCAAGACCGGCAAAGGCGTGGTCGGGCGCAACTTCGCCTACCAGAACATGGCCACCATCAAGGCCTTCTTCCGCCAGGATCAGCACCATACCAACCCCTTCATCGGCGCCGGTGGCAATGGCGTGGCGGTGGACGACTTCAACGCCGACAACTTCGACCACGGCCCCCACGGCTTCGTCGGCGGCTCGCCCATGTGGGTCAACCAGGCCGGCACCCGGCCCATCGCCGGCGCGGCCAATCCGCCCGGCACGCCCCAGTGGGGCAGTGCCTGGAAAAAGGCCCAGGCCGGCTACTACAACCACCAGCTGTCGATGGACGCCCACGGGGCGCACCAGTCCTATCGCGACAACTACCTGGACCTGGACCCCACCTACCGCGACGCCTATGGGCAGCCGCTGCTGCGCATGACCTTCGACTGGAAGGACAACGACATCCGCATGACGCGCTTCATGGCCGCCAAGATGAAGAAGATCGCCGAGGCCATGAATCCCGAGCACATCAGCGTGTCGGTCAAGGATTTCGGCGGTCACTTCAACACCGCCAGCTACCAGACCACCCACCTGAACGGTGGCGCCATCATGGGCACCGACCCCAAGACCAGCGCGGTCAATCGCTACCTGCAGAGCTGGGACGTGCACAACGTCTTCGTGCCAGGCGCCTCGGCCTTTCCCCAGGGCCTGGGCTACAACCCCACCGGCCTGGTGGCGGCCCTGACCTACTGGTCGGCGCGGGCCATCCGCGAGCAGTACCTGAAAAATCCCGGCCCGCTGGTGCAGGCATGAGAGGCGCGCCCATGATCCTTCGTACCCTCGCGACCCTGCTCCTGGGCAGCGGCCTGGCGCTGGCGGCCCAGGCCGCCGAAGACACCGACCCGGCGCTGGTCAAGCAAGGCGAATACCTGGCCCGCGCCGGCGACTGCGTGGCCTGCCACACGGCGCCGGGTGGCCAGCCCTTCGCCGGCGGCCTGCCCATGCAGACGCCCATCGGCACCCTCTATTCCACCAACATCACCCCGGATCGGCAGACCGGCATCGGCGACTACAGCTATGCCGACTTCGACGCCGCCATTCGCCAGGGTATCGCCAAGGAGGGCCATACCCTCTATCCGGCCATGCCCTACCCCTCCTATGCCCGGGTCAGCGAGGGCGACATGCGCGCCCTCTATGCCTACTTCATGCACGGGGTCACGCCAGTCGCCCAGGCCAATCGCGACAGCGACATCCCCTGGCCGCTGTCCATGCGCTGGCCGCTGGCGATCTGGCGCCAGCTGTTCGCCCCCGAAGTGGTGCAATTCCAGCCCGCGCCGGACCAGGATCCGGTGGTGGCCCGCGGCGCCTATCTGGTCGAAGGCCTCGGCCACTGCGGCGCCTGCCACACCCCGCGTGCCTTCACCATGCAGGAGAAGGCGCTCTCCCCCGCCGACGGCAAGGACTTCCTGGCCGGCAGCGCGCCCCTGGAAGGCTGGATCGCCAAGAATCTGCGCGGTGATCACCGCGACGGCCTGGGCAGCTGGAGCGAAGCTCAGCTGGTGCAATTCCTCAAGACCGGGCGCTCCGCCGACAGCGCGGTGTTCGGCGGCATGACCGAGGTGGTGCAGCACAGCCTGCAGTACCTGAGCGACGCCGATCTGCAGTCCATCGCCCGCTACCTCAAGACCCTGCCGGCCAAGGATCCGCACGACGCGCCCTTCCAGGCCGACGGACGGGCCGCCGCGGCGCTCTGGCGCGGCGACGACAGCGCCCGTGGCGCCCAGGTCTATGTGGACAACTGCGCTGCCTGTCACCGCACCGACGGCCAGGGCTACGACCGGGTGTTCCCGGCGCTGGCTGGCAATCCGGTGCTGCGCACCGCCGACGCCAGTTCGCTGATCAACATCGTGCTCAAGGGCGGCACCCTGCCCGGCCTGCACACGGCGCCGTCGACCATCGTCATGCCGCCCTTCGGCTGGCGGCTGAACGATGCCCAGGTGGCCGACGTGGTCAGCTTCATCCGCGCCAGCTGGGGCAACGCCGCCGCCCCGGTCAGCGCCGCCGACGTCGCCAAGTGGCGCACCGATGACAACCGCACCACATCCGGTGATGACCTGGGCCAGGCCTTCGGTCACCAGCAACCCGCTCCGTCGCCCGCTGGCGGCGACACCCCGGCAGGGGCGCACTGAGTCCCTGCCAGACTGACGCTCGGTCAGTCTGGCAGCAGCTCGTCGAGTGCCAACGACCATCAAGCCCATCGCCGACCGACGGGCTTGCGCGGTTGGCATCGATCCTGCTAGCTTGATTGGGTTAGTACCAAGCTGACCCCAATCGCTGGACGCCTTTCCGCTCGTTGTAGCAGCGCGAAATCAGCGTCATCCGGATCGACTGATCCCTCGATTGCTCAGGATCTGCCGCCGCGGCCTCTGAATCTCGTGCCCGGCCGGTTGCCTGCCTTCCCAAGTACTTACCTGCATGCCTGGGCGTTTCGCCCACACGCTGCCTTCCTCCAGCCAGAGATTCAGCCGTCGGCCGTCATGGGCACGAGGTTGCTGGAGTTATTTCACCGCGCCGACTGAGCGTGGATCCCAAGGATAGTCTTATGAACATTCAAAACCAGGCCATCGCGGCCATGCAACATCTCCAGGCGGCCTTTGCGCCGTTCCACTGCATCACCACCCCGGCTTCGCGCAAGGGCGGCTTCAGCTTCACCGTGGTCGACGAGCGCGGCGTGGCCTGTCGCAGCGAGCGCCTCTACCCCGAGCAGTACAGCGCTGCCGACGGACTGGAGCGCGTCATCGCCCGTACCCGCCGCGCCTTGGCCGCCTGAGACGCGCTACGAGTGCCGGACGCATCACGGATTCCGTGATGCCCATGCCGGCCGCCTCCATCTGCGGTATGTTTGGCACAGCTTCGCGTAGGCGTGAGCCAAACAATGAATCCCAAGATGGAGGTCGCATGTCGCAAGTCGTATTCATCCGCCATGGCCAGTCGGCGTGGAACCTGGAAAACCGCTTCAGTGGCTGGGCGGATGTGGATCTGACCGAACAGGGGATCCGCGAGGCCCACGAGGGCGGTCAGGCACTCAAGGACGCCGGCTTCCTCTTCGACGTGGCCCACGTCTCGGTGCTCAAGCGCGCCGTGCGCACCCTCTGGCACGTGCAGGAAGGCATGGACCAGATGTGGTTGCCAGTGGTGAGCGACTGGCGCCTCAACGAGCGTCACTATGGCGGCCTGACCGGACTGAACAAATCCGAGACCGCCGCCAAGTACGGTGAGGAACAGGTGCTGGTCTGGCGCCGCAGTTACGACGTGCCGCCGCCCGAGCAGAGCGTCGAGGAGCAGCAGGCGCTGGCCGCCGATCCGCGCTATGCCGGTCTGTCGCTGGATCAGGTACCGCGCACCGAATGCCTCAAGGATTGCGTCGAACGCGTCCTGCCCTACTGGAACGAAGTCCTGGCGCCAGCCATTCGCAGCGGCCAGCGCGTGCTGGTGGTCGCCCATGGCAACTCCATGCGCGCCCTGATCAAGTACCTGGACAACATCTCCGACAGCGACATCGTCAGCCTCAACATCCCCAACGGCGTGCCGCTGGTATACGAGTTCGACGAAGACCTGAAGCCCACCAAGCACTACTACCTGGCCGACCCGGACGAGGTCGCCGCCAAGATGGCCGCGGTGGCCAATCAGGGCAAGGCGAAGTAAGGCGTTTCATCGCGGCCATGGCGGTCCGCCGATGCGGCCGCTCCTACGGTTACCTAGGAGTCTGTAGGAGCGGCCCATGGCCGCGATTTTCTTAGCGAGAAAACCGGATCGTTTTCAAGACGAGACCTGTAGCGTGGAAAACCGCTTAGCGTTTTCCACAACCAAGGTCGTGGGTGAACGGTGGATAAGGCTGCGCCGTCATCCACCCTACCTCACGCCTGGCCGTTCGGGCGCCCTACCACGCGCGCCTCGCCCAGCACGCCCTCTTCTTCCGCCTGGGCCGCCTGGATTTCCTCGTCACCTTCCACCCCGCCATCGCCCGGGGTCTTCTCGCCCTTTTCCTTGCCGTCGTCGCTGTGGTGCTCGATCACCGCATTGATCTCCGCGCCGAACAGCAGCACCGCGGACGACAGATAGAAGTACAGCAACAGCACGATGATGGCGCCGATGCTGCCGTAGGTAGCGTTGTAGTTGGCGAAGTTCTGCACGTAGTAGCCAAAGCCCAGGGACGCCAGGATCCAGACCACCACCGCCAGCACCGAGCCGGGGGTGATGAAGCGGAAGTCCTGCTTCACGTCCGGAGTGACGTAGTAGAGCGCCGCCACGGCGATCATCAGCAGGGCCACCGCCAGCGGCCAGCGGATCAGTGCCCAGAGGGTCACCATGTAGTCTTCCAGCCCCACGTAGGCAGCCAGCCAGTTCATCACCTGAGGCCCCAGCACCATGAGCGCGGCGGCGCTGAGCAGGATTCCGGCGAGGCCGATGGTATGCAGCACCGACAGCGGAATGCGCTTCCAGGCCGGACGGCTTTCCACCACGTCATAGGCGCTGTTCATGGCGGTCATCAGCGAGCGGAAGCCACCGGAGGCGGACCAGAGCGCGACGATGATACTGAAGGACAGCAGCCCGCCCTTCTGCGTCTGCAACTGGTCGATGATGGGATTGACGGTGTCCAGCGCGGTGACCGGCAGCAAGTAGGCGGCCTGTTCGCGCAGGAAGGTAAAGAAGTCCGGCAAGTGCAGGAAGCCGATCAGGGCGATCAGGAACAGCAGGAAGGGAAACAGCGAGAACAGCATCTGGTAGGCCAGCGCTGCGGCATAGGTGGGCATGTCGTCGGCCACGAATTCCTGGACGGCACGCTTGATGAGGGTGAACGGCGAAACGCCGCGCAGGCTGAAGGCAAACAAGGACATAACGGCTCCTGACGAACGTTCCTCACGAAGGATTCCTGGGGCCGGCCTGCACGGCCTGCGCCCGGCGGCTTTGCAGGTCCGCCCTACCTTCAGAGTGGCAGCGGGCGGGTTGGTTGCGCCCTGACGTCAGAAGCCGGACCCCGAGGCATCCCGGCAGGCAGCGACTTCGGCGGCGGTAGGCGTGCGGATTTCCTCTATCCCGCGGCTTTCGTCGAATTCGATGTAGCCGGCGGCGGCGAATTCGCGCAGCCAGCCATCCATGGGCCAGAGTCCCCAGCGCGCCTGGAAGCGCCGGGCGTTCTCCAGGATGCTGGCGAAATGGTTGAGCGGTGGGTGATAGGTCGGATGGTACTGGTGGAAGGCCCGCGCCTCGGCCTGGTAGACCGGCACCCCCGCCGCGCGGGCGTGAAAGGCGAAGTCGGTGTCCTCGCCGCCATAGCCGCGATAACCCTCATCGAAGCCGCCGATGCGGCCGAAGGTGGCGCGGGTACAGGCGAAGTTGAGCGACCAGAACAGCGGGTGGGGAATCGCCTCGCCAGGCGGACGATCCCGGTGCAGGGGATGGACGACGCCGCTGGCGCGCAGCTCTTCCGGCGTCCAGTCACCTTCCGCGACGCCCGCCGGCAGGTAGTGGACGAAGCCCTGGTGCAGGGCTTCGGGGTGGGCCGTTAGCGCCTCTTGGTAGGCGTCGAGCAATTCCGGCGCGGGGATGCAGTCCACGTCGAGAAACACCAGCTCCTCGCCTGGCGCGGCGGCCACGGCAGCATTGCGCGCAGCGGCCAGGGGCAGGATGCCGTCGCCCTCGACTCCGTGCACCTGGATCGGAAAGCGTGGGCTGTGCCAGGCGCGCGGTGCCTCGTTCATCTGCACCACCACCAGGGCCGCAGGCGGGGTCGGCGCCCGCTCCAGGCCGCGGATGAGATTGGCCAGTTGCCGCTCGCGGCCATGGACCAGGGTCAGGACGATCATGCCAGCACCTCGTGGGCGACCTGTCGAATACAGGCAGCGGCGCGCCGGGCGCCCTCGCCATCGCTTACCGCCGCCCAGCGCTCGGGATCGAGTTCGCGCGCCCTGGCCAGCAGCCCCGGCCAGTCCTCGTCGGCGGGCCAGCTTTCACAGGTGATCGCCAGGTCCTGGGCGGCCAGCAGGCGCCCGGTGGACAGTTGCTCGTCGAAGGGCCGGGCATCCGGCAGGCAGAGGAAGCGGCAGCGCAGGTCGGCCAGTTCCGCCACCAGGCTGTCACCCGCCGAGCCGACCACCAGCTCGGCGCGGGTCAGCCAGGGTGCGGGATCGGCCACGCTGCCCAGAAAAGTCAGATTGGCCGGTGCCTCGATGGCGTCCTCCAGCACCGGCCCCAGCACCGTCCAGTGCCAGGCGGGACAGGCGCGGGCGGCCGCCACCAGGCGCGCGCGGCTGAAGGCGGTGCCGCCATGGCCGGCGATGACGGTGATCGTGCCGGGCTCGCGCCCGCGGTCGGGCCCTTGCCCGGCATAGCGCGACAGGCTGCCGGCATAGCAGGTCTTGGCCCGCCAGGCGGCCGGGGTACCCGGCTCTTCCAGGCAGTCCGGATAGGGTGCCAGCAGGCGACTGGCACTGGCGTAGGCCAGTTCGTGGGCGGCATCGAAGCGACTGCCGCGCTGGCGCAGATAGATCGTCGGCACGCCGCACAACCGGGCCAGCAGCGCCACCTCCACCGAGACGTCGACCACCAGCAGGCAGGGCCAGGCGCGGCGAAACCAGTCCACCAGCAGGCCCATGCGTTCGCGCAGCCCTGCCACCCCCAGCGGCGCATAGTGCAGGCAGGCGAAGGCTTCGCCTTCGACGCCCGCGGCCACGTCGGGCGGCAGCGGGCAGAGCTGGACGTTGGGCAGCGCCACCCGTTCGGGCAGGCGACTGCCGAACAGGGTCAGGGGGCCATCGAAGGCCGCGGCGATGGCCAGGGCGCGGGTCACGTGGCCGGCGCCGTGATGGTGGGCGTAGTAACCAATGTTCAGCTCAGTCACGGGCAGTCTAGCCACGGGCAGTCTAGCCACGGGCGACTCGGCCAGCAGCGACATCGGCGAGCAGGCGCTCGTAGCGGTCGATCATCAGCTGGTGGCTCCACTGGGCCTCGGCCCGCGCCCGGCAGGCCTCGCGGGACAGCGACAGGGCTTCGCGCAGGGCCGCCGCCAGGGCCGGGACATCGCCCGGCGGGGCCAGGGCGCCGGTCTCGGCGGTGAGCAGTTCCGGCAGGGCGCCGCGGGCAAAGGCGGCGACCGGTGTGCCACAGGCCAGGGCCTCGGCGACGATCAGGCCGAAGGGTTCGTCCCAGCAGGGCGTGACCAGACAGGCACGGGCCTGGGCGACCTCGGCCGCCAGGGCGGTACGGTCCAGGTGACCGAGGTAGACGGCTCCGTCCCCCAGGCGGGGTTCGATCTCCTGACGGAAATAGCGCTCGTCGGTGGCCTGGCCGGCCAGGCGCAGGGCCACACCGGCCTCGCGCGCGGCATCCAGCGCCAGGTGCGGTCCCTTGTCCGGCACCAGGCGGCCGAACCAGAGGGCATGGTCGCCGATCGGCGTATCGCGCGGGCGCCAGGCGTCGAGGTCGATGCCATTGGGAATCACGTGGCAGGCCGGCGCGAGGTGCGCCCAGTTGTCGGCATTGGCCTGGGACACCGTGCAGTAGTGGCCGCCGCCGCGCTTGTGCAATTCGCCGAGGGCGTTGATCAGTTCGAAGAATGGCGGGGTGTGCAGCACCGTGAGCATGGGGGTGCGGATCAGCCCGGACATGGTCACCGGCACATAGTGCAGGGCGTTGTTGAAGATGACGTCGAAGCCGTAGCCATCGATGCGCTGCATGCAGTCCAGATAGCCATGGTGCTCGTCGAGGTATTCGGAGCTGAGCACGTTGCGCTTGCGCCGGCAGCCGTCCGCGCCGTAGTTGCCGTCGTCGAGGATGGGCACCACCTCCAGCTCCGGCGCCGAGGCCGAACTGGCGAACAGCGTCACCGCATGGCCACGCTCGCGCAGCTGCAGGGTGATGTCGTAGGTGAAGGCTTCGAGACCGCCGGCGAACGGCTGGCGTACCGGGTGTTTCACGTGGGTAAGAATGCCTATGCGCATGGAGCCGTCCGCCTGCTGTTGCCTGTCATCCCACCGTCCTTATCGCGAGCCGCTGGTTGATAGGAGTCTCAGCGACGGGAATTGGTTGTGCGCTTCGTCGTGAAAGCCGCACGGCGGGCAAACCTCGGAACCCTGCCGGGGGTCAGCCTTCCTGGACCCGTATTCCCAGCAGACGACGGAGGTTTCCATGCGTTATGAACTGCACTACTGGCCCAGCATCCAGGGCCGCGGCGAATTCGTCCGCCTGGCGCTCGAAGAAGCCGGCGCACCCTATCTGGATGTCGGCAACGCCCCGGAAGGCGAAGGCCTGGGTGTACCCGCCCTGGAAGACTATCTGCAAGGCAGGAAGACCCGCCGCCCGCCCTTCGCCCCGCCCTTTCTCAAGGCCGGCGACGAGGTCGTCTCCCATGTCGCCAACATCCTCCAGTTCCTGGGGCCGCGGCTGGACCTGGTACCGGCCGACGAGGAAGCCCGCTTCTGGGTGCACGGTCTGCAGCTGACCATCACCGACCTCACCGCCGAGGCCCATGACGTCCATCATCCGGTGGCCATCTCCCTGACCTACGAAGAACAGCAGGACGAAGCCCGGCGCCGCGCCAAGGCCTTTGCCGGCGAACGGATCCGTACCTACCTGAGCTACTTCGAGCGGGTGCTGGGCTACAACCCGGCGGGTGACCATTGGCTGGTGGGCGACCAGCGCTCCTATGTCGACCTGTCGCTGTTCCAGGTGGTGGCCGGCCTGACCTATGCCTTCCCCAACGCCATGCGCCGCCTGGCACCGGAGATCCCGCGGGTGCTGGCCCTGGCCGAGCGAGTGGCCGCGCGACCCAACATCGCCGCCTACCTGGCCTCGCCCCGCCGCCTGCCGTTCAGCGAGAACGGCATCTTCCGTCACTATCCGGAGCTGGATCCGGCCTGACGGGCAAAAGAAAAGGCCGCCCGGGGGCGGCCTTTTCGTGAGGACTGGACTCAGGCGCGGTCGATGGTGTTCTTGACCGCTTCCTTGCCCTTGCCGACGTTCTTCTGCAGCTTGCCTTCGGCTTCCTGGGCACGACCCTCGCCTTTCATGCGCGAGTTGTCGGTGGCTTCGCCGATACCTTGCTTGACCTTGCCGGCCACTTCTTTGGCGGTACCCTTGATCTTGTCGCTGGTGCTGCTCATATCAGTCTCCTTGGGATCGCACAGGCAGTGCGCTTGTAAAATCCGACTGCGGCTCTAGCCGGGTGGTTTCGACCATTCGTCGCACAGCGCAGCGGCAAGCCGCGCCAGGAAGCTTTGGGCAGCGGCGCTGGAAGCCTTTAGACTTCCCGCCCTTTTTCGTGAGCGACCGCCCAGGCGCCACCCCTCGCGGGAACGTTGCGCAGGGGCCGTCTCTCCAATTGCCACACCCTACACAGGAGAATCCTGATGTCGCTGAGCCAATTCGACAACCTGCCGGGCGTGACCGCCCAGCCCGACGCCGCCACCCGCGAGTTCGTCTTCAACCACACCATGCTGCGGGTCAAGAACCTCGAGACCTCGCTGGACTTCTATACCCGCGTGCTGGGTTTCACCGTGGTCGATCACAAGGACTTCCCGGACGCCAAGTTCAGCCTGACCTTTCTCGCCCTGGTCGATCGCAACCAGGTGCCGGAAGAGCCGGAGGCCCGCCAGCGCTGGCGCAAGTCGACCCCGGGCATCCTCGAGCTGACCCATAACCACGGTACCGAGAACGACGCCGAATTCAGCTACCACAACGGCAACAGCGATCCGCGCGGCTTCGGCCACACCTGCGTGGCGGTCCCGGACATCCGCGCCGCCTGTGAGCGATTCGAGCAACTGGGCGTCGCCTTCCAGAAGCGCCTGACCGACGGCAGCATGAAGGAAATCGCCTTCATCAAGGATCCCGACGGCTACTGGGTCGAAGTCATCCAGTTCACCCCCCTGTCCTGATCCCCGCGGGCCCGGCGTCCGCCGGGCCCCGTCCTGCTGAAGACATCCGACGACTTTTCAGCGCTTAACTGATACCGACCGGCTCCAGGCCATCGACGCCTGCCCGGGCCTTTGGCGTACTGCTGGCGAAAAGCCTTACCAAAGTCGTATTGCGCACCCCAGCCAGCGACGTCGCCAGAGAGCCCACCATGAAAAAAACAACAAGAATCCGTACCGGGATGTACAGCGTCCTCAGCCTGTTCGTCGCCTGCCTGCTGCTCGCCTGCCTGTACGGCTGGATCAGCGCCCGGACCAGTGCCCAACAGATCCGCGACCTGGATAGCCTGACGATGGAGCAGCTGGACCGGGTCAACAACGCCGCCACCTGGATCAGTCGCGCCAGCGCCAACTCCCATACCGCCATGCTCGACCGCGTCAACGGCGATGCGGCCAAGGCCGAGAAAGGCGTGAAGCTGGCCCTGGAGCGGCTGGACATCGCCCGCAAGCTGATCACCGACATGCAGGCCAACGTCAGCGATCCCAAACTGGTCGGCCAGATCGAAGCCATGCTCAAGGCCTTCGACGCCTACAAGGCCATCGTCGAAGGGCAGATCGCCGCCTGCCGCGCCGGCGACCTGCCTGGCTACATCCGGATCAGCGACGGTGCCAAAGGGGCCAGTACGGCCTTCGCCGACACCCGCCAGGCCTTTACCGACGAGATCACCAGCCGTATCGACGCCACGCTCGCCGCCTCCGACAGCCGCGTGTCCCAGGCCCAGGTCGGCAGTCTGCTGCTGGTCGGCCTGACCCTGCTGCTGGCCGTCCTCTCCGGCTGGTTCATCGCCCGCCGCGTGCTGGCCCCGCTCAACGAAGCCGGCGAGCACTTCGCCGCCATGAGCGAAGGCGATCTGACCCGCCGCATCGAGGTGCGCAGCCATGACGAGATCGGCCAGCTGTTCGCCGGTCTCGCCACCCTGCAGAGTCGCCAGCGCGACACCCTGGCCCAGCTCAATCGCACCGCCGAACGACTCGACGGCGCCGCCCAGGAACTGGGTCAGGTCACCGCCCAGAGCAATCGCACCCTCAATCAGCAGCAACAGGAACTGGAACAGGCCGTGACCGCGGTGACCGAGATGACCGCCGCCGTGGAAGAGGTGGCGCGCAATGCCGCCTCCACCTCGGATACCGCTCGCGAATCCGATCGCCTGGCCGCCGGCAGTCGCGGCCAGGTGGCCCAGGTGCTCAGCGAATTGCAGAGCATGCAGAGCACGGTCAAGGAAAGCGAAACCGTCATCGCCAGCCTGGCGCAGCAGGCTAACCAGATCGGCAAGGTGCTGGACGTGATCCGCGCCGTCTCCGAGCAGACCAACCTGCTGGCGCTCAACGCGGCCATCGAAGCCGCCCGCGCCGGCGATGCCGGTCGTGGCTTCGCCGTGGTGGCCGACGAGGTGCGCAGCCTGGCGCAGCGTACCCGCCAGTCGACCCTGGAGATCGAGCAGATGATCGGCAACATCCAGACCGGCACCGGTCAGGCGGTGACCGCCATCCAGCGCAGCAATACCCTGGCCGGCACCACCCTGGAAACCACCGAGCGCACCGGCCAGAGCCTGGAGCACATCTTTGTCGCCATCGGCGACATCAACGAGCGCAACCTGGTCATCGCCAGCGCCGCCGAGGAACAGGCCCAGGTGGCGCGCGAGGTGGATCGCAACCTGATCAACATCCGCGAGCTGGCGGCCGTGTCCAAGCGCGGCGCCGACCAGATCGAGACCTCCAGTCGCCAACTCGCCGAGCTGACCCACGAGATCCACGGCCTGGCCGCGCGCTTCCGCGTCTGACCCGGCGCGCCCCTCCCCCCGGATACAGGCGCCCCGGGGGGAGGGGCGGCTTTACCCATCTTTACGTTTTCTTGGCATGACGTTGCTGCCGGGACAGGCGAAAATTGGCTCCGGGCGCCAGGCGTGGCGCCGCTTTTCGCTACGGAGCTGCCTGACGTCATGACGACCTGCCCTACCCCGCGCGGCCAGCGTCTGCGCTGCCTGCTGCTGTCCTTTCTCGCCTCGCCCCTGGGCCTGCTGGTGCTGCTGACCGGCGTGCTGCAACTGCTCGGCCCCGGCTAGGGCCGCAGCGTCCGACCGCCAAAGCGGACGGACGCGCCAGGATCACAGGCGGAAGCGCGCTACCAGGCCATTGAGGTCCACGGCCAGGCGCGACAGCTCGGCGCTGGCGGCACTGGACTGCTCGGCACCCGCGGCGGTCTGGACCGACAACTCGCGGATGTTGACCAGGTTGCGATCCACTTCGCGGGCTACTTGAGCCTGCTCTTCCGCCGCGCTGGCGATGACCAGATTGCGTTCGTTGATGCCGCCGATGGCGCCATGGATGCGCTCCAGGGCATGGCCGGCGCCGCGGGCCACTTCCAGGGTGGACTGGGCACGCTCGGTGCTGCTGCGCATGGCCGCCACCGCCTGATCGGTGCCCTGCTGGATGGTGCCGATGGAGGTCTCGATCTCGCGGGTCGATTCCTGGGTGCGATGGGCCAGGGCGCGCACCTCGTCGGCCACCACGGCGAAGCCGCGACCGGCCTCACCGGCGCGCGCCGCCTCGATGGCGGCATTGAGCGCCAGCAGATTGGTCTGCTCGGCCACGCTGCGGATCACGTCCAGCACCTTGCCGATGTCGTTGACCTGGACCGCCAGATCGCCCACCAGGGTGGCACCGTGCTGAACGTCTTCGCTCATGGTGGCGATGGCACCCACGGTTTCCTGCACCAGATCGCGGCCATCACGGGCCACGCCGGCGGATTCCTGGGACGCCTGGGAGGTGTTGACGGCGTTGCGCGCCACCTCGTCCACCGCCGACGACATCTGGTTCACCGCGGTGGCGGCCTGTTCGATCTCGGCGTTCTGGCGTTGCAGGCCGCGACTGGATTCATCGGTCACGGCATTGAGTTCTTCCGCCGCCGAGGCGAGCTGGGTGGCCGAACCCAGGATGCCTTGCAGGGTATGGCGCAGCTGGCCCTGCATGGTCTTCATGGCCTGCAGCAGGCGCGCGGCCTCGTCGCGGCCTTCGCTGTGGATTTCCTGACTGAGGTCACCGGTGGCGATCACCTCGGCGGCCTGCACGGCGCGGGCGATGGGCTGGGTGATGCTGCGGATCAGCAGCCAGGCGAAGACCACGGTCAGCAGCGCGGTGGCCGCCAGCAGCAGCACCAGCCACTGGATGGCGTGGCTGTAGTCGGCAGCGGACTGCTCGTTGGCCGCAGCGGTCTGCTGGTCGACCAGGTCGGTGAGTTGCTTGAGCACGCCGTTGACCGCATCGGAGTTGGCCAGCAGGTCTTCGTTGAGCAGGCGGCGCAGGGGCTCCAGCTGATCGGCGGCGGAAAACGCCAGCATGCGCTGCTGCAGACCGTCGTACTGGGTGATCAGCTGGCCGTAGCGGCTGTAGGCGGTGCGTTCTTCATCGGACTGGATCAGCGCCTCGTAGCGCTGCTGGGCGGCGCGCATCTGGCCGTTGCGCTGCTGGAACAGCGCCTGGGTCTTGGCGATGATCTCCGGCTCGCGATTGAGCAGCAGCCGATAGGAGAGCACCCGCAGGCGCAGGGTCAGGGCGGTCAGCTCGTCGAGCGCGGCCACCCGCGGCATGGCACGGTCTTCGATGGCCAGGCCCGAGGCGCGGATGTCGTTCATCTTGACCAGGGCGGTGCCGCCGAGCAGCAGCAGGAGCAGACCGATAAAGGCGAAGCCGAGCGTGGCACGCCGCGCGATGGAGAGATTGCGAAAGGACATGGGGAGTTTCCGTTGAGCCTGGAAAGCCCCCGCTATCGACCGCAGGTTGCAAATCCTGAGGTCCGTTGTCGGACCGGATTTTTGGGCGGCTATCGAGCAAAGCCAGCAAACCCTTGTCCTATAGGGCATTGGACCTATTGAAAGCCTGGCGAAAGCTCTAGGCTGCGGCACTGTGCCGCAGATCACAGGCCGGACGCAAAGTGGGCGAAAGACGCTCGATGTCTGCCAGCGGCATTGCGTTCACATTTTTGCACATCTCTCGCAAGCCACTGATCGCCAAGGAAAACTCTTCGGCTATCGCGATTCACGTTTTCTTCACGGGGAAAAGCGCGATTCGGCGCCTATATTCCGGCTTCGTGCCGATAAAAGGGCTAAAAGCGCTGATCGTGCAGCGATAATGGCGGGATGATCTCAGTATAAGTTTGAAATATCTTCTGCGTTGTCTGTCACGAGCTATTGTTTCAGCGTGGATTAAGGTTGTGGTCACCAGACTGAGTGACCGGGTGCCAGGACGCTGCCCGACGACGCGATGGACCGCCAGACAATGAAGCCACCGGAGCTCGAGAGAGTCGGGGCGTATCGAGGCGATGCCAGGGGGCGTCTAGCCACTAACCAGCGCTTGCCGCTGCCATTGCGTACTTGAGAAGAGGTCAGAAACAGATGAGCGACAACACGGATACCTTCGGCGCACCCGACGAGGCCCTCCTGCAACTGGTCGATGGTTTCAAGCGTTTCCGCCAGGATGTCTTTCCCGAACAGGAAGCGCTGTTCAAGAAGCTCGCCAGTGCGCAGTCGCCCAAAGCCATGTTCATCACCTGCGCCGACTCGCGCATCGTCCCGGAACTCATCACCCAGAGTTCGCCGGGCGATCTGTTCGTGACCCGTAACGTCGGCAACGTGGTGCCCCCCTACGGCCAGATGAACGGTGGCGTCTCCACCGCCATCGAATACGCGGTCGTGGCCCTCGGCGTGAAGCACATCATCATCTGCGGCCACTCCGACTGCGGCGCCATGAAGGCGGTGCTCAATCCCGATCCGCTGGAAAAGATGCCGACGGTAAAGGTCTGGCTGCGCCACGCCGAGGTCGCCCGTACCGTGGTCGAGGACCATGGCCATTGCGACTGCGGCCACGGCGGCACCCTGGGCTTTTTGACCGAGGAAAACGTGGTGGCCCAGCTGGTCCACCTGCGCACCCACCCCTCGGTGGCCTCGCGCCTGGCCAGCGGTCAGCTGCAGATCCATGGTTGGGTCTATTCCATCGAGACCAGCGAGATCAAGGCGTACGACGCCCAGCAGGAGCGCTTCCTGCCCCTGGATGGCGAGAACATGCCGGTCGCCACCCCGCGTCCGCGCCTGCAGCAGGCCTGATCCACGGTGGCCATCCGGTTCGCCGGATGGCCATTGCAAGACGGGTCAGCCGATCCGTCGCCATAACAGCGCACCGCGCCGGGCGATCCCCACTTGGGGCTCCATCGGGACCGTCCACCCTTTCCGCTAGCCGCCTGAATCCCGAACCGTGTCATACGACGTGATATGACGCGCGGGCACCCCTTTACCTAGTCGCTGGAGGACCAGGACCATGCTTGGCAATCAACAGACCCCGGGGCGCAGCCTGTCGCGCGATGCCCTGGCCTCACTCGTGGTGTTTCTGGTCGCCCTGCCGCTGTGCATGGGGATCGCCATCGCCTCCGGCATGCCGCCGGCCAAGGGCATCATCACCGGCATCATCGGTGGCCTGGTGGTCGGCTTTCTCGCCGGCTCGCCGCTGCAGGTCAGCGGTCCGGCCGCCGGCCTGGTGGTGCTGGTGTTCGACCTGATCAACCGCCACGGCATCGAGGCCCTGGGCCCGGTGCTGCTGCTGGCCGGCCTGCTGCAGCTCATCGCCGGCTTCACCCGCCTGGGCGCCTGGTTCCGCGTCACCTCGCCCGCCGTCGTCTACGGCATGCTCGCCGGCATCGGCATCCTCATCGTGCTCTCGCAGCTGCACGTGATGCTGGATGCCAAGCCGGCGGCCTCGGGCCTGTCCAACCTGCTGGCCTTCCCCGGCGCCGCCCTCACCGCGGCAAGCCAGTGGAACGGCAGTGGCAGCGGCGCCCAGGCGGCGCTGATCGGTCTGCTGACCATCGCCAGCATGTGGCTGTGGGAGAAATTCCGCCCGCAGACCCTGCGCTTCCTGCCCGGCGCCCTGATCGGCGTGACCCTGGCGACCCTGGCCAGTCTCTGGCTGGCGCTGGACATCCGCCGCGTGGAAGTGCCCAACAACCTGGCCGACGCCATCGACTGGGTGACCTTTGCCGACCTGGGCATGCTGGCCAATGCCGAACTGGTGGTGGCCGCCCTCGCCCTGGCCTTCATCGCTAGCGCCGAGACCCTGCTCTCGGCCGCCGCGGTGGACCGCATGCACACCGGGCCGCGCTCGCACTTCGACCGCGAGCTGGGCGCCCAGGGTGTCGGCAACCTGCTCTGCGGTGCCGTTGGCGCCCTGCCCATGACCGGGGTCATCGTGCGCAGCTCGGCCAATGTCCAGGCCGGCGCCACCAGTCGCGCCTCCACCATCTTCCACGGCCTCTGGCTGCTGGCTTTCGTCGCCGCCCTGCCCTTCGTGCTCAAGCTGGTGCCGGTGGCGAGCCTGGCCGGCGTGCTGGTGTTCACCGGCGTCAAGCTGGCCGATCCCAAGTCGCTGACCGGGCTCAAGCGCTATGGCCGGACACCCATGATCATCTATGCCCTGACCGCCCTGATGATCGTCGCCACCGATCTGCTGACCGGGGTGCTGGTGGGCTTCGGCCTGTCCATCGCCTTCCTGGCGGTCAAGGCGGCGCAACTCAAGGTCAGCCTGACCTATCGCGAAGACCAGCCGGACCAGGCCGACCTGCGCCTGGTGGGCGCCGCGACCTTCCTGCGCGTGCCCCAGCTGACCAAGGTGCTGGAACAGGTCAAGCCCGGCACCACCCTGCACGTGCCCCTGGAGCGCGTCTCCTATATCGATCACGCCTGCATGGAGCTGCTGGAGGACTGGGGGCGCACCCAGGCCAGCAATGGCATGCGCCTGGTGATCGAGCCCAAGGCCCTGGAGCGCCGCCTGGAAGGCCAGGCGCCGGCGGGTCAACCGGTCATGCCGGCCCAGGCACCGGCCTGATCCGGAGGGTGGAGCGGCCAGCGGCCGCTTCACCCCCTTCCCTCACCTCAGCGGCGCTGCCGGATCAGAAGTCCGCAGCGCCGTCGCTGATCGCGATACCGGCTTGCCAGAGCCCCTCATCGTCGCTCCGCCCCCTTTCTCCCCGGCCATAAAGTGGACAGAATGTCCACATAGATGGCCAAAATTGGTCGATAAATGTCCAAGTCGGCATCAGTCATCCTACCAACGGCTAATAGTCTGCTAATTAACTTTCGCTCTTCTCGGCTTTGCCTTATAACGCTATCTGGTTCGACTTTTGTCGCACCAACGATCTTTGTGTCGGGCCACCCTCTATCTCGGGGGTAATCGCTTTGCCAGGAAAGCCATGCGACGCCCACACGGCTAAAAATGACTCCAAGAGAGGTAGGTATGCGCAAGCCTGAATTGGCGACTGTGATCGCTGAAAAAGTCGGACTTCCAAAGGAACAAGCCAACGTCGTGCTCAACACGCTGCTGGACGAGATCGCGAATGCGCTGCACCGCAAGGACAGCGTTACCCTGGTCGGCTTCGGTACCTTCCTGCCGCGTCACCGCGGTGCCCGCATGGGGAAGAATCCCCAGACCGGCGAGCCGGTCAAGATTCGTGCGAGCAACACGGTGGCGTTCAAGCCGGGCAAGGCGCTGAAGGACAGCATCGAAGGCTGAGCATGAAGCGGCACGGATCGCCGCTGCAGCCAAAAGGCATCGCCCGTGCGATGCCTTTTTTGTGTCCGCGCAGAAGACGCGGAGCGGGGTGATCAGCCGATGGCGATCATCTCGAAGTCGCCCTTGCCCACGCCGCAGTCCGGGCACAGCCAATCCTCGGGCACATCCTCCCAGCGCGTTCCCGGCGCGATGCCGTCGTCCGGCCAGCCCAGGGCTTCGTCATAGATATAGCCGCACACGATGCATTGCCATTTCCGCATGTTCTGTTATCTCCCAACCGGCTTCAGGTAGCGCGCACGCTACGCGAAAGCCCGGCAAAGGCCAACCGTGCCGGAACCCCGGCGGACGCCCAGGGCTCCATAGGCTGCGCGTGGCAGCTACCCGTCTTCCACCCCGATCAGCTAGGCTGAGTCCATGAATTCCTCGCCATCGCCCATGCCCTGGGCCATCTATTTCGCCGTGCTGGGCAGTGTCATCAGCGTGGGCCTGGCCAGCGGCCTGTCGATGCCGCTGGTCTCGCTGCGCCTGGAAGGCTGGGGCTATGGCAGCTTCGCCATCGGCGTCATGGCCGCCTCGCCAGCCCTCGGCATCCTCACCGGCGCCAGTCTGGCCGGACGCCTGGCCGCGCGCATCGGCACGCCGCGGCTGATGCGACTGTGCCTGATCAGTGGCGCCGCCTCGCTGATCGTGCTCTCGCTGCTGCCCAGCTACCCCTTGTGGCTGCTCCTGCGCCTGGCCCTGGGCGCCATCCTCACCCTGGTCTTCGTGCTTGGCGAAAGCTGGATGAATCAGGTCATCACCGATCGTTGGCGCGGCCGCCTGGTGGCCCTCTATGGCAGCAGCTACGCCCTGAGCCAGCTGGCCGGTCCGCTGCTGCTGGGGGTGCTGGGCACCGAGGGCGACCAGGGCTTCTGGCTCGGCGCCCTGCTCATGCTCGGCGGCGCTGCCCTGCTGCTCGGCCGCCAGGGCGCGCCGGCCGCCGGCGGCCATACCGCGGCCTGGCGAGCGCTGCTGGACTTCTGCCGCGGTGCTCCAGCCATCGCCTGGGCGGTGGCGCTGTTCGCCTGCTTCGAGGCGATGATCCTCACCCTGCTGCCGGTCTATGCGCTCAACCAGGGCTTCGGCCAGCAACTGGCGCTGTACATGGTCAGCGCCGTGGTGGTGGGCGATGCCCTGCTGCAACTTCCCCTGGGCCTGCTCGCCGATCGCCTCTCGCGCCAGGGCCTGTTCCTTGGCTGCGCCCTGGGGCTGCTGGCGGTCAGTCTGGCCCTGCCGCTGCTGCTGCACACCGCGGGCGTCTGGCCACTGCTGGTGCTGTTCGGCGCCACCGCCGGCGGCCTCTTCACCCTGGCGCTGATCCTGGTGGGCGAGCGCTATCGCGACGCCGAACTGGTCAGCGCAAACGCCTGCATCGCCCAGCTCTGGGGCGTCGGCTGCCTGGTCGGCCCGCTGGTCACCGGCGCTGCCAGCCAGTGGCTCACCGGCCACGCTCTGCCGCTGCTGATGGCGGCCGGCGCCGCGGTATTGCTGGTGATCGTCGGCCGTAGGGGCAGCGCGCCGACCGTGCAAACGGCAATTTAATACCCAATATCACGCTATATAAGCTTTTTCAGGCACTATATTGCCGATAATACGTATAGTACCCATAATTATCGGCAGTATATTGCCGGAGGTCTGCCGTGAGTACGCTCGTGGTTCAAGCCTATCTGAGCGGGCATTGGCACGATGCCCTGCGTCTGGTTTTCGATGACCCTGGGCAAGGCCCCCAACAAGGCGCCTGCACCCTCAGCTATCTGGCCGCCTACCTGAGCGATCATCTCGACGATTTCGGCAAGCCGACGGCTGCAGCCGTGAGCGCCAACCTGCCTTTGAGTTGGGAGGTCGAGCGCCTGCCCCATTGGCCCGCGTTTCTCCAGGACATTCTCCCGGCCGGCGCCGCTCGCCGCTTTCTGCTGCCTCGCCTCGGACTGACCGCAGCGGAAGCTGCGCAGACCGACTTTCAATTGTTATCGCGCTGCACGCCAGCGCCCATCGGCCATCTGCGAATTCGTGAGTCGCTGGACGGGCTGGCGCAGACACCCTCCGTGGGCTTTACCCGTGAACAGGTCATCGCTCGCGATCAGGACTTTTTGGAGTATGCCTATGAGCAAGGTGCCGCCATCGGCGGTGCAACCGGGGCAGGTGGCGATGCACCCAAGCTACTGCTGGCCGAAGATGCTCAGGGCTTGCTCCATCCAGATGCCACCCTAGCCGATGACCTGGCCTGTCGACACTGGCTGGTGAAGTTTCCGCGCAACAAAGGCAACGCCACGGACCAGGACATCCTGCGTAGCGAGCACGGCTACTATCGGGCCTTGAATACCCTTGGGCTGGAGACCGTCGCTGAAAACGGACTCGCCCTGGAAGAGGGTCGCCGACCCAGTCTCTGGCTGCCACGCTTCGACCGCTGCACCGGCCCGCAACACGTAGAGCGTCTGGCCGTTGAATCCCTCTATTCGCTGACTCACACCCTGGTGCCCGGCAGCTATCTGAATCATCTCGACGCCATCGGCGCCCTGATCAGGGTCTGGCGCGCAGCGGGTCAGGAACGCGAGATTCCGGCGCTGCTGGACGACTACCTGCGCCGTGATCTGCTCAATCAGCTGCTGGGCAACAGTGACAACCACGGCCGCAATACCGCCATTCTGCGAGATGAGCATCGCGTGCGCCTGGCGCCTCTCTACGACCTTGCCCCCATGGTCATGGATGAGCAGGGCATCACCCGAACCAGCAAATGGCCAACGCCCGTCGAGCAGGCGGGCGCTGTCGATTGGTACGCGACCTGTCGGCTGCTGGCCGAGTGGGACGATCCCGAACGGCTGTGGGAAGCACTCAAGCAGAACGCCGAGCAGCTCCGCGCCCTGCCGGACCTGTTGCAGCCGATGCTGCCCCGGGCCACCTGGGAACATCCGCGGATTCCGTTACGGCGTCTGGATAGCCATTTGCGCGAGGCAGGGCTGCTATGAACCTCGATGATCCGGAACTGCGGCAACACAAGCTGGATGATATCCGTGAAGGATTACAGACCGGGCGCCTGAGTCTGGGCACCGGTGTCCGCCGCCTCCGTCGCGACATAACCGGCCTGACCCAGGCTGACTTCGCACGCATGGCCCGTATCTCGCTGCGTACCTTGCGACAATTGGAGCAGGATGAAGGCAATCCCACCCTGGCGACGCTGCAAGCGGTCTTTCGACCCTTCGGCCTGGGAATGGGCGTCGTCCCCCTGAAACGCCATTGATCCCTACGAAAAACGCCGGCACGGGGCCGGCGTCTCTTGTCTCGGGCAGCGCTTAGAACGCCGGCACCACGGCGCCCTTGTACTTTTCTTCGATGAATTGCTTCACCGCCGGGGTGTTCAGCGCCTTGGCCAGCTTCTGCACGGCATCGCTGTCCTTGTTGTCCGGACGGGCGACCAGGATGTTGGCATAGGGCGATTCCTTGCCTTCCAGCAGCAGGGCGTCCTGGGTCGGGTTGAGCTTGGCTTCCAGGGCGTAGTTGGTGTTGATCAGCGCCAGGTCGACCTGATTCAGCACGCGTGGCAGGGTCGCGGCTTCCAGCTCCTTGAACTTGAGCTTCTTGGGATTCTCGGCGATGTCCTTGGGCGTGGCGAGGATGTTGGCGCTGTCCTTGAGCTTGATCAGCCCGGCCTTTTCCAGCAGCAGCAGGGCACGGCCGCCATTGGTGGCGTCGCTGGGGATGGCCACGACGGCGCCTTCGCGGACTTCGTCGAGCTTCTTGATCTTTTGCGAGTAGATGCCGAAGGGCTCGACATGCACCTGGGCGACGGTCACCAGGTCGGTACCGCGGCTCTTGTTGAATTCATCCAGGTAGGGCTGGTGCTGGAAGAAATTGGCGTCCAGACGCTTCTGGGCCACCTGCAGGTTGGGCTGCACGTAGTCGGTGAAGACCTTGATCTGCAGGTCCACCCCTTCCTTGGCCAGCTGGGGTTTGACGAATTCGAGGATCTCGGCGTGGGGCACCGGGGTGGCGGCGACGCTGAGGGTCTCGGCGGCGTGGGCGGCCAGGCTGGCGGCCAGCAGGGCGGCGGTGGCGAGCAATTTCTTCATGGCAGTTTCCTAGAACGGGGTGGAACCGTCGACGCCTCTGCGAGCGTCGACGGCGATGGAGCCGAGGCTTAGAAGCTGTTCACGGTCTCGCGAGCTAGAGACAAACAAGGCGAAAAGGCCTGAGGAAGCGGAGTTTACGAGTGGTAAATGAGCATTCCGAAGGCATTTTCAACGCCGTTTGATCGACGCGCAGCAGATCGTGAACAGATTCTTAGAACGCGGGAACGACGGCGCCCTGGTACTTCTTCTCGATGAATTGCTTCACCTCGGGGGTGGTCAGGGCCTTGGCCAGCTTCTGGATGGCCGGGTCGTTGGCCTTGTCGGC
>Ga0153990_1000024_pt1 | contig 76674 bp, 68 predicted proteins | sample TSNC074MetaG_FD_104739 | JGI IMG/M metagenome (GOLD analysis project Ga0153990, IMG submission 104739) | Attine ant fungus gardens microbial communities from North Carolina, USA - TSNC074 MetaG | ecosystem: Host-associated > Fungi > Mycelium > Unclassified | place: USA: North Carolina, Jones...
ACAGCGCCGAGCGATCCAGATAGTTGACGACCCCCGCCAGGAACAGCATGACGAGTACCAGTCCACGACCTTGTCCAGCCATTTGTTACCTCCCGCTCATTGTCTTTATTCGGTAAGGCATCGCAGCGGCGCCCCTCGGGGAGCCCGTGTTGTCAGGCGTTGCCACCCCATTGCACCAGCACCTTGCGGGTCTGCTCGGGGTGCCTTTCGATCAGCTCGATGGCGCCCGGCATCTCCTGGCTGGCCACCTGGTGGCTGATCAGCGCCGCGGCATCCAGCCGGCCCGCCGCCAGCAGCTCGATGACCCGCGGAAAGCGGCCGTTGTTGAGCCGCGAGCCCACCAGCGTCAGTTCCTTCTTGATGATCTCCAGCTGCACCAGCTCGCTGGGCGTGGCGCTGAAGCCCAGCAGGCCGATGCGCCCGGCCGGCGACGCCAGCCGGACGATCTCCGGCAGCAAGGCCGGATGGCAGGCGGCGTCGACGATCAGCGGCACGCCCTCGCCGCCGGTGGCTTCGCGCATGGCCGCCTCGACATTGGTCTCGCGACCATTGAGGGTGCGGGTCGCGCCCAGGGTCCGGGCGGTGGCCAGGCGATCGTCCAGCACATCGGTCACCGTGATGTCGGCGATGCCCAGTGCCCTGGCCATCTGCACCAGGGTCAGGCCGATCACGCCGGCGCCGTAGATCAGCAGGCCATCGCCGGGCAGGAACTGCATCCGCTCCAGCACATTGAGGGCGATGCTGTAGGGCTCGACCAGGGCGGCCTGGGCCAGCGGCAGACCGGGCGGCAGGCGATGGGCGTTGACGGCGGGTACGCAGACCTCTTCGCTGAAGCCGCCATCGCGGTGCACCCCCAGCACCTGCAGGCGACTGCAGACATTGGGCCGGCCGATGCGGCAGGGATAGCAGCTGCCGCAGGCGATCACCGGATCGACGCAGACCGGATCGCCCACCGCCAGGCCGCTCACGCCCTCGCCCACCTCGCGCACCACGCCGGCGAACTCGTGGCCGGTGACGCGGGGAAAGCGCACGAAGGCGTTCTGCCCATGGATGATGTGCATGTCCGAGCCGCAGATGCCGGCATAGGCCACTCCGACGCGGACCTCACCGGGCGCCAGCGTGGGCACCGCGACCTCTGCGATGCTGAATTCGTGGGGCGCTCTGACCTGAAAGGCTTTCATCCTGGACTCCTCCTTCACCAGTGCCACAGGGTGCCATCCACCAGCCGGTTCACCGGCAGGCTGGCGCGTTTGTACGGATAACGGGCGGCGAGGTCTTCATCGATGTCCACGCCGTGGCCGGGCACCTCGCCCGGGGTGAAATGGCCGTCCGCGAAGCGATAGGCGTGGGGAAAGACCTCCTCGATCCGCGCCTCGTGGGGCATGTGCTCCTGGATGCCGAAGTTGGGCGCCCAGGTGTCGAAGTGCAGCGCCGCGCCCATGCACACCGGCGACAGGTCGGTGGCGCCATGGAAGCCGGTGCGCACCTGGTAGAGCGCGGCCAGATCGGCGATGCGCCTCATGTGGGTGATGCCGCCGGCATGCACCAGGGTGGCGCGGATATAGTCGATCAGCTGCTCCTGGATCAGCTCGCGGCAGTCGTGGATGGAATTGAACACCTCGCCCACCGCCAGCGGCGTGGTCGTGTGCTGGCGGATCAGGCGGAAGGCCTCCTGGTTTTCCGCCGGGGTGCAGTCCTCCAGCCAGAACAGGTTGTATTCCTCGACCCTCTTGCCCAGCCGTCCCGCCTCGATGGGCGTCAGCCGGTGGTGCACGTCGTGCAGCAGGTGCAGGTCGTCGCCAAAGCGCTCGCGCACCGCGGCGAACAGCTTGGGCACGTGATTGAGGTACTTGGCGGTGTCCCAGACGTGCTCGGCCGGCAGGTCGCTGTCGGCCGGCTCGTAGCGCTCGCCCTCACGCTTGGCCACGCCGTAGGTGGTGGGAATGCCCGGCACCCCGCATTGCACCCGCACCGCGCGATAGCCCTGCTCCACATGGCGGGCCACCTCGTCCAGGCAGCTCTCGATGTCCTTGCCGGTGGCGTGGCCATAGACCATCACCCGCTCGCGACTCTTGCCGCCGAGCAGCTGGTACAGCGGCATACCGGCGGCCTTGGCCTTGAGATCCCAGAGCGCCACGTCCACCGCGGCGATGGCGGTCATGGTGACCGGTCCGCGCCGCCAGTAGGCGCCGCGATAGAGGTACTGCCAGATGTCTTCGATGCGGTGGGCGTCGCGACCGATCAGCGCCGGCAGCACGTGCTCTTCCAGGTAGGCCACCACCGCCAGTTCGCGGCCATTGAGGGTGGCGTCGCCGAGGCCATAGAGGCCTTCGTCGGTGACGATCTTGAGGGTGACCAGGTTGCGACCGGGACAGGTGACGATGACGCGGGCTTCGGTGATCTTCATGGCTTCAGGCCTGGGCAGTGAGCGCGGGAATCAGGGGCGGCAGCGCCGGCATGGCGGCGCGCGGAATGAGCGCACCGGGATGCTGGATGACCGTGGCGGCGAGGCGGTGCCCCCAGGCGGCGGCCGCCTCGGGCGCCCCGCCCTGGATGCGGCAGGCCAGGTAGGCGGCACTGAAGGAATCCCCGGCGGCGGTGGTGTCCACCACCCGGGCCACGGCTTCGCCGGCCACCTCCTGGCGCCCCTGGCGATGCTGCAGCAGGCAGCTGCGCGCGCCGCGCTTGAGCGCCACCTCGGCCACGCCCCACTCGGCGTACTGGGCAAGCAGCGCCGCCTCGTCGGCGAAGCCGAACAGCGCGGCGTCGTCCTCCCAGGTCACCAGCGCCAGGTCGGTGAGCTGCAGCAACCGGTGATAGGCCGTGCGCGCCGCCTGCAGATTCGGCCACAGCCGCGGCCGGTAATTGTTGTCGAAGACGATGCGGGTGCCGGCGGCGCGCGCCTGGCGCAGGGCTTCCAGCAGCCGCTCGCGACCGGTATCGGTCAGCACCGCCAGGCTGATGCCGCTGAGATAGAGCAGCTGATACTCGGCCAGGGCCGCCAGCAGCGGCTGGGCCTCGGCGCCGTCGAAACACTCCCGCGCCGCCGCCTCGCCCCGCCAGTAGAGAAACCGCCGCTCGCCGTCGGCATCGGTCTGGATCAGATAGAGCCCCGGCAGGCGCCCGGGCAGCACCCGCACACGGTCATCACTCACCCCCTCCTCCCGCCAGCGTGCGCGCATGGCCTGGCTCAGGCTGTCGTCGCCCACCGCGGTAAGGTAATCCACCTGCACCGGGTCATCCCCGAGCAGCCGCCGCAGATAGACCGCCGCATTCAGGGTATCGCCACCAAAGGCCTGGCCCAGCTGGCCATCTTCCTGACTGCGCAACTCGACCATGCATTCGCCGATGAGGCCGATGCGGGTCAGGGGGGACGAAACGAGGGGTAGCGTCATGCAGACTCCTGAGGATGGTCCGGAACCCGGACGCGGCAGGCGGACACCGCCAGGCCGGTCACGCCGGGATCGAGGCGAAAGCTGCGCCCGGCCAGGGGTTGCGCCTGGCGGGCGGAATCATCGAGACCCACCCGGGCGGTGGTGATCAGCAACTGCTCCAGGCGCGCGCCATAGAAGGCGCAGGAGGTGACCCGCGCCACCGGCAGCTCCACCCAGGCGAGCAATTCGCCTTCGGCGCTCCAGCGACTCAGGCGATAGCCGTCCCAGTGGGCGATCCACAGGGCGCCCTCGCTGTCCACGGCCAGGCCATCGGGCACGCCGGGCTGCTCGCCGAAGTCGATGAGGGTGCGCCCGCGACCGAGCTGGCCGCTGGCGAGATCGAAGTCGAAGGCCTGCACCCGGCGGGTGGGCGAATCTATGTAGTAGAAGGTCCGGTTGTCCGGGCTCCAGCCCAGACCGTTGGACACGGTGATGCCGTCGAGCACCTGATGCAGTTGGCCATCCAGGTCCAGGCAATACAGCCGGCCACCGCCGGGCGCCTCGTCGAGCAGCGTGGTGCCCAGCCAGAAGCGGCCGAGCGCATCGCACTTGCCGTCATTGAAACGGTGCTGAGGCCCGTGGACCGCCCGGGGCGGCTGCGCAACGGGCGTCGCCTGGGCGGCGCCGACGGCCAGGCGCCAGACGCCGTCGCTCAAGGCCAGCCAGGTGGAGCCATCGACATGGGGCACGGCGCAGCCCAGCGGTCGGCCGAACTCCAGCACCTCGACTGGAGCCGCCGGCTGCGGCGCGGCGCGCAACAGGCGACCGGCGAGGATATCCACCCACAGCAGGCGCTGCTGCCGGGTATCCCAGACCGGGCCTTCGCCCAGTTCATCGCCATGATCGAACAGGCACTCAGGCGGCGCCATGCTGGGTCTCCTCCACGAAGCGCAGCGGTATCAGCACCAGCAGACAGCTCAGGGCGAGCATGGCGTAGCTCCAGTGCCAGCCGAAATGCTCGATCACGTAACCGGCCACCGGCCCCACCAGAAAGCCCGCCAGGCCCAGGCCCACGCCAATCAGCAGACCCAGGCCGCTGCCGGCCGCGCGGGGCGAGGAATCCACCGCCAGCGAATAGAGCACCACATAGGGCGAGTTGCGGAACAGGCCCCAGGCCAGCAGCAGGGTCCAGGCCATGGCGCGGCTGTCGATGAACATGCACAGCGCCACGCAGATCGAGAAGCCGACGGTCAGGATGCCCAGGGCGAACTTGCGGCCGCGGTGATCGCTCAGCGTCCCCCAGAAGATCTGCCCCGCCCAGCCCACCAGCCCCGAGGCGCCGGAAATCACCGCGGCCTCGGCCAGGCTCAGCCCCAGCTGGCTGGTGAGCTGGTAGGTCAGAAAGGTGGCCACGCCCATCTCGGTCCAGAGAAACAGGAAGTTCATCACCAGGCAGAGGCGCACGTTGCGCTCGGCAAAGGCCTGACGCAGGTTGCTCAGCGGATTGCGCGAGACCGGCGCGGCGGTGTCGACTGGCACGGTCAGCCCCTCCTCGCGGATCCAGGCATAGACCTGTTCCTCGTTGCGGCGGCGGCCGAGGTAGAGCTGCAGCAGGATGATCGGCAGACCGATCAGGGGAATCCAGAGAAAGGTGGCGCGCCAGTCGCCATTGGCCAGGATCAGCCCCATCAGGACCGGGCCGACGAATTGCCCCAGGGGCATGCCGGTATGGTGGACGCCCAGGGCGAAGCCGCGATTTTCCTTTTGCCAGAATTCGCTGGCCACGGCGATGTTGACCGGCTCCATGGCGCCGGTGCCCAGGCCCATGGTGAATCTCAGCACCTGCAGGGCGCCCAGCGAGCGGGCGTACACGGTGGCGAAGGCCGAGCCTATGGTCAGGGCGCAGGCCCCCACCCAGCTCCAGGCACGGCGGTGGCCGGTGCCGACGCTGTCGGCCAGCACCCCTACCACCAGAGCGCCGACCAGGGTGCCGACGAAACTCAGCGAACTGAGCCAGCCGCCCTGGGCGGCGTCCAGTCCGAATTCCTGCATGATCGCCGGCAGCACGGTCGGCAACAGCTGGCGATCCACCGAAATCATCAGCATCGCCAGGGTGGTGATGCCCAGCATCTGCCAGGACACCGGATGGGCGCGGGGCAGCCAGCGGGGGGTACGAACGGCAGGCGCCAATGCGCCCGGGGCCTTGGTCATGGATTTCATCGTCGCGGGTTCCGTTGTTGTTTTTGTTCGCACCGCTGGCGACCGCCAGCGGTGAGAGAAGACCCTTACGCGCGAAATGCTTTGGAACGTTGTTCCATTCGCTGGCGGACAGTGTTGCTGGCCTTTCCCGCATCCGTCAATCAGAATGGAACAGTGTTCCGGCAACCAGGCGACCGGCGGTCCCATGGAAAAGAATCAGCAACTCGGCAATGACATGGTCAGCGCCGTCGGGCGCACCCTGGCGGTGCTCGAAGCCCTCGGCGAGCGCGAGGACGACTGCGGCGTCTCGGAGCTGGCGCAGCAGCTGGACCTGTCGAAGAGCACCGTCCACCGCTTCCTGCAGACGCTCAAGGCGCTGGGCTATGTGGTCCAGGACGCCGAGGACCGCTACCGCCTCAGCGTCAAGCTGTTCGAACTGGGCGCCCGCGCCCTGCCCCAGCTGGAGCTGGTCCGCGAAGCCGAACCGGGCATGCGCCTGCTCAACGACCTCACCGGCGAGACCGTCCACCTCGGCATCTTCGACGAGGGCGCCATCGTCTATGTGCACAAGCTCGATTCGCGCTACACCCTGCGCATGTATTCGCGCATCGGTCGGCGGGCGCCGCTGTATTGCACCGGGATCGGCAAGGTGCTGATGGCCTGGCGCCCCGAAGCCGAGGTGCGGCAGATCCTCGCCCAGGAAACCTTTGTCCGTCGCACGCCCAACACCCTCGACAGCCTGGCCGCCTACCTCGCGGAACTGGCGCGGGTTCGTGAGCTGGGCTTCGCCGAAGACCACGAGGAATTCGAGGCCAACATGAGATGCCTGGCGGCGCCGATCCGCGATCGCTTCGGCCAGGTCATCGCCGGCCTGAGCGTGTCCTTTCCCTGCTTCCGCTTCCGCGAAGACCTCAAGGCCGAGTACGTCGAGCAGATGCTCGCCACCACGGCGCGCATCTCGGCGCAGATGGGTGCCCCGGCCGGCTAGCGCCAGCCGGGATCGTCGCTCCCACGAGGGCACTGATTCGAGCGTCCAGCCATAGTCAGACCAATGGTCCTATGGCCGGCTCGGCCTTAAGCCGCCGCTAAGCCACCCCCTATAGCGTGTGATGCACACCACAACTCCAACCCGGTGTCCCGCCGGGGCTACCCTCACGGTGACTGTCATGATGATGCGCGCACTCAAGGTGGGTCGCCGGTCGGCCTTGGCCTTCTCGATTATCGTAGCAATCGTCATCGCGCTCGGGGCTATCGCCCTGATCCAGATGCGGCAACTCAGGCAGTCGGAAATCGAGGTGGAAACGGACTGGATGCCCAGCGTTCGCCAGGCCGGCCAGATGACCGCGGCGCTGCTCAGGTTGCGCCTCGAAAGCCTGAGAGCCCTGGGCACCCGGGACCCCGCGCGCCAGCCGGAAATGGCCACGGCCCTGGTCGATCTGCGCAGCCGCTTCGCCACCGGGGTAAAGGACTATGCACCCCTGGTGTCCAGCGATGCGGAGCAGCGGCTGTACCAGGCGGTACAGGACGGGGCCACGGCTTATCTGGGCCTGCTGGACAGCTTCGAGACCCTTTACCGGACGGGGGATCTGCCCGGTGCCGAGGCCCTGGCCAACGGTGGCATGCGCGCGGCCGCCGACCAGTTGCAGACGCAGATCGAAAACCTGGCCGCGCTGAATGACCGGGGCGCCGTCGCCTCGGGCATCGAAGCGGGACGGATCTACGACCACGGCCTGGCCTGGGTCGTGGGGCTGATCCTCGCCACCCTGCTGGCCACCATCGCCCTGGCCTTCCTGCTGACGCGCAGCATCACCCTGCCCATCGGCGAAGCCCTGCGCATCGCCCAGCGGATCGCCAACAAGGATCTTGCCGAAGACATCCAGGTCACGGGGCGCGACGAGGCCGCCGGCCTGCTGACCGCCCTGGCCGGCATGCAGGCCAATCTGCGCGACACCGTGGCCCATCTGGCGGACAGCTCCAGTCAGCTGGCCGCCGCCGCGGAGGAGATGACCGCGGTGATCGACGCTGGCAATCGCGGCCTGCTCAGGCAAAACGACGAGATCGGCCAGGTGGCCACCGCGGTGACGGAAATGAGCGCCGCGGTGGACGAGGTGGCGCGCCACGCGGAGGAAAGCGCCGGCGCCTCGCAACGGGGCAGCACCCTTACCCAGGCCGGCCTGCAACACGTGGCCGCGACCCTGACCGCCATCGAACGGCTGGCTACCCAGGTCGATCAGAGCAGCGGCCAGATCCAGACGCTGTCGGGACGCGCCCAGGCCATCAGCAACGTGGTCGACGTCATCCGCGCCATCGCCGAGCAGACCAATCTGCTGGCGCTCAATGCCGCCATCGAAGCGGCACGCGCCGGCGATCAGGGTCGCGGCTTCGCCGTGGTCGCGGATGAGGTCCGCGCCCTCGCCCACCGCACCCAGCAGTCGACGCGGGAGATCGAGGCCATGATCGGCACCATCCAGCAGGATTCGACGGACGCGGTGAAGGCCATGCAGCAGAGCAGCCAGACCGCCGAGCAATCCCTGGCCGTTGCCCGGGAAGCCAATGGCGCCCTGCTGGCCATTGCCGGGGCCATGGGTGGCATCGACGAGCGTACGGCGCTGATTGCCACGGCCGCCGAACAACAGGCCCTGGTGGCCAAGGACATCGACCGGGGGCTGATCAGCATCAAGGACCTGTCCGACCAGACCGCCGCGGGCGCCAGCCAGACCTCCAGCGCCAGCAACGAGGTGTCGCGCCTGGCGGCCGGTCTCCGTCAGGTGGTGGCGGAATTCGTGATTTGACCGGGGCCGGCGCTGGCCGCCAAAACGGCGCCAGTCCGCGAAGGATCGGCCGGCCTTTTCTCCAGGCACAAAAAAAGCTGCCCTAGGGCAGCTTCTCTTGCGTCGTTCGGGCAGTTCAGAGGACCCGGAACAACTCGTATGGCGCGGCGGACGGGACTCGAACCCGCGACCCCCGGCGTGACAGGCCGGTATTCTAACCGACTGAACTACCGCCGCGCATTGTGTGCACCTTGCGGAACACTTCCCGAAGAGTTTGGTGGCTGATGACGGGATCGAACCGCCGACCCCCTGCGTGTGATGCAGGTGCTCTCCCAGCTGAGCTAATCAGCCATCCCCTTCGGGTGACGCGCATTCTCCTCGTAGCCCCTTGATCCGTCAAGGATTTTTCCAATTTTATTTTCTACGGACGCTATTCCAGGTAGATCATCTTGCGGGTCATGCCGCCGTCCAGGGTGATGGCCTCGCCGGTGAGGAAACCGGCGTTGCCGCCGAGCAGCCAGGCCACGCAGGCCGCCACGTCCTCCACCGTCCCTACCCGTCCGACCGGATGCTGCTCGTGGTCGGCGGCGGACAGCGGTTCGGCCTCGCGGACATGGGCATCGCGCGCATCGATCCAGCCAGGGCAGAGGGCATTCACCCGCACTTCCGGGCCCAGGCTGATGGCCAGGGCATGGGTCAGGGCCAGCAACCCGCCCTTGCTCGCGGCATAGGCTTCGCTGTGGGGCTCGGACTGCCGGGCGCGGGTCGAGGCGATGTTGACGATGGCGCCCTGCTGCTCGCGCAGATAGGGCGCGCAATGCTTGGCCAGCAGCATGGGGCCGTCCAGATTCACCCCGAGCACCTTGCGCCACTCGGTCAGCGCCAGGCTTTCCAGCGGCTGGCCCTGGGCGGTGGCGAGACCGGCGTTGTTGACCAGGGCGTCCAGCCGACCGAACTGGCCGATCACCTGGGCCACGGCGGCCTCCACCTGACCCTCGTCAGCCACGTCCAGAGCCACGAACCAGGCGCGCTCGCCGAGTGCGGCGGCCACCTTGGCGCCGCGCTCCTGCTCGATATCGGCCACCACTACCCGCCAGCCTTCGGCTATTAGCCAGGCGGCGATACCCAGCCCGATCCCACGCGCCGCGCCGGTAACCAGGGCGACACGCAGCTCTACCGGTGCGAACGTCAGACTCATAGCGCCGCCAGTCCGCGGGCCAGGTCCTGGCGCAGATCGCCCAGGTCTTCGAGACCCACGGCGATGCGGATCAGGCTGTCGCTGATCCCGGCATTGGCGCGCTCGGCCGGCGACAGTCGCCCGTGCGAGGTCGTCGCCGGGTGGGCGATGGTGGTCTTGGTATCGCCCAGGTTGGTGGTGATGGAGATCATCCGGGTGGCGTCGATGAAGCGCCAGGCGGCGTCGCGCCCACCGGCCACCTTGAAGCTCACCACGGCGCCAAAGGCGCTCTGCTGGCGGCACGCCAGCTCATGCTGCGGATGGCTTTCCAGGCCGGCATAGTGGACCCGCTCGACGCCGGGCTGGCCTTCCAGCCACCGTGCCAGCTCCAGTGCGGTCTGACTGTGCGCCTGCATGCGGATCTTCAGCGTCTCCAGGCCCTTGAGGAACAGCCAGGCGTTGAAGGGACTCAGGGTCGGGCCCGCGGTACGCAGGAAACCCACCACCTCTTTCATCTGCTCGGCACGACCGGCGACCACGCCGCCCATGCCACGACCCTGACCGTCGATGTACTTGGTCGCCGAATGGATGACGATGTCGGCACCCAGCGCGAGCGGCTTCTGCAGCGCCGGGGTGCAGAAGCAGTTGTCGACCGCCAGCAGCGCGCCCCGGGCATGGGCGATCTCGGCCAGGGCGGCGATGTCCACCAGCTCCGCCAGGGGATTGGACGGCGACTCGACGAAGAACAGCCGGGTGTTGGGCTTGCAGGCCGCCTGCCAGGCGTCCAGATCGGCCAGCGGCGGATAGTCCACCTCGATGCCGAAGCGCTTGAAGTACTTCTCGAACAGACTGATGGTCGAGCCGAACACGCTGCGCGAAACCAGCACATGGTCACCGGCGCTGCACAGGCTCATGACCATGGCCAGGATGGCCGACATGCCCGAGGCGGTGGCCACCGCCTGCTCCGCGCCTTCCAGGGCCGCGATACGGGTCTCGAAGGTACGGACCGTGGGGTTGGTGTAGCGCGAATAGACGTTGCCCGGCACCTCGCCGGCGAAGCGCGCCGCGGCATCCGCGGCGGTCCGGAACACGTAGCTGCTGGTCAGGAACAGGGCTTCGCCATGCTCGCCTTCCGGCGAGCGCTGCTGCCCTGCCCGCACCGCCAAGGTCTCGAAGGCCGCGCCCTCGAGATCACTGTCCAGGCGTCCGGCATCCCAGTCTTGGCTCATGTGCAGCTCCTTAGTCGTTGTAGAGATCGATGATGGCGCTGACCGCCTTGTGCTTGACCTTGGCCGCGTCGTTGCGCGCCTGTTCGATCCGGTTCAGATAGGCGGCATCGACGTCGCCGGTGATGTACTCGCCATCGAACACCGCGCAGTCGAACTGCTCGACCTTGGGTGCCTTGCGGGTACGCACGGCTTCCTGCAGGTCCTGCAGATCCTGGTAGATCAGCCAGTCGGCGCCGATCAGTTCGCCGACTTCCTCGGTGGTGCGGCCGTGGGCGATCAGCTCGTGCACGCTGGGCATGTCGATGCCGTAGACGTTGGGGAAACGCACCGCCGGAGCCGCCGAGCAGAAGTAGACCTTCTTGGCGCCGGCTTCGCGGGCCATCTGGATGATCTGCTTGCAGGTGGTGCCGCGGACGATGGAGTCGTCCACCAGCATCACGTTCTTGCCGCGGAATTCCAGTTCGATGGCGTTGAGCTTCTGGCGCACCGACTTCTTGCGCGCGGCCTGGCCGGGCATGATGAAGGTTCGGCCGATGTAGCGGTTCTTGACGAAGCCCTCGCGGAACTTGACGCCCAGGTGATTGGCCAGCTCCAGCGCCGCGGTGCGGCTGGTGTCCGGAATCGGGATGACCACATCGATGTCGTGTTCGGGGCGCTCGCGCTGGATCTTCTCGGCGAGCTTCTCGCCCATGCGCAGGCGCGCCTTGTAGACCGAGATGCCATCGATGATGGAATCCGGACGCGCCAGGTAAACGTGCTCGAAGATGCAAGGCGCGTATTGCGGATTCTGCGCGCACTGGCGGGTGTAGAGGCGACCGTCTTCGGTGATGTACACCGCCTCGCCCGGCTCCAGATCACGGATCAGGGTGAAGCCGAGTACGTCGAGGGCGACGCTCTCGGAGGCGATCATGTACTCCACGCCGTATTCGGTGTGACGCTGGCCGAAGACGATGGGACGGATGGCGTTGGGATCGCGGAAGCCGACGATGCCGTAGCCGGTGATCATGGCCACCACGGCGTAGCCGCCACGGCAGCGCTCATGAACCTCGGAGACCGCGGCGAAGACGTCGTCCTCGGTCGGCTGCAGCTTGTTGCGCACCGCCAGCTCGTGGGCGAAGACGTTGAGCAGCACCTCGGAATCGGAGGTGGTGTTGACGTGGCGCAGATCGGATTCGTAGATCTCGCGGGACAGCTGCTCGACGTTGGTCAGGTTGCCGTTGTGCGCCAGGGTGATGCCATAGGGCGAGTTGACGTAGAACGGCTGCGCCTCGGCGGAGCTGGAGCTGCCGGCGGTGGGATAGCGCACGTGGGCGATGCCCATATGGCCGACCAGGTGCTGCATGTGCCGCTGCTGGAAGACGTCGCGGACCAGGCCGTTGTCTTTGCGCAGGAAGAGTTTACCGTCCAGGCTGGTGACGATACCGGCGGCATCCTGACCGCGATGTTGAAGGACGGTGAGCGCGTCGTACAAAGACTGGTTGACGTTCGTCTTGCCCACGATACCTACGATGCCACACATGTGACGCGACCCCACTGTTTCAAGTGATGCGACGGCGGACCATCGCAGGATGACCCCGCAAGGCGAGGCTTGGAAAAGCGTTCAAGGAGCCTTGGGCCCCAGCTGCGGCAGCAGTTGCAGACTGGGCATGGGCGTCGCGCCCAGCCACTGGCCGGCAAAGCCCAACAGCAGATTCTTCGACCAATCGGCCACCAGCAGAAAATGTGGAACCAGCACCGACTGCTGCCACCAGCCATCCTGCTGGACCGGCCCTAGGCTCAACAGCCCCACGGCCACTGTGATCAGCAAGGCACCGCGGGCGGCGCCAAAGGCCATGCCGAGAAAGCGATCGGTGCCCGACAATCCGGTGACGCGGATCAGTTCGCCAAGCAAGAAGCTCACCAGGGCACCCACCAGCAGCGTCAGCACGAAAAGAATGACACAGGCGGCGATCACTCGCCCGGACGGCACCTGAATATAGTCGACCAGATAGGTGGACAGTGCCCCACCGAAGACCCAGGCCACGCCACCGGCAACGATCCAGGTGGCCAGTGACAACGCTTCCTTGACGAAGCCGCGCCTGAGACTGATCAGGCTGGAAACGATGACAACGGCGACGATCGCCCAGTCCACCCAGGTGAAGCCCACGGCAAGGTCCACTTACAAAAAGGCCCTGCATTCTAGCAGAGCCTTGTGACCGGGTTAACCGCGCTCCGGCTGAAAGCGCACGACGAAACCCTTGACGCCATTCTGCTTGTTGAGCTGATCGCGCAGCCGATCCGCCTCGCTGCGCTCTATCACCGGTCCGACGAAGACGCGATTCATGCCGTCGGCGGTGCGCACATAGGCGTTGTAGCCCTGGCTGCGCAGCTTGGCCTGCAGGGCGTCGGCGCTGGGCCGGGACGACAGGCTGGCGAGCTGGACCGACCAGCTGTTGGGCAGATTGGCCGCGCCCAGCCGCGAGTCCGGCTTGCCCGCCGGCGCCGGTGTAGCTGCGGGTGCCGCCGGCGCCGGTGTAGCTGCGGGTGCCGCCGGCGCGCTTGCGACGGGTGCAGGGGTGGCGGGCGCCTTGGCGACCGGCGCGGCAGGCTGGGATTGGGCAGGCGCGGGACTTACCGGCGCATTCTGCGTCGGCGCCTGGCCGGCGGTACCGGCAATGGGGGTCTGCGGCTTGCCGAGCGGCTTGGCCGGCTCGTCCGGTACCACCACCACGGGCGGCGCCTCGGGCGTCTGTACCGGCTGCACCTCGGTCGCGGGCACGCTGGGTGCGGCTGGCTGGGGCGGCGCCTCGACCGCCACCTTGCGGGCGTCGTCCTGGCGATTGAAGAGCATGGGCACGAAGATGATGATCAGCGCCAGCAGCACCAGCGCTCCGATGACTCTTTGCTTGAGCATGGGTTATGCCTCCGCGGATTCGGATGGGGAAGAGAGCTGCGCGAGCACCTCGGCGACGCTGTAGAAGGAGCCGAACACGACCACCTCGTCGTCGGCCGTACTGGCGGCCAGTTGCGCCTCGAAGGCGGCCAGCAGGGAGGCATGGGCCTCGGCCTGGACACCGCGCTCGACCAGGCGTGCGGCCACCTCGGCACCGTCGCGACTGCGCGGGGTCGGCAGGGTCGCCACCGCCCAGCTGGCGAACAGGCCCTCCAGGGGCGCCAGGATGCCGTCCAGGTCCTTGTCGGCCAGGACGCCGAACACCGCGCGACGCACGCCGGCGAGCGGCTTCATGGCCAGGCGCCGGGCCAGGTACTCGGCGGCATGGGGATTGTGGGCCACGTCCAGCAGGACGCTACGGGTCTCCCCTGCCCGCTCGACCTGGCGGCGATCGAGTCGTCCGGTCATGCGCGTCGCCTGCAGGGCCGCGGCGATCTGCTCCGGCAGCCAGGGCTGGTCGAGCAAGGCGTAGGCCTGCAAGGCCAGGGCGGCATTTTCCATGGGCAGGTCGAGCAACGGCAGACCGGGCAGCGCCAGGGCGTTGCCCTGGGCATCGCGCCCGCGCCAGAACCAGCCGGCGCTCTCGATCTGCAGGTCGAAGGCTTCGCCGCGCAGCAGCAAGGGAGCACCCAGGCGCTCGGCGGCTTGGATCAGCGGCGCGGGGGGCTTCAGATCGCCGCAGAGGGCCGGCTTGCCGGCGCGGAAGATACCGGCCTTTTCCACGGCGACGCTTTCGCGGGTGTCGCCCAGCCATTCGGCGTGGTCGAGGCCGATGCTGGTGACCAGCGCCAGATCGGCGTCGATCAGATTGACCGCGTCCAGGCGTCCGCCCAGACCGACTTCGAGGACGGCGACGTCCAGCCGGGCACGCTCGAACAGCCAGAAGGCCGCCAGGGTACCCACTTCGAAATAGGTCAGGCTGATCTCGCCCCGCGCGGCTTCCACCGCGGCGAAGGCGGTGCACAGATCGCTATCGCTGGCCAGGGTGCCGTCCACATCGACGCGCTCGTTGTAGCGCACCAGATGCGGCGAGGCATAGACGCCGACCCGCTGTCCGCTGGCGCGCAGCAGACTGGCAAGAAAGGCGCAGGTGGAGCCCTTGCCGTTGGTGCCGGTCACGGTCACCACCCGCGGGGCCGGCCGGGTCAGACCCAGCCGCTGCGCGACCTCGCGCACCCGGTCCAGGCCCATGTCGATCGCCGACGGATGCAGCTGCTCGAGATAGGCCAGCCACTGCGCGAGGCTGCGCGAAGCCATCAGGCCGCCGGTACCGGCTGGTGCTGGAAGGTCGCCAGCAGACGCGCCAGGCGATCACGCAATTCCTTGCGCGAGACGATGATGTCGACGGCGCCGTGCTCCAGCAGGAATTCGCTGCGCTGGAAGCCTTCCGGCAGCTTTTCGCGCACGGTCTGCTCGATCACGCGCGGACCGGCAAAGCCGATCAACGCCTTGGGCTCGGCGACGATGACGTCACCCAGCATCGCCAGACTGGCGGAGACGCCACCATAGACCGGATCGGTCAGCACCGAGATGAAGGGGATGCCCTCTTCGCGCAGACGCGCCAGCACCGCGGAGGTCTTGGCCATCTGCATCAGCGAGATCAGCGCTTCCTGCATCCGCGCACCACCCGAGGCGGAGAAACAGATCAGCGGGCAACGCTCTTCCAAAGCCACATTGGCCGCGCGCACGAAGCGCTCGCCGACCACGGCGCCCATGGAGCCACCCATGAAGGAGAATTCGAAAGCACAGACCGCCACCGGCATGCCCTTAAGGGTGCCGCGCATGGAGATCAGGGCGTCTTTTTCGCCGGTTTCCTTTTGCGCGGCGGTGAAACGGTCCTTGTACTTCTTGCTGTCGCGGAATTTCAGGCGGTCCACCGGCTCCAGCTCGGTGCCCAGCTCTTCACGGCCCTCGGCGTCGAGGAAGATGTCCAGGCGGCGTCGCGCATTGATGCGCATGTGGTGACCGCACTTCAGGCACACGTCCAGGTTCTTTTCCAGCTCCGGACGGTAGAGGACCGCTTCGCAGGCCGGACACTTGTGCCAAAGACCTTCCGGCACCGAACTGCGCTTCACCTCGGACCGCATGATGGAAGGAATCAGTTTGTCGACCAGCCAATTGCTCATGCATCTCTCTCCACTTGCATGGGCTCCCAGCGCGACCGCGGCCGCGCCTTCCTTGAGCATCTGTAATAGGTTCGGCAGCGCCCGCTATTTCCCGGGTCGCCACCCTGTTGTCTCATGCCGACTCCCGAAGAGTCGGACGGCAGGCCCACCAGGGCGGATCTGCTTGAATATGTCGCAGGTGTGGACGGCAACCACCCGACGAGGGTCACATCAGGCGACCGGCGCACCCCGCACGGCCGCCACGAAACGCGCGATCTCGGCGGCATCCTTGATGCCCTTGGCCTGCTCTACGCCGCCGCTCACGTCCACGCCATAGGCGCGGGACGCGGCGATGGCGGTGGCGACGTTAGTCGCGTCCAGGCCACCGGCCACGATCAGCGGCAGCGACAGATCCCGGGGTACCCGCGTCCAGTCGAAGGCCTGCCCTGTCCCTCCGGGTACGCCGGCGACATAGGTGTCGAGCAGCAGCCCGCGGGCGCCGGCATGGTCCCGGGCGATGGCGGCGAGGTCGATGTCCTCGCGCATGCGCAGGGCCTTGATATAGGGACGGCGATAACGGGCGCACTGCGCCGGGGTCTCGTCGCCGTGGAATTGCAGGAGGTCCAGGGGCACGGCGTCCAGCGTCTCCTCGATCTCGCAGGGCGAGGCATCGACAAAGAGCCCGACACTGGTGACGAAGGGCGGCAGCGCCGCGACGATCTGGCGCGCCTGGGCAGCGCTCACCGCCCGTGGGCTGCGCGCATAGAACACCAGGCCGATGGCATCGGCGCCGGCGGCCGCGGCGGCCAGCGCATCCTCGACCCGGGTGATCCCGCAGATCTTCACTCGAACGTTAGCCAAACCGGAATGACCTCGTTCCAAATCGATGGATGTTAGCAGACCACCCGCGCAGCGTCAGCCTTGGGGGTCATCCAGCTCGGGGATATGCCCCAGGAACAGCGGACCCAGCGGCCGCTTGGGCACCGGCGTGCTCTCGGGATATTCGGCGTCCACCAGGTAGAGGCCGTAGGGATGGGCGGTTACGCCACCCAGGCGCCGCTCCCGCGCCGCCAGGACCTCGGCGACCCACTCCACCGGTCGCTCGCCACAGCCCACCGCCATCAGCACCCCGGCGATGTTGCGCACCATGTGATGCAGGAAGGCGTTGGCGCGGATGTCCAGCACGATCAGCCGCCCGCTCTGCCAGAGGCGCAGGTGGTGGATGGTCTTGATCGCCGACTTGGCCTGGCAGGCCTTGGCCCGGAAGGAGGTGAAATCATGGGTACCGAGCAGCACCTGGGCTGCCTCGCGCATGGGCTCGATGCGCAGCGGACGATGATTCCAGGTGACCTCCTCCGCCAGGTGCGCAGGCCGGATCGGATCGTTATAGATCACATAGCGGTAACGCCGCGCCATGGCGCTGAAACGGGCATGGAATTCGTTGCTGACCGGCTTGACCCAGGTGACGCTGATGTCGGACGGCAGATTGGCGTTGGTGCCCATCACCCAGGCCTTGAGTGGCCGCGCGACCGGGGACTCGAAATGCACCACCTGGCCGGTGGCGTGCACGCCACAGTCGGTACGCCCGGCGCAATGCAGCGCGATGGGCGCCGCGGCGACCTCGGACAGGGCGTCTTCCAGGGTCTCCTGAACGGAGCGCACGCCCGGCTGCTGGCGCTGCCAACCGCGATAGCGGGCGCCCTTGTACTCGACGCCGAGCGCGATGCGCTGCGGCGGGACGATGATGGTGGGGTCTAGAAAATCCAAGGCGACGGCCAGGCGAAAAAAAGGGGAGGCAGCTTATAGCGCCTCCCCTCCTCTGCCAAGTCCGGCCAGCCTCAGCTGAGCTGGGCGATGATCTCGCGCGCTTCCTGCTGTTGCCCGGCGTTACCCTCGGCCAGCACCTCGTCGAGGATGTCCCGAGCACCTTCCGGATCGCCCATGTCGATGTAGGCACGCGCCAGGTCCAGCTTGGTGGCGGTCTCGTCTTCGCCGGACAGGAAGTCGAAGTCGTCCAGACCATCGCCCCCGGTGGTGCCGCTGGTGGTCTCCGCATCGAACTGGCGGGAGGCCTCCTGCAGGCGGGCGGCGAATTCCTCGTCGCTTTCGCGCTTGGGCGCCGGCTGCTCGTCGTCGAAGTCGGACAGATCGAAACTCGCGGGCAATTCGGCGTCGGTCGTCGAGGTCGCCGGCGGCGCCAGCGGCTCGTCGAAGGCCGAGCCGGCACTGGAATCCGCAAGAGGCTCCTCGTGCGCCAGGTCGCCCTGCCGTTCGAATTCGCTGAAGTCCAGGGCGAAGTCGTCGTCCTTGGCGGCGGGAGTCGCCGCCGGGGTGGCCGCGGGTTCGGCATCGAAATTGAGATCGAAGTCGAAATCGTCGCGCGGGTCGGCCGCCTTGGCCTGAGCATCGGCGAAGGCCTCGCCGAACAGCGGCTCCTCGGCCGGACCGGCAGGCTGATGACCCTGGGTGTCCTCGCTGCCGAAGTCATCCAGGGACAGATCGAAGTCCTGGCTGTCCTCGGTGGCCGAGAAGCCCTGGTTGCGGGATTGCTCCTCGCTCAGTTCGTGGGCGGCGGCCAGGGCAGCCGCGCCGACCGCAGCGGAGGCTACCGCGACGGTGGCCATGGCCGGATATCGCGACTTCAGGTGCTCGACCGCCGGCTGGGCGCCGCCGATCTCCTTGAGTTCGCGCTCTTCGCGCTGGAAGCCGTCCTTGTCGCCCATCTCGGCATAGACTTCCATGAGCTTGAGGCGCAGATCGGCGCGATGGGGCTCCTGGTCGCTGGCCTTCTTGAGCACCTCGGCCGCCTGGCTGAAGCGACCATAGGCCATGTAGATGTCGGCCTGACCCAGGGCATCGTCCTGGGCATCGGCGTCTCGTGCGGCGTCCTGGGTACCCTGGTTCAATTCCAGGCCGGCGAGCGCGTGGTGATCACCGAGTTCGGGATCGGCGTCGAACACCGTATCGCTGCGCGCGGCTTCGGCGTCGCGCTCACGCTCGGCCTCCTTCACGGCATTGCGGCGCGAGTTGATCATCAGCAGCACCAGCAGCGCCAGTAACGCGCTGCCGCCGATGATGCCCAGCCACAGCGGATTGCTGAGGATCTCGTCGAGGAAACTGTTGGTGGCCTCGGTCGGCTCGGTGGCCGGGGTGCTCGGCGTGACCGGAATGACCTTGGGCTCGCTGGCCGCGGGCGGCGCCGAGCCGGTACCCGCCTCGCTGGCGGGCGGCGTGGTGGCGGGCGCAGGGTTGGCCTCGACCGGTGTGGCCGGGGTCGCGGCCGTCGGCTCCTGAGGCGCCGGCGTGGCGGTGTTCTCGGTCGGCGCAGGCGCGACCGGCGCCGCGGCTTCCGGGGTCGCCGGCGGCTGGGCCGGCTGGCCCGCAGCCTGCGGATTGGCCATGTTGGCCTGCATCCGCGCCAGCTGGGCATCCTTGAGCTGCATGATCTTCTGCAGCTTGTCGAGCTGCGACTGCAGATCGCCCAGTCGGCTCTTGAGTTCTTCGTTCTCTCGGCGGGTGGTGTCCAGGCTTTCCTGGGTTACCGCCAGGCGATCGGCGAGGGACTGGTCACCGCCCTTGCCACCGCCGGACTCGCCCGCGCGCCCGGCCGGCTGACCGGAGAGCAGCTTGAGATTGTCCCTGGGGGCGGCGGCGGCCGGCGCCTCGTTGCCGCTCGGCTGGGCGGAGGCGTCCACCTGACGGCGCGGCGTACCGGCTGGTGCGGCGGTGCCACCCTGCTTCCAGGCACGGGTCTGGCGAGCGATCTCGGCGACCGCCTCGCGCTGGGGTCGCGTACCGGCCTGGGCCTGATCGGGCAGGCGCAGCACCTGTCCGCTCTTCATCAGATTGATGTTGCGATCGATGAAGGCGTCGGGATTCAGATCCTGGATCGCCAGCATGGTCTGGTCGACGCTGACGCTGGAGGCAGGGCGATTGCGCGCCGCCACTTCCCAGAGGGTGTCGCGCGGCTCGGTGGTGTAGGTGCCAGGCGTCTGGGTCGCACTCGGCGCCGGCGCGGCTGGCGGCGTGGCCGGACGCGGTGCGCTCGACGTGTTGGCGCGTGCTCGCGGCGTGGCCGGGACCTGGGGCGCGAACGGCGCGGCGGCGGCCTGCGGGGTATAGAGCGGCGGATCCAGCAGCACGGTGTACTCGCGCAGGATACGGCCGCTGGGCCAGTTCACTTCCAGCAGGAAGTTGAGATAGGGCTCGCGCACCGGACGTGCCGAGGTCACGCGGATGACGGTGCGCCCGTTGCGCACCTCCGGGGTGAACTTGAGGTCGTTGAGAAAGAAGGCACGGTCGACGCCGGCCTTGCCGAACTCTTCGACGGACGCCAGATTGGGGCGCAAGTCGGCGGTGCCGAGGTCACGCAGGTCCGACAGATCGATGGTGGCATCGAAGGGCTGATTGAGGGCGGAGTTGAGGTGGATCTCCCCCAGGCTGAGCGCCTGGGCCGCGCCAGACATCAAGGCGCTCGCCGCTGCAATTGCCCGCACCAGTTTCTGAACTCGAACCATGACCGTCCCTTTTTAGAAGCTGTCGATCGCGCCACCGTGCGGGCGCCTGTGTCCATCGCTGCGTGCCACGTCCACTGCCCTTTTACTCAAGCCAAAAGGGCGAAGCATTTCACGAAGTATCTTTTAGGCCGACTGTTTAAGCAACAATTCGGCCAGCTGAACGGCCGTCAGTGCCGACAATCTGACATTGTCCGCCACCAGCCAGCATTCCAGCCGTCGCGCATCCCGCGGATGTCGCCGTACTCGCCCCACCAGCACCTCTTCCCGCCCCAGGGCATCGCCGACCGCCGACGGACAATCGACGTCTTCGTCGAGCGCCAGACCCGGCTCGTCACCCAGGGCCTCGAGCACCTGCTCCAGCTGCCATTGCTCCTTGCCCCTCAGACTCAGCGCCAGGCTGTCGCCAAAGAAGACCGGGGCCTGCAGGGCCGTGACATCCAGCACCGGCAAGGTCGCTCCCAGCACCTGCTGACATTCGTCCAGCAGGCGATGTTCCTGGGCAGTATAGCCATCCGCGGCCGGTGCACCGGTGCGACCGAGCAGATTGAAGGCTAGCTGGCCTTCGAACAGCCGGGCCTCCACTGGGCGACCATTGAGCAATTCGGTGGCCTGCCGCGCCAGTTCCTCGACGCCGCCACGGCCGGCGCCGGAGGCCGCCAGGCAGGCGGTCAGGGACGCATCGGTGAGCGCATTCAGGCGGGCCAGCACGGCGGCCACGCTGGCGGCGGCCTGGGCAGCCGCCAGGGGAACGCCGAGCCAGGCGTTCGCCGCGAGGCTGTCCAGGCGTTCGCCATTGATGCGCGGCAGTACGGACAGCGCGGCGGAGGCGCCGCTGAGATCGAGCACGGCGCAACCAGCGGCGGCCAGTTGCGGCCTCAGGCTTTCCACCACGGCGGCGGGCACGGCGAGGATGGCGATGCCGACCTGGGCGAAATCGAAGCCTTCGAGCCCGGTGACGCGCAGGTTGCTGCCTCGGAAGGGCAGATTCTGACCCGCCGACTCACCGCTGGCGAGCAGGTGCAGCCGCCCGAGGGGGACGTCGCGCTCGTCGAGGAGTTCACGAATGGCTTCGCCGTAGGCGCTGGTGGCGCCGACGAGGGCGATATCTCTGGCAGTCATGATGAGGCGTCCGCAACGAAAGAGGGCCGCACTTTACTGGCGGCCCTCCTCCCTAAGCAAACGTTTAGCCGTCGACCTACTGTTCCAGCAGGATCCGCAGCATGCGCCGCAGCGGCTCCGCGGCGCCCCACAGCAGCTGGTCGCCCACGGTGAAGGCGCCCAGGTACTGGGAGCCCATGTTCAGCTTGCGCAGGCGGCCGACCGGCACGCTCAGGGTGCCGGTGACGGCAGCCGGGGTCAGGTCGCGCATGCTGACGTCGCGGTTGTTCGGCACCAGCTTGACCCAGGGGTTGTGCTGGCTGATCAGACCATGGATGTCGGACAGCGGCACGTCCTTGTTGAGCTTGATGGTCAGTGCCTGGCTGTGGCAGCGCATGGCACCGATGCGCACGCAGATGCCATCCACGGGAATCGGATTCTTGAAGCGACCGAGGATCTTGTTGGTCTCGGCCTGGGCCTTCCACTCTTCGCGGCTCTGGCCGTTGGGCAGTTCCTTGTCGATCCAGGGAATCAGGCTGCCAGCCAGGGGAACGCCGAACTGCTCGGTGGGGAAGGTTTCGCTGCGCAGGGTCTCGGCGACCTGGCGATCAATGTCCAGGATGGCGCTGGCCGGATCGGCCAGGCTGTCGGCGACGGCGGCGTGGGTGGCGCCCATCTGGCGGATCAGCTCGCGCATGTTCTGCGCACCGGCGCCGGAGGCAGCCTGGTAGGTCATGGCACTCATCCAGTCCACCAGACCGGCTTCGAACAGGCCGCCCAGGGCCATCAGCATCAGGCTGACGGTGCAGTTGCCGCCGATGAAGTCCTTGCGGCCATCGGCCAGGGCCTGGTCGATGACGCGACGGTTGACCGGGTCCAGCACGATGACGGCGTCATCCTGCATGCGCAGGCTGGAGGCCGCGTCGATCCAGTAGCCTTTCCAGCCGGCCTGGCGCAGCTTGGGGAACACCTCGCTGGTGTAATCGCCGCCCTGGCAGGTGAGGATGACGTCGAGGGTCTTGAGCTCGTCGATGCTGTAGGCATCCTTGAGCGGCGCCACGCCCTTGCCAATGGCCGGGCCTTCGCCGCCGACGTTGGAGGTGGTGAAGAACACGGGCTCGATCAAGTCGAAATCCCGCTCTTCGAGCATGCGCTGCATGAGCACGGAGCCCACCATGCCACGCCAACCGATCAGACCTACACGTTTCATCGCTACTGCACCTTTGTTGTCTTGAGGACGGCCGCCTCCCCTGGCGGCCGATCAGATTAACGCCTAACGAGCGCCGCTACTACTGCTTCGCCCATCTCGCGGGTACCGACCCGCTGCTTGCCTTCCGACCAGATGTCGCCGGTCCGCAGGCCCTGGTCCAGCACCTGGCCCACAGCCGCCTCGATGGCCTCGGCCGCCGCGGCGGCACCAAAGGTGTATCTGAGCATCATGGCGACCGAGAGGATGGTGGCCAGCGGGTTGGCGACGCCCTGGCCGGCGATGTCGGGCGCCGAGCCGTGGCAGGGTTCGTACATGCCCTTGTTGTGCGCATCCAGGGACGCCGAGGGCAGCATGCCGATGGAACCGGTCAGCATCGAGGCCTCGTCGGAGAGGATGTCGCCGAACATGTTGTCGGTGACGATGACGTCGAACTGCTTGGGCGCGCGGACCAGCTGCATGGCGGCGTTGTCGACGTACATGTGGCTGAGTTCGACGTCCGGATAGTCCTTGGCCACCTCCTCCACCACTTCGCGCCACAAGCGGCTGGATTCGAGGACGTTGGCCTTGTCCACCGAGCACAGCTTGCGGCCCCGCAGGCGGGCCATGTCGAAGCCGACGCGGGCGATGCGGCGGATCTCGCCTTCGCTGTACGGCAGGGTATCGAAGGCCTGGCGCTCGCCGTTCTCCAGCACGCGGGTCTCGCGCGGCGAGCCGAAGTAGATGCCACCGGTCAGCTCGCGGACGATGAGGATGTCCAGGCCGGAGACCACTTCCGGCTTGAGCGTCGAGGCCTCGGCAAGTTGCGGATAGAGGATGGCCGGACGCAGGTTGCCGAACAGGCCCAGGGCGGAACGAATCTTCAGCAGACCGCGCTCGGGACGGATGTCGCGCTCGAGCTTGTCCCACTTGGGACCGCCCACGGCGCCCAGCAGCACGGCGTCGGCGGCGCGGGCACGCGCCAGGGTCTCATCGGCCAGGGGCACGCCGTAACGGTCGATGGCGGCGCCGCCCAGGTCGTCATGGACCAGTTCGAAGCCGAGGTCATGGTCGCGGTTGACCGCTTCCAGCACCTTGACCGCCTCGGCCATGATTTCCGGACCGATGCCGTCGCCCGGCAGGATGAGGATCTGCTTGCTCATTGTCTTTTCCTGTTCCAAATCAGATGGGCTGGGCCCAGAGAACCATGACGTCGACGGTGAAGGAGCCGTCGCGGTCGATTTCGAAATACTGGCGCACTTCCTGGCCGATCTTGCTCTGCAGGCTGCGGATGGCCTGGCACTGTGGCTCGGGGGTGCGCATGCGCGCAGTCCAGCTGGCGAAGTCCAGGCGCAGGCGCTGGCGACGGCAACGGGTCACGCCGAGGCGCGCCATGTCCAGCAGGCGGTGCCACTCGGCGAAGGAATAGTTACGCACGTGGCTGATGTCGCGCAGGATCTCCACCGTCTGCAGGTAGGTATCCAGGCGCGGGTTGGCTGGCGAGATCACGTCGATGATGGCCATCTCGCCGCCATGGCGCAGCACCCGGCGCACTTCGCGCAGGGCGGCGCCGATGTCGCGCCAGTGGTGCGCCGAATAGCGGCTGAAGACGAAGTCGAAGCTGGCGTCGCCAAACGGCAGGTGCTCGGCCATGCCGGGCTGGACGCTGATGTTGTCCAGGCCCTGCTCGGCCGCGCTGCGCTTGACCACCGAGAGCATTTCCTCGGCCAGGTCCAGGGCGACCACCTGCCCGGCCACGGGCGCCACGTTGTAGCTGACGTGACCGCCACCGCAGCCGAGATCCAGCACCTTGGCGCCTTCGCGCTGGGCCACGGCGTCGCGCAGCTCGAGGAGTTCGGCGCCCTGGGCATGGACGGCACTGGTCAGATAGGCCTCGGCGGTGGCGCCGAATTGCTGCTGTACGTGTTGCTCGTGGTCACCGCTCATGGAGCCTCCGGAAAGAGCGCCGACCTCGCGGGCCGGCGACTGGGTTCAGGCGCTGGGGAACATCCAGGGACTGCTCTGGCGATAGCGGTCTTCGAAACTCGCGATGGCGTCGGCATCCTGCAGGGTCAGGCCGATGTCGTCCAGGCCATTGAGCAGGCAGTGCTTGCGGAAGGCATCGATCTCGAAGGACAGCGCCACGCCATCGGGACGGCGCACGGTCTGGCTCTCGAGATCGACCACCAGCCGGTAGCCCTCGCTGGCTTCGACCTGGCGGAACAGCTCGTCGACGTCGGCATCGCTGAGGATGATCGGCAAGAGGCCGTTCTTGAAGCTGTTGTTGAAGAAGATGTCGGCGAAGCTCGGCGCGATCACCGAGCGGAAGCCGTAGCCATCCAGCGCCCAGGGCGCGTGCTCGCGGCTGGAACCGCAGCCGAAGTTCTCGCGGGCCAGGAGGATGCTGGCGCCCTGGTAGCGCGGCTGGTTGAGCACGAACTCGGGATTCAGCGGACGCTTGCTGTGGTCCTGACCGGGCTGGCCGACGTCCAGGTAGCGCCACTCGTCGAACAGGTTGGGGCCGAAGCCGGTGCGCTTGATCGACTTCAAGAATTGCTTGGGAATGATCTGGTCGGTGTCGACGTTGGCGCGATCCAGGGGTGCGACCAAACCGGTGTGCTGGGTAAAGGCTTGCATGGTCAGGCTCCTCAGGCGTTGGCGAAGTCGCGGACGTCGACGAAACGACCGGCGATGGCGGCGGCAGCGGCCATCGCCGGGCTCACCAGGTGGGTACGGCCACCGGCGCCCTGGCGGCCTTCGAAGTTGCGGTTGGAGGTGGAGGCGCAGTGCTCGCCACTCTCCAGGCGGTCGGCGTTCATCGCCAGGCACATGGAGCAACCCGGCTCGCGCCATTCGAAACCGGCTTCGATGAACACCTTGTCCAGGCCTTCACGCTCGGCCTGGGCCTTGACCAGGCCGGAGCCCGGCACCACCAGCGCCTGCTTGAGGGTGGCGGCGACCTTGCGGCCCTTGGCCACGGCGGCGGCGGCGCGCAGGTCCTCGATGCGGGAGTTGGTGCAGGAGCCGATGAAGACGCGATCCAGCACGATGTCGGTGATCGGCTGGTTGGCCTTGAGGCCCATGTACTTCAGGGCGCGCTCGATGGAACCGCGCTTGACCGGATCGGCTTCGCGAGCCGGGTCCGGTACCTGCTGGTCGACGGCCAGGACCATCTCCGGCGAGGTGCCCCAGCTGACCTGCGGCTTGAGCTGGGCGGCGTCGAGTTCGACCACGGTGTCGAAGTGGGCATCGGCATCGGACACCAGGCCGCGCCACTGGGCGACGGCGGCTTCCCAGACGGCGCCGGTGGGCGCGAAGGGACGGCCCTCGACGTAGTCGATGGTGGTCTGGTCCACCGCGACCATGCCGACCCGGGCACCGGCCTCGATGGACATGTTGCAGATGGTCATGCGGCCTTCCATGGACAGGGCGCGGATGGCGCTGCCGGCGAATTCGATGGCATGGCCGTTACCGCCGGCGGTGCCGATCTTGCCGATGACGGCGAGCACGATGTCCTTGGCGGTGACGCCGAAGGGCAATTCACCCTCCACCAACACCCGCATGTTCTTCATCTTCTTGGCCACCAAGCACTGGGTGGCGAGCACGTGCTCGACCTCGGAGGTGCCGATGCCATGGGCCAGGGCACCGAAGGCGCCGTTGGTGGAGGTGTGGGAGTCACCGCAGACCACGGTCATGCCGGGCAGCACGGCGCCCTGCTCCGGGCCGATCACGTGGACGATGCCCTGGCGGACGTCGTTCATCTTGAACTGGGTGACGCCGAAGTCGTCGCAGTTCTCGTCCAGGGTGCGGACCTGGATGCGCGAGATCTCGTCCTTGATGGAGTCGAGGCCTTCCTTGCGATCGGGGGTGGTCGGCACGTTGTGATCGGGGGTCGCCAGGTTGGCGTCCAGACGCCAGGGCTTGCGGCCGGCCAGACGCAGGCCTTCGAAAGCCTGGGGCGAGGTCACTTCGTGGATGATGTGGCGGTCGATGTAGAGCAGCGCGGAACCGTCGTCGCGCTGCTTGACCAGGTGCATATCCCAGAGTTTGTCGTAGAGCGTCTTGCCAGCCATGGATCGATTCCTCATCAGGCGTGGAACGGCACGGGCCTTTGCATGCCCTTGGTGCTTGTGGGGTCAAAGATACCGCGCTAGGCTCGCATGAAACAAATTCATCTTTTTCATGAAGCGCATAACTAACAGGAATTCGACGTCTTGGATCTCGCCAATCTGAATGCCTTCGTCGCGGTGGCCGAAACCGGCGGCTTTTCCGATGCGGGCGAGCGGCTGCACCTGACCCAACCGGCGGTGAGCAAACGCATCGCCGCCCTGGAGCTGCAGCTGGGACTGCGGCTGTTCGACCGCATCGGGCGCGAGGTCAGCCTGACCGAGGCGGGACGCGCCCTGCTCCCCCGCGCCTATCAGATTCTAGGCGTGATCGATGACACCCGGCGCGCCTTGACCAATCTCAATGGTGCCATTGGCGGCCGACTGACGCTGGCGACCAGTCACCACATCGGCCTGCACCGGCTGCCGCCGATCCTCAGGCGCTTCACCCGGGACTATCCCGACGTCGCCCTGGACATCCGCTTTCTCGATTCGGAAGCGGCCTACGACGAGATCCTGCATGGGCGGGTGGAGCTGGCGATCATCACCCTGGCGCCCCAGACCGCGGCGCCGATCAAAGCGGTGCCGGTGTGGAGCGACCCCCTGGATTTCGTGGCGGCGCCCGAACATCCGCTGGCCAACCAGGCGGAGGTCACCCTGGCCGACGTGGCGCGCCATCCGGCGGTGTTTCCCGGTGGCAATACCTTTACCCGGCTGATCGTGCATGGGCTGTTCGATGCGCAGGGACTGACACCCAATATCGCCATGAGCACCAACTACCTGGAGACCATCAAGATGCTGGTGTCCATCGGCCTGGCCTGGAGCGTGCTGCCGCGCACCCTGCTGGATGACCAGGTCCGCCGCCTGCCGTTGCCGGGGATACAGCTGGAACGCCGGCTGGGCTACATCCTGCATACCGAGCGCACCCATTCGAATGCAGCGCAGGCGTTCATGGGGTTGCTGGATGAGGTGGGTTGAGCCGTGATTGGGGATTAGCCGTGCGTGAGAGCGCGGCCATGGGCCGCTCCTACAGGCTGGTTCCGTACTCATAGATACGTAGCGTGGAGACGGCACAGCCTTTTCCGCAAGGGGGGTTGATGGCGAGGAGCGCCCTCAACCCTCTCCCCAAGGGAGAGGGGGCTGTCCGAGTAGGGGTTCAGCTCCAACAGCGCGGGCTCGACCTGGGCTAGATGTCTTTATCGCGGCCATGGCGGTCCGCCGATGCGGCCGCTCCTGTAATTCGGCCTGTGCTGTAGGAGCGGCCCATGGCCGCGATAACGATGTTCGACGGCAACCCTATCCCTTCTTGAGCTTCTTCAGGCGCTTCCTGGACTTGTCGATGACTTCCTTGCGCTCCTTGTCCTTCAACTCCTTCCACCCCTTGATCTCTGAGCGTTTGCGGCCACATCCCTGGCAGACTTCGTCCTTGATCTTGCACTGGCTGATGCAGGGACTTTCAACCTTACCCACGGCAACCTCGGAAATGAAAAAGGCCCTGCAGTATAACCACTGCAGGGCCCTGTCCAGCGCCATCCGGCAGGATGGCGGGCTATGGGGGCGATTTAGAAAACCGCTTGAACCTTCAGGCCGCCGACCACGGCATTGTCGACTTCACGCACGCCACCCGGGCTCTTGATGTACTGGATGTTGGGGCGCACGGTCAGCCAGTTGGTCACGTGCACGCCGTAGTAGAGCTCGGCGTCGTACTCGTTGTGCTGCAAGGGCGTGTAGGCCGGATCGTCGTAGTCGGTGGCACCGGCGGCCTGGTTGAGGGCGCGCTGGTTGTCGCGGAAATCGCTGTTGGTGCTGATGCGCGCGACGCCGAAGCCGATGTCATCCTTGGGACGACCGTCGAAGGGACCCTTGTACACCAGGCCGGCCTGGACGTAGTTGCTGACCTTGTTGACGTCCTTGGCATGGGCGGTGAAGTTGGCGAAGACCGACAGGCCGCGACTCGGGTCATCGTTGTGCGCGGTGATCTGCTGACGCGCTACGACCCAGTAGCCGTGCTTGCTGGAGTGCTCCTTGTAATCCAGCCCGGTGAGGGCGGCGGAATTGCCGTTGACGTCTTCGTAGACGTCGTTGGCATCGGCGGTGCTGTAGTAGTAGCCGACGCGGTATTCGCCCGGCAGGCCGTTGACCTTGGGCGACCAGACCATTTCCACCGGCAGGACCGCACCCTTGGTGCCGCTGCCGTTGAGCTTGAAGCCGTTGCCGGTTTCCAGCAGCGACGGATTCTGCTCGTAGGCGCCGACCTGGACGAACAGCTCGGGGGTCAGGCTGTACTTGACGCGCAGGGCCCACTGGCTGACCGGCCAGTTGTACCAGACGCCTTCCCAGTTGCCGACCTGGGAGCCGCAGAACGCCAGGTTCTGGAAGTCGCACTCGAAGGAGTTGAAGTCCTCGCCCTCGCCGAAGCGACCGGCCTTGATGTCCAGACGGCCATCGAAGAAGCCCTTGGACAGCCACAGCTGGGTCAGACGCCAGGTCTGGCCACGGCCATAGACTTCCTGCACCGAGGAGTAGCCGCCGACGCGCGGATCGGTGATGCGGTCGTCGGTCAGGTTGCGGCCGTCGCGGGAGGTGATGGCCAGCTTGAACACCGAGTTCTCCCAGCCGGCGATCTTGTTCATGTCGCCCCAGAGACCAAACATGTACTGGGAGCTCCAGCGCCCGGTGCGGTCGTCGTCATAGCCGCCACGCAGGTTGGTCGCGCCCTCGCCGACGTATTCGAGCTTGATGTCCCAGCCCTTGTCGCGCAGGTCCTTGCGCACGCCACCCCAGTCACCGGTCATGGTGTTGCCCAGCGGCTCGAAGGCGGCCTCGGTGTTGTTGACGCCACTGAAGTTGCCGCCCGGGTTGGCCTGGGGCGCCGCCTGGGCACCCGCGGCGACCGCCAGGGCCAGCAGCGACACCAGGGGCAGTGCGCGCCCCGGACGATTCTTGTGGTTTTGCTTGTTCATTACTGAGATCCCTTTTTATTGAAGTGATGACACCCCGGGTGCCCGAAACCCGCGTCTCTAATACTTACGGCAGGACGTTGAGGACTTCGTAACAGGCACCCATGGTGTGGTAGTCGACCTTGCCGGCCGGACTCTTGTCGTCGGAGTACTTGTGGTTCCGACGGTCGAGCAGGCGCCACCACGCGCCGTGCTCGTGATCGATGAAATGCGTCCAGCTGTAGCGCCAGAGCGCCTCATAGTGTTCCCAGTAGCGCGCCTCGCCACTGCGCTCCGCGAGCAGCGCAGCAGCAGCCAGGGCCTCGGCCTGCACCCAGAAGTACTTGTCCGGATCGCAGGGCGAGCCGTCCGGGGCGAAGCCGTAGTAGAGACCGCCGTGCTCGCTATCCCAACTCAGGCGCCAGGAGATGTCGAACAGCGCCTGGGCGCGCGGCAGCAGCCAGGGCCGCGAGCGATGACGCTCGAGGATGAGCAGCAGCTTAGCCCATTCGATCTGGTGCCCCGGCTGGAAACCCCAGGGCCGGAACAGGTTGGCCGGATCGTCGCGGTTGTAGTCCCAGTCGATGGACCAGTCGCTGTGGTAGTGCTCCCAGACCAGGCCGCCGGGGACCTCGTCGGCCACCCCGCCCTGCCCCAGGGTCAGTGCGGCCTGGCGCTGGGTCATGTTGCGCGCCAGGGTCTCGGCGCGGTCCAGGTAGCGCACCTCGCCACTGGCTTCGAAGGCGGCCAGCAGGGCTTCGCAGGCGTGCATGTTGGCGTTCTGGCCGCGATACGGCGCCACGGTCTGCCAGTCGGCGCTGATCTCGTCGACATAGAGGCCATCGGCTTCGCGCCAGAAATGGGTCTCCAGGGATTCCCAGGCTTCGCTCAGCCAGCCGCGGGCTTCCTCGATGCCGGCCTGTAAGCCGTGGGCATAGGCCAGCACCACGAAGGCCAGGCCATAGCAGTGATTGGTGCCATCCACCACGGTGTCGCCGTCGAGCAGCCAGGCATAGCCGCCATTGGCCTGGCGATGCCGCTCGCGCAGGTATCTCAGGCCATGGCGGGTCGCGTCCAGAAAGGCCGGATCGCCATAGTGCCGGTAGGCCATGGCGAAATCGAAGACGAAGCGGGTGCTGGAGACCAGATGGCGGGTCTGGCTGTCGTAGACCGTGCCGTCGTCCTTGAAGAAGTGATAGAAGCCGCCTTGCGGATCGACACAGCGGGGATGGTAGAACGCCAGGGTGTGGCGGACGTGCTCCAGCAGGGTGTCGCGACGACGAAAATCGGGGAAGTCCATCGGGTTTCCTTGGCGGCTATTGTTGTTTTGGGAACGCGGTCTAGAGGGGGCTCACCTGCAGCAGGGCTTCGACGTCGGCGCGGGTCGGCGCATAGGCGCCGGCATGGCGGCAGGACACCGAGGCACTGGCCGCGGCGAATCTCAGGCGCTGCTGCAGATCGGTCAGGCCCAGCAGGCCGGAGGCCAGCCAGCCGGCCATGCAGGCGTCGCCGGCACCCACGGTGTCGGCCACGTCCACGGCGATGGCGGCCTGCTGCCACTCGCCTTCCGGCGTATAGAGCACCAGGCCGTGTTCGCCGCGGGTGAAGAGGATGCGGGCGTGGGGATTGAGAGCGCGCAATTCGTCCAGCGCGGCACGCTCGTCCAGGCCCGGATAGATCTGGCGGATGTCTTCGTCGGACAGCTTGATGTCGTCGGCCAGGCGCACCAGCTCGGGAAAGGTCTGCTGGCGATAGCGATCGTCCATCAGGTTGCGCCAGTTGGGGTCGTAGCTCAGGCGCTTGCCGGCGGCCTTTGCCTGACGGGCCAGGTCCAGCAGGGTATCGGCCAGCGGATAGCGGGCCAGGCTGATGCAGCTGAAATGGCAGACCTCGGCGGCCTCCAGCCAGCCTTCGGGCAGCAGCGCCGGATCGAACTGGAGATCGGCTTCGCCGGCGAAGAAATAGCGCGGCGGACGACTCGACGGCACGATGGCCACCAGCGGATCGGCGGCGACGCGCTGCAGGAAGCGGGTATCGAGGCCGGCGGTTTCCGACTGCCAGGCGATCTCGTCACCCAGACCGTCCTGGCTGATGGCGCCGCCAAAGGCGCTTTCCACGCCCAGCCGGGCCAGGCCACGCGCCACGTTCCAGGGGGCACCGCCCGGGTAACCCCGCCATTCGCCAGGATTACCCTGGACGATGTCGGTGAGGGCTTCGCCAAAGACCACGACGCGGGGTAGTGCCATTGTTGTTCTCCTGTCTGTCACGGCGGCCGGAGCTGCACTCCTGGCCTCTGGTAGGGCCGCGACCCGACGTCAGGCGCGGCGGCGGGCGGACCTTACCATTGCTGTAACGTTTCAGCCATGAGCTCCGTTCAAGAAAGTCGGCGACCGCTCGCAGGATCGAACAGCACCGCCCGTCGCGAATCGATCCGCCACAGCACCTGGTCGCCGGCCCGCGGCGCTTCACCCGGGGCCACCCGGCAGCAGACCTTGGTGCCGTTCCACTCGGCATACAGCAGGGTATCGGGACCGGTCGGCTCGACCACCTGGATCCGCGTCAGGATGCCTGGCACGGCGTTGTCCGCCGGATGCGCCGACTGGATCTGCTCCGGGCGCACCCCAAGGATAGCCTCTCGCCCCGCGAGCGCCGGATCCAGATCGGGCAGGTCCACCTGGCTGTCGCCGGTATCGCCGGTGACGCGGGCGACCACCCTGCCCTCGCGCGCTTCCAGGCGCACCGGCACGAAGTTCATCGGTGGCGAGCCGATGAAGCTGGCGACGAAGAGATTGGCCGGATCGTTGTAGATCTCCTCGGGGGTGCCGAACTGCTGCACCTCACCGTCCTTCATCACCGCGACGCGGTCGCCCAGGGTCATGGCTTCGATCTGGTCATGGGTGACGTAGACGGTGGTGGTCTGCAGGCGCTGGTGCATCAGCTTGATCTCGGTGCGCATCTCCACCCGCAACTTGGCGTCGAGGTTGGACAGCGGCTCGTCGAACAGATAAAGCTTGGGCCGGCGGGCCAGGGCGCGGCCCATGGCCACCCGCTGCTGCTGACCACCGGAGAGTTGCGCCGGCTTGCGGTCCAGCAGATGCTCGATCTGCAGGAGCTTGCTAACCCGCGCCACCTCGGCGTCGATCTGCTCCTTGGGCGTCTTGCGGATCTTCAGGCCGAAGGCGATGTTCTCGCGCACGGTCATGGTCGGATACAGGGCGTAGGACTGGAACACCATGGCGATGTCCCGGTCCTTGGGCTCGACCTGGGTGACGTCCTCGCCATCCAGGCAGATGGCGCCGCTGCTGATGTCTTCGAGGCCGGCGATGGCGTTCATCAGGGTGGATTTGCCGCAGCCGGAGGGCCCCACCAGGATGAGGAACTGGCCGGCGTCGATGCGGATGTCGATGCCCTTGAGGGCTTCCTGGGCGGCGTTGCCGTAGGTCTTGCGTACGCTTTTGAGTTCGAGAGCTGCCATGGTGGCCTTCCTTATCCTTTGACCACGCCCGAGGTCAGGCCCCGGACGAAATACTTACCCGCGAAGATGTAGACCAACAGCGTCGGCAACGCGGCGATCATGGCGGCCGCCATGTCGACGTTGTATTCCTTGGCGCCGGTGCTGGTGTTGACCAGGTTGTTCAGGGCGACGGTGATGGGCTGCGACGAGCCGCTGGCGAACACCACGCCGAACAGGAAGTCGTTCCACACCTGGGTGAACTGCCAGATCAGGCTGACCATCACGATGGGCGTGGACAGCGGCAGCAGGATCTTGAAGAAGATGGTGAAGAAACCCGCCCCGTCCAGCCGCGCCGCCTTGATCAGGGCATCGGGGATGCCCACGTAGTAGTTGCGGAAAAACAGCGTGGTGAAGGCCAGGCCGTAGATCACATGCACCAGCACCAGGCCGGCGGTGGTATTGGCCAGGCCCAGCTGGCCGAGGGTGAAGGACATCGGCAGCAGGATCACCTGGAAGGGAATGAAGCAGCCGAACAGCAGCAGGCTGAACAGCAGATTCGAGCCACGGAACTGCCACTTCGACAGGGCGTAGCCGTTGAGCGCGCCGATAAAGGTGGAGATGAGCACCGCCGGGACGGTGATCATGAAGGAGTTCCAGAAGTAGCTGTGCACCACGTCCCAGGCCTTGAGCCAGCCGATGATCGTCCAGTCCAGGGGCAGGCTCAGCAGATTGCCGGTGCGAACGTCGTCGGGGGTCTTGAAGCTGGTCAGCAGCATCACCAGCAGCGGCACCAGATAGACCGCGCAGGCGATGATCAGGGTGGCGTGGATGGCCACGCGATTGACGTTCAGAGCCTTAGCCATTTCGCTTGCTCCGCAATTCCGAGTAGAGGTAGGGCACCAGCACCGCCAGCACCGCGCCGAGCATCAGCACCGCACTGGCCGAACCCAGGCCCATCTGGCCGCGGGTGAAGGTGTGCTGGTACATGAACACCGCCGGCAGGTCCGAGGCGTAGCCGGGGCCGCCTGCGGTCATGGCCATGACCAGGTCGAAGCTCTTGATGGCGATGTGGGCGAGGATCATCACCGCGCTGAAGAACACCGGCCGCAGGCTGGGCAGGACGATGCGCAGGTAGATGGTCGGCAGCCCTGCCCCGTCGACCTGGGCGGCTCTGAGGATGGAGGAATCCACGCCGCGCAGGCCGGCGAGGAACATGGCCATGACGAAGCCCGAGGCCTGCCAGAGGGCGGCGATCAGCAGGCAGTAGATGACCCGGTCGGGATCCACCAGCCAGTCGAAGCGAAAGCCCTCCCAGCCCCAGTCGCGCAGCAACTTGTCCAGCCCCATGCCGGGGTTGAGCAGCCACTTCCAGGCGGTACCGGTGACGATCATCGACAGCGCCATGGGATAAAGGTAGATGGTGCGGATGAAGCCTTCACGGCGGATGCGCTGGTCCAGCAGGATGGCGAAGAAGACGCCGATGGCCAGGCTCAGCAGGATGAACAGGCCGCCGAAGATCGCCAGGTTCTTGCAGGCCACCAGCCAGCGATCGTTTTCCATGAGCCGGGCGTACTGGGCGAAGCCGGCGAAAGTGTAGCTGGGCAGGAAGCGCGAGTTGGTAAAGGAGATCACCGCCGTCCACAGCATGTAGCCATAGAGGCAGACGACCATGGCGATTGCCGTGGGCGCCAGCACCAGCTTGGGCAGCAGGCGCTGCAGCCGGTCCGGACGTCGACTGACGGTCGCGACGGGAAGGGTTTCGGTAAGAGCCATGGGGCGCTCCCAAGGGGTGGTATTATTTTTATGGAGCTGGCCGGTCTTAGAATGCATCGCGGCACAGCACCTGGGCTTATCGCGGCCATGGGCCGCTCCTACAGGCAGTTCGGGCGCCTGCAGGAGCGGTCTCAGCGGCGGACCGCCATGGCCGCGATTGGCCTTACTTGGCGGCCTGGATGGCGGCGACCAGTTGCTCGGTGGCCTTCTTCGGATCGGCGTTGGCGTCGTTGAAGAAGTTGGTCACCACGTCGAAGATCGCGCCCTGCACATAGCTGGTGTTGGCCATGCTGTGGGCCATGCTCGGCTCGGCCTTGCCGTCGGCGTTGGCCGCCTGGAAGTCCTTGGCGGACTGCTGGGCGCAACTGTCGAACTTGGCCAGGTCGATGTCGTTGCGTACCGGGATGGAGCCCTTGTTGAGGTTGAACACCTCCTGGAAGGGCTTGTCGATGACGGTGCGCACCAGGTCGTCCTGGGCCTTCTGGTTGTCCTTGTTCTTGATCTTGAACATGGCCAGGGAGTCGATGTTGTAGATGAAGTCGCCCTGGGTGCCCGGCATCACCACGCACTCGTAGTCGACGCCCGGCTTCTTGCCGGCAGCGGTGAATTCGGCCTTGGCCCAGTCACCCATGATCTGCATGCCGGCCTTGCCCTCGATGACCATGGCGGTGGCCAGGTTCCAGTCGCGACCGGCGGCGTTGGGATCGACATAGCCCTTGATGCGCTTGAAGGTCTTGAACACCTCGACCATCTTGTCGCTGCGGATGGTGTCGGCATCGGTCTGGACGAAGACCTTGTCGTAGCCTTCCGGGCCCATGATGGCCATGACCAGAGATTCGAAGATGGTGCCGTCCTGCCAGTTCTGGCCGCCATGGGCCAGGGGCACGACGCCGGCGGCCTTGAGCTTGTCGGCGGCCTCGAAGAATTCGTCCAGGGTGGTGGGGACCTTGGCGCCGGCCTTCTTGAAGACGGCGGGGTTGATCCACAGCCAGTTGATGCGGTGGATGCCGGCCGGTACCGCGACGTATTCGCCATCGTGCTGCATGGTCTGGGCCACGCGCTTGGGCAGGATGGTGTCCCAGTTGCCCTGCTTGGCGATGTCGCTGATGTTGGCCAGGAAGCCCATGCCGGCCCATTCCTGGATGTCCGGGCCCTTGAGCTGGGCGGCGGACGGCGGATTGCCGGAGACGGCGCGGGTCTTGAGCACGGTCATGGCGGCTTCGCCGGCGCCACCGGCCACGGCGAAGTCCTTCCAGGTATCGCCCTGCTTCTGCATCAGTTGCTTGAGGACATCGACGGCGCGAGCCTCGCCACCGGAGGTCCACCAGTGCAGCACCTCGACCTCACCGGCATGGGCGGTCAGGGGGGCGGCGAGCGCGGCGCAGGAAAGGGAAACGGCGATAGCGAGACGATTCAACGCATTCATGAGGGGGTCGTTCCTTGTTGTTTTTTTATTGGAGCTGGGCCGAGTCTAGTCAGACGACTGCGGCCGTGGGTAACGAAGGGAAGGAGATTTGTCACGGGCTGGTGACATAGCGCAGGAGTCAGAGCGGTGAGAAAACGTAGCGAGCGGTTGGCAGGCGGGCGCGCGCGGCGCGCAGGAACCGCAGTGTACAAGCGGTACATGAGGATTCCGAGCACTGCACGCGCCTGCCTGGCGGACGCGCAGTAGTTTTATCAGCCGCTCTGACCTAGCTGCGCGGCAGGGTCAGGGTCACCCGCAGACCGCCCTCGCGGCGGTTGCGCAACTCCACCTCGCCACCATGGGCATGGGCCAGGTTGCGGGCGATGCCCAGGCCCAGGCCGTAACCCTGGCGGTCGGTGGCCAGGCGGACATGGGGCTGGAACACCTGCTCCAGCTCCTGCTCCGGCACTCCCGGGCCTTCGTCGTCGACATGCAGGACGAAGGCCTGGCCGTCGTCTTCCACCTGCAGGTGGGCGCGATAGCCATACTTGAGAGCATTGTCCAGCAGGTTGCCTATGCAGCGTTTCAGCGCCAGCGGCTTGCCCAGCAGGGTGCCCCGGGCTTCTCCGGTGAGGCGCACCCGCGGTGGCTGCTCCTGGGTGAAGGGCTCCACCAACTGCAGCAGCAGCGCCTGCAGGTCGACCGGCTCCAGATTCTCGTGGATGTCGGTGTCCTTGACGCACTGCAGGGCGCCCTTGACCAGCAGGTCCAGCTCGTCGAGATCGCGCACCAGCTTGGCCTGCATCACCTCGTCGTCCACCAGCTCGGCGCGCAGGCGCAGCCGGGTAATGGGCGTGCGCAGGTCGTGGGAGATGGCGCTGAACAGCTGGGCGCGCTCGTCCAGGTAACGGGCGATGCGTTCCCGCATGGCGTTGAAGGCGCGGGTGACCTCGCGGATCTCCTGGGCGCCCTCCTCGCGCACCGGCGGCGTATGCACCTCCAGCGACAGCTCTCGCGCGGCACGCGACAGCCGCTTGAGCGGGCGACTCTGCCAGCGGATCAGCAGGCCGAGGAACAGCAGCAGGAAGGCACTGCTGAAGACCATGAACAGTAGCTGCTGCAGCGGCAGCCAGGACTCGTCCAGGCTGTAGTAGGGCGCCGGCATCAGGGTGGCGAGATACACCCACTCCCCTTCGCCGATGCGGATCTGGGTCACCAGCACCGGCGGCTCCAGCGGCTCCAGACTCAGGGCGTAGTGGGCCCAGGAGCGCGGCAATTCGTCGAGCGCCACGGCGCCGTTGAACAGCCGCAGCTGCTGCGGGCCGATGAATTCGACGTACATCGGCATGGCCGCGCCCAGGCGCTCGCGCAGCACCGCCTCGACCCCCTGGAGCACCGCCCGGCGGCCGGGCGTATCCGGCAGCGCCTGCATGGTCAGCGGCTTTTCGTTGAGGGAGACGAAGAAGCGCGTGCCGCCCATGTTGCGCAACTGCTCCAGCACCAGCGGCCGATAGGCCGGCGGCAGCAGGCTGAAGTAGCGCACGCTGGCGGCGATGGAATAGCCCAGGCTGCGGGCCGCCGTCTGCAGGCCCTGGTTGCGGTCGCTGCGCAGGGAGGCGGACCAGAACAGTGCCGAGGCACCCTGGGCCAGGAGCACCGCCAGCAGGGTCAGGAGCAGCATCCGCGCCAACAGGGAACGCGGCACCAGCCGCGCGAGCAGACCGCTACACCGCATCGGCGACCAGTCCGCTGACCTCGGCGGCGAGCAGATAGCCGGAACCCCGTACGGTGCGGATCAGCCGCGGCGACTTGCCGGTGTCTCTCAGGCGCTGGCGCAGGCGACTCACCGCCATGTCGACGATGCGCTCCAGCGGCAGCACCTCGCGGCCGCGGGTGGCATTGGCGATGGTGTCGCGATCGAGGATCTGCTGGGGATGGTCGAGAAACAGCTTGAGCAGGGTGAAATCGGCGCCGGAGAGGATCACCTCCTCACCGTCGCGATGGAACAGCCGGTGGCTGACCGGATCCAGGCGCCAGTCGTCGAAGGTGAGCAGACCGGTGGCCGCCGGGCGCGTCTCGCCAAAGCCGGCCCGGCGCAGCAGCGCCTTGATGCGCGCCAGCAATTCACGCGGACTGAAGGGCTTGCCCAGGTAATCGTCGGCGCCCAGCTCTAGGCCGATCACCCGATCGGCTTCGTCGGAACTGGCGGTGAGCATGATGATGGGCACCTGGCGGCAGCTCGACTGCTCGCGCATCCAGCGGCAGAGGGCGAAGCCGTCTTCGCCGGGAAGCATGACGTCGAGGATCAGCAGATCGGGGACGAAGTCGCCCAGCGCCCGGCGCAGTTCGCGGCCGTCGCCGACGGCGCGCACCCGATAGCCGGCACGGGTGAGATAGGCGTCGAGAAGCTCACGGATTTCCCCGTCGTCGTCGACGACCAGGAGGGATTTGCCCAGGGTGGACATGGCGATGTTCGCTCTTGTTGTCTTGGCCGGAGGCCAGCTACCGGTAGTGCCGGCAGCATACCGGGGTCGGGCGACCTTGAGTAGTCGCCCGACCCCGGGGATGGATCAGGCCTGCCGTGCCTCGGCGATGGTCTGATCCAGGGCAACGCCGGCACCGAACAGGCCCGGGTACTCGGCGGTCACCAGCCAGGCCGGGATGTCCTTGAGGTAGGCGCTGCTGGTCTTGCCCTTGTCGGCGAAGGCATGGGCGAAGGCCCCGCTCTGGAAGCGCTCGACGAAGCGCGGCAGGATCCCGCCGGCGATGTAGACGCCCCCCAGGGCGCCCAGGGTCAGGGCCGCGTTGCCGGCGACCCGCGCCAGCCAGATGAAGAACTGTTCCAGCACGGCGTCGGCATAGGGATCACCCTTGAGCGCCAGCTCGCAGATGTCCGCCGCGCTGTGCAGGGCGGCGGTCCGGCCGTCCAGTTCGCAACTCGCGTGATAGAGGTTGACCAGGCCGCTGCCGGACACCACGCGCTCGGCGGAGACGTGGTTGCCGAACTGGCGCTTGAGGATCTTCCAGATATCGAATTCGCGCTGGGTGTTGATCGGCAGGTCGACATGACCGCCCTCGCTGGGCAGCACGATCCAGCGATCCTTGCCGCTCGGCACCAGGCTGGCGAGACCCAGGCCGGTGCCCGGCCCGATCACCAGGCGCGGGCGGGTCGGCAGGGCAATGCCGTCGCGCACCTGGACGGAGTCCGCCGGATCCAGGCGGGCGATCGCCCAGGCCATGGAGGTGAAGTCGTTGATCAGCAGCAGATGGGTCAGGCCCAGCTCGCGGCAGAACTGCTCGCGCTTGATCACCCAGTGATTGTTGGTGAAGCGGAAGTCACCCTCGCCCACCGGGCCCGCACAGGCGAGGCACACGGCGGTGATGTCGTCCAGCGCCACGCCGGTCTGCGCCAGGTACTTGCGCACGGCGTCTTCCGGGCAGGCGTAATCCGCACAGGCGAAGACCTCGATGGCCTCCAGGCGACCGTCGCGCCACAGGGCGAAGCGGGCATTGGTGCCCCCGATGTCGCCAACCAAAGCCAAACTCATTTCAGCGCCTCCAGGCTGGAAGTAAATGCACTGGCACCCGATTCGGCCGTGCTCATGGCGCCGCGCATGAAGGCGAACAACTCACGACCACAGCCTACCCCGGTGCCCTGGGGCGCTTCGACCGCCTGGCGGGCCATCCATTCGTCCGCCGGGACCAGAATCTTCAGCTCTCCGGTACGCCCATCGACGCGGATGAGATCGCCATCACAGACCTTGGCCAGCGGACCGCCATCGATGGCTTCCGGGCAGACGTGAATCGCCGCCGGAACCTTGCCCGAGGCGCCGGACATGCGGCCGTCGGTGACCAGCGCCACCTTGAAACCGCGATCCTGCAGCACGCCCAGGTAGGGGGTGAGCTTGTGCAACTCGGGCATGCCCAGGGCCTTGGGTCCTTGGAAGCGTACCACCGCGACGAAATCGCGCTCCAGTTCGCCAGCCTTGAAGGCGGCCGCCAGTTCGCTCTGGTCATGGAAGACCCGCGCCGGGGCTTCCACCAGCTGGTGCTTGGGCGCCACGGCCGACACCTTCATCACGCCGCGACCGAGGTTGCCCTGCATGACGCGCAGACCGCCCTCCTCGTTGAACGGGCGACTGGCCGGACGCAGGATGTCTTCGTCCAGGCTCTCGGCCCGGCCGGTGCGCCATTCCAGCTTGCCGTCCACCAGGAAGGGTTCCTGCAGGTAGCGCGACAGGCCACGGCCCATGATGGTGTTGACGTCTTCGTGCAGCAGCCCGGCCTCGAGCAGGGTGTGCACCATGAAGTTGACGCCACCGGCGGCGTGGAAGTGGTTCACGTCGGCCTTGCCGTTGGGATAGACCTGGGCCAGGGTCGGGGTCACCGCCGAGATCTCGGCCATATCGTCCCAGGTCAGCTGGATGCCGGCGGCCTGGGCGATGGCCGGGATGTGCAGGGTGTGGTTGGTCGAGCCGCCGGTGGCGCTCAGGGCCACCACCGAGTTGACGATGGACTTCTCGTCGACGATCTCGCCCAGCGGCATGAAGTTGCCGCCCTGGTGGGTGATGCGGGTCACCTGGCGCGCCGCCTCGCGGGTGAGTTCGTCACGCAGCGGGGTGTAGGGATTGACGAAGGAGGAACCCGGCAGGTGCAGGCCCATGACCTCCATCACCACCTGGTTGGTGTTGGCGGTGCCATAGAAGGTGCAGGTGCCGGGGCTGTGGTAGGACTTCATCTCCGATTCCAGCAGCTCTTCGCGGGTCGCCTTGCCCTCGGCGAAGGCCTGGCGCACGCGCGCCTTCTCCTTGTTGGAGATGCCCGACGGCATGGGGCCGCCCGGGACGAAGATCATCGGCAGATGGCCGAAGCGCAGCGCGCCGATCATCAGGCCGGGAATGATCTTGTCGCAGATGCCGAGCAGCAGCGCGGCGTCGAACATGTTGTGCGACAGGGCCACGGCGGTGGACATGGCGATGACTTCGCGACTCGCCAGACTCAGCTCCATGCCGGCCTCGCCCTGGGTCACGCCATCGCACATGGCGGGTACGCCACCGGCGAACTGACCGACGGAGCCGATCTCGCGCAGGGCCTGCTTGATGATCTCCGGATAGTGCTCATAGGGCTGGTGAGCCGACAACATGTCGTTGTAGCTGGAAACGATGGCGACGTTGGCCTGGTCCATCAAACGGAGGCGCTGCTTATCCGTCGAGGATCCACACCCGGCGACGCCATGGGCGAAATTGGCGCATTGCAGTTTGCCGCGCTGCGGACCGTCGCTGGCGGCGGCCCGGATCATGGCGAGGTAACGCTCACGGGTCGGACGACTGCGTTCCACCAACCGCTGTGTGACTTCGAGGACGCGAGGATGCATGGTTTCGATTCTCCACCGGGCTAAATTTGTTGTTATTTAAAACATTCACAGCCAAATTGGCGCTATTATTCCGCTTAGCACGCGTCATGTGTAATGTTTTTTACAACAAAACCCAGCTATCGCGAGGTTTCTCTCAATGAGTATTCGTATTGCCATCAATGGTTTTGGACGCATCGGCCGCAACGTGCTGCGGGCGCTGTATACCGAAGGCTATCGCCAGGACCTGGAGGTCGTCGCGATCAACGACCTGGGCGACGCCGCCATCAATGCGCATCTCCTACAGTATGACAGCGTTCATGACCGCTTCCCTGCCGAGGTGTCCGTCGAGGGCGACAAGCTGGTGGTCAATGGCGATCGCATCGCCGTGACGGCCATCCGCAATCCGGCCGAGCTGCCGTGGAAAGAGATGAAGGTCGACGTGGTGTTCGAGTGCACCGGTCTCTTCACCAACCGCGACAAGGCCGCTGCCCACCTGGAAGCCGGCGCCTCCAAGGTGATCATCTCGGCCCCGGGCAAGGACGTGGACGCCACCATCGTCTATGGCGTCAACGACAACATCCTGCGCCAGTCGCATCAGATCATCTCCAACGCCTCCTGCACCACCAACTGCCTGGCGCCCGTCGCCCAGGTGCTGCAGCGCGAACTGGGCATCGAGAACGGTCTGATGACCACCATCCATGCCTACACCAACGACCAGAACCTGTCGGACGTCTATCACTCCGACCCCTTCCGGGCGCGTTCGGCCACCCAGTCGATGATCCCGACCAAGACCGGTGCCGCCGAGGCCGTGGGCCTGGTACTGCCGGAGCTGCAAGGCAAGTTTAGCGGCATGGCCGTGCGGGTGCCGACCATCAACGTGTCACTGGTCGATCTGACCATCCTGACCGCCAAGGAAACCGACGCCAAGACCATCAACGCCTTCATGAAGGCCGCGGCCGAAGCCTCGCCGGTACTGGGCTACAACGACAAGCCGTTGGTCTCCATCGACTTCAACCACAACCGCCTGTCGTCGATCTTCGACGCCAACCACACCAAGGTGAGCGGCAAGCTGGTGAAGATCATGGCCTGGTACGACAACGAGTGGGGCTTCTCCAACCGTATGCTCGATACCTGCAAGGCGCTGGTCAACGCGCCGGCCTGAGGTCTGTAGGACTCAGCTGAAAAAGCGCCTTCGGGCGCTTTTTTCATTTTCGGTTGCGGCAAGGTCGGTCCACGGATGCGGCCGCTCCTGCGGGGGGTTCCGAGGATAAGAGCCACTGTCTTTATCGCGGCCATGGGCCGCTCCTACAGCAGCTGGATCTTCTGTAGGAGCGGTCGCTACGGCGCACCGGCATGGCCGCGATACGCATCGGAGCCTGTTCCGGTCAAGCACCCATGGTGAGCCCTGCCCTCACCCCAACCCTCCCCCAGGGAGAGGGGGAGGGGCTGTTCGAGCGAGCGGTTGGTCTTCCGTGGCAGGAAAGCACCGTAGCGTGGAAAACGGCGCAGCCTTTTCCGCCTGGGCCTTCATCGTGAAGCGCGCCCTCACCCCAACCCTCTCCCCGAGGGAGAGGGGGCTGTTCGAGCGAGCGGTTGGCCTTCCGCGGCCAGGAAAGCACCGTAGCGTGGAAAACGGCGCAGCCTTTTCCGCCTGGGCCCTCATCGTGAAGCGTGCCCTCACCCCAACCCTCTCCCCGAGGGAGAGGGGGCTGTTCGAGCGAGGGGTCTGCTTTCGGCGGGAAAGGGGCGGTTCAGCGTGAAGGTTGGGTTGAGCAACGCGAAGCCCAACGGGCCCGACTCAACCCTGGTCTTCCTCGTCCACCGCCTGCTGCAGATCATCGAAATCGGTCTTGAGGCCGGTTTCCATGGCGTCCAGCTCGGTGAGCAGGGTGCGGAAGCTGGTGCGTTCGGGAAGCACCAGGGTGCCCTCCTCCACTTCTTGCGCATCACCGACGCCCAGGGCCGCCAGACTCAGTTCGGGGTCTTCCAGCACCGAGGCCGGCTCGGGCTCCAGTTGGCGGACTTCTGCCAGGGGCGGCAGTTGGTCCAGGCTGCGCAGGTCGAAATAGTCGAGAAAGGTCTTGGTGGTGGCGAACATGGCCGGGCGCCCGGGCACGTCGCGATAGCCGACCACGCGGATCCAGTCGCGCTCCAGCAGCGTCTTGACGATCTGGCTGTTGACCGCCACCCCGCGCACCTCCTCGATCTCGCCGCGGGTGATGGGCTGGCGATAGGCGATCAGCGCCAGGGTCTCCAGCATGGCGCGGGAATAGCGCGACGGGCGCTCTTCCCAGAGCCGTCCGACCCAGGGCGCGTACTTTTCGCGCACCTGTAGACGATAGCCGGAGGCCACTTCCTTGAGTTCGAAGCCGCGCTTGCGGCAGGAGCCGCCGAGCACCGCGAGACCAGCACGCAGGTGGGCGGGCTCGGGGCGTTCGTACTCTTCGAAGAGTTCGGCCAGGCGCTCCAGGGTCAGGGGTCGGCCGGCGGCGAGCAGGATGGCTTCCAGCAGCGGCGCCAGTTGCTTGGGATCGGTGTAGTTCATGGGCGGCGATGATAAGGCCGGGCGCGGGTGCCGCCAAATCCAACCTGTCGCAGGATGGCCAGATTCGTGGGGTGTTTGACCTTGTCGCCAGCCTGGCGGCCAGGGCATCCTCGGCAGATCGCTACGGAGAGCCACCCATGCCGCTGATCGCCGCCCTGCTCTATCCCGATGTCATGAGTCTGGACGTCACCGGTCCGCTGCAGGTGTTCGCCTCGGCCAATCTGGAACGGGAGCGCCAGGGGCTGCCCGCCCACTATCAGTTGCGCCTGCTGGGCGCCGCCGAAGGGCTGGTGCGTACCTCCGCCGGGATCGGCATCCAGGCCGAACAGAGCTGGTACGACCTCGACGTGGGCGAGGTGGACACCCTGCTCGTCCCCGGCGGCCTGGGCATCGAGACGCTGCGCCAGGACGCCGGGCTGCTGGCCTGGCTGCGCGACCTGGAACCCCGGGTACGACGACTCGGCTCGGTGTGTTCCGGCGCCCTGCTGCTGGCCAGTGCCGGGCTGCTGGACGGCCGGCGCGCCACCACCCACTGGGCCTATGTCGACGAACTCGCGACCTTTCCGGCCATCGCGGTGCAGGGCGATCGCCTGCATACCTACGATCCCCAGGGACGCGATGGCGATCCCCATGTCTTCACCTCGGCCGGTGTCACCGCCGGCATCGACCTGGCGCTGGCGCTGGTGGAAGCCGATCTCGGGCGCCCTCTGGCCCTGGCGGTGGCGCGCCGGCTGGTGATGTTCCTGCGCCGCCCCGGTGGCCAGGCGCAATTCAGCGCCTGCCTGGCGCCCGATCCGGGGCGGACGCCGCGACTGGCCGCCCTGCTCGACTGGATTCCCGGTCACCTGGGGGAAGACCTGGGCCTGGAGCGACTGGCCGAGCGCGCCCATATGGCGCCGCGCACCCTGTCGCGCCTGTTCAGCCGCGAGGTGGGCATGGGACCGGGGCGCTATGTCGAGCAGGTCCGCCTGGAGACGGCGCGGGTGCTCCTGCAGGACGGCCAGGCCTCCATCGCCACGGTCTCACGCCTGTGCGGCTTCGGCCATCCGGAAAATCTCCGGCGCACCTTTCACAAGCACCTGGCGGTCAGCCCCCAGGACTACGCGGCGCGTTTTGGCGCCTGATCAGGGAGAGACAGTCATGCTGGACATGCGTAGCTCGTGTGAACACTGCGCCAAGGCGCTGCCGATGGAGAGCGAGGAGGCGCTGATCTGCTCCTATGAGTGCACCTTTTGCGCGGAATGCGCCGCGGGGCCGTTACAGCAGCGCTGCCCGAATTGCCAGGGGGAGTTGCTCAGGCGACCGCGGCGGGTACCAAAGGACCCGGAAGATTGAATCGACGCCGGGCGTATCGACAGCCGTAGCGTGGAAAACGGCGCAGCCTTTTCCACTGGGCGTCCGCGGTGAGGCGTGCCCTCACCCCAACCCTCTCCCACGGGGAGAGGGAGTTATTCATGCAGGCGTTCGGCGCTCGCGGAACCGGTAAGCTCCCGATCGATCGTCAGGCTATTACCGTGAGCGCACTGTAGTGCCCAGTGTCAGCAGTGAGGCGCGCCCTCACCCCAGCCCTCTCCCACGGGGAGATGGAGTTGTCCGACCTGCCCTTACCGCAACAACCCCGCCTCCGCCCGGATCGGCTCGGGCGTAGGCTCGCCCAGCAGGTCCAGCACGGCGATCTCCAGGCCGCGGCTGAGGGCGTCCAGTGGCAGGTGGTTGGACTGGGTGCCGAAGGGATCGGCGATCTGGTCGCCCAGGGCGTCCAGGCCGAAGAAGGTGTAGGCCAGCACCAGCACCGCCAGGGGCGTGAACCAGCCCAGGCTGTCCACCAGGCAGAACGGCAGCAGGAAACAATAGACGTGCACCACCCGGTGCAGCATCAGGATGTAGGGATAGGGAATGGGCGTCTGGCGGATGCGCTCGCAGCCGCTGAGCACCGCGGTCAGCCGGTCCAGCTGGCGGTCGAGGTTGGCGATCAGCGGATCGCCGAGGCCTTCTTCGCGGGCCCTGGCGACCAGCCGGGTGCCCAGCCGGCGGATCAGCGCGCTGGGTCGGTGCGGTGCCGCGAGCAAAGCATCCTCTCCCACCAACACGCGCTGCAGATCGGCCGACGGCGCTTCACGGCGCAGGTGGTCACGCAGGGCATAACCGAAGGCCAGCAGCGGAGTCAGCAACTGGCGGCGCTCGGTCGAGCTTAGCCCCGGCAGCAGGGTCTCGACCTGGCGCGCCAAGTTGCGCCCGGCGATCAGCAATTCGCCCCACAGACCGCGCGCCTCCCAGAAGCGCTGGTAGGCGGTGGTGTTGCGAAAGCCGAGAAAGATCGCCAGGGTCAGACCCCAGAGCGTCAGCGGCGTGGTGGTCAGGCCGAAGTCGAAGCGCAGGAAGACGTCATGGCTCAGGGTCACCGCCAGGCTCAGCAGCACCACATAGAGCAGCTTGGGCCAGATCGCCTGGACGATGGAGCCGCGCACGGTGAACAGCAGCTCGCGCAGCGAGGGATTCTGGGGACGGGTGATCACAGCGGTGTTCTCGATTGAGGTAAGGACTTCGACGCTATCCGCGTCCGGCAGTGCCTGGGGCCCCTCGCGGTTCAGGGTCCGAACAGCACCCCGACCAGGGCCCCGCCGGCCAGCAGCCACAGCGGATGCCAACGGGTGAACAGCGAGCCCAGGGCGCCTGCGGCCAGGATCAGCACCCACAGCGGCGCGGTGGCCACGCTGCTGCCCACCAGCCAGGCGCTGGCCGCCACCAGGCCGACGGTGACCGGCACCAGCCCGGCCTGCAGATGCCGCCGCCAAGGGCGATCGGCGAAGCGCTGCCAGAGGTGTAGCACGCCCAGGGTCAGCAGCGAGGACGGCACGAACTTGGCCAGGGAGGTCACCAACAGCCCCGGCCAGCCGGCCACGTGCCAGCCGATCAGCGGCACGATCATAAGATTGGGACCGGGCGCGGCCTGGGCCAGGGCGAACAGGGCGGCGAAGTCGGCGGCGCTCATCCAGCCGTGCACCGTCACCACCTGGCGCTGCATCTCCGGCAGCACCGAGTTACCGCCGCCAAAGGCCAGCAGCGAAAGCTGGGTGAAGATCAGCGCCAGGGCCAGGAGAGTCGTGCTCATAGGCCCTGCCGATAGCTGAGCAGCACGCTGATGGGGGTGAGCACCAGCATGGTCCAGAGCAGCGGCAGCTTGAGCAGCGCCAGGGCGAGAAAGGCCAGGCAGGCGATGCCCAGGGCCAGCCAGCGACCGCGCAGGGGCTGGACCAGCTTGACGGCCATGGCCACCAGCAGCCCGGCCGCCGCGGCGGCGAGTCCGGCGAAGGCGCGCCCCACCAGCGGATCGTCGTGGTAGCGGTCATAGAGCACGCCCAGGCCGACCACCACCAGGGTCGGCCCCACCAGCAGTCCGGCGGCAGCGGCCAGGGCGCCGCTCCAGCCGGCGAATCTCATGCCCACGGCCACCGAGAGATTGATGATGTTGCCACCCGGCAGGAACTGGCAGAGACCGAGCAACTCGGTGAATTCCTCCGCCGACAGCCAGCGACGCTTCTCCACCAGGTAGCGCCGCGCCAGCGGCAACACCCCGCCGAAGGCCGTGATACCCAGGCCGAAGAAGCCCAGGAACAGATCGCGGCGGCGCGGGCGGTTCAGGGTGGGAGCGGTCTCCATGGGCACCTCTCAGCTAGAGCCAGAGCGACAACAATAGCGTACCCGCGAGGCCGGTGACGGAAACCAGCGTCTGCAGCACCGACCAGACCCACAGCGTCTGCTTGAGCTCCAGGCCGAAGTATTCGCGCACCATCCAGAAGCCGGCGTCGTTGACGTGGCAGAAGAACACCGAACCGGCGCCGATGGCCAGGGCGATCAGCGAAGCCTGGGGACCGGCCAGCCCGGCCACTACTGGCGCGAGGATCCCGGCCGTGGTGGTGGTGGCCACCGTCGCCGAACCGGTCGCCTGGCGCAGCGCCACGGCGATCAGCCAGGCCAGCAGGATGTAGGGCAGATGGGCGCCTTCGGCCACCTTGGCCACGGTATGGCTGACGCCGGCGTCGAGCAGTGTCTGCTTGAGGCCGCCGCCGGCGCCGATGGTGAGCAGCAGCGCGGCGATGGGCGCCAGGCTCTTGCGCAGCACGCCGCCGACGCGCTCGCGCGGCATGCCGCTGCCCCAGCCGAGCAGCACCGTGGCCGCCAGCACGGCGAGACCCAGGGCGATCAAGGGTTCACCGAGAAACTTCAGCCCCTCCGCCAGACCGCTACGGGGATCCAGGGCGACCTTGGCGAAGGTGCTGCCCAGCATCAGCAGCACCGGCAGCAGGATCACCAGGAGCGACAGGCCGAAACCCGGCTGGCGGGCGTGCTGGTCGCGGGCGCTGAACAGCTCGCCCAGCTCCGCCGGCGGCTGGATGGTCATGCGCCGCGACAGCCAGCCGCCGTACAGCGGCCCGGCCAGGATCACCGCCGGGATGGCGATCGCCAGCCCCAGGAGCATGGTCAGACCGAGGTCCGCGTGCAGCGCCCCGACCGCAATGAGCGGACCAGGATGCGGCGGCAGCAGAGCATGCAGGGTGGTCATGCCCGCCAGCGCCGGAATGGCGATGCGCAGCAGCGGCTGTCCGGAGCGCTGCGCCATGACGAAGATGATGGGCACCATCAGCACCAGGCCCACTTCGAAGAACAGCGGCAGACCGATGACCATGGCCACCAGCGCCATCACCCACGGCAGGCTGCGGCCCTTGCCCAGCCCCAGCAGGGTACTGGCGATGCGGTCGGCGGCGCCGGACTCGGCCATCAGCGCGCCGAGCATGGAGCCCAGGGCGATTATGATGCCGGCCTCGCCGAGGATGCTACCGGCGCCCTTGCTGAAGGCCTTGGCCACGGCCTCGGCGGGCAAGCCGGCGCCCAGCCCGGCGATGAAGGTGCCGATGAGAATGGACAGGAAGGGGGGCAGACGGGTGACGCCGATGAGCAGGACGATGGCCAGAATGGCGGCCAGGCAGCAGAAGATCAGCCGGGTGTCATGGGCGACCCAGGCGAGCGCAGCAGGATCCACAGGTGACTCCTTGTAACTTATTGTTTCAGGATCACCTTAACCGAAACGCCGGCCGAGGTACGACGTAAATCGAAATAAAGCCTGTCGCTTATTGCGCTTAGCTTGCGAACCTCAGCCGTTTCGCACGATCCAAACAGCGTTCGGTCGTGACCGAATCCCTTACCCTTTGCTTGCAGGCGGTTGGCATGAACGAAACCTCTACTCTCTGGCAGCAGACCCTCGCCCAGTTCCGCGACGGCACCGGCTCCACCCTGCCCACCCCGGGCAGTGGCGCGGCGGCCACCGTGGCGGCCTGCCTGGGTGTCGCCCTGATCCTCAAGGGCCTCAAGCTCAGCCAGCAGCGCCAACCGGTGACCCGCCACGCCGACCTGATCACCGTCGGCGAGCGCCTGCAGGAAGCCCTGAGCACCTGCGCCGATGCCGATGTGCAGGCCTTCGCCAACTACCTGGAAGCCGATCGCCAGGCCAGCGGCGCCAGTGTCGAGGGCGAACGCCGCCAGCAGGCGCTCAATCTGGCCGCAGCCAATGCCGTGCAGATCCCCATCGCCACCGCCCAACTGTGCCTGGAGGCCCTGGACCTGGCCGTCACGGCCACGCCGCTCACCGTCGAGCCGCTGCGCAGCGACACCCTGGCCGGTGGCCGCCTGGTCCATGGTGCCCTGGGCGCCGTGCTCACCACCGTGGATGCCGACCGCAATGGCCTGAAATCCGGCGACGCCCGGGAAGCCGCCCGGCAGATGCGCGACAAGCTCCAGCAGCAGGCCGACCAGCGTCTCGCCCTGCTGAGCGCCACCCCCGTACCGCCGGCCATGGGCTGACGCGCGGTGCTGGCCCGCCTGGGCTGGGTCCTGCGCGGACTGCAGCGACGCCTGTGGTTTCGCGCCACCCTGTTCTCGGTCGCCGGGGTGGCGACCGCCCTCCTCGCCCTGCTCCTGCGCGACCATATCCCGACCACGCTGCCGGCCAAGGTCGGCGCCGATGCGGTCGACAAGATCCTCACCATCATCGCCAGCAGCATGCTGGCAGTGACCACCTTTTCCCTCAGCACCATGGTGACGGCCTACAACGCCGCCGCCAGCAGCGTGACGCCCCGTGCCTATCCGCTGCTCCTGGAAGACAGCACCACCCAGAACGCCCTGGCCACCTTTCTCGGCTCCTTCCTGTTCAGCCTGGTCGGCATCATCGCCCTGAGCACCGGGCTCTACGGCGACAACGGCCGGGTGGTGCTCTTCGCCGTGACCCTGGTGGTGATCCTGCTGATCGTCTTTACCCTGCTGCGCTGGATCGACCATCTCTCACGACTGGGCCAGCTGGATGCCACCAGCGACAGCATCGAGGACGCCGCCAGACACAGCCTGCAGCGCTGGCTGGCCCAGCCCTACCTGGGCGGGGTGGCGGCGCCCGTCGATGAGCCCGCCCGTGGCCGCCCGGTCATGGCCGATCGCACCGGCTATCTGCAACGGGTGGACATGCCGCTGCTGGCGGACCTCTGCGGCGACCAGGGTCGCCTGCGTCTGGCCGTTCTGCCCGGCGCCTTTCTCGATCCGGCGCAACCGCTGCTCTGGGTCGAGGGCCTGCCACCGGAAAAGGACCAGCGCCTGACCGCCGCCTTCACCCTGGATGCCCGCCGGGTACACGACCAGGATCCGCGCTTCGGCCTGACGGTGCTGGGCGAGATCGCCACCGGGGCGCTGGTGCCCTCGCGCAGCGACTCGGGTACCGCCATCGCCATCCTCGGTCGCGCGCAACGGCTGCTGACGGCGCTCACCGAGCCGCGGGAAGCGGTCGAGCCCCGCTATCCGCGGATCGAGGTGCCGGAGCTGTCGCTGGATGACCTGTTCGACGACTTCTTCCTGCCGGTGGGTCGCGATGCGGCGCCGCTGGTGGAAGTGGGCATGCGGCTGCAGAAAGCCCTGGCGCGCCTGGCGGTCCAGGGCGATGCCCGGATCAGGCGCGAGTGCCTGCGCCATTCGCGCCTGGCGCTGGCCCGCGCCGAGGCCACCCTTGGCCAGGCCGAGGACCGCGTCATCCTCCAGCAACTGGCCGCGGACGTCGAACGCCTCTGCACGGCGCGCGAGTAGTGCAGCGCTAGCGCGACCAGGCCGGATCGGTGGTGAAGGCGATGGTCAGCCAGCGGTCCGGCCCCTCGCCGCCAATGGCCTCGCCGATCTGGTCGCGGATGGCGTCCCATTCGTCCAGGGTCTTGGCCGGCCACCCCAGGGGCACGATGAAGTACAGCTCGATCTGCCGCGCCCGGCCGACCTTGGCCACATAGGCGCGATAGTCGAGAAAGCCGAAGCGCGTGACCATGCCCCGGGCGACTTCATCGACCTGCCGCTTGAGCTCCGGCGGGGTCACCATGAGGATCTCCCTAACGGCCTGCCAGACCAGCCTGAGCGGTATGGGGATGATCAGCACGCAGATGATCGACAGCACCAGGGGATCGATGTAGGGCGTGATCCAGGCATAGGCCGTGCCCTGGGCCAGGGCGCCGATCAGGAAGGCCACCACCAGGGCAGCCGAGATGCTGCCCGACATGATCCAGCTCTTGATGTCGAGCCTGAGGAAGTCCGACTGGATGTCGCGGTTCAACCGGTGCACCAGGGCGGCGAATCCAAAGCAACTCAAGGCCGCGACCAGCGCATAGAGCAGCGCCATGCCGAATGCCAGTGCCTTGCCGCCACTCATCAGGCTGATGATCGAGTTGACCAGCGCGTAACAGGCCACGATGCACAGCACGCTGCCGTTGAGCGCCAGGACCATGGGTTCGAGGTGCCAGAAACCCATGTTGAAGCGCTCGGCCAACCGCCGATCGCCCTCCGGTTCCTGCGCATGCCGGTGGATCAGCATGGCCACCAGCAGCGCCACGCCGCTCATGAAGGCGTCGGTCAGCGAATAGAAGCCGTCGAAGACGATGGCATAGGAACCGGACAGCACCCCGAAGGCGATACCCACGGCCGCCAGCAGCACCGTGACGGCAATGGAAAAGCGCAGCGCCCTGCGCTCGTTGCTCAGCCATTTCAGCATGATCGACTCCGGCCACGGGATCGCCTCCAGGCGTGGCCAACGGGTTGAGTTAACGCCAAGCATAGAGGCCGACAGCTCAACCTGCATGGGCGGTCCGGCAAGGCTTCCATGCGCGGACGCAATCAAAAGGCGGTGGGCTTCGGGTGTACACTGCAGCGGTGCTTTTTTCTCCTGGGATCTCTGGCAGCCGCCTGTCCCGTACCGTGGAATCCTCAACGGCGACCCACCATGATCGAAGTTACCGAACGCTCCATCGCCGAGTTGCGTCGCGCACTCGAAACCGGCCAGACCACTGCGGTAGCGCTGGTCGAGGCCTACCTGGCCCGGATCGACGCCTACGATCCACCCACCAGCGCCACCGCGCTCAATGCCGTGGTGGTGCGCAATCCCGAGGCCCTGGCCGAAGCGGCCGCGTCCGATCGCCGGCGCGCCCGTGGCGAGACCCTGGGGCCGCTGGACGGCATCCCCTACACGGCCAAGGACAGCTACCTGGTCAAGGGCCTTACCGCCGCCTCCGGCAGCCCGGCCTTCAAGGACCTGGTCGCCCAGCGCGACGCCTTCACCGTCGAGCGGCTGCGCGCCGCCGGCGCCATCTGCCTGGGCAAGACCAACATGCCGCCCATGGCCAACGGCGGCATGCAGCGCGGCGTCTATGGCCGCGCCGAAAGCCCCTACAACGCCGGCTACCTGACCGCGCCCTTCGCCTCCGGCTCTTCCAATGGCGCCGGCACCGCCACCGCGGCCAGCTTCGCCGCCTTCGGTCTGGCCGAGGAAACCTGGTCCAGCGGCCGCGGCCCGGCGTCCAACAACGGCCTGTGCGCCTACACCCCCTCGCGCGGAATCATCTCGGTACGCGGCAACTGGCCGCTGACGCCGACCATGGACGTGGTGGTGCCCTATGCCCGCACCATGGCCGATCTGCTGGAAGTGCTCGACGTGGTGGTGGCCGACGATCCCGATACCTCCGGCGACCTCTGGCGCCTGCAACCCTGGGTGCCGCTGCCGCTGGCCTCGGCGGTACGTCCGGCGTCCTACCCGGCCCTGGCCACCGGTCCCAATGCTCTGGCCGGCAAGCGCCTGGGCGTGCCGCGCATGTTCATCAACCAGGATCCGGACGCCGGCACCAGCGAGAATCCCGGCATCGGCGGTCCCACCGGCCAGCGCATCCAGACCCGCGACTCGGTGATCGCCCTCTGGGAACAGGCCCGCGCGGCGCTGGAAGCGGCCGGCGCCAGCGTGATCGAGGTGGACTTCCCGCTGGTCTCCAATTGCGAAGGCGACCGCCCCGGCGCACCCACGGTGTTCAACCGCGGCATCGTCTCCCGGGAGTTTCTCCATGACGAACTTTGGGACCTGTCCGCCTGGGGCTTCGACACCTTCCTGCGCGACAACAACGATCCCAAACTCAATCGCCTGGTGGACGTCGACGGCGAACTGATCTTTCCCCACGAGCCCGGCACCCTGCCCAACCGGGAAGGCGACCTGGCCGCCGGCATGGCCGAATACGTGCGCATGGCCGAGCGGGGGCTCAAGACCCTGGAGCAGATCACCACCCTCCCCGACGGTCTGCGCGGCCTGGAACGGACGCGCAAGCTGGACCTGGAAGACTGGCTCGAGGCCCAGGGCCTGGACGCGGTGCTCTTTCCTACCGTGGCCGACGTGGCCCCGGCGGATGCCGAGATCAATCCCGCCTCGGCCGACATCGCCTGGAGCAACGGCGTCTGGGTCGCCAACGGCAACCTCGCCATCCGCCACCTGGGCGTGCCGACCGTGACCGTGCCCATGGGCGTGATGGCCGACATCGGCATGCCGGTGGGCCTGACCTTCGCCGGTCGCGCCTATGACGACGCCAACCTGCTGCGCCTGGCCGCCGCCTACGAGGCGACCGGCCTCAAGCGCCAGATACCGCCGCGGACGCCGCCGCTGGTGGGTTGAGACAGAAGGCGTGGACGCTGGCCGCCAGGCTTCACCCGGCGGCCGGAATCGGAGGGTGACCCCTGGCGTCAAGGCGCGCTAACCGGAGTGTCCAGCCCCGGGCCGGTTATGCGGACGCCGTCAGCGGCCTAAGGTGGGTTCCAGGCAGGTGCCGTTTGCCGGCGCCGCTGCCCACCTCCACTCCGTCCTGCACGAGCCTACCGCCATGAATCCAACCAAACGTCTGACCGGGAGCGCGCTGCTGGCGCTCGCCCTTTTGAGTGTTCTCTGGAGCGGCGTCGCAGCCGCCGAATCCACCGCTGAACGCAACCAACGCCTGGTCGAACGGGCCTTCGCGAACTGGAGCGCGGGCCGCGGCAGTCTGTTCGACGACCTGCTCTCGCCCACGGTGGTCTGGACCATCCGGGGCAGCGGTCCGGCAGCGGGCACCTACCATGGCCGCGAGGATTTTCTGCAACGCGCCGTCCGCCCCTTCGCGCAGCGCCTGGCCACGCCCATCGTGCCCCGGGTCGAGGGCATCTGGGCACGCGAGGATCAGGTCGTGGTGCGCTGGATGGGCACGGCCACCGCGCGCGATGGCGCGCCCTATCGCAACGAATACGTGTGGATCTTCAGGATGGACGGGGCACGGGCGACCCAGGTCGAGGCCTTTCTCGATCTCGTCCCCTACCAGGACGTCATCGACCGCATAGCCCTGGCAGACCCCTTGCCCGCCATGCCCAGCGCAGAACGGCAGGCGCCCTGACGCCACCCCCGTGCGATCACGGCCGATGAGCGTCCCAGAGCGTCAGCGCCAGGGCGATGGCGCCCTCGATCACGGACAACGCCACGCCATCCCGCGCCATGGGTGAAATGCCCAGCAGCAAGCCTTCGAACAGCGTCGCCAGGACAGGCGCTTCGGTGCCCGCCGCGAGATCGCCACGGTCGATACCGTGCCTGACGCAGGCCAGCAGACCGGCGCGGATCCGGGCACGGGCCTCGCGCAGGGGCAGCGGAATGCTGGAGTCTTCATCCGCATAGGAGCCCAGGGTGCCGAGCGCCACCAGGCAGCCCTTGGGCAGGCGCTCGTCGCACTGCATCCGCGCCGAGCGAGACAGGGCCGAGGCAATCGCCTCCCGCGGGGCCAGGGTCTCGTCGAACAGCGGATCGTTCACCCGGCCATGGGTCTCCATGTAGCGGGCGACCACCTCCTTGAACAGCGCCTCCTTCGAACCGAAGGCCGCATAGAAGCTGGGCGCGGTGATGCCGCCGCCGATCGCCGCCTTGAGCCGACTCAGGGAGGTCGCCTCATAGCCATAGCGCCAGAACAGCAGCATCGCGTCATCGATTGCCTGGGTGCGGTCGAAGGACCGCGGACGCCCCACCTGAGCCACAGCCGTACTCCTCGTCAAAATCGATTTTTATACTAGACGATACAGAATTCATTGACCAGCTGGAGGACCTGCTGCTTAGATATATACCGATCGATACATATCTAAGGAGCCTAGCCGTGACCGCGACCCCCAACCCTGAACGCCTGCCAGTCGCCGCGCTGCTGGCGCTGGCGATGACCGGCTTCATCTGCATCATGACCGAGACCCTGCCCGCCGGCCTGCTCCCCGAGATCGCCCAGGGACTCCAGGTCTCCAATGCGCTGGCCGGGCAGACGGTGACCGCCTATGCCGCCGGCTCGCTGACTGCCGCCATCCCCCTCACCCTGGCGACGGCGCGCTGGCGGCGTCGCCGGGTGCTGCTGGCGACCATCCTGGGCTTTCTGCTGTTCAACACCCTCACCGCGCTCTCCTCCAGCTATCCGCTGACCCTGGTCGTCCGCTTCGCCGCCGGGGCCGCGGCCGGCCTCGCCTGGAGTCTGCTGGCCGGCTATGCCCGGCGCCTGGTAGTGCCGCGCCTGCAAGGGCGGGCGATGGCCATCGCCATGCTCGGCACGCCGGTCGCCCTGTCGCTGGGCGTACCCCTGGGGACCTGGCTGGGCGGGCTGCTGGGCTGGCGGCTGGCCTTTGCCTGCATGTCCGCCCTCACCCTCGGCCTGATCGTCTGGGTGCTGGCCAAGGTGCCCGACTATCCCGGGCAGACCGAGGGTCAGCGCCTGCCGCTGCGCCAGGTGTTCGCCACGCCCGGCATTCGCGCCATCCTCGGCGTGGTCTTTACCTGGATGCTGGCCCACAACCTGCTCTACACCTATATCGCCCCCTTCGTCGCCCAGGCCGGGCTGGGCGACCAGGTCGACCGGGTGCTGCTGACCTTCGGGGCGGCCTCGTTGCTGGGGATCTGGATCACCGGGCGGATCGTCGACCACAGCCTGCGGCGAGCGGTGCTGCTGAGTCTCCTCGGCTTCGCCGCGATCGCGCTGCTGCTGGGACTCAATCGTGACTCGGCGCCGCTGCAGTACCTGGGCGTCTTTGGCTGGGGCCTGACCTTTGGCGGTGCGGCCACCCTGCTGCAGACCGCCCTGGCGGATACCGCGGGGAGTGGCGCCGATGCTGCTCTGGCGATGAACGTGGTGACCTGGAACAGCGCCATCGCCGGGGGCGGCATCCTCGGCGGCCTGTTGCTGGACGGCATCGGCCCCCAGGCGCTGAGCTGGGCGGTGGTGGCGCTGTCCCTGAGCGCCCTGGCCATCGCCGCCACTGCCCGGCGCCACGGCTTTCCCGCCGGCACCCGGGCGAGCGGCTCAGCGGTCATGGGTCACTGACCCCGGGGTGCGGGCGCCCTGCCCGCCTCTTCAGCCCTGGTGCGGCTGTGCCTCCAGGGTCTCGCCCTGGAAGAACGCCGGCGCGCGCCAGCGGGCGAACAGCATCAGCACCAGGCCCAGTGCCAGGATCGTCACGGCGATGATGAACACCAGGCCGATGCCGCCGAGGTGGGAGCCGCTGCCGAAGTCCGGCGAGAGGCTGGCGATGGCGGTCTGCCAGAAGATCACCGAGAGGATGATGGCGCCCAGCAACGGGCAGAGGCCACGCAGCAGCGCATGGCGCAGGCTGTCGAACAGGCTGCGGCGGAAGTACCAGACGCAGGCGTAGGCGGTCAGCGAGTAGTAGAAGCAGATCATCATGCCCAGGGCGGTGATGGTGTCCGCGAGGACGTTGTCGCTCAGGGTGCGCATGACCACATAGAAGCCGCCGGTGGCGATGCCCGCGGCGATGGTGGCATAGCGCGGCGTGCGCGATCTCGGGCAGATATGGGCGAAGCGCCGCGACACCGCGCCGTAGTACCCCATCGCCAGCAGGGTGCGCGCCGGGGAGATGAAGGTGGACTGCAGCGAGGCGGCGGTGCTGGCCAGCACCGCAATGGACATCAGGATCGCCAGCGGCCCCATTACCGGACCGGCCAGGTGGGCGAAGACGTTTTCCTGGATCTCCGGATTGCCCAGGCCCAGGCCGGCTTCGCTGATGCCGGCGAATTGCAGGGTCGCCGCCGCGGTGAAGAGGTACAGCAGCAGGATCAGCAGCACCGTGACCGTGGCCGCCCGCCCCGGCACCTTCTGGCTGCCCACCGATTCCTCGCTCACCGTGAGGCAGACATCCCAGCCCCAGAAGATGAAGATCGACAGCGACAGCCCCGCCGCGAAGGCGGAAAAGGATTCGACGTTGAAGGGATTGAACCACTCCGGGTGGAAGACCACCGGCGCCGCCTCGGGCGCGGCATTGAAGGCCGCCAGGGAAAAGCCGATCAGTACCAGCAGCTGCAAGGCCACCAGGCCGTACTGGACGCTCATGGTCATGCCGATGCCGCGACAGCTGATCCAGACCGCGATGGCGATGAAGACGCAACAGGTGACGACGTTCACCAGCAGGTGCTGCGACAGCGCCGCCAGCTCCGCCCGGCCGCTCAGCTGGGCGAGGAACAGGTAGAAGAAGTCCACCGCCACCCCGGCGAGGTTGGACAGCACGATGGTGGTGGCCGTGACCAGGCCCCAGCCGCCGATCCAGCCGATCATGGGACCGAAGGCGCGGGTCGACCAGGTAAAGGAGGTGCCGCTGTCCGGATCGACCGCGTTCAGCTCGCGATACCCCAGGGCCACCAGCAGCATCGGCAGGAAGCCGACGATGAAGACCGCGGGCAGATAGACGCCTACCTCGCGCACGGTGGGGCCCAGGGCGCCGGTCAGGGTGTAGACGGGGGCGATGGTGGAAATGCCCAGCACCACGCAGGCGAGCAGCCCGAGGGAGCCGGCGGCCAGGCCCTTGGCGGACGGATCGGCCAGGGCGGCCGGCCCGGCGGTGTCCGAGCCGCCGGCCGGCGTGCCCTTGCGCTGTTCAGTCATAGGTCTCTGTCCTGCTGTTGGTCTTGTTATTCAGAGTGCGGCGTGTGCGGCAAGGTGCCTAGCGCGCGGCGGCATGGCGCTGGCAGGCGTCGCGAAAGGCGTCCAGCAGCGCCAGGGATTCGGGGTTGTCGCGGAAATTCCACTCGGGATGCCACTGCACTCCGACGACGAAACCGGGGGCGTCGGCCAGGGATACCCCTTCCACCAGGCCATCCGGCGCCTGGGCCTCGATGCGCAGCCCGGGCGCCAGGCGCGCGATGCCCTGGCTGTGCAGCGAATTCACCTGGAAGCTGGCCGGCAGGCCGAGGCGCTCGAACACCCCGCCCGGCGGCACCGCGACCGGATGGGTGGGTGCGTACTGCTCGGCGAGCAGCTCGCTCTGGGGCTCGCGGTGATCGTCGTGCCCGGGCAGTTCCTGGACGCGCTGGTGCAGGCTGCCACCCAGGGCCACGTTCAGCTCCTGAAAGCCGCGGCAGATGCAGAACACCGGAATGCCGCGGTCGATGGCCAGGCGCAGCAGCGGCAGGGTGTAGGCGTCGCGCGCGGCATCATGGTGGGTGCCGGCGAGACTTGCCGGTCCCTGGTAGTGATGGGGCTCGACATTGGATGGCGAGCCGGTGAACAGCAGACCGTCCAGGTGCGCCAGTAGCGCCTGCGGATCGCTCGGTACGCTGCGCGCCGGCAGCACCACCGGCACGCCGGCATGACCCGCCGCCTCGACGTACTTGTCGCCGACGGTATGGGAATCGTATTTGCCGAGCGTCTGCCGGCACGCCGTCACGCCGATGAGGGGCATAGGGGACATGGCTTATCTCCAGAGTGCCCGCCGGTACGCGGCGGGCGGACAGGGTCAGATACCGAGGCGATCGCGCAACTGGTAGTAGGTCGCGCCCAGAGCGGTGAAGGGCACGCGCAGGAGCTGCCCGCCCGGGAAGGGATAGTGCGGCAGGCCGGCGAAGGCATCGAAGCGCTCGGCCTGGCCGCGCAGGGCCTCGGCCAGCACCTTGCCGGCCAGGTGGGTGTAGGTGACGCCGTGACCGCTGCAGCCCTGGGAGTAGTAGATGTTGTCGCCGAGGCGGCCCACCTGGGGCAGGCGCGACAGCGTCAGCAGGAAGTTGCCGGTCCAGGTGAAGTCGATCTTCACGCCCTTGAGTTGCGGAAAGGTCTGCAGCATCTTCGGCCGGATGATGGCCTCGATGTCCGCCGGATCCCGCGCGCCATAGACCACGCCCCCGCCGTAGATCAGCCGGCGATCGGCGCTCAAGCGGAAGTAGTCGAGCAGGTAGTTGCAGTCCTCGACGCAATAGTCCTGGGGCAGCAGGCTGCGCGCCAGCTCCTCGGACAGCGGCTCGGTGGTGAGCACCTGGGTGCCGCAGGGCATGGACTTGGCGGCCAGTTCCGGCACCAGCCCGCCCAGGTAGGCGTTGCCGGCGACCACCACGAAGCGCGCCTTCACCTGACCCTGAGCGGTATGCACCACGGGGTTGGCGCCGCGGTCGATGCGGGTGGCCGCGCTTTGCTCGTAGATCTTGCCGCCGAGGGACGCCACGGCCGCCGCCTCCCCCAGGGCCAGGTTGAGCGGGTGGATATGGCCGCCGCTCATGTCCAGCAGGCCACCCAGGTAGCGATCGGTGCCGACCACCTTGCCGATGCCGGCCTTGTCGAGCAGCTGCAGCTGGGTATGGCCGTAGCGCTCCCAGAGCTTCTGCTGGGCTTCCAGGTGACCGAGCTGCTTGCCGGTCAGGGCGGCGAAGACGCCACCGTCCTTGAGATCGCACTGGATGCCATAGCGAGCAATGCGCTCACGAATGATGCGACCGCCCTCGAAGGCCATCTCGCCCAGCAGTTGCGCCTGCTTGGCCGGCAACTGCCGCTCGATGGTATCGATGTCGCGGCTGTAGCTGTTGACGATCTGGCCGCCATTGCGCCCGGAGGCGCCGAAGCCGACCCGCGCCGCTTCCAGCACCGTCACGCTGAAGCCGTGCTCCAGCAGGAACAGCGCGGTGGAAAGCCCGGTGTAACCGGCGCCGATGACGCAGACGTCGCTGTCGATACTGCCCTGGAGCACCGGGTATTCGGTGTGGATGTTGCGCGAAGCCGCGTAGTAACTGCCGACGTGTTGTTGCATGGTGAGATTCCTCTGCCTGCGGCTCCGGCGCGAACGCCCGGGCCGCCGCGCCTGTTCAGAGCTTGATCCAGGTCGCCTTGAGTTCGGTGTATTTGTCGAAGGCGTGCAGCGACTTGTCGCGTCCGTTGCCGGACTGCTTGAAGCCGCCGAAGGGCGCCGTCATGTCGCCGCCATCATACTGGTTGACCCAGACACTGCCCGCACGCAAGGCGCGGGCCACGCGATGGGCGCGGGAGAGGTCGCTCGTCCAGACGGCGGCGGCCAGGCCATAGGGGGTGTCATTGGCGATGCGCACGGCCTCCGCTTCGCCGTCGAAGTCGATCACCGCCAGCACCGGACCGAAGATCTCTTCCCGAGCGATGCGCATGGCATTGTCCACGCCTTCGAAGATAGTCGGCGTGACGTAGCTGCCGCCGGTTTCGCTCAGGGCCCGCTCGCCGCCGCTCACCAGTCGCGCCCCCTCGGTGCGGCCGGCCTCGATGAACTCCAGCACGGTGCGCAGATGGCCCTCGTCCACCAGGGCGCCGACGCGGGTATCGGGACTCAGGGCATGTCCGGGCGTCCACGCCTGCAGCGCCTCCGCCACCAGGGCCAGAAAGCGCGCCTTGATCGAGCGCTCGACCAGCAGCCGCGAACCGGCGATGCACACCTCGCCCTGGTTGAAGGCGATGGCCGCGGCGGCTGCCTCGGCCGCGGCCCTGAGGTCCGGGGCGTCGGCGAAGACGATGTTGGGGCTCTTGCCACCCGCCTCCAGCCAGACCCGCTTCATGTTCGACTCGCCGGCATAGACCAGCAGCTGCTTGGCGATGCGGGTGGAGCCGGTAAAGACCAGGGTATCCACGTCCGGGTGCAGCGCCAGCGCCTGGCCGACGGTGTGGCCGTAGCCGGGTAGCACGTTGAACACGCCCGCCGGGATGCCGGCCTCCAGCGCCAGGGCAGCGATGCGAATGGCGGTCAGCGGCGACTTCTCGGACGGCTTGAGGATCACCGAGTTGCCGGTGGCCAGCGCCGGCCCCAGTTTCCAGCAGGCCATCATCAGCGGGAAGTTCCAGGGCACGATGGCCGCGACCACCCCGACCGGTTCGCGGGTCACCAGACCGAGCTGGTCGCGCGGCGTGGGCGCCACCTCGTCGTAGACCTTGTCGATGGCCTCGGCGCTCCAGCGGATGGCATTGGCCGCCGCCGGCACGTCGATGGCGAGCGAATCGCTGATCGGCTTGCCCATGTCCAGGGTTTCCAGCAGGGCCAGCTCCTCGGCATGGGCCAGCAAGAGATCGGCGAAAGCGATCAGCACCCGCTTGCGCTGCGCCGGTGCCCGATGGGCCCAGTCGCCTCGCGCGAAGCTCGCCCGCGCAGCCTGCACGGCGAGCTCGGCATCCTCGGCCATGCAACTGGCCACCCGGGCCAGCGGGCGACCATCGACCGGACTCAGGTCGGCGAAGGTCGCGCCGCCCTGGGCGGCCTGGTAGCGGCCGTCGATGAAGGCACGGGCTTCGATGATCAACGCCTGGGCACGCTGCTCCCAGTCCTGTTGCGTCAGCACGGTCATGATCACGCCTCCTAGACGGTGTGCAGGTACCAGTTGTATTCGAGGTCGGAGATGGTGGTCTCGAACTCCTCCAGCTCGGCTTCCTTGCAGGCGACGAAGATGTCGATGTACTCGGGGCTGATGTACTGGTTCATCACCGCGCTGTCGTCCAGCCGGCGCAAGGCGTCGCGCAGGTTGTTGGGCAGGCTCTGTTCGAGCTGCTCGTAGGAGTTGCCACTGACCGGGGCGCAGGGCTCCAGGCGCTGGGTCATGCCGTGGTGAATGCCGGCGAGGATCGAGGCCATCATCAGATAGGGATTGGCATCGGCCCCGGCGACCCGGTGTTCGATGCGGATCGCCTCGCTGCTGCCGGTGGGCACGCGCACCGCCACGGTGCGGTTGTCGAGGCCCCAGCTCGGCGCATTGGGCACATAGAACTGGGCGCCGAAGCGGCGGTAGGAGTTGACGTTCGGGCAGAGAAAGGCCATCGACGCCGGCAGGGTTTCGAGAATGCCGGCGATGGCATGGCGCAGCGGCGCATGGTGCTCGGGATCGTCGGTGGCGAAGATGTTCTGCCCGGTCTGCTTGTCCAGCAGCGAAATGTGCACGTGCAGGCCGTTGCCCGCCTGGCCGGGATAGGGCTTGGCCATGAAGGTGGAATCCATCTCATGGTCGTAGGCGATGTTCTTGATCAGCCGCTTGAGCAGCACCGCGTAGTCGCAGGCCTTGATGGCGTCTTCGACGTGATGCAGGTTGACCTCGAATTGCGCCGGCGCGGATTCCTTGACGATGGCATCGGCCGGTAACCCCTGCTCCTTGGCGCCTTCCAGCATGTCCTGCAGGCAATCCACGTATTCGTCCAGGTCGTCGATCAGATAGACCTGGGTGGAGACCGGCCGCTTGCCGGAGATCGGCGAGCGCGGCGGCTGCGGCCGGCCGTTCACGTTCTCCTGGTCGATCAGATAGAACTCCAGTTCGAAGGCGGCGCAGATGGTCAGCCCCAGGTCGTCGAACTTCTTCACCACCCGGCGCAGCACCTCGCGCGGATCGGCGAAGAACGGCGAGCCGTCCTGTTCGTGCATGGTCATCAGCAGTTGCGCGGTCGGGCGCTTCTGCCAGGGCTCGTAGCTCAGGGTGCCGGGAATGGGAAAGCAGGTGCGGTCGGCGTCGCCGATGTGCAGGCCCAGGCCGGTGCTTTCCACCGTGGAGCCATTGATGTCCAGGGCGAACAGCGAGGCCGGCAGATTGATGCCGCGCTCATAGACCTTGGAGAGACTGGCCCGCTCGACTCGCTTGCCCCGGATGACGCCGTTCATGTCGGTGATCAACAGATCGACGTACTGGATCTCGGGGTGCTCCTTGAGAAAGCCGTTGGCTTCGGTGAGCTGGACGACGCGGGGGGATATCGAATTCATGGGAGGCATCCTTGACGCTGGCCCGCTTCGTTGTGCTTGCTCGTGCGGGTCTGGCAGCGTGGCTGTGGGCGGTGGTTGCTGCAGGCGCCGACCCTGTCTGCAAGGTCCGCCCTTCCACCTGATTGCCCTTGGGGGGCCGGGCCAGTATAAATTGGCATGAGCGCAACCCATATCGGCGAATCGGCAAAGGAAGAATGCACCGATGCAATATCAGATAGGTCATGCCGATCTCAAGCTGATCCTTGCCCTGGTCCGCGGCAGGACCCTGGCCCGCGCGGCGGAACAGTTGCAGGTGGACGTCTCCACGGTCTTTCGCGCCATCCGCAAGCTCGAAGCCAATCTGCAGGTCGCGCTGTTCGACAAGACCCGCCGCGGCTACACCCCGACCCAGAGCGCCAAGGCCCTCGCCGAACAGGCCGAGCGCGCCGAACAGGCGCTGGATGCGGCGCGCATCGCCCTCACCCAGGGCGAGAACGTCATCAGCGGCACGGTCCGCCTGACCTGCACCGATGCCGTGCTGCGCAGCCTGCTGCTGCCCGGCCTCGCCGACCTCATGCCGCGCTATCCCGCGGTCGCCCTGGAAGTCGCCACCTCCAACACCTTCGCCAGCCTGAGCCGACGGGATGCGGACATCGCCCTGCGCCTGTCCAACGCCCCGCCCGAACACCTGATCGGACGCCGGCTCGGCCGCAGTTCCTACTTCGTCTGCGGTCACGAGCGCTATCGCGCCGGTTACGGTCAACTGGCCACCGAGCTGCCCTGGATCGCCCCGGACGACTCCCTGGCCGATCACGTCTCGGTCGCCTGGCTGCGCCAGGCCTATCCCAGCCTCACCCCACGCTATCGCTGCAGCAGCATGTCTTCGGTCGGCAGCCTGGTCGGCGCCGGTCTCGGGGTGGGCGCCCTCCCCGATTTCATGATCAGCAGCCTGGAGGGCGTCGAACGCCTGGGTCCGGCGCTGCCCGGTTGCGACACCGATATCTGGCTGCTGACCCGCCCGGACAATCTGTCGCTGCGCTCGGTGCAGATTCTCTTCGATGAGTTGGCGAATCTGTTGAAGGCGCGGATAGCGGATGTCTGTCAGGCCTGAAACGAAGCGTTCGTTCGTCCGTTTTGCTGCCAACTTGCCTAAAACTTTTGAAACACCACGTCCCACTTAAACAACCACCTAAAAAGGTTTTAACGAATTTTTCACGCATTCTTCACGAGCTTTTTGAAGATAAGGTCGCTAATGCGACCAAGCGCCCTCAAGCGCTCTTCCGACAACAAGAGTCAAGCACGCAAGGCGCTCTTTCCAAGTAGATCGTCGGCGACGAATTGCCTTAAAAAACAAGCGGGTTAGGCGATATCGATGGGCGTGAGGAACCTGTCCATGGAGACAACGATGAGCCGCCTGTTCGTCATCCCCGAGAATCCCGATCGTGACTGCCTGCTGCAGATCCACAGATTGCTGACGTTGAGAATCGATCAACTGCGCAATGTGGATATGGGCAGTCCGCAACTACAGGACATGCTCTTTCAGTTCGAAGCCCTGACGGCGGAAACTATCCAACTGGTGGAGGAAGTCGCAGTTCGACTTGCCACGGAAACAAGCTAGCTGACGACTGACAGTGCAAGTCCAGGCGGCGCGGCACTCTTAGACGAAACGCCTCCTGGGGATCCGCATCGCTGCCGGCAAATGCAGACCTTGGGTAACGTCGCCCTCAAGGAGGAAGGCGCGCACGATCAGGCTCCGTCCAGCATGAGCGTCCATTCGCAGATCAAGAGCTGCCGGCTCGACTCCGTTCTCGAAAAGCTGAACGACACGACCGGCAGCCGGCAGCCACCCGCCTTCGCCAGCGCCCCGGCGCGGCGCCACCCCGCGAGGCGTCCGACGCTGTCCAGGCTGCTGGAGCGACTGCGCCGCACGGCTGGCTCGAGCACGTCCGGCGAGCGCGATGCCGAGCGGCGCCGAGCCCCCAATGAAGTCATCACCAAGCATCCAAGGCCAGACCGATGAAGAACGCCAAACTCGCCACGCTGCCCAAGCAAACACTGATGCAGCGCCTGACGCGTGAACTGGACGGCTGGACCGTGCTGGTCAGCCCGCTCTGCCCGGACGGCTCGATCTTTGCGCGCCTGTATTCGCGCGCCGACCGGCGCGCGATCGTCATCCCCTTCGACGTCCAGGCGATCGATAACGACAGCTATATCCGCGAGCGACTGGCGCTGGTGCGCGCCTCCCGCGTCTGAGCGGACCTCCGCGCAACCGGCCTCTCAGCCAGGGCGGCAGGGGCCGGTACTGCCCCGTACCACCAGCTCGAAGGGCAGCACCACCTCCCGACAGGGCGGTGGCGAACCGGCGAGGGTCTCCAGCAGCAGGGCGACCGCGCGCTGGCCGAAGGCCTCCGCGGGTTGGGCGATGGTGGTCAGCGGCGGATCGCTGTAGGCGGCGAAGGCGATGTCGTCGAAGCCGGCCAGGGACAGATCCTCGGGCACCCGCAGTCCGGCGCCGCGAAGGGCCTGGAGGGCGCCGATCGCCATTTCGTCGCTGCAGCAGAACAGTGCCGTCGGCCGCTCCGAAAGCCCCAGCAGTGCCCGCGCCGCGGCGGCGCCGGCGGCCAGGGTGAAATCACCCGGGTGCAGCAGGTCAGGATCCAAGGGGACACCGGCCTGGCTGAGCGCCTCCTGATAACCCGCCAGGCGTTCCAGGGTCAGCGGACTGCGTTCCGGGCCCTTGATCAGGGCGATGCGCCTGTGACCGAGCGCCAGCAGGTGTTCGGTCAGGCAGCGGGCGGCGGCGCGATTGTCCAGCCGCACCTTGGGCCAGGAATGCTCGGCGAGCACCTCGCAGGCATTGACCACCGGCGGTGCGTCGGGGTCACCGGCGAAGGGATCGAAGGCGCGCAGCTGGATCACCCCATCCGCCTGCCGCGCATAGACCAGTTCGGCGTACTCGCGCTCGCGGGCCTCGTCGCCCGCGGTATCGCACAGCAGCACCCGATACCCCGCCGCCTGGGCCGCCTGCTGGATCCCGGCGATGACGCGGGCGAAGAAGCTGTTGGCGATCAGCGGCACCAGCACCACCAGGTTGCCGGTGCGGCGCGAGCGAAACTGCACCGCCATCGCGTTGGGCCGGTAGTTGGCCGCGGTCACGGCGGCCTGCACCCGTTCGCGAGTCGCCGGCGCCACCACCTCGGGGTTCTTCAAGGTGCGCGATACGGTCGCGACCGATACCCCGGCCAGTTCGGCGACCCTGCGGATATTGGACATGCGGCCTCGGTTGGCGTGGGAAAGGGTGCAACTGTGCGCAAAGCCCGGCGTGCGGGCAAGCCGTACGTCCGCCGGGCGCTTGACTAAAGCCCGGCGCAGGCTCCAAATACCCGCATATGTAACCGGTTACACTCAGCACAATAACAAACCGAGGGTAAGAGGATGCAGGCTGAAACCGACGGCAAGGTCCGTTACGGCATGATCGGTGGCGGCCAGGGCGCCTTCATCGGCGCGGCCCATCGGCGCGCCGCGGCCTTGGATGGCGCGCTCGAACTGGTGTGCGGCGCCTTCAGCCGTGATTTGGCCAACAACGAGGCGACCGGTCGCGAGCTGGGTCTGGCGCCCGAACGGGTCTATGCCTCCTGGGAGACCCTGCTGGCCAGCGAAGCCCGGCTGCCCCCCGAGCAACGGGTCGAGTTGCTGGTGATCGTCACGCCCAACGATCTCCATGTACCCATCGCCCAGGCGGCCCTGAGCGCCGGCTTCCACGTCTTTTCGGAAAAGCCCGCCGGCATCTCCCTGGCCCAGGTGCAGCGCCTGGCGGAAACGCTGGCCGCCTTGCCCCTGCGCTATGCGCTGGCCCACACCTACCTCGGCTATCCGCTGGTGTGGGAAGCCCGCGAGCGCGTCGCCCGCGGCGAGCTGGGGGCGCTGCGCAAGATCCATGTGGAATACCCCCAGGGCTGGCTCGCCCAGGACCTGGCCGCTACCGGCAACCGGCAGGCGGCCTGGCGCGACGATCCGGCCCTCTCCGGTCCGGGCGGGTGCCTGGGCGACATCGGTACCCATGCCTTCAGCCTCGCCGAATTCATCGGCGGCCAGCCCATCACCCGCCTCAGTGCCCACCTGCGCAGCCACCTGCCCGGTCGGCGGCTGGACGACGATGTCATGGTGCTGTTCGAAACCGCCGCGGGCGCCAGCGGCAGCCTGCTGGCCAGCCAGGTCTGCATTGGCGAGGAGAATGGCCTGCGCATCCGCCTCTACGGAGAGCGCGGCAGTCTGGAATGGCAGCAGCAGGCACCCAACAGCCTGCTGCGGCGCAGCCTCGACCAACCGCCGCAGACCCTGCGCGCCGGCCTCGGTCTGCCCTGGCTGAGTGCCGGCACCCAGCAGCGCCTGCGCCTGCCCGCCGGGCACCCGGAGGGCTATCTCGAAGCCCTGGCCAATCTCTATCGCGAGCTGGCCGCGGCCATTCGCGATCCCGCCGATCCCGCGCCGGGCCTGCCCGGCATCACCACCGGCTGGCGCGGCCTGGCCTTTATCGAAACCGCCCTGGCCAGCCATCGGCGCCAGGGCGCCTGGACCCCCTTACCGACCCTAGGAGCCTGAACATGGCCGCCAACGCTCGTCCCGGCCTCAAGGGCCCGGCGATCTTTCTCGCCCAGTTTCTCGACGACAAGCCGCCCTTCGACACCCTGCCCAACCTGGCGCGCTGGGCGGCGGACCTCGGCTACCGCGGCATCCAGCTGCCGACGCTGGGCCCGCAGTGCCCGAATCTGGAACGCGCCGCCGCCAGCCAGGACTACTGCGACGAACTGCTCGGGCAGTGCGCCGACGCCGGGGTGGCCATCAGCGAACTCTCCACCCACCTGCAGGGGCAACTGGTGGCCGTGCATCCGGCCTTCAGCGAGGCCTTCGACGGCTTCGCCCCGCCGGCGCTGCGCGGTCGTCCGGAGGAGCGCCAGGCCTGGGCGGTCAAGCAGCTCAAGCTGGCCGCCAAGGCCAGTCGCCGCCTCGGTCTCAAGGCGGTGGCGAGCTTTTCCGGTGCCCTGCTCTGGCCCTATGTCTATCCCTGGCCGCAGCGGCCCGCCGGCCTGGTGGACGAGGGCTTCACCGAACTGGCCCGGCGCTGGCGTCCCATCCTCGACGTCTACGGCGAAGAAGGCATCGACCTCTGCTTCGAATTGCATCCGGGCGAGGACCTGCACGACGGCGCCACCTTCGAGCGCTTCCTGGCGGCCGTGGACGACCATCCCCGCGCGCGCATCCTCTATGACCCCAGCCATTTCGTCCTGCAGCAACTGGACTACCTGGGCTTCATCGACCGCTATCACGCGCGCATCGGCATGTTCCACGTCAAGGACGCGGAATTCCGTCCCGATGCCCGCAGCGGCGTCTATGGCGGCTACCAGGACTGGGCCGAGCGGCCGGGACGCTTCCGTTCCCTGGGCGATGGCCAGGTCGATTTCGGCGCCATCTTCAGCAAGCTCACCCAGTACGGCTTCGACGGCTGGGCGGTGCTGGAATGGGAGTGCTGCCTCAAGGACGCGGCCCAGGGCGCGGCCGAAGGAGCGCCCTTCATCCAGCGCCACCTGATCCAGCCGGCCACCCGCGCCTTCGACGACTTCGCCGGCAGCGACGCCGATCCGGCGCGCAATCGGCGGATGCTCGGCCTGGAGTAAGGATCCGCCTCGTTTTTTCGTCACATAACCCACAACAAGGAATCGACGATGAACGCACTTTCGCTACGCCTGAGCACCCTGATGTTCCTGCAGTTCTTTATCTGGGGCAGCTGGTTCGTCACCCTGGCGACCTTTCTCGGCAATACCCTGGGCGCCAATGGCGGCCAGATCGGCCAGGCCTTCGCCACCCAGTCCTGGGGCGCGATCCTGGCGCCCTTCGTGATCGGCCTGATCGCCGATCGCTACTTCAACGCCGAGCGCATCCTCGGCCTGCTGCACCTGGCCGGCGCGGTGCTGCTCTACCAGCTCTATGCGGCGGCCGACTTCACCACCTTCTATCCACTGGTACTGGCCTACATGCTCTGCTACATGCCGACCCTGGCGCTGGCCAACTCCGTGGCCTTCCGCCACCTGGCCGATCCAGCCCGGCAATTCGCCAGGATCCGGGTTTGGGGCACCCTGGGCTGGATTGCCGCCGGCCTGGCGATCAGCTTCGTCTTCGCCTGGGACAGCCGCAGCGGCATCGCCGCCGGGGCCCTGCGCAACACCTTCCTGCTCGGCGCCGCGGCTTCCCTCATCCTCGGTCTCTACAGCTTCAGCCTGCCGCGCACCGCGCCGCTGCCGGCCACCCGCGGCGGCCTGGGCGCGATGCTCGGCCTGGACGCCCTGCGCCTGCTCAAGGACCGCAGCTTCGCGGTGTTCTTTGCCGCCTCGGTGCTGATCTGCATTCCGCTGGCCTTCTACTACCAGAACGCCAACCTCTTTCTCGCCGAACTGGGGGTGGCCAATCCCACCGGCATGATGACCCTCGGCCAGGTGTCGGAGGTGGGCTTCATGCTGCTGCTGCCGCTGTTCATCCGCCGCTTCGGCCTCAAGCGCACCCTGCTGGTGGGAATGCTGGCCTGGGCGGTGCGCTATGGCTGCTTCGCCCTGGGCGCCCAGGGTGACGCCCTCGCCTACCTGCTGCTGGGCATCGCCCTGCATGGCGTCTGCTATGACTTCTTCTTCGTTTCCGGGCAGATTTACACCGACGCCAAGGCCGGCGAAGCGAACAAGAGCGCGGCCCAGGGCCTGATCACCCTGGCCACCTATGGCGTGGGCATGCTGGTCGGCTTCCGGGTCGCCGGGATGGTCTCGGACCACTATGCCAGCGCCGCCGGCCATGACTGGCAGGGCATCTGGCTGTTCCCGGCGCTGTTCTCCCTGGGCGTGCTGCTGGCCTTCCTGGTTACCTTCCGCGACGCCCGCCCGGCACGCGCCGCGGCGGCTGCGCCCGTGCGCTAGGACATTGCGATCGGAGGCCCGACTCGACTTGGGTCGGGACTCCGATCAGCGCCTTCCTCCCCGACGATCCAGCTAGACCCGTGGCCCAGGCGCTGCGCCTGCCGGTCTGCGCCTTGGGGCTATCCCTCCCGCGCCCTCCTCTACAGCAAGGCCACGCTGGCCCGAGCGCCTGCCCCTCCCGCGCCCATCGCCTGCCTTGCGCAAGAAGGCTTTCACTAATCAGACCGCACTCTGGCAAGACCAATTCGAAAAAATACAATTGGTCTTGCCAGATATCCAGGCTGGGGTGTAGCTTTCCCTGCCATGGATCTCACATAGGGCAGCGACCCTAGAACAACAACAAGAGAGAGCACCATGCTGGATACCCCATCGCCCCGCGGCGAAGGTGGCGGCCCCTTACCGGCTGCGCCCGCGCCCTGTCTGACGCTCGAAAACATCTCCAAGCGCTTTCCCGGCGTCGTGGCCCTCAACGATGTCAGCCTCAGCCTCTACCCGGGTGAAGTCCACGCCATCTGCGGCGAGAACGGCGCCGGCAAGTCCACCCTGATGAAAATCGTCAGCGGCCAGCAGCCGCCGGACGATGGGCGGATCCGCTACCTGGGCGAAGAGCGGCAGTTCAAGTCGGTATCGGAAGCCGAGCAGGTGGGCATCGCCATCATTCACCAGGAGCTCAACCTGGTACCCCACCTCACGGTGGCGGAAAACATCTTTCTGGCCCGAGAGCCGGTGCGCTTCGGCCTGATCGACAGACGCAAGATGCAGGCGGACACCGAAGCCTGCCTGGCGCGCCTGGGCGTGGCCATCAGCCCCCGCGCGCCGGTCTCCAAGCTGTCGGTGGCCCAGCAGCAGATGGTGGAGATCGCCAAGGCGCTGTCGCTGGACGCCCGGGTGCTCATCCTCGACGAACCGACCTCCTCCCTGACCGAAAGCGAGACCCAGGCGCTGTTCAAGGTCATCCAGGACCTCAAGGCGCGCGGCGTCGGCATGCTCTACATCTCGCACCGGCTGGACGAGATGCGCCACATCGTCGACCGGGTGACCATCCTGCGCGACGGTCGCTACGTCTCCACCCAGCGCTTCGCCGAGACCAGTGTCGACGCCATCGTAGCGGGCATGGTCGGGCGCTCCCTCGACGAGAAATTTCCGCCACGCACCGCCGTGCCCACCGGCGAGGTGCTGCTGCGGGCGCGGGGCCTGACCCGCAAGGGGGTCTTCCAGGACATCAGCTTCGAGCTGCGCCGCGGCGAGATCCTCGGCTTCGCCGGCCTCATGGGCGCCGGCCGCACCGAGATCGCCCGGGCGATCTTTGGCGCCGACCGGCTGGATGCCGGCGAGGTGGAGATCAACGGCCGCGCGGTCACCATCCGCAGTCCGCGCGACGGGATCGATGAAGGCATCGCCTACCTGTCCGAGGACCGCAAGAAGGATGGCCTGGCGGTCAAGATGACCCTGGCGCACAACCTGACCCTGGCCAATCTGGACGCCCTCTGCGGGCCGCTGGGGTTCATCCGCTTCGGCGAGGAGGCGCGGGTCGCTCAGGACTACGTGCGGCGGCTGGACATCCGCACGCCCTCGATCGACAAGGTCACCCGCTATCTCTCCGGCGGCAACCAGCAAAAGATCATCATCGGCAAATGGCTGTTCCGCGACGCCCGGATCATGTTCTTCGACGAGCCCACCCGGGGTATCGACGTCGGCGCCAAGTACGCCATCTACGAAATGATGGACCAGCTGGCGGCCCAGGGCATCGGCGTCGTCCTGATCAGTTCGGAGCTGCCGGAATTGCTCGGCATGAGCGATCGGATCCTGGTCTTTCACGAAGGTCGCCTGACCGGCGACGTCGAGACCCGGGCCACCTCCCAGGACCAGATCATGCACTACGCCTCCGGCTGCACGTCGCACTGACGGCAGCTCGCCCACGCGTGTCGAGCGAGACAGAGAAATGACCGAAAAACAAAAAGAATTCCTGCAGAAGTTTGGCGCCCTGGTCAGCCTGCTGGCGCTGATCGCGGTCTTTTCCTCCATGAGCAGCGCCTTCCTGACCATGGGCAATGGCATGAGCGTGGCCTTGCAGGTCACCTCCATCGCCTTTCTCGGCCTCGGCGCGACGGCGGTGATCATCACCGGCGGCATCGACCTCTCGGTGGGCTCGGTGCTGGCCCTGGCCGGCGTGGCCAACGCCATGGCGGTCAAGGCCGGCGCGTCCATCGAGGTGGGCATCCTGGTCGGCCTGATCGTCGGCGGGATCTGCGGGGCGATCAACGGGCTGTTTGTGACCCTGGTCAAGCTGCCGCCCTTCATCGCCACCCTGGGCATGATGCTGGTGGCCCGCGGCCTGGCGCTGCGACTGACCGATGCCCAGCCCATCTCCGGCCTCGGCGCCGCCTTCGGCACGCTCGGCAACGGCACCCTGGGGCGCATCGAACGCATCGGTGACGACGGCTTTCCCAACGTGATCTTTCCGGGCATCCCCTACCCGGTGATCATCATGATCGTGCTGGCCATCGCCCTGTGGCTGGTGCTCAGCCGCACCCGCCTGGGGCGCCACATCTACGCCGTGGGCTCGAACGCCGAGGCGGCCCGCCTCTCCGGGGTCAAGGTGCGCGCGGTCACCCTCTTCACCTATGTGCTGTCCGGTGTGCTGGCCGGCCTGACCGGCGCGGTGCTGATGTCACGCCTGGTCACCGCCCAGCCGAACGAAGGGGTGATGTACGAACTGGACGCCATCGCCAGCGCGGTGATCGGCGGCACCTCCCTCTCCGGTGGCATCGGCAGCGTGTCGGGCACCCTGATCGGCGCCTTCACCATCGGCGTCTTGCGCAACGGCCTCAACATGCTCGGCGTCTCCAGCTTCACCCAGCAGATCATCATCGGCCTGGTGATCCTGCTGACCGTCTGTATCGACCAGCTCCGCAACCGCAAGAAGTGAACCCTCGATAACAACAACAAGGAACGACCGATGAAAAACTTCAAGAAAGTGGTCCTGGGTGTCGCCCTCTCCGCCGCGACTTCCCTGGCGCTGGCCGGTAACGGCGAGATCGCCGTCATCGTCAAGAGTGCCAACTCCAACTACTGGCAGAACGTGCAGAAAGGCGTACAGGAAACGGCCAAGCAGCACGCCAACTACAAGGTCACCTTCCAGGGACCGGCGTCGGAATCGGCGATCGCGGACGAGGTGAACATGGTGGTCAACGCGGTCAATCGCGGCGTCTCGGGCATCGTGCTGGCGCCGTCCGACCCCGATGCCCTGGTCCCGGCCATCAAGCAGGCCTGGGAAGCCCATATCCCGGTGGTGCTGATCGACTCCTCGGTGGCGGAAAGCGGCGCGCCCTACTACCAGTCCTTTCTCTCCACCGACAACAACAAAGCCGGCGAGCTGTCCGCCCAGCGCATGATCGAAAAGGTCGGCAAGACCGGCAAGATCGCCATCATGTCCTATGTGCCGGGCACCGGTTCGGAAGTGGGCCGGGTCGGCGGCTTCCGCAAGTACCTGGAGCAGCATTCGCAGCTGACCGTGGTGGGCCCCTTCTATTCCCAGTCGCAGATGGCCAACGCCCTCAACCAGACCACCGACGTCCTGGCCTCCAATCCCGACCTCAAGGGCATCTACGGCGCCAACGAACCCACCGCGGTCGGCATGGCGCGGGCCATCGCCCAGTCCGGCAAGGCCGGCAAGCTGCAGGCCATCGGCTTCGACGGCAACGAAGACCTGCAGGGCTTCGTCCGCGACGGCACCCTGGACGCCATCGTGGTGCAGAGTTCCTATCGCATGGGCCTGGAATCGGTCGCCACGGTGATCAAGGTCATCGAGAAGCAGAAGGTGCCCAAGTTCATCGACACCGGCGTCCTGCTCATCGACAAGGCCAACCTGGACAGCCCTGACGCACGCAACGTGCTCTATTGAGCGGAGGCCTGGCGATGAATCTCTCCGAACGGCGTCCCCTGGCGAAAAGCCCGCTGGCCCTGCCGGTGCTGGGGCTCGGTTGCTCCCAGCTGGGCGGGCTGTACCGGGACATGCCGCTGCAGCAGGCCGTCGACACCCTGGCCGGCGCCTGGCAGCAGGGCATCCGCTATTTCGACACGGCGCCCTTCTATGGCTATGGCCGCTCGGAGCATCGCCTCGGTGCCTTTCTCGACGAACAGCCACGGGATGACTTCGTGCTCAGCAGCAAGGTGGGCCGGCTGCTCGCGCCCAATGGCAGCGAGCGCGCCAACGGCGACGGCTGGGAACGGCCGCTGCCCTTCAAGCCGGTCTACGACTACCGCTACGACGCCATCCTGAGGTCCCACGAAGACAGCCTGCAGCGACTGGGGCTGGCGCGGATCGACATCCTCTATGTGCACGACATCGGCCGCCGCACCCATGGCGAGCGGCACGACCTTCACTGGCAGGCGCTGACCCGGGGCGGCGGTTTCCGCGCCCTGGAAGAGCTGCGCAGCAGTGGCCAGATCCAGGCCATCGGCCTGGGCGTCAACGAATGGGAGGTGGTGGTCGACAGCCTCGAGGAGTGCCCGCTGGACTGCACCCTGCTGGCCGGTCGCTACACCCTGCTGGAACAGGAAAGCCTGAAGCCCCTGCTCGATCGCTGCCGGGCCCAGGGCCACGCCATCGTCGCCGGCGGGGTCTTCAACTCCGGGATCCTCGCCGGTGGCCAGCACTTCGACTATGGCGCGGCGCCGCCGGCGGTGGTCGCCAAGGTGCGGGCGCTGCAGGAGGTCTGCCGCGACTTCGCGATCCCCCTGGCCGCCGCGGCCCTGCAATTTCCCCTGGCCCATCCGGCGGTCGCCTCGGCGGTCATCGGCGCACGCAGCGCCGAGCAGGTCGCCAACAACCTGGCCTGGCTGCAGACGCCCATTCCGGCGGAGTTCTGGAGCACCCTCAAGCAGCGCGGCCTGCTGGACGCCGACGCTCCCGTGGCGGGAGCCCCGGCATGAAGCCGCACCGCCCTTTCCACCCGCCTCTGTGGCGACGGACGCTCGCCGCCCTGAATCCAACGTGCATCCCGATGCGATGCGGAGTCTTCCTATGCTGACCGTCATCTGTGAAAAACCCGGCCTGCTGGTCTCGCGCGATACGCCCAAGCCCGCCCGAGGCGAAGGCGAAACCCTGATCCGCATCCGCCGGGTCGGCGTTTGCGGCACCGACCTGCACATCTACGAAGGCAACCAGCCCTATCTGGAATACCCACGGGTGATGGGCCACGAGATTTCCGGCGTCGTCGAGGAAACCGACGACAGCGGGCGCCTGCAGGCGGGAGACGTCGTCTACGTGGTGCCCTATCTGTCCTGCGGCCAGTGCATCGCCTGCCGCCAGGGCAAGACCAACTGCTGCACCAGGATCGCGGTCCTGGGCGTGCATCGCGACGGCGCCCTCACCGAATACCTCAGCCTGCCCGACCGCTTCGTCTTCAAGGCCGAGGGCCTCAGCCTCGACCAGGCGGCCATGGTGGAATTTCTCGCCATCGGCGCCCATGCCGTGCGCCGCTCGGGCCTGGGCCAGGCCCAGCGCGTGCTGGTGGTGGGCGCCGGTCCCATCGGCATGGCTGCGGCCATCTTCGCCGGTATCGCCGGGGCCCAGGTCACCGTCCTCGACACCCGCACCGATCGCCTGGCGTTCTGTCGCCAGCATTTGAAGGTCGCCGCCACGGTCACCGTCGGTGACGGCGACAAGGACGAACTGGCGCGGCTGACCGATGGCGACTTCTTCGATGTGGTGTTCGACGCCACCGGCAACGCCCGCGCCATCGAGCGGGGTTTCGAATTCGTCGCCCATGCCGGCAGCTATGTGCTGATCTCGGTGGTCAAGGACCACATCCGCTTCGCCGACCCCGAATTCCACAAGCGCGAGACCACCCTGCTCGGCAGTCGCAACGCCACCGCCGAGGACTTCCAGCACGTCGAGCGCTGCCTGCGCGAAGGCCTGATCCCGGACCAGGCGCTCAATACCCATCGCCTGCACCTGGCCGAGCTGCCCACCCGCTTCGCGGAGTTGCTGGACCCGGCCCGCGGTGTCGTCAAGGCCATCGTCGAAATCTGAACGGTCTGATCGGCCAGCACCTGGCCGAGGAGCGAGAACATGACACGCTACTGTCTGCTGCTGGACCTGCGGGACGATCCCGCGCTCATCGCCGAATACGAACGCCAGCACGCAGCGGTCTGGCCCGAGGTCATCGCCCATCTGCGCGAAGCCGGCGTCGCCAACATGACCATCTGGCGCCTCGGCTGTCGGCTGACA
>Ga0153990_1000025_pt1 | contig 74111 bp, 70 predicted proteins | sample TSNC074MetaG_FD_104739 | JGI IMG/M metagenome (GOLD analysis project Ga0153990, IMG submission 104739) | Attine ant fungus gardens microbial communities from North Carolina, USA - TSNC074 MetaG | ecosystem: Host-associated > Fungi > Mycelium > Unclassified | place: USA: North Carolina, Jones...
ATGAGACCCTTCGCCATGCCCGATCTGGACTATCACAACCCCTATTCCTCGGCCCGCTCGCCGGTCATGGGCCGCAACCTGGTGGCCTGCTCGCAGCCGCTGGCCGCCCAGGCCGGCGTGGAGATGCTGCGCCGCGGCGGCAACGCGGTGGACGCCGCGGTGGCCGCCGCCATGGTGCTCACCGTGGTGGAACCCACCGGCTGCGGCATCGGCAGCGACGCCTTCGCCATCGTCTGGGACGGCGAGAAGGTGCAGGGCCTCAATGCCTCCGGCCGCGCACCGCGCGGTTGGACGCCGGAATACTTCGCCGGCCAGAGCGCCATGCCGGCGCGCGGCTGGGGCGCGGTCACGGTGCCCGGCGCCGTCTCGGCCTGGGTCGCCCTGGCCCAGCGCTACGGCAAGCTGCCGCTGACCACCCTCGCCGCCCCGGCGATCCACTATGCCCGCGACGGCTTCCTGCTCACCCCGGTGATCGCCGAACTCTGGCGCCGCGGCGCCGAGCAGCTCAAGGACCAACCCGGTTTCGCCGCCTGCTTCCTGGCCAACGGCGTACCCCGGGCCGGCACCCTGGTACGCCTGCCCGACCACGCGCGAACCCTGGAGGCCATCGCTGAAAGCAACGGTGCTGCCTTCTACCAGGGCGAACTGGCCCAGGCCATGGCCCGCCATGCCCGCGAACACGGAGCGGTGCTGGACGAAGAGGACCTGCGCGCCCACCGGGCCGACTGGATCGACACCCTCTCGGTACCCTTCGCCGGCGCCGTGGTGCACGAGTTGCCGCCCAACGGCCAGGGCATCGCCACCCTCGCCGGCCTGGGCATCCTCGAAGCCGCCGGTATCGGCGCGGATCCCGTGGACAGCCCCGCCACCCTGCATCGCTCGATCGAGGCCATGAAGCTGGGACTGGCCGATCTCTACCAGCACGTCACCGATTCAGCGCACATGCGCGTCCAGGCCGAACACCTGCTGGACCCGGCCTACCTGCGCGAACGCGCCGGGCTGGTCGGGTCGCGTGCCGGCGATCCCGGCTATGGCGCCCCACGCCCCGGCGGCACCGTCTGCCTGTCGGCGGCTGATGAGAGCGGCATGATGATTTCCTTCATCCAGTCCAACTACATGGGCTTCGGCTCGGGCGTGGTGGTGCCGGGCACCGGCATCAGCCTGCAGAATCGCGGCGCCGGCTTCACCCTGGCCCCGGATCACGTCAACAGCGTGGCCCCGGGCAAGCGACCCTTCCACACCATCATCCCCGGCTTCGCCATGAACGCCGACGGCACCCCGCTGATGGCCTTCGGCCTGATGGGTGGCCCCATGCAGGCCCAGGGGCACCTGCAACTGATGCTGCGCATCCTCAAGTACCGGCAGAATCCCCAGGCCGCCGCCGACGCACCACGCTGGCGCCTCGAAGGTGGCCGCCGGGTCGCGGTGGAAAGCAGCCTGGACCCGGCCACCCTGGAAGCACTGCGGGCCCTGGGCCACGAGGTGACCGTGGAAGAGCCCTCCGGCGTGTTCGCCTTCGGCGGCGCCCAGATCATCCAGCGCGTTGCCGGTGGCTACGTGGGCGGCTCCGATCCGCGCAAGGATGGCCTGGTGGCCGGCTACTGAAGCCGAAAGCGGCGGCCCCCAGGCCAGGCGCGGCGCCCCAGGCTGTTCGACCTTAGCTTGAGGCGCCGAGATTGGTCAGACTTGGGCGTGACAGGGTGTGGCTGGAAATCTGACCAGAACGTTTCAGCCACACCGTGGCTATCCACTGCCCCGCCTCTGCCGCCACTCGTCGAAAGGTAGCGGCATCGTCTTAATGTTTATTGCGATACCAATGCAATGTGGACATAGTGGCCAGGTGCCATCAACCAGACAAGAGCCTGAGACCTCGCCATGCATCCTGATTCCCAGAGCCAAGCCCGGGAGGCGCTGCTCGGCCTCCATCGTCATTTACAGGAAAATGCCAGGCGGCTGGGCAAGGTCGATTGCGACGATCCGAACGTCCAGGCTGTGCTCCAGGCCGTACAGGATCTCAACGAACGGGTGGCCGACATGGTGGCCGAGACGGCGCTGCTGGCGCCTGTGCCTCTGGGATTGGTGGCGGAAACGGCTCCCACGGGAAGCTCGGATCAAGACTGACGCCACGTCTACGTCGGATCGGGAGGCCGTGGCTGCCCCTCCAAGGATCGGTCGGCCGCGGAAAGGCCCGGACCACGCGCAATGCCTGAACAAGGCCGGCCAACGCCCGGCGCGGGCACCTCTGGCCTTCTAGCCTTCAGCCTCGTCCGGCTGGCGACGCTGGAAGCTGCGTGCCCATTCGAGCAGGGCATTTTCGTCGTCGGTACGATCGTCCACCCCACACTCTTCCAGCACCGTGATGACCCGGCGCATGAAGCCCTGATCGAGGCGGGCCTGATCCATGACCCGGTTCAGGTCCAGCGGACTGGTCAGGGTGAAGCAAGGTGGAAATTCGGTGTCGTCGATGCCCATGGTGGTCTTACCTGAAAGCACTGCTGTCGATTGCCGACTGGCTTATTGCCATCATCATTCGTGACGGCCTGATGAATACATCAGTTATCGCATGAACTGTCCATATTGATGACTGAGCGGCACTTGGCCGCGGGAATCGCCAGTGACCGCCCGCCAAATACGCCCATGGAAGGCCCGCATGGCTGCAGGTACCGCCAGCACCCTTGCCCGACCGTGGTTCTGCCATGGCCTTTTTCGTATGATGCCCGACAACAACCGACGGAACCTCAGGTGTGGACGCCTCAGCAAAACCGGCTTCTCCAAGCCAACCTGATCAGGCTGCAGCGCGCTGGGATGTGGGGGCGGCGGTCAGCCAGCTGTCCTGGGACGACCTGCGCATCATCAAGGCCCTCAGCGAGTCCGGCAATCGGGCGGCGACCGCCAAGAAACTGGGCATCAACGTCTCCACCGTCTCCCGACGGGTCGCACAGGTGGAGAAAACCCTGGGTGTCGCCCTGTTCGACCATCGTCGCTCCGGCTACCAGCTGACCGTCGAAGGCGAAGAGCTCCGCGCTCTGGGCGAGCGGGTCGAACTGGATATTGTCAGCGTCGCCCGACGGGTATCCCGCGCCGCCCAGGGGCCATTGGGCAAGCTGCGCATCACCACCAGCGACTCGCTGCTGCTGTACTTCTTGACCCCCATCATCGCCGATTTCAAGGCGGCGAACGATGGCATGACCATCGAGGTGCTGGTGGGGAATCAGACCTTGAGTCTGGCCCGCGACGAGTCCGACATCGCGATCCGGGCCACCAGGAAGCCCGCCGACAGCCTGGTCGGGCGCAAGCTGGCCACCATCGCCTGGGCCGCCTATGGCAGTCGCGGCGGTGCGCGGCAGGAGGATCCCTATGCGGCCGGTCAGGCCTGGGTGTCCTACACCTCCGCCCTGGCCAACCTCAAGGCGGCTGCCTATCTGGAATGCCGGGTGGCGCCTGAGGATGTCTCCTACCGTACCGATTCGGTCGCCGCCGCCAGTGCGGCCATCGTGGCGGGGCTGGGTTTCGGCTTTCTGCCCTGCATGCTGGGCGATACCACGCCCGGCCTGGTGCGCGTGGGGCCGGTGGTGCCGGAGCTCAACGACGAACTCTGGCTGCTGACCCATCAGGACATCCGCAAGTCCTGGCGTGTTAAGGCCTTCATGGCGTTCTGTGCGGCAGCGGTGGCCGAGCAGAAGGCGCTGGTAGAAGGTCAGCGCCCGTTTGCCACTGCGCCCGAAGAGCGCGAAGCCTCTGCCTAGCGCGCGCGACTGCCAATCACCGCCCGGCAGGCGATCTCGATCAGCTGCGGGCGCTGGGCCAGCCGCGAAACCCCGATGATGTTGCTGGCGCAGCGCGGCGCCTCGCAGCCGTAGGCCGCCTTGCGCACCTTGCCGACGACGGCGAAGGCGGCGTCCATGTCCAGCACATAGAGGGTTTCCTCGACGACGTCCTGCAGGGTGGCGCCATAGAGCGCGAGCAGTGTGGCGATGTTGTCGTAGGCGGTGCGCATCTGCTCGCCCATGGTGGAGAAGTCGCTGGGGCGACCCTCGCTGTCCAGAGGCGCGGGCGCCACCAGATTGCCGTCCGCGTCGTGATTGAACTGCCCCGAGACGAAGATATCGTCACCCACCCTACGGGCCTGCGGATAGCCGTAGGCCTGCTCCCAGGGTACGCCCCAGTACGCCGTGTCCTTGTCCTTCAACTGTGCTGCTGCCATTGCCTGTTCCTCGCGGAAAGTGGATTCGCGCTGTGGAATCCGGGTGATTGGAAGGCCACACCCTAGCAGCACCCTGGCAAATCAGATGGCGCAAATTTGCGCTTTCAAAGGCGCAAAAGTGCACAAGCACAGCCTCGATTGATCCCTTACCTTGGATAGCAGTTCCGGTCACAACCGCTGCGAACGAGGCCATCGCCCCCTTGAAGGCGAGCCGCCGAGATCGCCGCACGGAGCACATCCCAAACCACACTCAATCGATAGGTGAAGCCATGAACAACTCCAAAACCGAAGTCCTGACCCCCCTGAACAGCCAACTGATCTTTATCGACCAGCAGCCGCAGATGGCCTTTGGCGTCCAGAGCATCGATCGCCAGACGCTGAAGAACAACACCGTCGGCCTGGCCAAGGCCGCCAAGATCTTCAACGTGCCGACCATCATCACCACGGTCGAAACCGAAAGCTTCTCCGGCCACACCTATCCCGAGTTGCTCGCCGTGTTCCCCGAGGCGCCGCTGCTGGAGCGCACTTCGATGAATTCCTGGGACGACCAGAAGGTGCGCGATGCGCTCAAGCGCAATGGCCGCAACAAGATCATCGTTTCCGGCCTCTGGACGGAAGTCTGCAACACCACCTTCGCCCTCTCCGCCATGCACGACGCCGGCTACGAGATCTACATGGTCGCCGACGCCTCGGGTGGCACCACCCAGGCCGCTCACGACTACGCCATGCAGCGCATGATCCAGGCCGGCGTGATTCCGGTGACCTGGCAGCAGGTCCTGCTGGAATGGCAGCGCGACTGGAAGAACCGCGACACCTACGACGCCGTCATGACCCTGGTGAAGGAGCATTCCGGCGCCTACGGCATGGGCGTCGACTACGCCTACACCATGGTGCACAAGGCCCCCGAGCGTATCGCCCACGGCCCCACCCTGGCGCCGGTCGCCGCCGCCGTCTGAGCCCCTGCCAGCCCCACCGTCTCGGGCGGGGCTGGCGCTTCCCCAGTCCAGGCAGGAGTCCTGCTCATGAACCCCGCTTCCACTACCGCGACCCTGGTCGTCCGCCACCAGGTCCATCCGCAGCACGAACAGCGCTACGAAACCTGGCTGCACCAGACCATCGAGGCCGCCAGTCAATTCCCCGGGCACCTCGGGGTGGACGTCGGCCGGGAACGCCATGGCGATGCCCTGCAGTTCACCTCGGTGCTGCGCTTCGACGAGATGCAGCACCTGCAGGACTGGCTCGCGTCCTCCGCCCGCCAGTGGCTGGTCAGCCAGGCACAGGGTTGGCTGCAGGACGGCGACAACACCGAGGTCCGGCTCGGCAAGGACTTCTGGTTCGCGCCCCAGCCGGCCGAGCAGGCACCGCCGCGGTGGAAGCAGGTGGTCGTCAGCTTCCTGGTCATTCTGCCCCTGAGCCTGCTGGTACCCGCGCTCTGGCAACCGGTATTCGGCGTGGCACCCTGGTTGGCCGGCTACCTGATGAGCAACCTGCTGATCACCCTGAGCATCGTGGTGCTGGTGGTGTACCTGTTCATGCCGCTGGCCACGCGGATGCTGGATCCCTGGCTGACTGCCGACCCCGCCTAGGGCGTGGCCCCGGCCCCTGCCCTCACCCTTTCGCCCTCTACAACCCTTCCTTTCGTTCACAAGGACCCTACCCATGAGCGCCGATCTGATTCTGTTCAATGGCCGCCTGCACACCGTCGATCCCCAGCAACCCCAGGCCACCGCCGTGGCGATCAGGGATGGCCGCTTCATCGCGGTGGGCACCGATGCCGAGGCCATGGCCTTTCGTGGCACGGCGACGCGGCTGATCGATCTGCGGCAGCGTTGTGTGATCCCCGGCCTCAATGACTCGCACCTGCACCTGATCCGCGGCGGCCTCAACTACAACCTGGAGCTGCGCTGGGAGGGTGTTCCGTCGCTGGCGGATGCCCTGCGTATGCTCAAGGAGCAGGCCGAGCGCACGCCCACGCCGCAGTGGGTGCGGGTGGTGGGTGGCTGGACGGAATTCCAGTTCGCCGAAAAGCGCATGCCTACCGTCGAAGAACTGAATCGGGCCGCGCCGGACACGCCGGTCTTCGTGCTGCACCTCTACGATCGCGCGTTGTTGAATCGAGCGGCGCTCCGGGCGGTGGGCTATGACCGTCACACCCCCAACCCACCCGGCGGCGAGATCCAGCGCGATGCCAAGGGCGATCCCACCGGCATGCTGATCGCCCGGCCCAACGCCCTTATCCTCTACGCGACCCTGGCCAAAGGGCCCACGCTGCCGCTGGAATACCAGGTCAACTCCACCCGGCAATTCATGCGCGAACTCAATCGCCTGGGCGTCACCAGCGCCATCGATGCCGGCGGCGGCTTCCAGAACTACCCGGAGGACTACCAGGTGATCCAGCAGCTGGCCGACAACGACCAGCTCACCGTGCGCATCGCCTACAACCTCTTCACGCAGAAGCCCAAGGAAGAGCTGAACGACTTCAAGCACTGGACGAGCAGCGTCACCCTGCACCAGGGCACCGACTTTCTCCGACACAACGGCGCCGGCGAGATGCTGGTGTTTTCCGCCGCCGACTTCGAGGACTTTCTCGAACCCCGGCCGGATCTGGCCCCGAGCATGGAAGATGAACTGGAGCCGGTGGTGCGCCATCTGGTCGAGCAGCGCTGGCCGTTCCGGCTGCATGCCACCTATGACGAGTCCATCTCGCGCATGCTCGATGTCTTCGAAAAGGTCGATCGCGACATCCCCTTCAACGGGCTGCCGTGGCTGTTCGATCACGCCGAAACCATCAGCCCGCGCAACATCGAGCGTGTCCGGGCCCTGGGCGGCGGCATCGCCATCCAGCATCGCATGGCCTTCCAGGGCGAATACTTCGTCGACCGCTACGGCGCCCAGGCGGCCGAGGCCACCCCGCCAATCAAGCGTATGCTCGCCGAAGGCGTACCGGTCGGGGCGGGTACCGATGCCACCCGGGTGGCCAGCTACAACCCCTGGACCGCGCTCTACTGGCTGGTGAGCGGCAAGACCGTCGGCGGCATGACCCTCTATCCGGAAGGCCTCCCCCGGGCCACCGCCCTGCAGCTCTTCACCCACGGCAGCGCCTGGTTCTCCAGCGAGCAAGGCAAGAAGGGACAGCTCAAGGTCGGCCAGCTGGCCGATCTGGTGGCGCTCTCGGCCGATTTCTTCAGCGTCGAGGAAGAGCAGATCAAATGGCTCGAATCGGTGCTGACGGTGGTCGGGGGCAAGGTGGTGCATGCCGCCAGCGAATTCGCTGACCTGGCACCGCCAGCCGTACCAGTCATGCCGGACTGGTCACCGGTGGCCATCGTACCTGGCCATTGGCGTCCCGCGGCCCCGCTGGCGGCCAGCCTCCACCAGTGCATCGGCTCCTGCGCCGTTCACCAGCACCAGCACGATCGCGCACGCCGCAGCTCGGTGCCGGTCAGTGACCACCAGGGCTTCTGGGGAGCCTTCGGCTGCTCGTGCTTCGCCTTCTAGCCCTGCACCGCCGTCAATCGCTGTCGGCTCGCTGCGGTCGCGGCAATGACCACTCCTGAGGGCCCCAGGCACCTTGGTCCCTGCGCTCAGGCGGGGACCAGACGCGCGGGCCCAGCATCCCGGCGCTTGCCGGCCTCGGGTTGGGTTCTGCGGGCACCTGCAGGTGCCAGCCAGTCGCAGCCAACTGGCCAGGCAATCCGCCTTCCGCGCGGAATGTGGCCAGGGCTGGCCTTACGCCTTTCCGCCAGGCACAATCCAATAGTCATACGATGACCGACAAGAAGGGCCGTCCTGTGACGTCTGCTACATCCCCTTTCCGACAACTACAACAAAAGGATACGCGCATGAAAAAGCTGAAATTGGCGGTAGGTTTCCTGTGTCTGTTCAGCGGCTATGTCGCCGCGGCCACCGGCGATGAAGGCGATGTCGCCACTGCGGTCGACAAGCTGACCCAAGCCATGTGGCACAAGGATATCGCGCAACTCGATGCCCTGACCGCGGACAACCTGACCTACGGCCATTCGAGTGGCAACATTCAGGACAAGAAGGCCTTCATCGCCGACATCGAGACGGGCAAAAGCGCCTTCAACGAGCTGAAGATGCTCAATCAGAAGATCACGCTGTCCGGTGACGTCGCCCTGGTGCGCAACCACTTTTCCGCCCAGGCCGTGAACAGCGGGAAGGTCGTGCCCACCGAAATCGAAAACTTCCAGATCTGGCAGAAACAGAACGGCCACTGGCTGCTGATCGGTCGCCAGGCCTTTCGCTTCTGATAGCCCCGAGCAGTCACTGAACGTCGCCTAGGCCTCGGGCGCGCACCTGCCTCCTCACGAGCCGCCCGCCGAATTCAGGTGGACGGCTCGGGCGCGCACCCTCCGTCCCTGCTCCAGGCAAGCCATGGGGTGCGGCGATGATCAGATGGCAAGGTCCCTACTCCCTCCGCCGGGCGGGGTGCGGATCACCGGCCCGACTTGGCTTCCCGCCTGCGTCGTCTACCCTTAAGGAATCCATCATCCTTTCGGGGGCATGATGGATTCCAGGACGCTGGAGGCATCATGGATCTGATCATTCGACACTTCGAAGGCCAGCCCTTCGTCAGCAACCCCTATGTACCGGGCACTTCGCTTCGCCAGGATCTGTTCGAGCGGCAATTCACCATCCTGCTGCACGGGACGATGAAGCGCTTCGAAGACGCCGGGCGTGGCACCTTCCATGTCGCTGGGCATATTCAGCTCGGCCAATGCGGCGTGCTTGATGACGTTCTCCGGATCGCCTTGGCGGCGGTCCGCCAGGATCGCTATCCGACCCCCGTGGCGGCGCTCGACTTTCACCCCAAGCGGATCTCCGTCTCCGATCGCCACGGCCACCTGGTCATGGCCGGCAAGGTGGATCGCGAGCGCCGTCGCATCGACTGGATCGACCCCTGCAGCTCGGCCGAGGAAGAACGGGTGGTGCTGGCGCAGCTCCAGCTGTTGCGTTCGCGCTCGGCCTTCCAGCACGACTGGGACCATTTCCGGACCTCGCGGCTGCTGGATACCGATGCCGACCTGCTCAAGGGCCGGCTGGTCCACAAACCCTGGCGGCCCCACGTCCGGGCACTGCTAAGTGCCTGATCACACCCCATCCGGCAGGAGCGTCGCCGCTTCCTGACGACAGGACCGGTAGCGAGAGCGTCCGCGCCGCGAGACCGGAAGGCGGGCATCCCTGGATACGAGCAGGCGTGCGACCCGTGGTGCCATCCAGCTGAACAGCCATCCGTGGATTAGGTCCCTATTGGAACGACCATTGGGAGACTCGACGATGACGACAGCCAGCAATGTCTTGTGGGGCGCCTTGGCCATTGGCGTGGTGACGGGCATGCGCAGCATGCTGGCGCCGACCCTGGTCAGCCGGGCACTGGCGGAACGTGCGCACCTCGACGAAGCTTGCGAACCCGCTCGCACGCTCGCGTCGCAGCCCGTACGGCAGTACCTGCTGCCCCTGGCGGCCGGCGAGCTGTTGGGCGACAAACTGCCCTTCGCCCCGGACCGTACCATAGCGCCCTCTATGTTGGTCCGTGCCCTGTCCGGCGGCCTCAGCGCGGCAGCTCTCGCCGGCGCGCGGCGGCAACCGCGGCTGTTGCCTGCCATGATCGGGGCGACGGCGGCCTGTGTCGCCGCCCGGGTCGCGATAGGACTGCGCAAGCGCTACGCCGCTGACACCTGGATCAACGCGGGTCTGGGCCTGGCCGAGGACGGCATCGCCTTTTCGTTGGGCCATGCCGGTCTGCGGCGAGCCCTGCAGGAGCCCCCGAGGCCGTGACGCCCGGACTGGCCTGCCACGCCCCTTCCCGCCCGCTCGGGCAAGGTCGCTCAGGCACCTAGCACCCAGGGCAGTACCAGTGCCGTCAGGATGCCGAGCAGGATCATGCCAAGTGCCGAAAAGGCCGCCGTCTCCTGACTTTCGCGCAACGCATGGGCGGTGCCTATGGCATGGCCGTTCATGCCCAGGGTCAGGCCGCGGGCCGCCGGATCCTCCACCTTGCAAATCTTGAGCAGCGGCAGCGCCAGCGTGGTGCTGATCACGCCGGTCAGCATGACGATCACCGCGGTCAGGGGCGCGATGCCACCGAAATGATCCGCCAGCGGCAAGGCGATCGGCATGGTGACCGACTTGGGCACCAGACTCATCAGCAGGGTCTCGGACAAGCCGAACAGCCAGCCGAGGGCCAGGGTCAGGGAGACGCCCACCACGCCACCGACCGCGAGGGTTATCAGCAGCGGCGTGCAGAGTGCCCTCACCCGCTGGGCATTCTTGTAGAGCGGAACGGCCAGGCCCACGGTGGTGGGCCCGAGCAGCATAGCGAGCATCCCGCTGGCGCTTCGATACTGCTCGTAGGGAATGCCACCGATCCAGAGCACGGTGGCGACGATGGCCGTGGTGACCAGCACCGGTTGCAGCATGACCAGGCGCAGGCGCTGCTGCAGCACGAGCGCCAGCTGATAGGCCGCGAGCGTCAGGGACAGGGCCAGCAGGGGTGCGAGGGACTGATCAGCCATGGTCTTTGCTCCGTCCGATCAGGTACTGCAGCAACCAGCCGCACAGCGGCACCGTGACCAGCAGAGACAGCGCGATGACCAGTACCAGGCGCAACCACACCGACGCCTCGAGACCGCTGAAATCGACGATGCCCACCGCCGGCACCACGAGCATCAGCGGCAGGTACTTGAGCAGGTTGCCGGCCATGGTCTCCACGCCTTCCGGCACGCGACGCAAGAGCATCAGCAGGGCGAAGAGGACGATGATCCCTATGACGCTGGCCGGAATGCCGCCTATATGAGTCGTCAGATAGACGCCCGCCAGATAGCAACCCACCAGCATCAAGAAGCCCGCTATAGGCATAAGCACTCCATTACCTTGTTGTTCTGCGCAGCCCGCACGCGCCGCACCGGCCCGTTGGATACGGCAGGAGTATCGATCGCTGTCGATAAGGCGCTTCAACGTTCACCTGCTACGCGCAGACTCACTATAGGCGCATCTGAAAACGGCTGGGCCCTCCCTGCCGGGATCGGTGAGAGGCGCTCGCCTTGGTCGACTCACTGTTGGGTTGGCGCCGCGATCCGCTTCGCCTGCCCCCTGCCCTCGCAATCGTAGCGCCGTAGAGCACCCCTGAGCGAAACCTGACGAGACGCCAGCCGACCCGCAAAGACACTGCCACGGCTGATGACGCCGCTGGCGCCTCACGCCGGCAGCGCGCGCATGCCCTCGAAGATCAGGCGCGTGGTGTTGCGCACGTTGGCCGCGTGGCCTTCGCGATCCAGCGGGTCACTGGCCGTCAGGCGCAGCAGCTGCAGATGGGAGTAGTCGTTGAGCAGAAAGGCGGCCAGTTGCACATCCAGGTCGGCGCGCAACTTACCGGCGGCCTGCAACTCGCGCAGCACCTTGGCGATCTCGTCCTGCAGGCCGCTATTCATCTGCCGGTAGGCCAGGGGCAGGCCGCTGTCGCCCCCCACCAGCACCAGCGGCAGCAGTTCGCGCCAGAGGGCGGCGGGCAGGACATCCAGCGCGTAGCTGACCAGCAGGTGCTCCAGGTGGCAGAGCGCATCGACGGGATCCGCGAAGTCGCGGAGGTGCCGGCGCACGTCGACCAGGGCCCGGCGATCGGACTCCTTGATCATCTCCAGGATGATCTCGTGCTTGCTGCCGAAATACTTGAACACCGTGGGCGCCGAGACGCCGGCCTCGCGGGCGATCTGCTCGACGGTGGTCTCGCGAAAGCCCTGGCGCTGGAACAGCATGACCGCCGCGGCCGAGATGGCGGTGCGGCGTGATTCCTTCTGACGTTCGCGTAGCCCGCTCACCGTCGCTCCTGATTCCTGGGGTGCCAGAGAGGATAGCTGGCCAGGCTTCGGCAAAGAAAATATTTTATTGACTAAAGAAATTAACAGGGTTAATTATTTTCTCGTACCTGCTCTACGCAGGGCCACTGCCAGGATGAGTCTGATGAACCAGAGCCTCGATCGCTCCCTGGTTTCCCGGAGTCGGGAAGTCAGCGAGATGTACGACAGACAAGAACAAGAGCCCGTACTGATGCAGGGTTTTCCGGCCGAGCCGGACCGGCGCGTGACCTGGGCCAACTGGATGTCACCGCCGTTCAATCGCTGGGGCTTCCGCCATCTGGCGCGCCTGCGCCCTACCATCGAGGTGGCGGCCGGACCGCGACCGGACAGGGTGCTGGCCCATGCACCCGAGGCCCTCGAAGCACTGAGATTCGAGAGCAGCTGCGGCCGCAGCGTCAGCGCCCTCGACCATCTGCAGGCCAGCAAGACCGACGGCTTTCTGGTGCTGCACCAGGGCCGGGTGGTGTACGAGCGCTACTTCAACGGCCAGGTCGCCACCGACCGCCACATCATGTTCTCGGTCACCAAGTCGCTGATCGGGTTGCTCGGCGAGCAACTCATCCACGATGGCGTGCTCGATGCCCAGGCGCCGACCCAGCGCTATGTGCCGGAACTGGCCGGCAGCGCCTTCGGTGACGCCACCGTCCGCCAGTTGCTCGACATGGCCGTGGGCGTCCACTACACAGAGCTCTACGACGATCCCACCTCGGAAAGCTCCCAGTACGGCTACGCCTGTGGCTTCAAGCCGGCCCTGCCCGCGTACGCCCAGTACGAGTCGCTGTACCAGTACCTGCCATCGCTGCGCAAAAGAGGCGAGCACGGCGGTTTCTTCCACTACGTGACCGCCACCACCGAGGTGCTGGCCTGGGTGATGGAGCGCGCCAGCGGCCTGGGCTGCGCCGAGCAGTTGCAGCGGGTATGGCAGCAACTCGGCTGCGAGCGCGACGCCTACTTCATGGCCGACCCCTGGGGTCGCAGCGTCGCCGGCGCCGGCTTCAACGCCACGCTGCGCGACATGGGCCGCTTCGGCCTGATGCTGGCCAATGGCGGTGTGGTCGATGGCCAGCAGGTCATCGACCAAGCGGTGATCGAGGCCATCGCGGCCGGCGGGGATCCGGCCGTCTATGGCGTACACCAGGACTTCTCCGACTGGACCCCGGGCGCCTCCTATCGCAGCCAGTGGTACGTCTTCAATGACCACAGCCCGGCCCTCATGGCCAGCGGTATCCACGGCCAGTACCTGTTCGTCGACTTCGCCTCGGAGGTGGTGATCGTCAAGCAGTCGTCGCTGCCCGAGGCGGTCACCGAACTGGACATCGATACCGTTCGCCTGCTGCGCGCCATTGCCGCCCGGTTGCGCGGTTGATCCACCCCTAACGAGATCGAAGAGCGCCGGCTCGCCAGCGCTCCCACCTGCACTGTCAGGTATCCGGTGGTCGCCTTGGCCATCCTTCACTGCCCTGTAATACAAGAAAAATAGTCAGGAGCTCCACATGTGCACAACCAAACGCCTTCCCGGCGTGCTGCTGGCGCTCGGCCTGCCGCTGGCCAGCCAGCCGGCCCTGGCGGGCTATGCGTTCGATTACGAGAATCTCAGAGGTGACCTCAACCTGACGGTGGGCGCCGGTTCCATCAGCACCCGGGGCGTCGACTTCGGTGCCGGGCGCGTGGATGCCCGCAGCGGCCAGAACAACGGCAGCCGCAGCGCCTGGCAGGAGTTCTACGTCAAACCCGGCGTCACGCTCGACTATTCGCTCAGCGACAGGCTCCATCTGCTCGCCGGGGGCTCGGTGGTCGGCGCCACCACCTTTGGCGACGGCGATGCCGGTGGCTTCACCCGCAGTTCGGACGGCCGTTTCGCCCCCGAAGAGCTCTATGCCGGGGTGCAGCTGGGCGACTGGAAGTTCACCGCGGGCCGCCAGAATTTCATGGTCGGCACCGGCTTCATCGTCATGGACGGCAATCTCGATCTGTTCGGCGATGGCGCCTACTGGCTCGGTCCGCGCACTGCCTTTCGCGACTCGGCGATCCTGGCGTGGGGCCAAGGTCCAGCCCAGGCCCAGGTCTTCACCCTGCGCACCGACGATCACTACGGCGACTTCCGCCTGAGCGGCGCCAACCTGGATTACGACCTCGACGGCCAGGTGACCCTCGGCGCCCTGGCCATGACGGTCGATACCCTGGCCAGCCGAGACAGCACCGCGGTCCGCCGCGACGGCATGCGGGTGTACAACCTGCGGGCCTTGCGTGGTCACCTGCCGGGCTTGCCGAACCTCACCCTCAATGGCGAATACGCGGTGCAGCGCGGCGGTGACGGCGCCCTCAGCTACGACGCCAGGGCCTGGTATGCCCAGGCCGACTATCAATTCCAGGACCTGCCCTTCAGCCCCACCCTCAGCTATCGCTACGCGGTCCTCTCCGGTGACAGCAACCCGACTGACAATCGCCAGAAGGCCTGGGACCCGCTGAGCAAGGGGTTCACGGACTGGAGCACCTGGCTGATCGGCGACGTGGTGGGCAACTACCTGCTGTTCAACAGCAACGAGCGCGTCCAGCAGTTCTCGCTGAAGAACCGCCTCGGCGACACCCTCACCCTCGGCGTCATCCACTACCAGTTCTGGCTCGACCAGGCCAACTTCCGCGGCGCCGCGGTCAGCGATCGGCGTTTCGCCGACGAGACCGCGGTGTATCTCGACTGGACCCCCAACCGGCAGTTCTGCGGCTCGCTCTCGTACAACTGGGTGCAGGCCAGGTCGGCCGCCCGCCAGGCGTTCGGCGATAACGAGCGCTTCAGCGCCCTCGAGCTGTACTTCACCTATCGCTACTGACCACCAGCCACCACTGCCCCCGAGGGGCACAGGAGAGCGTGATGAATACCAAGACAGAAAACGGGATCGCCGTGCCGACGCTGGAATGGGTGCTGAGCCTGCATGTGATCATCGATCCGGCCGATGGCCTGGGCGCCTGCACGGATGGCCAGCGCAGCAACTACCGCATCACCGGCGGGCAGTTCGAAGGCCTGAACGTGCGCGGCGAAGTCATCGCCGGCGGCGCGGATTTCTATCTGCTGCGCAGCGATGGCGTGGGCGAGCTGGACGCTCGCTACAGCCTGCGCAGCGACCAGGGCGAGTGGATCAATATCCACAACACCGGCCTGATCACCCTCAGCGACCGGGGCCGGGCGCAGGTCGCCCAGGGCCTCTGGCCCATCGCCGAGGAGGACTATCACTGCAGTTGCACGCCGCGCTTCCAGGTGGCCAGCGGCAGACTCGACTGGCTGACCCGTAGCGTGATGATCGGCAAGGTGGGCTATCCCGCCGCCGACCGGGTCGCCATCCATTGCTATCGCCTCACCTGACCGCCCACCCTTCTCGCAGCACGGCTTTCTACTGAAGCGGCAGGCCCCGCCGTGGCCGAGCCGGCAGGTAAATGACCATGACCATCGCCCATCAAACCCTGGTACGCGCCGCGTGCATCGCCATCGCCGCCGCCTCGATCCTCGTCATCGGTGTGCAGCCGATCTTTATCGGACTGCTGACCGAACGCCTCGGCCTGAGCCTGGCGCAGCAGAGCTGGACCCTGTCCGTGGAGATGTGCGGCTCCATCGTCGGGACGCTGCTGTACCTGCCGATGATCCGCTTCCTCGGTCCGCGCACCCTGGCCCTGGGCACCGCCCTGCTCCTGCTGTTCGCCAACACCGCGACCGCCAGCGTCACCGCGCTCGATCCGCTGCTGGCCTTGCGCGGCCTCTCGGGTCTCTGCTCGGGCGTGCTCTACTCCTACGCCATCTACTGGCTGGGCAGCATGCCGGGCCAGGACAGGTCCTTCGGCATCCTGCTGTTCGTGCAGACCGCCCTGTTCGCCAGCAGCGCGGTGATCATGCCGATGATCGCCCAGTGGCAGGGTTTCGCCGGGGCGATCTACTACCTGGCAGCCTGGTTCGCCCTGGTCTGCCTGCTGAGCCTCTGCCTGCCGGCCAGGCACAGCCCGGAAACACGATCCGTCTCCCAGGCGTCGCTACGCTCCGGCCTGACGGTGATCGGCGTCTGCTCGCTGCTCGGCATGCTGTTCCTGCAGCTGTCGATCTATTCGCTGTGGGGCTTCGTCGAGGGCATCGCCAGCGACGCCGGGGTGGCACCGGTCGATATCGGCTGGGCGATCAGCCTTGGCCTGCTCGGCGGCCTGCCCGGTGCGGCGCTGCCGAGCCTGGCCGGGCGGCACCTCGGCCGGGTGCCGATGATCCTCACCGGCTCCCTGGCCGTGCTCGGCGCCATCTACCTGCTGGCCACGCGCATCCACACCGCTGCGGATCTGCTGCTCGCGGTCTTCCTGATGAACTTCGGCTGGAACCTGGCGCTGTCCTACTACATGTCGCTGGTGGTGACCCACGATCCGAGCGGTCGCCTGACCAAGCTGGTCGGCGTGGTGCAGGTCGCCTCGGCCGCCGCGGCGCCGACCCTGCTGAGCCTGATCATCGAAGGCAACGACCGGCGCAGCCTTTTCGTGCTGTCCTCAGGGGCCATCCTCATCGGCTGCGTCCTGGTGATCGTCATGCTGTCCTGCGGGCGGCGCCGGGTGCCGGGCAAGACGCTGGACTGCTCGGTCTGAGCGTTGGGCGCCTGGTAAGAGGTCCGCGCGGATCTCTCGGCCTTCTGCGCGACCAGACGAAAACCTCCATGACCGATTTGTCATGCGCCGGTCAGGCTGACGTCCCCCCTGTCCTCCTAGAGTGGCCCGGTCAGCGAATAGCTACCCCACTCAAGAGGACTCATCATGAAAGCACTGCTGCTCGGTCTCTTCGGTCTGCTCGCCACCGGCTCCGCCCTGGCCGCTCCCGACCATCCCGCCCTGATCCACGACAAGCCCGGCTTCTTCGTCCCCCTCGACGTCGACCGGGTGGTCAGCCAGACCGACCTGAGCGCCCAATGCGGGATCGTCACGGCCCGCCTCGACTACCTGGATCACGCTGGCCGGGAACATGAACTGGATTACCAGGTGTTCGGCAACGGCTGCTACAACCAGAATTGAGGCGCTAGTCGACTCAGTACCGAAGGAGCGCCTGAATAGGCGTCTCCCTAAGCCGGACTCCGGGCGTCTCACGCCAGGCGCCGGCAGCCAGACACTAGAAAAACCGATAGGCCTTGGCCAGCGCCCGCTCCAGCACGGCGATGCAGGCGTGCTCGTCCGCATAGGATAGGAACTGGCGCTGGGCATCGGCCTGGGCATGGGCATGGGCATGGGCATGGGCCAGACGCGTCTTGCGCTCGGCCAGCTCCTGCTCCAGCAACGAGGTGCTCATACCCAGATCACAGCAGGGGTTGGGGCCATTCATAAAAAACTCCGGACAGATGTGCAGACTGCGTCATCAGACAAGTTTTTGAGATTTGGTTCACAAATCGTAGCGAATCTCATTGTTGCTGAATATGCGTTCCACCGCGGTGTTTCCCGCCCCCTCGGGCTAGAGCGCTTCCTTGACTCCCCCGAACCTTTGCACCCGCCATCAGCCCGGCAAAAGCTATACAATTCGGCGCCCTAAATAAGCCGTGAAGATACATGCGTCCTCTGCTCTCGCTTCTCCTGGCCACGCTGCTGGCCTCCTCCGCGTTCGCCGCTGCGCCCGATACCTTTGTCGAAGCCAAGGTAATCGCCAAACAAAAAGTCTATTTCGACCAGAACACCAGCGCCCAGGGCGACCTCTATTGCGGCTGCCAATGGGAGTGGGTCGGCAAGTCCGGGGGGCGCGTCGATGCCGCCTCCTGCGGCTTCCAGGCACGCAAGCAGGAAACCCGTGGGGAGCGCACCGAATGGGAGCACATCGTGCCGGCCTGGACCTTTGGTCATCAGCGCCAGTGCTGGCAGAACGGCGGCCGCGAACACTGCGTGGCGGATGACCCGGTGTTCCGGGCCATGGAGGCCGACCTCTTCAACCTCTACCCCGCCGTGGGCGAGGTGAATGGGGACCGGGCCAATTTCAACTACGGCATGGCCCAGGGCGTGCAGCCCCAATATGGCCGCTGCACGACCAGGATCGACTTCCAGGAACGCGCCGCCGAACCGCGCGACGAGGTCAAGGGACTGGTCGCCCGGGTCACCTTCTACATGTTCGATCGCTACGGCCTGAACATGTCGCGCCAGCAGCAGCAACTGCTCATGGCCTGGGACAAGCAGCAGCCGGTCACCGCCTGGGAGCGCGAACGGGACAGACGCATCGCCGCGGTGATGGGCTACGGCAATCCCTTCGTGTCCGGCGAGCGGCACTGGACGCTGGGCTACCAGCCGGTCGGCGACGGCATCGTCAGCCCGCTGCCCGGACCGAAATCGGCGCCGAAGGCACCGGCCAGGACCGATAGCCCTGCCGCTGCCAGCCAGGGCGCGATCATCGGCAACCGCAACAGCCACGTCTATCACCTGCCGCAAGGCTGCCCGAGCTACGCCCAGGTGTCGCCGAAGAACCAGGTCACGTTCGCCTCGGAAGCCGAGGCGAAGGCGGCCGGCTTCACCAAGGCGGGCAACTGCGCGCCCTGATCGCTGGCCGCTGGGCGCTGGCCCCCATGCATCAGGGGGCCCAGGCCGTCACTGACCCTTGGACAGCTCCACCAGCATGCGCGTGAGCAGATAGATACGCGGCGCCACGCTGTCCAGTTCGACGTACTCCTCCGGGGTATGCAGCTTGCCGCCGACGATGCCGAAGCCGTCCAGGGTGGGCACGCCGGCACCGGCGGCGATGCTGGCATCCGCGGCGCCACCGCTGCCTTCGACGGTCAGCTTGCGGCCCAGCTCGCCATAGATGCCCTGGGCCATGGCCAGCAGCCGATCGCTCGCCGCCGTCTGCGGCATCGGCGGCAGGCCACGCTCCAGCCGCGTGGTCACCTCGGTATCGGGGATCTGCTTGTTGGCAGCGATGCGCGCCAGGTCCTTTTCCACCCGATCGAATTCTTCGGGCAGCGCCGCGCGGACGTCGGCCTTCGCCACGGCGTGATCGGGAATCACGTTGATGCGCTCGCCCGCCTCGATCACGGTGAAGTTGACCGAGGTCTTCTTTTCCGCATCGCCCAGGTTGCCCAGTTGCAGCACCTGGTGCGCCACCTCGGTGGCGGCGTTGCGCCCCAGCTCCGGCGAGACGCCGGCGTGGGACGACTTGCCCTTGACCTCCACCACGGCGGTGGCGCTGCCCTTGCGCCACACCACCAGGCCATCGGCCGGTCGACCGGGCTCCAGATTCAGCGTCACGTCGTGCTGCTTGGCGGTACTGGCGATCAGCTCGGTGGCGGCCTGGGAGCCGGTTTCCTCGCTGGCGTCCAGCAACAGGGTGATCTGCCCGTAGTCCTTGAAGTCGAGCTGCTTGAGGATCTCCAGCGCCGCCAGGGCGACCACGATGCCGCCCTTGTCGTCGGACACGCCCGGACCATAGGCGCGTTTTTCATCGGTGCGATACGGCCGGGCCTTGGCGGTGCCTTCCTTGAACACCGTGTCCATGTGCGCCAGCAGGAGAATCTTCGCCTTGCCGCTGCCCTTGAGCGTGGCCACCAGGTGCTGGCTCTTGTCCGGCGCGGTATTGGGCACCTGTTGCAGCGTGGCGCCGAGTGTCTTCAATTCCGCGCTGACCAGCTTGCCCACCTCGCTCAGGCCGGGCTCGTAGCCGGAACCCGAGTCGATGTTGACCAGTTGTTCCAGCAGCTTGAGCGTCGGCGCCTTGGCCTGCTCCGCGGCAGTCTGGATGCGCGCATCGAGCGCGGCACTGGCGGGCAAGGCGATGCAGCAGGCGAGAACGGCAGCGAGGGTGGTGCGGAAGAACGGAGCGGACATCGGGCTTTCCTTGTTGGCATTGTTGGATTAGTCAGACAACTGTAGTCGCAACAAGGACATAGGGGAAATTCGCGCCGTTCCAAACCGGCCAGAGCCCGTAGCGGGCTGCCGGCGGTGCTTGTCCTGAGGAAGTATCCAGGGACCAGACACGCCCGTAGCCGGAGCTAGCCCAAGGCCAGTCGCCCACGATCCGGCCGCACTGCTGCAGAGGAGGCTGTCATTCGTCCGCTGACAGCAAGAGAGCTGTAGGCCCGAGCGTCTAGCCAGAAGGCTCGTGACTCATTTTCGGGCATACGCGCGACCGGACGCTGGAGGTGTCTAGCGCCGGCCATCGATTGAAAATGCAGCCAGGAAAACCCGCGCAAAGCCCCTACAGCAGCGCATTCATCGAGCTGCTTCGCACAATCTTGGAGCAAAATATTCATAAAAAAATCCTATTGAATAAAAAATTTCATCGCCTTACTCTCGGCTCGACGTCGTAAGGAACAAGCCACTGACCGCACCGAAAAATAGGGAGTGAAGATGAAAGCGAAGATAGCGTTGGGTCTGCTCATGACCGCCGCCGTAGCCCTGCCCGCCTGGTCAGCCGACTGGACGGTGGGTGCCAACGTCGGCAACGTGCCCTGGGAGTTCCAGGACGCCAAGGGTGACTTCGTCGGCTTTGAAGTCGATGTGGTGAAGGAAGTGGCGAAACGGGCCGGCAAGACCGTGGATTTCGTCAACATTCCCTTCAACGGGCTGTTCAGCGCGGTGCAGTCGAAACGCGTGGACATCGCGATTTCGTCCATCACCATCACGCCCAAACGCCTGGAATCGGTCGCCTTCGCTCAACCCTACTTCGACAGCGACCAGTCGCTGACCGCCCTGACCAACTCCAAGGTGAAAAGCCTGGCGGACATGAATGGCAAGGTCGTGGGTGTCGATACCGGCTCCACCGGCGACATGTGGATCGGCCAGCACAGGAACGAATACAAGTTCGCCGACGTTTCGCGCTACGAAGGGCTGTCACCGGCCATGCTGGACCTGGGCTCCGGGCGCATCGATGGTTACCTGAGCGATATCCCCGCCGTCCTCTACTACATCAAGGACAAGCCGCAATTCACCGTCGTCGCCCGCATCCCCACCGGTGAACGCTATTCGCTGATGCATGCCAAGGGCTGGGCCATGAGCGATCAGGTCAACGACATCATCAGCAAGATGAAGGAAGACGGCACCCTGGGCGCCATCCACAAACAGTGGTTCGGTACCGAGGCCGACAAGGAGTCGAGCACCCTGAAGGTCTCCGCCGCGCCCAAGTGAGTCCTGCCGCTGCTGCAGGCCCGGGACGCCGTCCGCGCGCCCCGGGCCGTGACCGAGGTATCCCATGGATCTTCTGCAAACCTTCTTCAACTGGAACGTGCTCGTCGAATCGCTCCCCCTGATGATCCGGGGCCTGGGCGTGACCGTGCTGCTGGGCCTCGTGAGTATCGTCCTGGGGCTGGTCGGCGGGCTGTTGCTGGCGCTGCTGCGGCTGTATTCCTACGCCCCGGTCCGGCTGCTGGCACGCATCTACATCGACATCATGAGGTCCATCCCGCTGCTGGTCCTGCTGGTCCTGATCTATTACGCGCTGCCCTTCGTCGGGATCCGCCTGTCCTCCTTCGCGGCAGCGGCCAGCGCGCTGTCCCTCGTGTCCTGCGCCTACAGCGCCGAGATCTTTCGCTCGGGCATCGAAGCCATTCCCCGCGGTCAGTTCGAGGCGTCGGCCGCCCAGGGCATGAGCTTCTTCAACACCATGCGCGACGTCGTGTTGCCCCAGGCGATCCGCATCGTGCTGCCGCCCATGACCAGCAACTGCATCAACGTCATGAAGGACACCGCCCTCGCCTCGGTGGTGGCGATGCCGGACCTGCTCAAGCAGGCCACCCAGGCCCAGGCCCTGACGGCCAACCCTACCCCGCTGGTGGGCGCCGCCCTGCTCTATCTGCTGCTGCTCCTGCCCATGGTGCAACTGGTCAGCTGGGTCGAAAGACGCAATGCCATGGGAGGCAAGACCGCATGAGCACCCTGATCGACATCGAACACCTCGACAAGTACTACGGCAATTTCCAGGCGCTGAGCGACATCAACCTGCAGGTGGAGGAAGGCGAGGTGGTGGTCATCCTCGGCCCGTCCGGCTCCGGCAAGTCGACGCTGATCCGCTGCATCAACCTGCTGGAAAACTATCAGCAGGGCCATATCCGCGTGGCCGGGGAACGGGTCGAGAACGGACCGCGCCTGGCCGGTATTCGCAGCGAAGTGGGCATGGTCTTCCAGAGCTTCAACCTCTATCCGCACCTGAACGTCCTGGACAACGTCTCGCTGGCGCCGATCCGGGTGCGCGGCCTGAACCGGCGCGAGGTCCACGCCCGCGCGCGGGAGCTGCTGGTCAAGGTCGGCATGGGCGATCACGCCCACAAGTACCCGAGCCAGTTGTCCGGCGGCCAGCAGCAGCGGGTCGCCATCGCCCGCACCATGGCCATGGAGCCGCGCGCCATCCTCTTCGACGAGCCCACCTCGGCGCTGGACCCGGAGATGGTCGGCGAGGTGCTCGACGTCATGCAGAACCTGGCCCGCTCCGGCGTCACCATGGTCGTGGTGACCCATGAAATGGGCTTCGCCCGGCGCGTCGCCGACCGGGTGATCTTCATGGAGAGCGGCCGCATCGTCGAACAGAACACCCCGGAACCCTTCTTTACCGCCCCTCAGGAACCCCGCACCCGGGCCTTCCTGCAGGCCATCCTGCACCACTGATCCTGGCTGGAGAGAGTCGCGTGAATCCCCTCGATATCGCATACGTTCGCAAGCAGTTTCCCGGTCTGGCCGGCGACTACGCCTTCATGGACAACGCCGGCGGTTCCATGGTGTTGCAAGGGGTCGCCGACCGGGTGGCCGACTACCTGCTCAACAGCAGCGTCCAGCTGGGCGCCTCCTACGCGCCCTCGGTCGCGGCCGGCGAACGGGTGATGCAGGCGCGCCGCTCGGTCATGCAGCTGATCAACGCGGCTCATCCCGACGAAGTCATCATGGGCGGCTCGACCACCCACCTGCTGCAGATACTCTGCCGCGCCATCGCCCCCTCGATCGCGCCCGGTGATGAAATCATCGTCACCAATTGCGACCACGAGGCCAACATCGGCCCCTGGGTCCGGCTCTGCGCAGACCGCGGCGCCACACTGCGCGTCTGGGAGGTCGATCCCGACAGCCTCGAGCTGGAACTGGACGACCTGCAGGCGCTGCTCGGCGACAAGACCCGCTACGTAGCCGTGACCCACGCCTCCAACATCCTCGGTTCGATCAATCCCGTCGCCGAGATCGCCCGCCGCGTGCATGCCGTGGGGGCGCAGCTGTGCGTGGATGCGGTGGCCTATGCGCCACACCGGCTGGTCGATGTGCAGGCCAGCGGCGCCGACTTCTATGTCTACAGCTTCTACAAGACCTTCGGACCGCACTTCGCCGTGCTCTGGGGCCGTCGTGACCTGCTGCTGGACTTTCCCAGCCTCAACCACTTCTTCATCGGCCAGGAGGTGGTGCCCTACAAACTGCAGCCCGGCAACGTCAACTACGAGCTGTCCTTTGGCTGCATCGGCATCTCCGACTACCTGCTCGACATCGCCAACCAGTTGGGCATCCAGGGTAGCGAGCGCGAGCGGATGCAGGCAGCATTCGACGCCTTCGAGATCCAGGAAGATGCCCTCGCCGAACGACTGCTGGGCTTTCTGCGCCAGCGCCCCGGGGTCCGCATCATCGGCAAGACCAGCGTCCAGGCGCGCGTGCCCACGATCAGCTTCGTGGTGGAAGGCGTGCGCTCGGAAGCCGTGGTGCTCAAGGTCGACGAGCAGCGCATCGGCATCCGCTTCGGCGACTTCTATGCCCGACGCCTGATCGAAGCCCTGGGCCTGGCGCCCCAGGGCGGCGTGGTACGGGTGTCGCTGGCGCACTACAACACGCTCGAAGAAGTCGACCGTCTCATCGCCGCGCTCGATCAGGCAATCACCGAATTGCGCTGACCGGCGCCTCTCCTTTCCACCTGCCGAGCGTTTTTCATGGCCTTACCGGAAACCCTTGCGGAGCTGCGCGATTGCATAACCGCCCAGCACGAACACCTGTCGGAGCGCCTGCGCGATGCGGCCCGCTTCCTCATCGACAATCCCCACGAGATCGCCCTCAGCACGGTCGCCGAACTGGGCAAGCGCTCCAACATCGCCCCGGCGGCTTATATCCGGCTGGCGCAGGCGTTGGGTTTCGCCGGTTTCAAGGATCTGCAGCGGCTGTTTCGCGCGCCGCTGCAACAGGCCGCGGCCACCCACAGCGAGCGCATCCGGCACTACGGTGGGGAAAAGCTGCTGGATGACCCCAGCGACGTCGGGGCGATCCTGCGGGAATTCAGCCAGGCCAATATCGTGTCCCTGGAACACCTGGCGGAAGGCGACCAGCAGGCCAATATCGAAGCCGCCATCGCCCATCTGCAGCTGGCGCGCACGACCTTCGTCATCGGTCTGCGGCGGGCCTTTCCGGTGGCCGCCTATTTGAGCTACGCCCTGGCCCGCGTGGGCCGACGCGCCGTGCAGATCAGCGGTGGCGGCGGCACCCTGCCGGAACAGGTCAGCGCCATCGCCCAGGACGACCTGCTGATCGCGGTGAGTTTTCCACCCTACGCGAGGGACACCGTCGAAGCCTGCCGGCAGGCGCGCGAGGCGGGTGTGACGCTGGTGGCCATCACCGACACCGTGTTGAGTCCGATCGGAAAGATGGCGGAGACGGTGATAGAGGTCAACGATGCCGAGCTGCTGGGCTTTCGCTCCCTCACCGCCTCCTTCTGTATCGCCCAGACCCTGGCCATGGGACTCGCCTTCAGCCAGGGCGATACCGATGGCGCCTTCGACCATGAACGGCTGAAGGACATCGACTGCTGAGCCCAAGCGCTCACCGGGTAGTTCACAACAATCACTTCAGGAGTAGATCCCGATGCTGTCACCTGCACGCGATTTGGTCGGTTATGGAAGACAACGGCCGCAAGGCACCTGGCCCAACGGCGCCCGTCTGGCCATCAGCCTGGTGATCAACTACGAGGAAGGCTCCGAGCGCTCGCTCGCCATGGGCGATCCGGACCAGGAGTCGATGACCGAATGGGGCAGCTACGCCATCCCCGCCGGCACCCGCAACCTGGCCATGGAATCCATGTACGAATACGGCTCCCGGGTCGGCATCTGGCGGATCCTCGACATACTCGACGAACAATCGGTACGCGCGACCTTCCACGCCTGTGCGGTGGCCTTCGAACAGAATCCCGACGTCGCCCAGGCGGCCGTCGCCGGTGGCCACGAGATCTGCAGCCATGGCTATCGTTGGGAGGAAGTCTTTCGCCTCAGCGAAGCAGAGGAGCGCGAGCATATCCGCCTCGCCGTCGAATCCTTCGAGCGCACCTGTGGCAAGCGGCCGGTCGGCTGGTACTGCCGCTACGGCGCCAGCATCCACACCCGCCGGCTGGTGGCCGAGGAAGGCGGTTTTCTCTACGACTCCGACGCCTACAACGACGACGTCCCCTACTTCGTCGAGGTCGAGGGCAGCCGCCATCTCGTCGTGCCCTATACCGCCGACGTCAACGACTTCCGCTACTGGAATTCGCCCGGCCTGTCTCAGGCCTCGGACTTCTTCGAATACATGAAGGAAAGCTTCGAGGTCCTCTACGAGGATTCCGCGACCGGACCGCGCATGATGTCGATCGGACTGCACCCACGCATGGTGGGTCGTCCGGGTCGGGTCCGGGCGATAAAGAGATTCATTGAATACGCCAGGCAGTTTGAAGGGGTCTGGTTCGCGACCCGCGAGGAGATCGCCCGCGCCTGGCTGGAAAGGGCTGACGGCTAGCCCGGTTCCCGTGAATCCGGAGGCGCTTCGAAGGCCTCCGCTGTCCCGGGATTACCGGGGTGTGGCTTCAAAACCGGGCAATCAGCACCACCCCGGCGATCATCAGGATCGCGCCCAGCAGCCGCCAGCCGTTGACCGCATGCTGTTCCATGGAAAACAGGCCGAAGTGATCGATGGCCAGGCTGGCGATGAGGTTGGCGGTGATGGTGACGCCGTTCACCGGCGCTGCGCCCAGGCGCTGGATGAACAGCAGACCGGCAAAGACCGCCACCGCACCGGCGATGCCGCCCAGGGGTGCCCACCAGGGCATGTCGCCGATCTGGCTCACCGAAGGCAGCGGCCTGGGCATGCAGATGAACAGCCCGATCGCGACGAAGGTGACCATCACGAAGGACACCGAGGTCGCCAGCCAGGGATTGACCAGCGCCTTGTTCAGCGAGCCGTTCATGGCCGCACCGGCAGCCTGCAGGAATCCGGCAACGACGATAAGGATATAAGCCCAGTTCGCAGTATTCATCAGGAGTCGTCTCGGAGCGGAGCATGGGAGAGACGCGGGGCCGCTCAAGCGACCCGGCGAGGCCTGAATTACGACTGGACACATCTTGTAAAAGTGCCGTCTCGCTCACGCGTGAAGGCTCTACACCGGGATATTGGGCGCTTTTTCGACCAGCGGGCCTGACCCGCCGCCTGGATCCATGCCGGTCCCGCCAGCCGATCCGCTCGAACCCCGATGCGGTCCTGCGCCCTCCTCCGCCAGGGCCGATGTCCAGCGTCAGCCCTATTTCACGATGGCCTTGACCGCCGCCAGCACATCTCGGGTGGCCTGCCGGGTCGCCTCCGCATCGGGCCCGACCTTGGGCCCCAGCACCACGCAGCTATCCTGATAGGAAAAGACCTTGCCGGTCTGCTGGTTGATCAACTCGCCCTTGGCGTTCTCGGTGATCCGACACTCACGCACGGTCTGGCTGCCCTTCGCGACCACCACCGGACTCCAGGCATAGGGGCTGTCGAAGCCGTGCTCGGCGTGAGGATAGGTGTGCACCCCGAGATCGGCGCCCTGCTGCTTGAGTGTGGCGAGATAGCCCTCGCAGCGGGAATAGGGATCGTAGTTGTCGGTCAGGCCGTGGTAGACGCGCAGCGGCTTGGCGACGACCCGGTCCTGCTCGCGAAAGCTGATCGAGCAGTCGGGATAGAACGACAGATAGCCGGCGAACTGGAAGTCCTGACTTTTCCAGCGTTTGTCGAAGCGCTCCATGGCGGCATAGAGCGAGGCCTGTCCACCGCGGGAAAAGCCCATCAGGATGATCTTGCCTGTATCGATGCGGGGATGCCGCGCGAGCAAGGCACCGGCGCGATAGTCATCTAGGACGAAATTGAGCCGCCCCAGCTGAGCCTGATTGGTGGCAGTGCTGGTGATGCCCCGGCCCGAGAAGCCATCCACGGCAAAGGTGGCGATGCCGGCCTGATTGAACTGCCGCTGCCAATAGGTGATGTTGGCCCCCACCCCGCCCGACCCATGCTGCAGAAGCACCACCGGCACCCTGCCCTCGCCGGGCGGCAGCGATAGCACGCCGCCCAGCAGAACCTCGGTGCCGCTCTGGTCCCCCGTCAGGAATTGCTGATCGCTCAGGGTCAGCGAGGTGAAAGTCAGCACCTCTTGCCGAGCGGGTATGTCGGTAGCGGGCGCGGTGGCGGCGAAAGCCGTGGCACTGGCAAGACCGGCAATGGCAGCGAGCAAGGGGCGCAGGGTTCCAGCGGACAGGTAGCGCATCGGTTGCATCCTTCTTGTGGGGTCTTCCCAGGGTAGTCAATCGGCGGTGCCCTGCTGGAAAGACGGCGAGCAGAACCCGCCGCACTAGCCAGAATTGGCACCCTTGCCGCGCGATCCTGCCTCGAGGTACGAAATTTGTAGCTTTCGCACTACTGGCCCTTTGCTACCCAAAAGGTTTCCTAAATGCACCAAGACGGCTCCCTCGCGTTACCGCCGCGCGTCCGCCATCGGTATACCGGTGACATCGACGAGCATGCGCTCTGCGTCGAGGGCTGGCGCATGCAATACGATCAGTTGTCGGCGGGGCGCTTCCACGGCGAGCTCAGCGACCTCTGGCTGGACGATGTCAGCCTGCTGCGGGACAGATCCAACCAGGCGATGCTCAAGAGTGGCGAGGCTCAGGGGGACACCCTGACCTTCAGCCTCCCCCTGCGCGACGCTGGCGCCCTGCACTGCGCCGGCCATACCCTGCACGAAGCCCAGTTGCTGGTGGCGCGAGGCGACAACCTGCCGGAGCTGCGGACCCCGGCCAATCTCGAACTGCTCTGCATCAACCTGCGGGAAGCCGAGATGGCGCGGCTGCTGGCCAGTCAACGCAGCGACCTGAGCGTGCGCGATCTTTCCGGCTGCTATCGCCTGCCTGCAGGGGGGCCCCACGGGGAGCTGGCCGCCCTGGCCCATGAGCTCTTCGCCTCCGAGGCGGAAATCCAGTCCTGGCTGGCCCATCCGCGTACCCGCGCGACCCTGCGCGATACCGTGCTGCTGTACCTGCTCGATCTGCTCGACACCTCGGAGTCCCAGGAACTGGCACCGAGCGCGCGCCTGCGGGTGATCCGCCGGGCGCGGGAATACGCCCTGGCGCATCCGGACCAGCCGCCCAGCATCCTCGAACTGTGCAGTCGCGTGGGCGCCAGTCGGCGCAAGCTGCAGTACTGCTTCCAGGAGACGCTGGGCATCAATCCGGTGGCCTATCTGCGAACCCTGCGCCTCAATGCGGCCCACCGCGCCCTGCGCCGGGGCGCAGGCGAATCGGTACAGGACGTCGCCGCCCAGTGGGGCTTCTGCCATCTCAGCCGCTTCGCCCGCGACTATCAGCGGCTGTTCGGGCAACTGCCCTCCGCCACCCTCAAAGCCGCCATGCAGAAGTGCTGAATCTGGCTAACGGCGGGTAACGGCTTTCCCTCAGGCTCGAATGGCCAATAAGAAGAGGGAACTCCATGAACGTTACCCGCCCGCTCCACACCCTTGCCGTCGGCCTCACCGCGCTGGGAATGACCGCCGCCAGCCTCGCCACCGAGAACGGCTCGCCCACCACCGCCTTCGGGGTCTACGACTTCGGTGCCGGCTTCACGCCACCGCCCACGCCGCACGGCACCCTGGGCTTGCGCGCCAACTACTACCGCGCCACCTCCGTCCGTGACAGCCACGGCCGCGACAACGGCAGCGACTTTTCCATCGACGTCCTCTCCCTGGGCCTGGCCTATCTGAAGATGACCGATACCCGGGTGCTCGGCGCCCGCTATGGCTTCGGCGGGGTCCAGCCCTTCTTCAAGATGGACGCGGACCTTAACGTCAAGGCCAACGGCGTGCCGGTGTTTGCCGACAGCGCCGAGCTCTTCCGCCAGGCCGACATCCAGGTCATTCCGCTGATCCTGCAATGGGAGCCCTCGCGCAACCTGGGCGTGAACTTCTGGTTCCAGGTGCAGGCGCCTACCGGGGACTACGACAAGCGGCGGCTGGTGAATCCGGGCACCAATCACTGGACCGTCTCGCCAATGCTCAACCTGAGCTACATCAGCGATTCGGGCTTCGAGGTCTCGTCCAGCCTCCAGGCCGATTTCAACAGCCGCAACAACGCCACCGACTACCGCAGCGGCACGGAATACCGTCACGAATTCGCCGTGGGGCAGCACCTCGGCCCCTGGACCCTGGGCCTCGGCGGCTACTACTACCGCCAGCTGACCGACGACGACGCCCCTGGCCTCACGCGCGGCAATCGAGCCCGGGTGCTGGCGCTGGGACCCGCGCTGAGCTTCTTCCAGCCCGGCCTGCCGCCGGTCTGGGTGCACTTCTACAAGGAAGTCGACGCCCGCAACCGCGCCGAGGGCTACGCCTTCGCCGTGCGGCTCTCCCACAGCTTCTGAGGATCTGCGCATGACACTCAACGCCTCCTCCCGGCAAACCCCAGGTCGACCGCAGGGCGCCGTACTCCTGCTCGGTAGCAGCCTGACCATCATGGGCTCGGTGATGGTCGCGCCGATCATTCCCAAGCTGGGCGCCGAATTCGGTCCCGTCGAACCCCGTGCCGATCTGCTCATCCCCCTGGCGATGACCGGCCCGGCGCTAGCCATCGCCCTCTTCGCCCCCCTGGCCGGCTGGCTGGCCGACCGCCTGGGGCGCAAGTGCCTGCTGATCCTGGCGACGCTGTGCTATGCCGTGCTCGGCATGCTGCCGGCGCTGCTGCAGTCGCTGCCGGCCATCACCCTCACCCGGCTGATCTTCGGCCTGGCCGAGGCGGCGGTTATGACCTGTTGCGTGACGCTGATCGCCGACTACTGGCAGGGCAGCCGGCGCCTGGCCTATGTCAACGGCCAGGTCGTCACCATCAGCCTGGTGGGCTCGCTGTTCTATGTGGTGGGTGGCGCCCTGGGCGAGCATTCCTGGCGCACGCCCTTCTATCTCTATCTGCTGCCCCTGCTGCTGGTGCCCTTCATGCTGCGGCTGCTATGGGAACCGGTCCGTTCCGCCGTACAAGCTGGCATCGAAGAAGGCCCGCAACACAGCGCGCCGCTACCGCTGCTCGTCAACTACCTGCTGGTCTTCGCCGGCATGGTGCTCAGCGTGGTGGTGCCCATCCAGAGTCCGCTGCTGCTGGTGCAGCTGGGCGTGACGTCCAGCACCCTGATCGGCGCCTCGGCGGGTCTTGGCCTGCTGGCGACCCTGGGCGGTCCCTTGCTATGGCCGCTGTTGCGGCGCGGGTGGGGCCTGGCCGGCTGCAACGCCGTGCTGCTGGCCTGCATGGGCAGCGGCCTCTGGCTGCTGGTCCATGCCCGCAGCTACGAGGCCGTGCTGGTGGCGGTGAGCATCCACGGCCTGGGCGTCGGCATGCTGGTGCCCAACACCATGGCGCCGGTGATGGGTGCCCTCAGCGCCCGGGCCCGGGGTCGCGGCATGGGGGGCTACACCGGCTGCCTGTATCTCGGCCAATTCGCCAGCCCCCTGGTGGTGGCGGTGCTCCTGCCCTTCGCCGGCGATCTGCACCTGGCCATCCGCGCCCTGGCCCTTGCCGCGCTGGTCGCGGCCCTTGGCTGGGCCGCGATCGGCCTCCTGCGCCGCAAGACCGCCCTGCCGACCCCATCGCGCTCTTCCTGAATTCTGATCGAGGATCTTCCATGCACAGCCTGCAATCCCTGCTGGACACCCACGACGGCCACGGCCTGGCGATGCTGCTGCGGCAGCGCGAGATCACGGCGGGCGAGCTGCTCGAAGCGGTCATCGAGCGCCTGGACACCGTGGAGCCCAGCCTCAATGCCGTCAGCGAGCGACTCTATGACCAGGCCCGCGCCGCGGCCAGGGCGCCGCTCGACGTCAATGCGCCCTTCGCCGGGGTCCCGACCCTGGTCAAGGACCTCTTTACCCCGTTGGCCGGGGCCCGCATGACCAATGGCTCCCTAGCCCTCGGCGACGCGCGCCCGGATTTCGACTGCGAACTGGTCACCCGGCTGCGCCAGGCCGGCTGCCTGTTCGTCGGCACTACCACCTCGCCGGAATTCGGCACCTCCTACAGCACCGAATCGCGCCGTTTCGGCGCCACCGCCAATCCCTGGAACCCGGCCCACAGCGCCGGCGGTTCGAGCGGCGGCGCTGCGGCTCTGGTCGCCGCCCGGGTGGTGCCCTTCGCCCACGGCAACGACGGCGGTGGTTCGCTGCGGGTACCGGCCTCCTGCTGCGGGATCTTCGGCCTCAAGCCCAGTCGCGGCCGGATGCCCTCCGGCCCCATCGTAGGCGAAGGCTGGGCCGGCATGGGCACGCCCCATGCCATGAGCCTGTCGGTGCGCGACAACGCCCTGCTGCTGGACGCCACCGCCGGCGCCGATCTGGGCGCGCCCTACGCGGCACCGAGCCAGGAGGTGCCCTTCGCCAGCCTGCTGGAGCGCGATCCGCGCCCGCTGCGCATCGCCCTGGTCGAGCACCTGGCGCCCTGGCCCAGCGGGCCCGACGCCCTGGCCGCGGTGCGCCACACGGCGCGGCTGTGCGAAAGCCTTGGCCACCACGTCGAACCGGCAACCCTGCCGGTGGACCTGCCGTGCTTTCTCGACCAGGTCTTCGACATCATCGGCCCGAGCACCCGCCACTACCTGCAGGTGCTGGGCGCGATGCGCGGTACCCCGGTCAGCGAAGAGGAACTGGACGCCCGCACCCGGGTGATCCTGCGCGAGCGGGGCGATATCCCCGCCCACCGCTACGCCGCCGCAGTCGAAGGCCTGCACGCCCTGGGCCGGACCCTCGCGCGCTTTCTCACCGACCATGACGTCATCCTCAGCCCGACCCTGACCCGTGAACCGCCGCGCCTGGGCGAACTCGACGGCGGGCACGCGGAGCGCCCCCTGGCCGAGGCCATCGCGACCTTCCACAGCTACTCGCCCTTCACCGCCCTGTTCAACGCCAGTGGTCAGCCGGCCATGTCGGTGCCGCTGTGGTGGACGCCCAGCGGCCTGCCGCTGGGCAGCCACTTCGCTGCGCGCTTCGGCGCGGAAGGCACCCTGCTGGCCCTGGCCGCCCAGCTGGAACGCGCGCAACCCTGGGCGGGACGGCGGCCGCCGTTGCTGGGTAACCACTGAAGCCCTGGCCGCCGGGCAACGGCGGCCGCGGTCCCGGGTGGCAGACGGAGACGCCCATCGCAAACCGGTGGGCATCCTGTCACCCGCTTCGCTTGGATGCTCGCTATACTGGCCGCGCACGGCCTGTGACGAACACCTCTAGCATCCGTGTTGGAGGCTTCAACCTGTCGCTCGCCATCTTCCCCGCTGCCCCGGCAGGGCAACCGTACGAGCGACCCGATGAGCACCCTCACCTCGACTCCAGTCCCCTCGTACCTCCTGTCCCAGGACATCGATCTCATTGCCGAGATCGCCTCGGTACCCAGGATCCTGGACGTGGTCTGCCGGATGACAGGGATGGGCTTCGCCGCCGTCGCCCGGGTGACCGACGATCGCTGGATCGCCTGCAGTACCCTCGACCTGATCGGCTTCGGCCTGGAGCCCGGTGGCGAACTGGAGGTCAAATCGACCATCTGCGACGAGATCCGCGACCATCGCCAGCCGGTGGTGATCGACGACGTGGTGCTGGACGAGCTCTATCGCCATCATCACACGCCCAGGCAGTACGGCCTGCGCAGCTATATCTCGGTCCCCATCGTGCTGGACGACGGCAGCTTCTTCGGCACCCTCTGCGCCATCGATCCGCAGCCGGCCAAGCCCAGCAGCCCCGAGATCCTGCCCGCCTTCGAACTCTTCGCCAGCATGATCGCGCTGGAGATCGGCGCCCAGCGCCGCTTCGTGGCCGCCCGCAACGTGCTGCACAGCGAAGGCTTTTCCCGCAGCCTGCTCCAGGCCAGCCTGGATTGCGTCAAGGTCCTCTCCGCCGGGGGCCATATCGAATTCATGAACGCCCAGGGCCTGGAGCTCAACCAGTTGCAGTCCGTCGATCAGGTGATGGGCTGCGAATACGCCGCGCTCTGGCCTGACGCGGAGGTCGAGAAGATCCGCCACGCCGTCAGGCGCGCCGTCGAAGGCCAGGGCACCCGGGTCGAGGGATTCTGCCCCACGGCCCGGGGCGAGCCGCGCTGGTGGGAGGTGTCCTGTTCGCCCTTCGCGGTGGCCGGCACCGGCGAGGTCAAGATCGTCTGCATCTCGCGCGACATCAGCAGTCGCATCCTCGCCCAGCAGGCGCAGCAGGCCCGTGCCGAAGCCATTGCCGCGCTCAACGACGAGCTGGAGCTACGCATCTCGGAGCGCACCGCCGAGCGCGACCAGATCTGGAACTGCTCTACCGATCCGCTGTGCGTGGCCGACCTCGAAGGCTTCTTCGTCAACCTCAATCCGGCCTGGACGGCGACCCTGGGCTGGTCGCTCGACGAGCTCAAGGCCCGTCCCTTCCTGACCTTCGTCCACGATGACGACCTCGTCGCCACGCGCCAGGCGTTTCGCGACGTCAAGCAGGGCATGGCGCTGGTCAGCTTCGAAAACCGCTATCGCCACCGCGACGGCACCTACCGCTGGTTTTCCTGGAATGCCACGCGCAACGGCGAACTCATCTATGCCACCGTGCGCGACGTGACCCAGCAACGCCAGCAGACGCTGGATCTCGCGGCCGCCGAAGACGCCCTGCGCCAGGCGCAGAAGATGGAAGCCATCGGCCAGCTCACCGGGGGCGTGGCCCACGACTTCAACAACCTGCTCACCGTCGCCCGCACCTCCTGCGACCTGCTCAAGCGCCCCAACCTCAGCGATGCGCGACGCGAGCGCTACCTGGAAGCGATCTCCACCACCGTGGATCGCGCCGCGCGATTGACCGGGCAACTGCTGGCCTTCGCCCGGCGCCAGGCCCTGGCGCCCGAGGTGTTTTCCGCGCGGGACAATGTCCTGGCCATGGGTGACATGCTGGAAACCCTGCTGGGTTCGCAGGTGGGCATCGAGCTCGAGGTAGGCGATGACCCGTGCCTGGTCTATGCCGACCCCAGCCAGTTCGATACCGCGATGGTGAACATCGCGGTGAACGCCCGCGACGCCATGAGCGGTGCCGGACGCCTGACCATAGGCGTAATGACCGTCGCCGGCATTCCGGCCAGCGGGGCTCAGCCAGCGCTGGACCTCCCAGCCGTGGCCATCACCCTGGCGGACAACGGCAGTGGCATCGCCCGGGCACACCTGGAGCAGATCTTCGAGCCCTTCTTCACCACCAAGAGAGTCGGCCAGGGTACCGGACTCGGCCTGAGCCAGGTGTTCGGCTTCATCAAGCAGTCCGGTGGCGAGGTGCGGGTCACCAGCGAGGTCGGCCGCGGGACGACCTTCCACCTCTATCTGCCGCTCGCGCCGGCCAGCGGGCCGCAACCGACCCTCGCTGATGCCACGGCAACGGTCGATGGCGGTGGGATCACCGTCCTGGTGGTCGAGGACAATCTCGAGGTGGGTAGCTTCGCCGTCGACCTGCTGGGCGATCTCGGCTACCACGCAGTCCTGGCCACCAACGCCGAGCGCGCCCTCGCCCTGCTCGCCGACCAGCCGGGTCGATTCGACGTGGTCTTCTCGGACGTCGTCATGCCCGGCATGAGCGGGCTGGAGCTGGCCATCGAGATCAGACGCCTCTATCGCTGCCTGCCGATCCTGCTGACCTCCGGCTACAGCCACGTCCTGGCGACCAATGGCGCCCAGGGCTTCGAGCTGATCCACAAGCCCTATTCGGCGGAGGCCCTGTCACGCCGGCTGCAGCAGATCCTCGAAGAAACCGCGACGCACCTGACCACCTAGGGCGGCGCGGTACGGACGGTCAGGCTCAGGCACGGCCGGGGCGCACCGCCAGGGCCGAGACGAGCACCCCCGCCACCACCAGGCCGAGCCCGACGACGAACAGGCTCGACACGGTGGCGCCAAACGCCAGGCAGGACGCCAGGGTTCCCACCAGGGGCACCCCGAGCGTGACGGTCGACATGGCGAAGGTGGAAATCCGCCGACCGAACTCCGCCGAGATGACGAAACAGGCCGAGGTGGCGATCGGACCGATAAAGAACAGTTCCTGCAACAGCCGGGTATCCAGGGTGACGGCGGTCGGCCAGCCTTCGCTCAGCCAGGCGGCAAAGGCCAGAGGCACCACGGCCAGCAGCATCTGCCAGGGTGCCAGTGCCAGCGGCGACGTCACCCAGCGATGGCGCTTCACATGGAGGATGACGAGCGCCCAGCTCACCGCGGCGAGCAGGAGAAAGAGCGCCCCCTTCACGGTGCCCGGCTGCGTCCAGTCGAGTTCCGCGGGACTGCAGACGACGACCACCCCGGCCATGCCGATGGACAATCCGGTCAGCTGCAGGCGCGACGGCGCCTGGCGAAACAGCAGCCAGGCGACCAACACGCACCACAGGGGCGTGGTGTAGGCCAGCAGCACGGCCCTGCTGGTGTCGATCTGCACCATGGCCACCATGCCAAGCCCGGTGAAGGTCATCATCTGCAGCAGTCCCACGCTGGCGATGATCGGCAGGTCCTGCCGGGTGGGTAGCCTGAGTTGTCCCCGCAGCGCCAGGTAGAGGCACAGGCAAACCGCGGCGCTGGCGAATCTCACGGTCGCCAGCCAGAGCGGCGGCACCGATTGCAGGGCGAGCTTGGTCACCGGCCAGCTGCTTCCCCACAGCAGCACCATGACGCCGAGCGCGACATAGGTGGAGGAAAGCCCGAAGGCCTTGCCTGGAAGGTCGAGGTTTTGCCGAATCGTAGCGCTCACGATGCCACCCTGTTGCCCATGGATCACTCGGAGTTATGCTATTTCCGCTCGCGCGCGAAAACGCACCTTTCTCTTCGTGAAAAATGGAAAGATCGGTACATCCAACCCTGTAGAGGTCGCAAAGAGGAAATTCCTACCGTGAACCGCGCCAAACTCGACGATGCCAGCCTGCGCATCCTGGATGCCCTGCAGCAGAACGCCGAACTGAGCAATGCCGAACTGGCGGAAATCGCCGGACTCTCGACGTCCCCCTGTTGGCGGCGCGTGGCGGACATGAAGGAGCATGGCGTCTTGCGCGGCGCCGTGACCCTGGTCGATCCGGCCGCGCTGGGGCTCGCCATCAACGTTTTCGTGCATGTGTCGCTCAAGCTGCAGGACAAGCAGTCGCTGGAGGTCTTCACGGATGCGATCAAGGAGCGTCCGGAGGTCATGGAGTGCTACCTGATGAGCGGCGAGGCCGACTTCATGCTCAGGGTGGTGAGCGAGGACCTGGCCAAGTACCAGACGCTGCTGCTGGATTGCCTCACGACCATCCCCGTCGTCGCCAGCATCAGATCGAGCTTCGCCCTGAGCCAGGTGAAGTACACCACCGCCCTACCGACCAATCACCTGCGCGGACGGGCGGCGGGCAGCCGTCGCTGAGACTGCCCGCTGCCACGCGTCCGGCCATGGCCGAGGGTGCCCATGGATCGCCGCCCGCCCCGGCCCGCGCCTAGCGGAGGGTGCCCGGACAGCCGGACCCGCGATGCGACGGCGGCCATCCACCCCGGGCGAGCGATCGGGTAACATGCGCCGCCGCGGGCCAGTGGCCCCTTTCTCTCGGTAAGGAGTCACAGTGTTCGAGACCCAGGTCATCATCATCGGTGCCGGCGCGGCCGGTTTGATGTGCGCCCTGAGCGCCGCCGCGCGCGGGCGCCGGGTGCTGGTACTCGACCACGCCAACAAGGCCGGCAAGAAGATCCTCATGTCCGGCGGCGGCCGCTGCAACTTCACCAACCTCTATTGCGAGCCCGCCAACTTCCTCTCGCAGAACGCGCATTTCTGCAAATCGGCACTGGCGCGCTACACCCAATGGGACTTCATCGCCCTGGTGGCCAAACACGGCGTGCCCTACCACGAGAAGAAGCTCGGCCAGCTGTTCTGCGACAACAAGGCCAGCGACATTCTCGCCCTGCTGCTGGACGAGTGCGAACAGGGCGGCGTCGACATCCGCCTCAATACCTCGGTGCAGGAGATCGCCCGCCTCGACCCGGGCGGCTATCAGCTGCAGACCAGCCTGGGCCCGGTGCGTGGCGAGTCCCTGGTGATCGCCACCGGCGGCCTGTCCATCCCGACTCTCGGCGCCACCGGCTTCGGCTATCAGGTCGCCCGCCAGTTCGGCCATCAGCTGCTGCCGACCCGCGCCGGTCTGGTGCCCTTCACCGTCACCGATCCGCAGCTCAAGGAATTCTGCAGCGCCCTGTCCGGCACGGCGGTGGAAGACTGCCGGATCAGTTGCAACGGCCAGAGCTTCGTCGAGAATCTGCTATTCACCCACCGTGGCCTCAGCGGTCCGGCGATCCTGCAGATCTCCTCCTACTGGCAACCCGGCGACAGCCTCAGCATCGACCTGCTGCCGCACCTGGACCTGGCCCAGTGGCTCGCCGAGCAGCGCCAGGCGCGGCCCAACAGCGAACTCAAGACCCTGCTGGGCGAGCTGTTCACCAAGAAGATGGCCACGCTGCTCGCCGACAGCTGGTTCCAGTCCCGACCGCTGAAGCAATACACCCCGGACGAACTCAAGGCCATCGCCGCCCGCCTGCACGACTGGCAACTGGTGCCGGCGGGCACCGAGGGCTACCGGACCGCCGAGGTCACCCTGGGCGGCGTCGACACCCGCGAGGTGTCGTCCAAGACCCTGGAGTCGCTCAAGTCGCCCGGTCTGTACTTCATTGGCGAGGTGCTGGACGTCACCGGCCACCTGGGCGGTTTCAACTTCCAGTGGGCCTGGGCGTCGGGTTACGCGGCGGCGCAGTACGTCTAGGCCAGGGGAAAGCGCTTTGCGCCTGGACTCAGGCAGCCGCAGACGGCCAGGTCTGGCTCGCGATGCGCAGGAAATTCCCGCCCAGGATGGCGTCGATGTCGGCGGCGGTGTAGCCCCGACTCGCCAGTTGGCGTACCAGTTCAGGTAGCGCCTCGGGTTGCAGCTGGGTATGACCATGCGGCTGTCCATAGTGGCGTGCGGGCCACCAGTCCTCGGCGTCGACGCCAGCGGGCAGGTCATGGTCGGCCGGGCACAATTCGGTATCCAGCCCGATGCCGATATGGCGAGTCCCGACCCGCTCCGCCAGGTAGTCGATCTGGCGGACAAAGCTGGCCACCGAAGCCGCGGGATCACCCAGAAAGATGCCTAGCCCGGTCAAGCCGATCACCCCATCCTGGTCGGCGCAGGCGCGGATCTGGCGATCGCTCACCGTCCGCGGATGCTCGTGGAGCGCCTTGATGTTGGTGTGGGAAAAGACCACCGGCCGTGTCGACACCGCCATGATCTCCAGGCTGGCGCGCTCGCTCGCGTGGGCACAGTCGAGGGTGATGCCCGCCGCATTGCCGGCCGCCACCATCTCGCGACCCAGCGCCGTCAGACCGCCCCCCGCGCCATGGCAACCCCCGGCGCAGCTGTTGTCACGGTTGTAGGCGAGCAGCATCTGGCGCACCCCGAGACTGGCATAGAGCCCGACCATCGCCGGGTCGTCGAGCAGCATGGTCGAGCCTTCGAGATCGAAGGACACGGCCAGCCTGCCTTGCTCACGCGCCCGGTGGATGTCGGCCACCGTGCCGACCAGACGGAAGTGAGGCTCATGCCGCGCCAGCCAGGCGCGGAAATCCGCGAGGGTTTGCACCACCGTCGCGAAAGGCGTCATGTCCATGCCGACGTTGATCGACACATGATGGAAGCCGGCCGCGCGATAGCGATGCAAGCCGGACATGTCCTGCCCCGGCACCAGGGGCAGGCAGGCATGCGCCTCCCAGCGGATCGGCCCGAGTCCTGCGGATATGGCTGTGACCGGCTGCATCGGCGTCCCCCTGCGCACGTCTCGAGGGATGCAACATAGCATGCGAACGGGGGCCGGGGTCCGCCCGGCCCGCCGCGACGCTAACCGACGTTCACGGTCCGCAGCAGCGCCGGATCCACGACCCTTGCCTGATAGCGCACCGACGCCTGGCCATAGGCCTGGGGATCGAGCACCTGGTCCCAGCGTGCCGGTGCCCGCGTCTGCACCGCGACGACCTCGGACTGGGCCGCCTTGGGCTGCAGTGCGGCCTGGGCGCGTCTTTCATTGATCTCGGCGGCCATGGCGGTATAGCTGGCGGTGCTGAGCAGGGCGAGAGCGGCCATCTTGTTGAAGACGTTCATGGTGGATCCTCCTGTCTTGAACACGGGGGCTGGCGTCGCCGCGGCAGCGGGCTGGCGTCAGTCACGGTTCCACCTTGCGCCCAGGCGTCTTAACGCTGTCTTAACCCCTCTGAACCCGACCTGAACGACTGCGACAACCTGCCCCAGGCGATGGCCACTGGCCAATTGATCTGGATCAGTTTTGCCCAGAGCCAGCAGGTGCATCCTGCATGCAGCCGCCACTCCGTCCTGGAGCGGCGCCACGGCTCGCGAGGTCGCCATGAACGGACGCCTGGTCAAGGAACTGCTGATCATCCTGCTGATCAAGCTGGCGCTGCTCATGGCGATCAAGAGCCTCTGGTTCAGCGCCCCCACGGTGCCGCCCGACGCCACCCAGGCGGTCAGCGCCCACCTGCTGGACTAGTACCCCTTCCCTTCGCTTGAGGAGATTGCCGGGATGATCTCGGAATCCGTCGTGGACCTGTCACGCCTGCAATTCGGCATGACCGCGCTGTATCACTTCATCTTCGTGCCTCTGACCCTGGGGCTGGTGGTGATCCTGGGGATCATGGAGTCGGTCTATGTGATGACCGGCAAACAGGTCTACAAGGACATGACCCAGTTCTGGGGCAAGCTGTTCGGCATCAACTTCGCCCTGGGCGTCACCACCGGCCTGACCATGGAGTTCCAGTTCGGCACTAACTGGGCCTACTACTCCCACTATGTCGGCGACATCTTCGGCGCGCCCCTGGCCATCGAGGGCCTGATGGCCTTCTTCCTCGAATCGACGCTGATCGGGCTGTTCTTCTTTGGCTGGGAGCGGCTGTCGAAAGGGCAGCACCTGCTGGTGACCTGGCTGGTGGCCCTGGGCTCGAATCTCTCCGCGCTGTGGATCCTGGTGGCCAACGGCTGGATGCAGAATCCGGTCGGTGCCGAATTCAACTACGTCACCATGCGCATGGAGCTGGTCGACTTCGGCGCTCTGCTGCTCAACCCCGTGGCCCAGGTGAAGTTCGTCCACACCGTGGCCTCGGGTTATGTCACCGGCGCCATCTTCGTCCTGGCGATCTCCAGCTACTACCTGCTCAAGGGCCGCGACATCGGCTTCGCCCGGCGTTCCTTCGCCGTGGCCGCCGCCTTCGGCATGGCCGCAGTCATCTCGGTCATCGTGCTGGGCGACGAATCCGGCTATCGCGTGGGCGAGGTACAGAAGGTCAAGCTGGCCGCCATCGAAGCCGAGTGGAACACCGAGGCAGCCCCTGCCTCCTTCACCCTGTTCGGGATCCCCAACCAGCAGGAGATGCGCACCGACTACGCGGTAAAGATCCCCTATGTGATGGGCCTGATCGCCACCCGCTCCACCACCGAGCAGGTCACCGGCATCAAGGATCTGGTCAAGCACTACGAAGAACGCATCCGCAGCGGCGCCCAGGCCTATGCCCTGCTGGAGCGCCTGCGCGCCGGCGACGACTCCGCCGCTACCCGAGCCGCCTTCGATGCCCGCAAGCATGACCTGGGCTATGGCCTGCTGCTCAAGAAATACACCAAGGATCTGCCTGCCGCCTCCGACGAGCAGGTGCGCAAGGCCGCCCTGGACACCATCCCCAACGTGGCGAGCGTGTTCTGGACCTTCCGCATCATGGTCGCCAGCGGCGTGCTGATGCTGGCCCTGTTCCTCTGCGCCTTCTGGGCCTCGACCCGGCGCAACGAACTCAGGAAACCCTGGCTGCTGAAGTGGGCGCTGTTCAGCCTGCCCCTGCCCTGGATCGCCACCCAGACCGGCTGGTGGGTCGCCGAGCATGGTCGCCAGCCCTGGACCATCAGCGAGGTGCTGCCCACCCACCTGTCGGCCTCGACCCTGGCCCCAGCCGACCTCTGGGGTTCCATCGGCGCCCTGGTCACCTTCTACACCCTGCTGCTGATCGTGGAGCTGTACCTGATGATCCGCTTCGCCCGCCTCGGCCCGAGCAGCCTGCATACCGGCCGCTACTTCCATGAACGCGCCGCCCAGGTCGGCGACGCCCTGCGCCAGGCCGCGGTGGCCAAGCCCGCTGCCCCGGCCAACGTCTGAGGAGACCGCCATGTTCGACTATGAAGTCCTCAAGCTCAGCTGGTGGGTGCTGATCGGCGTGCTGCTGATCGGCTTCGCCCTCACCGACGGATTCGACATGGGCGCCATGATCCTCATGCCCCTGATCGGCAAGACCGACAAGGAACGCCGCGCCGCCATCAACAGCATCGCCCCGCACTGGGACGGCAACCAGGTGTGGTTCATCACCGCCGGCGGCGCCCTCTTCGCCGCCTGGCCGATGGTCTACGCCACCGCCTTCTCCGGACTCTACTGGGCGCTGCTGCTGGTGCTCTTCGCCCTGTTCCTGCGCCCGGTCGGTTTCGACTACCGCAGCAAGCTGGACAACAGCCGCTGGCGCAGCGCCTGGGACTGGGGCCTGTTCACCGGCAGCCTGGTCCCGGCGCTGGTGTTCGGCGTGGCCTTCGGCAATCTCTTCCAGGGCGTGCCCTTCCAGCTCGACGACACCCTCAGATCCACCTACAGCGGCAGCTTCTTCGCCCTGCTCAACCCCTTCGCGCTGCTCTGCGGCGGGGTCAGCCTAGCCATGCTCTGCGCCCATGGCGGCAGCTGGCTGATGCTGCGCACCCACCAGGCCCTGGGCGAGCGCGCCCGCCGCGCCACCGGCCTGTGCGCCCTGCTGCATCTCGCCACCTTCGGCCTCGCCGGCGTCTGGCTGGCCCATGGCATCGACGGCTACGTGCTGATCAGCCAGGGCGATCCGGGCACCGCCCTGAATCCGCTACACAAGGTGGTGGCGGCCGGCAACCCGGGCTGGCTGGCCAATTATCATCAGCAGCCGCTGACCCTGATCGCCCCGGTCGTGGCTGTACTCGGCAGCGTCCTCGCGCTGCTGGGCAGCAGCTGGCGCCAGGCCGGTCTGGCCTTTACCGGCACGGCCCTGGCCATCGTCGGCACCCTCGCCACCGCCGGCTGCGCGCTGTTTCCCTTCGTGCTGCCGTCGAGTCTGGATCCGGCCTCCAGCCTGACCGTCTGGGACGCCGTATCCAGCCACAAGACACTGGGCATCATGTTCGTCGCCGCGGCCGTCTTCGTGCCGCTCATCCTCGCCTACACCCTGTGGAGCTACGTCCGCATGTGGGGCAAGGTCGATGACCGCTTCATCGACGCCAACCCCCACGGTCTCTACTGATCAGCCTCTCAAGGAGACACGCCATGTGGTACTTCACCTGGATCCTCGGTGTCCTGCTCGCCGCGAGCTTCGGCATCATCAACGCCCTCTGGCTGGAAAGCACCCGGGAGCTGGACGTCCATGACGATGCCGAATGCTGAAGCCCTGCCCCGCGTCCACCCGCTGGGGCGGACGCTGTCCCTGCTGCTGGCGGCGCCCCTGGCCCTGCTGCTGCTGATCCACCCCGGGCTGATGCTCGACGCCAGCGGCCACTACAGCCATCCGCTGCTGATGGCGGTGATGCTGGGCGTGTCCGCCGGACTGGTCCACGGCGTCGGCTTCGTGCCGCGCCTGTGGCTCTGGCGCCTGCTGTTCGGGCCGGCGGTGGGCTGGCCGCTGCTGGTGCTCGGCTACGCCCTGCTCTTCAGGGCGCAGCTGGGCTGATCGATGTCCGACCCTAGCGCCCGGCCTCCCCGGGCGCAGCACGCACCACCCGGCGTACCGCCTGACATACAGCCTGGCGCACCCTCACTCGCACCACTGATTAACCTGACTATAAAGGTTCGTCCCGGGGTGCCGACATAACCGCAATCGACCTCGCCCACGGCGGCTGATCGCTTTGCCGCCGGCGCCCCTGCTGACCGCCTCAGAGAAGTCCACCATGCTCAGGAATGCCCCCCTAAGAACCAAGCTCCTGCTGATCCTGCTGCTGCCGCTGGCTGGCTTCCTGGTGATCTCGGGCCTCTACACCGCCGACCGCTACGAAACCTTCAAGGACATGGAGCACACGGTCACCGCCAGTGCCACGGCGCAGCGCATCAGCGCCGTGATCACCAGCCTGCAGCGCGAGCGCGGCGCCAGCGGCGTCTTTCTCGGCAGCGGCGGCAAGTCGATGCAGGACAAGCTGAAGACCTTCCGCCAGGACAGCGACAACGCCCATGGCGAACTCAAGACCCTCGCCAGCGGTAGCGATGCAAACATCCAGGCCCTGCTGCGTGCCCTGGACGGTCTGCCGGAGCTGCGCACCAAGGTCGACGGTCTGGCGCTCAACAGCACCCAGTCCGGTGCGGCCTACACCGACCTGATCAAGACGCTGATCGGCTACACCCATTCGCTGGAAGCCGGGGTCGACGATCCGGCCATCCTGCGCGCCCTGGGCGCCCTCAATCTGTTCGTCGAGATGAAGGAACGCGCCGGTCGCGAGCGGGTGCTCCTGGGTCTGGCCTTCAACCAGAATCGCTTCGACGCCAGCCTGCTGTCGCGCTTCGCCCGCAACCTGGGCGAATTCTCTGCCTATGCCGACGCCTTCCAGCGCAAGGCCACGCCCGAGTTCATCCGCCAGCTCGACGACACCTTCAAGCAACCCAGCGCCCAGGAAGTCAGCCGCCTGCAGCAACTGGCCTTTACCGTTCCCCTTGGCGACGCCCTGGGCGTCAAGCCGGAGGACTGGTTCAACCTGGCCACCCAGCGCATCGACCTGATGGGCAAGGTGGAGGCGGACCTCGGCGCCAGCGTCGGCGCCCAGGCCGAGCAGGCCCGCGCCAATGCCAGTCGCGACCTCTGGATCACCCTGGGCCTGGTACTGCTGGTGCTGGTGGCCGTCTCGGCGCTGGCCTGGGTGATCATCCGCAACATCAAGCAGGCGGTCGAACAGGTCAATGGCACCCTCACCCGCCTGGCCACCCGTGACCTCACCGCCCGTTGCGCCTATCAGGGCAAGGACGAGTTCGGCACCATCACCGGCAACCTCAACCAAATGAGCCAGGAGCTGGGCCAGGTGATCCAGGAGATCGGCGCGGCCACCGTCCAGGTCGCCACCGCTGCCGAGGAGGCTTCGGCGGTCGCCATCCAGACCAGCCAGAACGTCGCCCAGCAGCGCCTGGGCACCGATCAGGTGGCCACCGCCATCGCCGAGATGAGCGCGACGGTCAAGGACGTCGCCCGCAGCACCACCGAAGCCGCCGAGGGCTCGCGCCAGGTCGAGGGCAACACCAGCCAGGGTCGTCGCGAATTGCAGGCCACCATCGGCCTGGTGCAGGGGCTGTCGGTGCAGGCCGAACGGACCTCGGACATCATCGCCGAACTCAAGCACGAGAGCGATGCCATCTCCTCGGTGCTGGACGTGATCCGCGGCATCGCCGAACAGACCAATCTGCTGGCGCTCAACGCCGCCATCGAAGCCGCTCGCGCCGGTGAGGCCGGGCGTGGCTTCGCCGTGGTGGCCGACGAGGTGCGCTCCCTGGCGCAAAAGACCCAGCAATCCACCGGCAGCATCCAGCAGATGATCAATAATCTGCAGACCGGCTCCGACCGCGCCACCCAGGCCATGCAGGAAACCCTGAGCCAGGTGCAGACCGGCGCCAGCAATGTGGTTCGCGCCGGCGAGCTGCTGGGCGAGATCGCCGAGGGCGTGACCCTGATCAACGACCGCACCATCCAGGTCGCCTCGGCCGCCGAACAGCAGAGCCAGGTTGCCGAAGAGATCAGTCGCAACGTCAACGATATTAACGACCTGGTGATCCAGGTCAGCGCCGGTGCCGAGCAGACCGCGGTCACCAGTCGCGAACTGGCGCGCCTCGCCGAACAGCAGCAGGCGCTGGTGGGTCGCTTCCGGGTGGCCTGACCCCACCCAGGCATTCGATGGCCAGCGAGGAGGACAGCGCCAGGTCCCCCTCTCTGGCCATCCGCTGCAACTTCGCTCTTCCCGCTCCCGCGATCCTCTCCCGCCTCCCCGCCTACCTGCGTTGCCCGGCCGCTGGGCTTGGTCGCCCTTCGGCACTGCCCAGCCTCGCCCCCAACCCGGACGTCAGTGCTCTGTACCGAGCTCTACCGTCTGCCCCGGCTTGATCCTTCCACCGCAGGCCTTTGCCGCCATCACCTTTCAGCCCCGGTGGCGACTCCGCGGTTCCAGACGGAGCAGGGAATCGGCAAGCAACACCCACGAACCGCTCTAGCACGCTATTTGCAGGCATTACAGCCGGTCATGCGCGCGCATCCGCCACCCGGGTATTTCCCCAAGCAACAGTCAGGCTTTGAGCAGCTGAATCCTGTCCGGCGATGCCTACGCGGTGACCTCTCATGGAACCGATCCCTCGCGTCCCAGCAAGCGCGAGGGTCATCTCTTGAAGGACTGACCGATACTGAAGAACGCCGCCCTGAGTACCAAGCTGCTGCTGATCCTGCTCCTGCCCCTGACCGGCTTTCTGCTGATTTGCGGTCTCTTCCTCAAGGAGCGCTACCAGACGCTGGAGAATCTCGATCACACCGTGACCGCCAGCGCCACGGCGCAAGACGTCAGCACCCTGATCACCAACCTGCAACGCGAACGGGGCGCCAGCGGCGCCTTTCTCAGCAGTGGCGGCACGGCCGTGCGTGACGACCTGCGAACCTATCGCCAGGACAGCGACCAGGCCCAAGGCGCCTTGCGCGCCCGGGTGGCCATCGACGATACCGCCCTGCAACCCGTGCTGAAGCTCCTCGACGGCCTGCCCGGGGTACGCACCACCGTGGACGGCCTGACGATCAGCGGTACCCAATCCAGTGCCGCCTATACCGAGATGATCCAGGCGTTGATCGGCTACAACAGCAAGCTCGAAGCCGAAGTCGAGGATCCGGCGATCAAGCGCGCCCTGAATGCCCTGAATCTGTTCGTCGAGATGAAGGAAAGAGCCGGCCGCGAGCGCGCGCTGCTGGGGATAGCCTTCAGCAGGAATCGGCTGGAGTTGCCGCTACTGGTGCAGATCGCACGCAATCTCGGCGAATTCACCGCCTACGCCGACGCCTTCAGGCAGAGGTCCGCGCCCGAGGTCGTCCAGCGATTCGAGAACCTCCTCAAGCAGCCCGGTGACCTGGAGCTGGCGCAGTTGCAGCGGCGCGCGCTCTACACGACGCCGGGTAGACCGCTGAATGTGCAGCCGGACACCTGGTTCGACCTGGCCACCCAGCGCATCGATCAGCTGGGCACCCTGGAAACGGAGCTGGGCGCCAGCATCATCGCCACCACCGAACAGCTACGCGCCGGCGCCAGCCGCGATCTCTGGACCACCCTCGGCCTGATGCTGGTGCTGCTGGTGGCCGTTTCGGTGCTGGCGTGGCTGGTCATCCGCAACATCAGGCAGGCGGTCGAACAGGTCAACGGCACCCTCAACCGCCTGGCGACCCGCGACCTCAGCGCCCGTTGCGTCTACCAGGGCCGGGACGAATTCGGCACCATCACCGGCAACCTCAATCTGATGAGCCAGGAACTCGGCCAGGTCATCCAGGAGATCGGCGCGGCCACCCAGCAGGTCGCCACCGCCGCCGAAGAAGCCTCGGCGGTCGCCATCCAGACCAGCGAAAACGTGACCCAGCAACGCCTGGGCACCGATCAGATGGCCACCGCCATCGCCGAGATGAGCGCCACGGTCAAGGATGTCGCCCGTAGCACCAGCGAAGCCGCCGAGGGCTCGCGACAGGTGGAGGCCAGCACCCGCCAGGGTCGCCACGAATTGCAGGCCACCATCGGCCTGGTGCAGGGACTGTCGGTGCAGGCCGAGCGCACCGCGCAGATCATCACCGAACTCAAGCAGGAGAGCGACGCCATCTCCCTCGTGCTGGACGTGATCAATGGCATTGCCGGGCAGACCAATCTGCTGGCGCTGAATGCGGCCATCGAGGCGGCGCGCGCCGGTGAGGCCGGTCGCGGCTTTGCCGTGGTGGCCGACGAGGTACGCTCCCTGGCGCAAAAGACCCAGCAATCCACCGGCAGCATCCAGCAGATGATCAGCCGCCTGCAGAGCGGCACCGACCGCGCCGCCCAGGCCATGCAGGAGACCCTCGGCCAGGTGCAGACCGGCGCCGGCAACATGCTCCGCGCCGGCGAATTGCTCAGCGAGATCGCCGAGGGCGTGACCCTGATCAACGATCGCAATATCCAGGTGGCCTCGGCCGCCGAGCAGCAGAGCCAGGTCGCCGAAGACATCAGCCGCAACGTCAGCGACATCCATGAGCTGGTCATCCAGGTCAGCGCCGGTGCCGAGCAGACCGCGGTCACCAGTCGCGAACTGGCCCGCCTGGCCGACGCCCAGCAGTCATTGGTGGGGCGCTTCCAGGTGGCCTGAGCCCCGCGCCGGCCGCTGTACGGTGGAAAAGCCGCCCCTCTGGATGGCGACGCCGGCGCGCCCTGTCGCCAGACTGGGCGCCGCTGTCAGCGACTGGTTGCCGGCAGCGGGGACCGGCCAGCCCAGGACCGGCCACCAGACCGCCTGGAAACGCCATGGATACCTTTGCCCTCTACCTGCTGCTGTGCGGCCTCACCATTGCCAGTCCCGGTCCGGGCGTGCTGCTCACGGTCAACAACGCCCTGCTGCTGCAGTGGCGCGGCGCCCTGCCAGGCATCCTCGGTGTGGTGCTGGGCATCCTGCTGGTAGCCATTCTGTCCAGCACCGCGCTCGGCGCCCTGGTGAGCAGTTCGCCACGGGCGCTGCAGGGGCTGCAACTGTTCGGCGCGCTCTATCTGGGCTGGCTGGGTCTGAGTCGCTGGCGCCAGGGCTCGCTCCCAGGCCAATGGACCGGCACGACCCGGCCGGCGATCGGCGTCGCCAGACGCCTCCGGCAAGGGCTGCTAGTGTCCCTCACCAATCCCAAGCTGATCATCTTCTTTCTGGCGCTGTTTCCGCCCTTCATCCAGGCCGACCGCCCGGTGCTGCCGCAGCTGGTGCTGCTGGTGGCGAGCTTCTGCCTGTTGAGCCTCCTCATTCACTGCAGCTACGCCGGGGCCGCGGCAGCCTTGAGTACCCGCCTGACCGCGGGCTCTACCCTCGCGCGCCTGAACCGGGCGGCCGGCGGACTCTTTCTGCTGTTCGCCGCGCTGCTGCTGGGTGCGGCCCTGGGCGCTCCTAGTGCCTAGTGCCTAGTGCCTAGTGCCTAGTGCCTAGTGCCTAGTGCCTAGTGGCGACCAGGGTGCGACTGGCGTCGTTGGACGCTTCCCGCGGTCGTGACTGCTCCTGCCGCAAGGCCGCGAACCGCGCCTGGGACAGCGGTCGCTGCAGATGGAAGCCCTGGGCCTGGTCGCACCTGAGATCGGCGATGCGCGCCAGTTGGCCGGCGGTCTCGATGCCCTCGGCCACCACCGTGAGCGACAGCGCCCGCCCCATGCTGACGATGGCCTCGACGATGGCCGCGTTGCTCTCGCTTACCTCGATGTTGGAGACGAAGCTGCGATCGATCTTCAGGCAATCGAAGGGATAGGTGCGCAGATAGCTCAGCGAGGAATAGCCGGTACCGAAGTCGTCCATGGACAGCCGCACCCCCAGCGCCTTGAGCTTCTTCATCAACTCCAGGGCGCCCGCGGCGTCGTCCAGCAGGACGTTCTCGGTCAGCTCCAGCTCGACCCGCGCCGGATCGATGCCGGTGCGGTCGAGCACCTTGCGCACCCGCGCGACCAGATCGTCGCGCTGGAACTCCAGCGGCGACAGGTTGATGGACACGATCAGCTCCGGCTCCCAGACCACCGCCTGGCTGCAGGCTTCCTGCAGCACCCAGTCGCTCAGGCCGAGGATCAGTCCGGTCTCCTCCGCCACCCCGATGAATTCGGCCGGTGCCAGGCGACCGCGCGCGGGATGGTTCCAGCGCACCAGCGCCTCGGCGCCCAGCAGGCGCTGGCTGCTGGCGTCGAATCGCGGCTGGAAATCCAGCTCGAATTCCAGCCGCTGCAATCCCAGGCGCAACTCGGTCTCCAGCTGGCGCCGCTCGAGGATGCGCTGGTTCATGGTGGGCTCGTAGAACCTCAGGGTATTGCGCCCGGCGGCCTTGGCTTCGTACAGGGCGATGTCCGCATAGCGCAGCAGATCCTCGGCGCCATGGCCATCCTGGGGCGCCTGGGCGATGCCGATGCTCGCGCCGATATTGATGTCGTGCTCGTCGATGCGCATGGTCCGGCCGATGCCCTCCAGCATCCGGTTGCACATCAGGCTCACCTGCTCGGCACTCAGGCAGCCGTTCACCGCGATCAGGAATTCATCGCCGCCGATGCGCGCGACCAGATCGCCCTCCCGGACGCTGGCGCGCAATTCGCGAGCGACCTGGCAGAGCACCTGATCGCCCGCCCCATGGCCGAGGGAGTCGTTGACCGGCTTGAAGCGGTCTAGGTCGAGGGCCAGCAGATGCAGCGGCTGACTGGCACTGACGCCCTCGGCGAAGCGCTGCGCCAGGTAGCGGTGCAGCTGATGACGATTGGCCAGTCCGGTCAGGGCGTCGTGCCGGCTGATGTGCTCGATGCGGGCCTTGGCCTCGATCTCCTCGGTCACGTCGCATACGGTGCCGCGAAAGCCGGCCAGCAGGCCGCCGCTGATGATGGGCTGCGCCGAGAGCTGGCAGTACCTGAGCTTGGCCTGGGCATCGCGCATCTCGCAGGGCAGCGGACGGCGGGTGCGGCCGGCCGCCAGCGGCGTCCGGGCCACCTCCTCGACCTGGCTCGGCGGGTAGCCCAGCAACTCGTGCAGCGGACGCCCCAGCCAGTCTTCGCGGCTGAAGCCGGTGACGGCCACGAAGCGCTCCGAGAGATAGACCAGGCGCTGTTCGGCGTCGCTCTCCCAGATCCAGTCGGACGAGGCCTCGGAAACGGTACGAAAGCGCTGCTCGCTGTGCCTCAGGGCATCTTCGGCCACGTCGGTCTGCCGCGCCGCCAGGGCGATCCGCCGGCGCAGGTACCAGACCAGCAGCAGCGCCAGGCCACACATGGTCGCCAGCAGCGGCACGAATTGCGTCAGCAGGCGATGCCCCATGCCATGCACCAGCCAGTGGAAGGTCACCGCGATACCCGGATCGGACCTCACCACCAGGGTCGGCCGCTCCGCCAGGGCGGGCAGGTCCCCGGGCTCCGCGGTCAGCCCGGGCAATTCGAAGGCGTGCCCGAGCTGGGCCAGCTTGTCCGGCGTGAGGATGTCGACGAACACCATATAGGACAGCCGCTTGAAGTCCTGGTAGGTCGCATCCGGGCGGATGACCGCGGCCAGCACGCTGGCCGGCTGGCCATCGATCAGGAAATAGCCCTGGGCATAGCCATCCTTGAGCGAGCGTTCCCGCGCCTGCGCCAGCAGCGCCGTCTGGTCGTCGCCGAGCCAGGTGTCCAGTTGCATCTTGCTGCGGCCGCCGCCAACCACGGCATAGCGGGTCACGCCATTGGGTGCCAGGATGAAGGCGCCGTTCACTCCGTAGCCGCTGTAGAGGGACGGCCCCACATTGTCCTCCTCGTAGGCCCAGTTGACGTCGACCTTCTTATTGGTCCGCGCATAGGCCTCCAGCCAGAAGGAATAATCGGTCAGCACCCGGCCCAGTTTGTCCACCCGCGTTTCCAGCGCGCGCTGGGCGTCCGCCTCGCTGTGGTGGCGTTGCTGCTCGTCGATGCGGGCGCACAGGTCGAACAGCATCCAGCCCGCCAGAGCGAAGATGAGGGTGACCAGGGCGAAGAAGCCGAGGGAGGCCTGACGGGCGACACGATTGAGTTGGGTAGGCACGATAGCGACCTGTTGCAACGGGTTGTACGGGGGTGCTGACGGCAGGCGGCCAGGCCGTAATCGTCTGCCTTTATATCGGCACTGCCTTGGGCGGCTTGAAGCCCTCGCATAAATATTCCGCAGAAGAGCTCGCTAGAGCGGCTGCTTTTGCACCATCCATGGGCGCCGCCGTACCGAGTGCGCCAGGACGGCGCACCCTTTCCTGCCCCTCTTGCTCAAAAACGACAGAGGGGCGCCACTCACCCGGGCAAATGTTGACCTATCGGTCAGCTTTACCCACCATCAAGGCATTCGAGACCACGTGGAGAGCGGCCGTGATCAGGTTTCTGCTGGACCAGGAGCTGCGCGTTGAAGAGCAGCTCGATCCCAACCTTACCGTGCTGCAGTACCTGCGCGAGCGCTGCGGCAAGACCGGCACCAAGGAAGGCTGCGCCTCGGGCGACTGTGGCGCCTGCACCGTGGTGCTGGCCGAGCCCGACGGCGATCGGTTGCGCTATCGCACGGTCAACAGCTGCCTGACGTTCGTCGCGGCTCTGGACGGCCGGCAGCTGATCAGCGTGGAAGACCTCAAGCACCAGGGCCGCCTGCACGGCGTGCAGCAGGCCATGGTCGACTGCCACGGTTCCCAGTGCGGCTACTGCACCCCGGGCTTCGTCATGTCGCTGTTCGCCTTGCAGAAGAACGTCGCCGCGCCGGATGACGCCGCCACCCACGAGGCCCTGGCCGGCAATCTCTGCCGCTGCACCGGCTACCGGCCGATCCTGGCCGCAGCCGAGCAGGCCTGCGCCGGCCGTCAGCCGGATCAGTTCGATGCCCGCGAGCAGCAGACCCTGGAGCGCCTCGAGGCCCTGGCGCCAGCACCCGACACCCGGCTGCAGGGCGCCAACCGGCGCTGCCACAGCCCCACCACCCTGAGCGAACTGGCCGGTCTCTACCAAGCGCACCCCGAGGCGCGCCTGCTGGCCGGCGGTACCGACCTGGCCCTGGAAGTCACCCAGCAGCATCGCCGTCTGGAGACCCTGATCTACCTGGGCAACCTCCCGGAATTGCGCGGCGTCACCGTTGGCGACGATTCGATCGAGATCCGCGCCGCCACCCCGCTGGCCGACTGCGCCGCCGCCCTGGCCGCCGACTACCCGGACTTCGGCGCCCTGCTGCAGCGTTTCGCCTCCCTGCAGATCCGCAACCAGGGCACCCTGGGCGGCAATATCGGCAATGCCTCGCCCATCGGCGACAGTCCGCCCCTGTTGCTGGCCCTGGGCGCCAGCCTGCTGTTGCGCCAGGGTGAACGCCTGCGCGAACTGGCTCTGGACGATTTCTTTCTCGACTACCGCAAGACGGCCCTGGAACCCGGCGAATTCATCCAGGCGGTCCGGGTGCCGCGGGCGCGTGAGGGCCTGGTCTTTCGCGCCTTCAAGGTATCCAAGCGGCTGGACGACGATATCTCCGCGGTCTGCGCCGCCTTCGCGCTGGAGCTCGACCAGGACCGCGTCGCGGCGGTACGCATCGCCTACGGCGGCATGGCGGCCACGCCCAAGCGTGCCGCTCAGTGCGAGCAGGCGCTGCTTGGCCAGCCCTGGAATGCCGCGTCCATCGAACGCGCCGTCCAGGCCCTGGCCGAGGATTTCGCCCCACTGTCGGACTTCCGCGCCAGTCGCGAATACCGCCTGCTGACGGCGCAGAATCTGCTGCGCAAATGTCACCTGGAGACCACCCAGCCCACGCTCGCCACGAGGCTCACCGCCCATGTCTAGCACCCTCCCCGTTCGCACCCCCGAGGAAATGGCCGCGGCCTTCGCCGCCGGCCTGGCCAGCGGTGTCGGCAAGCCGCTCAAGCACGAGAGCGCCGACAAGCATGTCAGTGGCGAGGCCCTGTATATCGACGATCGCCTGGAATTCCCCAACCAGTTGCACGTCTATGCGCGCATGAGCGAGCACGCCCATGCGCGGATCAAGCACATCGATCTCGCGCCCTGCTACGCGATTCCCGGCGTGGCCCTGGCCATCACCGCCGCCGACGTACCGGGCCAGCTGGACATTGGCGCCGTCCTCCCCGGCGATCCGCTGCTCGCCGATGGCGAGGTGCAGTACCTGGGCCAGCCGGTATTGGCGGTGGCCGCTACCAGCCTTGACGCTGCCCGCCGCGCCGCCCAGGCCGCCCTCGTCGAATACGAGCCGCTGGAGGCCATCCTCGACGTCAAGGAAGCGCTGCGCCGCGAGCACTTCATCTCGCCCAGCCACAGCCACCACCTGGGTGACGCGGCCGCCGCCCTGGCCGCTGCCCCCCATCGTCTGCAGGGCGAACTGGCCATCGGCGGCCAGGAGCACTTCTACCTGGAAACCCAGGTGGCCTCGGTCATGCCCACCGAAGACGGCGGCATGCTGGTCTATTCTTCTACCCAGAATCCCACCGAGGTGCAGAAACAGGTGGCCGAGGTGCTCGGCGTCTCCATGAACAGGGTTACCGTCGACATGAGACGCATGGGCGGTGGCTTCGGCGGCAAGGAGAGCCAGGCCGGCATGCCGGCGGCGCTCTGCGCGGTGTTCGCCCATCTCACCGGGCGCCCGGTGAAGATGCGCCTGCCGCGCTTTGAAGACATGCATATGACCGGCAAGCGCCATCCCTTCCATGTCGAGTACGACGTCGGCTTCGACGACGACGGCCGGCTGCTGGGCATCCGCTTCGAACTGGCAGGCAACTGCGGCTATTCGCCGGACCTGTCCAACGCCATCATCGACCGCGCCATGTTCCATGCCGACAACGCCTACTTTCTCGGCAATGCCCAGATCACCGGCCACAGATGCAAGACCCACCTGGCGTCCAACACCGCCTACCGCGGCTTCGGCGGCCCCCAGGGCATGCTGGCCATCGAGAACGTCATGGACGCCATCGCCCGCCATCGCGGTCTCGATCCGCTGGAGGTCAGGCGGCGCAACTACTACGGCAAGGAGACGCGCAACCTCACCCACTACCACCAGGTGGTGGAAGACAATCTGCTCGAGGAGATGACCGCGGACCTGGCGGCCAGCAGCGACTACCAGGCGCGTCGTGCGGCCATCCGCGACTTCAACCGGAACAGTCCGGTACTGAAGAAGGGCCTGGCCCTGACCCCGGTGAAATTTGGCATCTCCTTCACCTCTTCCTTTCTCAACCAGGGCGGCGCCCTGGTCAATGTCTACACCGACGGCAGCATCCACCTGAACCACGGCGGCACCGAGATGGGCCAGGGGCTCAACACCAAGGTCGCCCAGGTGGTGGCCGAGGTCTTCCAGGTCGACATAGCCCGCATCCAGATCACGGCGACCAACACCGACAAGGTGCCCAACACCTCGCCCACCGCCGCTTCCAGCGGCACCGATCTCAACGGCAAGGCCGCGCAGAACGCCGCCCAGACCATCAAGGACCGGCTGATCGATTTCGCCAGTCGGCACTTCCACATCGGGCCCGAAGAGGTCGATTTCCGCAATGGCCATGTCAGGGTGCGCGATCGCCTGCTGAGCTTCGAGGAGCTGATCCAGCTGGCCTACGTCGGCCAGGTGTCACTCTCCAGCACCGGCTACTACCGCACGCCCAAGATCCATTACGACCGCGACCAGGCCCGCGGTCGGCCCTTCTACTACTACGCCTTCGGCGCTGCCTGCTCCGAGGTGCTGATCGACACCCTCACCGGGGAATACCGCCTGCTGCGCACCGACATCCTCCACGACGTCGGCGCCTCCCTGAATCCGGCCATCGACATCGGCCAGGTGGAAGGCGGCTTCGTCCAGGGCCTGGGCTGGCTGACCATGGAAGAACTGGTGTGGAACGACGCCGGCAAGCTGCTCACCGCCGGTCCCTCCACCTACAAGATCCCGGCAGTGAGCGATGTGCCACCGGATCTGCGCGTACGGCTGGTGGAGAATCGACAGAATCCCGAGGCTACGGTTTTCCACTCAAAGGCCGTGGGCGAGCCGCCCTTCATGCTCGGCATCTCGGTGTGGTGCGCCCTGCAGGACGCCGTGGCCAGCGTGGCGGACTACCGCTTCCATCCCGCGCTGGACGCGCCCGCCACCCCCGAGCGGGTACTCTGGGGCGTGGAGCGCATGCGCCGCCTGGCCGCCGAGAGCCAGGTCATACCCGTGACCGCCACGGAGGAACCGGCATGACCCCCAAACGTGGCTGGCTGGCCCTGCTGGCCGACTTCGAGGCACGCGGCGAACCCTGCGTGCTGATCACCGTGGCCGACGAACAGGGCTCCACGCCCCGCGAGGCCGGCACCAAGATGCTGGTGGGGCGCGAGGAGCAGCACCTGACCATCGGTGGCGGTCATCTCGAATACCGCGCGGTGGACATCGCCCGGGAAATGCTCGCCGCCGGCACCCGCCAGCCGCGCCTGGAACGCTTCTCCCTGGCCGCCAGCCTCGGCCAGTGCTGTGGCGGCGTCACCACCCTGCTGTTCGAACCCCAGCTGGCGCAGGACGTCCCGGTGATCGTCTTTGGCGCCGGCCATGTCGCCCGGGCCTTGGTGCCGCTGCTGGCGGGATTGCCCTGCGCCGTGCGCTGGGTCGACTCGCGGCCCCAGGAGTTTCCCGCCGTCCTGCCCGCTGGCGTGGAAAAGATCGTTACCGACGAGCCGGTCGACGAGATCGCCCGCATGCCGGCGGGTGCCTACTACATCGTCATGACCCATAATCACCCCCTGGACCTGGAGCTGACCGACGCCATCCTCGCCCGCGGCGACCATGGCTACTTCGGCCTGATCGGCTCCAGGACCAAGTGGGCCAAGTTCCGCCACCGCCTCGCCGCCCGTGGCCACGGCGCCGACCGCCTGGCCACGGTGCGCTGCCCGCTGGGCCTGCCCGAGGTCCAGGGCAAGTTGCCGCTGGAGATCGCCATCGCCGTGGCCGGCGAGGTCATCGCCCACTACGGCCGCCAGGCCCAGCAGGCGGACCAGCCGCTGCGCCTGGTCAACGCCGTCGCGCCCAACTGATCCCCTTTTCCGCCGCTTCGTCTTTCAGAGATCGTTATGACTGCCATCGCCCATCGCGCCGCCCTGCTCCACAGCCTCGCCGACCCGGCCGAGGTGGGGCTGGACGCCTCCTACGAATACCACGCTGACGGCCTGCTGCTGGTCGCGGACGGCCGCATCCAGGCCATGGGTCCGGCCGCCGAACTGCTGCCCACCCTGCCCGCGGGCACCCAGGTCATCGAGCATCGCGACGCCCTGATCACCCCCGGCTTCGTCGACACCCATATCCATTATCCGCAGACCGGCATGATCGCCAGCTACGCCGAACAGCTGCTGGACTGGCTGGACACCTACACCTTCCCCACCGAGGGTGCCTTCGCCGATCCGGCCAAGGCCGCCGAGGTGGCCGAGGTCTTCGTCGGCGAACTGCTGCGCAACGGCACCACCACGGCCCTGGTGTTCGGCAGTGTCCATCCGCAGTCGGTGGATGCCTTCTTCGAGGTCGCCGAACGCCTCGACCTGCGCATGATCGCCGGCAAGGTGCTGATGGACCGCAACGCCCCGGACTATCTGCAGGACACCGCCGAGTCCGCCTACACCGACAGCAAGGCGCTGATCCAGCGCTGGCACGGCAAGGGCCGACTGCACTACGCCGTCACCCCGCGCTTCGCCCCCACCAGCACGCCGGAGCAACTGGAAGCCGCCGGCCGCCTGCTGGCCGAGTACCCGGACGTCTACCTGCACACCCACCTCTCCGAGAACCTCAAGGAGATCGACTGGGTGAAGGCGCTGTTCCCGGAGCGCAGCCACTACCTGGACGTCTACGACCACTTCCAGCTGCTCGGTCCGCGCTCGGTGTTCGCCCACGGCATCCACCTCTGCGACGCCGAATGCCAGCGCCTGCACGACACCGGTTCGGCGGTGGCCCACTGCCCCACATCCAATCTCTTCCTCGGTAGCGGGCTGTTCGATCTAGAGCGGATGGAAGCCTTCAAGGTCAATGTCGGCCTCGGTACCGATGTCGGCGCCGGCACCAGCTTCTCCCTGCTGCAGACCCTCGGCGAGGCCTACAAGGTGCAGCAACTGCGCGGCCATCGCCTGCACCCCTTCAAGTCGCTCTACCTGGCCACCCTCGGCGGCGCCCGCGCCCTGCGCCTGGACGACCGCATCGGCAGCCTGGCCCCCGGCCACGACGCCGACTTCGTGGTGCTCGACCTCAAGGCCACCCCGCTGCTGGACTACCGCCTGCAGCAGTCCAAAAGCCTGGAGGAAACCCTCTTCGTCCTTACCACCCTGGGCGACGACCGCGTGGTGCGCGAGACCCATGCGGCGGGTCGCCGGGTACACAGCCGCGACAGCTGAACCTGTCGGGCTTCGGCAATGAAGCCCCCTAACCCAACCTGCCAGTGACCGTAGGTTGGGTTGAGCCTAGCGAAGCCCAACAAACCCAAGCGACCAAGCCCAAGCCTCGATCCGGTAGCGTGGAAAACCGCGCAGCGTTTTCCACTGGCAGGCCCGCAACAGGTTGGATAAGGCTGCGCCGTTAGCCACCCTGCAAGCGCTTTTTCGGCGGATCAGGCGAGCTGCGCCAGTTGGCCACCCTGGCGTTCCAAGGGCGTGAACCCGGCCAGCGCCGTCGGGTCCCTGAGCACCGCGACGAAGGCTTCGCGGAAGGCCTTCATCTCATTCGGCAACCCGACGCTGACCCTTACCCAGGTCGGCCACGCCGGCCAGGTGCGACCGATGACGATGTTGCGCCTGGCCAGGGCGGCGATCACTTGCTGGCCCGGATGACCGGTATCGACCATGAAGCAGTTGCCCTGGGAGGCCGTGCAGGCGAAGCCCCGTTGACGAAGCCAGGCCAGGGTCTCGTCGCGCGTGGCGGCATTCTCCTTGCGGCGCTGCGCTACCAGCTGGCGATCCTCCAGGCTGGCCATGCCACCCAGCATGGCGGCGACCGGAATGGCATTCTCGCCGCCGAACACCTCCAGCCTGGCCAGCAAATCCGGTTTACCCACGGCGAAGCCCAGTCGGGCGCCGGCCATGCCGTAGAGTTTGGAAAAGGTCTGCAGGACCAGAACATCGTCATGCTGCGCGGCTAGGTCCAGGCAGCTCTTTTCGTTGCTCAGGTGGATATAGGCCTCGTCGATCATCACCACGCTACCCTTGGGGCGATTGGCGATGGCGAATTCGATGCGCTCGCGTGCCGTGACGGTACCGGTGGGGTTGTTCGGATTGCAGATGTAGATGAGCCCGGCCTGGCTGTCCGCCGCCAGCATCGCGGGAATGTCGTGGGCATGGCTGGCGTCCAGCGGAACCTCGTGGACCGGTGCCCCCTTGGCTTTGGCTGCCACCATGGCCGCTTCGTAACTGGGGTTGGCCAGCACCAGGCTGCGGGGCCCGGTAAAGGCCATCACCGCGTACTGCAGGGGTTCGCTGGAGCCGCAAAAGGCGTGTACATGATCCTTCGGCAAGCCGTGCTGGCGGGCGAACAGCTCGATCAGCTGCTCCTGATACTCGAAGTGATAACGGCCACTCAGGGCGGCCCCTCGCTGCATGGCGGCCACGGCCTTGGGCGAAGGTCCCAGCGGATTCTCGTTGTAGTTGATCAGCACCTTTTCCCGCACGGGCGGCGCGGCCGTATCCGCGGCAGCCAGACGGGACCAGCCCACCAGCGGAACTGCGGCGGAGGCCAGGGTGGCCAGGCTGACGAAGGAGCGACGAGACATCTCGGACATGACAATTTTCCCTGTATGACGATAGAGCAGCGATGGATCGCTTTGACGTCATGCAAGGTGCGGGCCTAACGATTAGCTAGCTATCATACTAGCCACTCGCCAGTAGAAATGGCCGCCGGTCCGCGGCGGCCATTTCTTCAGCCTCAGCTGGTGCGATAGCGCTCCAGCCAGTGGGCGTAGGGCGCCGGCAGCACCCAGGACGGCTTGTCGACGCCCAGGGCCTTGGCCGCATAGTAGGGCCAGTGCGGATCGGCCAGGTGGGCGCGACCCACCATCACCAGATCCAGCTGCTCGTCGGCCACTACCTGGTTGGCCAGGGCCGGGGTGTCGATGTTCCAGGCCGAGGCCACCTTGAGCCCGGTCGCCTTGCGCACCTGCTCGGTGATGGGCGCCAGCAGGCCCGAGCCCCAGGGGATGTTGGCGGTCGGGGTGGAGAAGCCGATGCTGACGCTCAGCAGGTCCAGGCCTTCGCGCTTGAAGCCCTGGGCCAGCTCGATGGATTCGGCCAGGGTCTCTTCGTCGCGACCGTCGTATTCGATCACGCCGAAACGCGCGGTCAGCGGCAGGTGCTCCGGCCAGACCTGGCGCACCGCGGCCAGGGTTTCCAGCAGGAAGCGGCTGCGGCCGGCGAGGTCGCCGCCGTACTGGTCGTCACGCTGGTTGGAGTGCACCGAGAAGAAGCTCTGCGCCAGGTAGCCGTGGGCGAAATGCAGTTCCAACCACTCGAAGCCGGCCTCGTAGGCCCGCTTGGCGGCGTCGACGAAGTCCTGACGGACCCGGGCGATGTCGTCCAGGGTCATGGCCTTGGGGACCTTGGGCAGATTGGCGCCAAAGGCCACGGCGGACGGGGCTATGGTGTCCCAGCCGCGGGCGTCGTCGGCGGCGATATGGTCGTCACCTTCCCAGGGCCGGTTGGCGCTGGCCTTGCGACCGGCGTGGGCGATCTGGATGCCCGGTACCGAACCGGCGGCCTTGATCGCCTGGACCACCGGCACGAAGGCCTGGGCATGGGCGTCCGACCAGATGCCGGCGCAGCCGGGCGTGATGCGGCCTTCCGGCGAGACCGCCGTGGCCTCGACGACGACCAGACCCGCACCGCCACGGGCCAGGCCGGCATAGTGGACCTGGTGCCAGTCGTTGATGACGCCGTCCACGGCGCTGTACTGGCACATGGGCGGAATGGCGATGCGGTTGCGCAGCGTCACGTCCTTGAGGGTGAAGGGTTGGAACAATGCGGACATCTGAGCGGTCTCCCGTATGGTGACAAGGTGTACGTTGAAGTCTTGTTCGTTAATTCGATATTAATCGAACATAACATAATCGCCAACCCCCGGTGTATGATTGGCGCATGCGCCCTTTCAAACATCCCAGTCCCGACGAATTTTCCCTTGAGCGTCTGTTCCACGCGCTCAGCGATCCCGTGCGCCTGGATATCGTCCGCTATCTGGCGCGGGTCGCCGAGGCCACCTGTGGCGAACTCGACGGCGGCCGTCCCAAGTCCAGCATGTCGCATCACTTCCGTGTCCTGCGCGACGCCGGCCTGGTGCATACCCGCAACGCCGGTACCACGCACATGAACCAGTTGCGGCGCGAAGACCTGGATCAGCGCTTCCCCGGTCTGATGGCAGCCATCCTGGCGCAATCTTCCGATCCCGTCGCCAAGCCGGACTGACCCACCCTGAATGGCAGCGGGCGGGCCGCAATCGCCCCGTCCCACCCGAGGTCCTTGCCTGTCGTCGCCTGCCGTCTCGGCTGGTCCGGGCGCGGGGAACTCTCCGCCGTTTTTTCCGCTCTTCCCGGTATGAAGGTTGCAACAAGCACGGGCAGCACAGACGCTGGGCGCTGCCGGGAGGTAGAGGATGGGCAAGCACTGGGGATTGGCGACCGCACTGGCGGGTGTCGCCGCGCTACTCGCCCTCGTACCCAGCCCCGAGCCCATCGCCGAGGCGCGGGGTATCCAGAGGGTCATCGCCTTTGGTGACAGCCTCATGGATTGCGGCACCTTCGGCCACATCTATGCGACCAATCCCGGTCGTACCTACCCGCAGGAAATCGCCGACGCCTACGGCATCGAGCTGGGCCCGAATCGCCAGGTGGAAGGCTATGGCCACGAGGGGCCGAGCGACCCCGACGGTCTCTGCTACGCCGAGGGCGGCGCCGTGACCGGCAGCTTCACCGAGCCGGGCTTCGACCACAACGAGGCGCCACTGGCCTTTTCCCAACAGATCCGCAACTTCGAGATGCAGCATGGCCGCTTCCGCCAGCAAGACCTGGTGCTGGTGCAGATCGGCGGCAACGACATCATCGGGCCCTTCTACGACAAGAAGCTCAAGGCCGCGCTGATGGCCGACGCCCCTCTGCCCCCCGAGGTCCGCGAACAGGTCGAGGCGCGGATCCGGCATACCGCCCTGAACGAGGTCAAGCTGTTGCGCTATCTGCTGAGCCTGGGTGCCCAGCGGCTGGTGGTGCTCAACAACACCGATTACGGCAAGGCGCCCTATCTCGAACCCTGGACCGAGCAGGTGGCCCAACGCAACCATGACCTGGTCAAGCTCTACAACGATACCCTGCAGGCCAACCTACCGGCCGGAGACCGCCTGCTGCTGGTGGATGCCTACCGGGTGATGGAAGAGGTCTTCGCTCACTACGGCAACTACGGCTTTACCCATGCCGAAGGGGATGCCTGTCTCCCCGGTCGCGAATTCTGCGATCCGGACAGCTACGTCGAACCGGGCGCCGACCAGGCCTATATCTTTGGCGCCCGCGGGCATTTCGCCAGCCGTACCCACAGCATGCTGGCCCAGGTGGTGCTGGAACGCATCGCCCAGACCTGGCCCGGCAGTGCCGTGCCAGATCGTCCGCTGCTCGCCACCGCGCGACTCAATGCCGAGCCGACGTTCCACTAGCGCCACGGGACCTGCGCCCTACCCTGGTGCCGATTCGGGCGGAAGCGCACCGCCGCGGAGCAGTTGCCGCTAGCTGCCGCGGTAGGTCGAGTAGCTGTAGGGAGAGACCAGCAGCGGTACATGGTAGTGCGCGCCCTCGTCGGCGAGGCCGAAGCGCAGGACCACGGTATCGAGAAAGGCCGGCTCATCCAGCGCCACCTGGCGGCGCCGGTAGTAGGCGCCCACCTCGAACTCCAACTCATAGACTCCCGCCGTGAAGGCGTCGCCCTGCAACAGCGGCGTATCGCTGCGGCCATCGGCGTTGGTCCGTCCTTCACCCAGGGCCTGCCGCGCGGCCCCCTCCAGACGGTACAGGCGAAAGACGATATCCGCGCCCGGACAGCCACCGGCGGTGTCCAGCACATGGGTCGTCAGGTAACCGCCAGGGGAAGAAACGGACATGGGAGCGCTCCTGCAGGGTGATGAGCCAGCCTAACAGTTTTTCAGCCAGCGATTGTATACAGCCCTGCCAGAGGCACTGTCTGCGGCCCGGGCGCGTTCCGGCCGGCCGAAAGTCTTCAGACCGGTCAGACCAGTTAGGCAGGATTCTTGCTGGGACTCGGCAAAGGTCTCCAAACATTGTATACAAAACATCTCGACTGCCAGGATGCCCCTTCCATGACCTATCCCCGTGATCTCATCGGCTATGGCGCCCAGCCGCCCCACCCCCGCTGGCCGGGTGACGCCCGCATCGCCCTGTCCTTCGTGCTCAATTACGAAGAGGGTGGCGAGCGCAACATCCTCCACGGCGACAAGGAGTCCGAGGCCTTCCTTTCCGAGATGGTCGCCGCCCAGCCGTTGCCGGGCGTCCGCAACATGTCCATGGAGTCGCTCTACGAATACGGCAGTCGCGCCGGCGTCTGGCGCATCCTGGAACTGTTCGCCAGGCACCAGGTGCCCCTGACCATCTTTGCCGTGGCCATGGCCGCCGAGCGCCACCCCGAGGTCATCCGCGCCATGGTCCAGGCCGGCCACGAGATCTGCAGCCACGGCTATCGCTGGATCGACTACCAGTACATGGACGAAGCCGAGGAGCGCGCCCATCTGCAGCGCGCCATCGAGATCCTCACCGAACTGACCGGCGAACGACCGCTGGGCTGGTACACCGGCCGGACCGGTCCCAATACCCGGCGCCTGGTGATGGAGGAAGGCGGCTTCCTCTACGACAGCGACACCTACGACGACGACCTGCCCTATTGGGAACCCGATACGCCCACCGGCAAGCCACACCTGGTGATCCCCTACACCCTGGACACCAACGACATGAGATTCACCCAGGTCCAGGGCTTCCACACCGCCGAGCAATTCTTCCAGTACCTCAAGGACGCCTTCGACACCCTCTACGAAGAAGGCGCCACCGCGCCCAAGATGCTTTCCATCGGTCTGCATTGCCGGCTGATCGGTCGCCCCGGTCGCCTGGTGGGCCTCAAGCGCTTCCTCGAATACGCCCAGAGCCATGAGCGCGTCTGGTTCGCCCGTCGGGTGGATATCGCCCGTCACTGGCACAGTGAGCATCCGCCGGCATGAGCACCTTCCAGACCGTCACCCCCAGCCAGCTGGAGCGCGCCGCCTTCGTCGCGACCTTTGGCGGCATCTACGAGCATTCCGCCTGGGTCGCCGAGCGCGCCTTCGACGAGCGCCAGCCGTTGCCGGACAGCGTCGAAGCCCTGCACCAGCGCCTCGCCGCCCAGGTCGCTCGCGCCAGCCAAGCCGAACAGCTGGCGCTGATCCAGGCGCACCCGGATCTCGCCGGACGCGCCGCCCTGGCTGGAGAACTGACCGCTGCCAGCAGTGGCGAACAGGCCGGTGCCGGCCTCGATCAATGCACCCCGGACGAACTCGAACGCTTCACCCGCCACAACGAGGCCTACCGCGCCAAATTCGGCTTCCCCTTCATCATGGCGGTGAAGGGCAGCAACCGGCACCTGATCCTGGCCGCCTTCGAGGAACGCCTGCCCAACAGTCCGGAGCAGGAATTCCAGCGCGCCCTGGCCGAGATCGACCGCATCGCCCTCTTCCGCCTGCAGACCCTCTGACCCCTCCCCCGACAAGAGCACCCCATGAAACGCACCTACGCTGCGCCCTTCGAGAAGTACCTCAACCTCGCCGATGCCCGCCTCGGCACCCGTGTCATCAGCGTCACCGACGACTGGTTCGCCGCCGCCGACCGCATGCTCCAGCCCCACGAGCCGGAGTGGAAGGAAGGCGTCTACGACGACAACGGCAAGTGGATGGACGGCTGGGAGTCGCGGCGCAAGCGCTTCGAAGGCTACGACCATGCGGTCATCCGCCTGGGCGTGCCCGGCTCGATCAAGGGCGTCGACATCGACACCCGCTGGTTCACCGGCAACTACCCGCCCTCGGCCTCCCTGGAAGCCTGCTTCTGCGCCGAGGGCGACCCGGCCGCCGATGCCGCCTGGACCGAGGTGCTGCCGGCCATCGAGATGCAGGGCAACAGCCACCACTACCATGCCATCGCCGATGACCGCCCCTGGACCCACCTGCGGCTGAACATCTATCCCGACGGTGGCGTGGCCCGCCTGCGGGTCTATGGCATCCCCCACCGCGACTGGTCGGTCCAGGCCGACGACGAGGTGCTGGACCTGGCCGCCGCCCTCAACGGCGGTCGCGCCCTGGCCTGCAACGACGAGCACTATGGCCGCATGAGCAACATCCTCAACCCGGGCCGCGCCGCCAGCATGGCCGACGGCTGGGAAACCGCGCGCCGCCGCACCCCCGGCAACGACTGGGTAATCGTCGCCCTGGGCCACGCCGGCATCGTCGAGGAAATCCTGGTGGACACCCTGCACTTCAAGGGCAACTACCCGGACAGCTGCCAGATCCAGGGCGCCTATGTGCGTGGCGGCACCGACGGTCAGATCGAGACCCAGAGTCTCTTCTGGAAGGAGCTGCTGCCGCCGCAAAAGCTGCAGATGCACCAGGAGCACAGCTTCCGCGAGCAGGTGCGCGACCTCGGCCCCATCACCCACGTGCGCCTGAACATCTTCCCGGACGGCGGCGTCAGCCGACTGCGACTGTTCGGCAAGGTGGCGCGGGGCCAGGCATGAGCCGGCCACTGCGCATCGAGCCGCTGACCGCCGAGGGCTTCGCGCCCTTCGGCGAGGTCATAGAGACGGCGGACCGGGACTGGTATCCCATCAACAACGGCTCGACCCAGAGATACCACGCCCTGGCGCGAGTCGAGACGGGGCCGGCGGACGGCGCGGCGATCATCAGCATCTTTCGCGCCCGGCGGCTGGACTATCCGCTGACCATCGCCATGCTCGAACGCCATCCCCACGGCAGCCAGGCCTTCGTGCCGCTGCGCGGCGAGCCTTTCCTGGTGGTGGTGGCGCCGCCGGCGACGGTCCCGGATGCCGGCGCCATCCGCGTCTTCCGCACCGATGGTCGCCAGGGCATCAACTACCATGCCGGCGTCTGGCACCACCCGGTGCTGGCCCTGCGCGACGAGGATGAATTCCTCATCGTCGATCGCGCCGGCAGTCTGCCCAACTGCGACGAGTACTTTTTCGCGGCCGCGGAGTGCCCGACCCTGGCGCTCTAGGGCGCCACTGGTGCGCGCCTGAGCTGCTTGCGCAGCAGGCGCGCACTGTCCAGGCAGACCCAGGCCACCGCCAGCCAGATGGGGCCATAGGTCCAGATCGCGCCCTCCGGCAGCTGCTCGCCGAGCACATAGAGGGCGACGAACACCAGCAGCGCCGGCTCCACATAGCTGAGGATGCCGAACAGACTCAGCGGCAGCATGCGACTCGACGCCAGCATGGCGGCGAAGGCGATGGCACTGAGCAGGCCCAGGCCTGGCAGGAGCGCCCAGAGCCAGGGCGACTGCTGCAGGATGACGCCGGGCGAGAACCAGTGCAGGGCGAGCAGCGCGAAGGGCAGCAGGCAGACCATCTCCAGAACGAACCCGGACAGGGCATCCACCGCCATCCACCGGCGCAGCACGAAATACGGCGGATAGCCCACCACCGGCAGCAGGCTGACCCAGGACAGCGCCCCGGTCACCCAGACCTCGTTGATCACCCCCAGCAAGGCACAGACCACCGCCAGGCGCTGCAGCGGCCGCAGCCGCTCGCCATAGATCAGCCGGCCGGTCAGCACGATGGCCAGGGGCAAGAGGAAGTAGCCCAGCGACATGGCCATGGCCTCGCCGTTCATGGTCGCCCAGACGAACACCCACCACTGGATGCCCATCAGCAGCGCCGCCGCCGGGATCGCCAGGCATAGCCGGGGCTCGCGCACCAGTCGCTTGAGCGTGCCCCACAGGGCCCTGCCCTCCCGCAGCAGCAGCACCAGCAGGAGCACCATGGGCAGCGACCAGACCACCCGCAGGGCCACCACCTGCAGGCCGTCCAACGGCGCCAGCCAGGCGAAGTACACCGGCATCAGCGCGAACAGCACCGACGACAGCACCGAAAGGCCCAGGCCCTTGCCGGACAGCACGTTCATGACTGACGCCCCAGACGATTGATGAATAGCGACAGCAGGATGATCCCACCGCCCAGCAACAGCCTAGGCAGATCGGCCGGGTGCTGCCAGATCAGCAGGCTGACCAGCAGGCCCGCCGGCACATGGGCTTCGTTCATGATCGCCAGGGTGCCGCCGTTGACCCGCAACGAGCCCAGGGTCCACCAGTAGAGGCCGAGCGCCGTGGCGAAGACGCCCATCCACACCAGTACGCCCCACTGCAACAGGGTGCCGGGCAGCCGCGCCGGATTGCCGAACACCAGAAAGGACAGCGCCGCCACCAGCAGGGCGCCGAGAAAGAACAGCCCGAAATGGCGATGCAGGGCGCCCTGCCCGGCATAGGCATGCCCCAGGTGCTTGCACAGCACCTGGCCGGCGGCAAAGGTCAGGTTGGCCACCTGCAGCAGGAGAAAACCCAGCAGGTAGTCACCGGTCAGCGGTTGGAAGCGGATCAAGGCGGCGCCGCCCACCGCCACCACGGCGGCGAGCAGCGACCAGATTCGCAAGTGCCGCTGCCAGGCGTCGTCCAGCAGGGTCACGTAGATGGGCGTGAGCACGGTGAACAGCAGCACCTCGGGCACCGTCAGCACCGCGAAGCTGCGATACAGACACAGATAGGTGATGCCGAATTGCAGCGCGCCCGCCGCCATCAGCCCCAGGGCGAAGCGTCCCGGCACCCCGCGCCAGCGGGTGAAGGGCAGGAACAGCACGAAGGCGATGGCCACGCGAACCAGCACGGCGAAATCGCTGTCGACCCGACCGGCGAGGTATTCGCCGATCAGGCTGAAGGAAAACGCCCAGATGAGGGTGACGAGCAGGAGATAAGGCATGACGGCGACGCACGAAAAAGGTGCGCGACCTTAACGTGCTCGCCGCCCGAGGGAAACCCCCGGCCCTTCACGGCCTAGCGGGTGGCGTTCAGGCCCGAGGGTTCGCCGCCGGTGAGGCCCGCCACCGACTGGTTGGCCTGCAGCACGTTGTCGGCACCCGAGACCAGCGTCTTGGGCTCGGCCACCCCGGCCGCGCGGGACCAGTAGACCTGCTGACTGGAACCGCCCACGGCGATGTCGGCCTGGCTGAGCAGGGTCAGGCGCGCCTTGGCGCCGTAGCCGTAGGCATCGACCTTGGCCAGGCCATCGCTGCCGCGCACATTGGCCTGCACCTGCTGATAGCCGCCGCCGATGCTCAGGCTGGCCACCGCGCCCCTGACCGTGGTCACGCTGCCCAGGCCATGGATGGTCAGCGCCCGGGCGCTGTCGAGCACCAGGCGATGATGGCTGCCATAGACCGACACCTCACCGCACTGGCCTTTCAGGGTCAGGGTATTGCCCTCGCCGGACAGGGACACGTCGCGCCCCTCGCAGTCGAGGGTCCGGCTGATGTTCATGCCTTCGATATCGATGGGATCGGCGGCCGCCGCGCGAGATTCCTCGGCCTGGACCAGCAGCGGCGCGATGACCAGACAGCAACCCAGCAACGCCTTGAATGACGACATGGAGACTCCTTGTCCTGCCTAGAGTAGGAAACTCATCGGCAGGCTTGGAGGCTGGCGCCGGCGGAACATTTGACCCGCCAGCCGACATTTTTTCATGCCGTGATGGACGCCGCGTTTTGCCATTGCCAGGCTAGGCACTAACATGCGCCCTTTCGTGAGCCCAGAGCGCTTGATGAAGACTCCTCGCGTTTCCCTCGATCAGTGGCGGACCCTGCAGGCGGTGGTGGATCACGGCGGCTACGCCCAGGCCGCCGAGGTGCTGCATCGCTCCCAGTCGTCGGTCAGCTATACCGTCGCGCGCATGCAGGAGCAGCTCGGCGTGCCGCTGTTGCGCCTGGAGGGACGCCGCGCCGTGCTGACCGATGCCGGCGCCGTGCTCCTGCGCCGCTCGCGCCGCCTGGTACAGCAGGCCAGCCAGCTGGAGGAACTGGCCTACCACATGGAACAGGGCTGGGAATCCGAGGTGCGGCTGGTGGTGGACGCCGCCTACCCCACCCGCCCCCTGCTGCTGTGCCTGCGCGAGTTCATGCCGCAGAGTCGTGGCTGCCGGGTACGGCTGCGCGAAGAGGTTCTGTCCGGCGTGGAAGAGGCCCTGCTCGACGGCTCGGCGGACCTGGCGATCACCGGGCTGGTGATCGCCGCGCACCTGGGGGCCTCCCTCGGCACCGTGGAATTCGTCGCCGTCGCCCATCCCGAGCATCCCCTGCACCAGCTGCAGCGCACCCTGGTGACCGCCGATCTGGAAGAACAGCTGCAGATCGTGATCCGCGACAGCGGCCGCGCCCAGCCACGGGATGCCGGCTGGCTGGCCGCCGAGCAGCGCTGGACGGTGGGCAGCATCAGCACCGCGGCGACCTTCTTGCGTGACGGCCTGGGCTTCGCCTGGCTGCCCCGGGACGCCATCCAGACCGATCTCGAGGCCGGTCTGCTCAAGCCGCTGCCCCTGGAACAGGGCGCCCAGCGCTTCCATCCCTTCCAGCTCTACAAGACCCGCCAGCACGAGCTGGGCCCGGCCTCGCAGATCCTCATGAACCTGCTGCGCAAGCATGCCCTGCCACGCTGACCGTGGCGGGGTGCCGGCCGGGTTGCTATCGTTCCCCAGTCGTCTCTGCCACTCAAGGATCCATCATGTTCAAAGCCCTGCTTGCCGCCTGCGCGCTGTTCGTCGCCTCCTCCACCTGGGCCGCGGACAATCCGCACGTGCTCATCAGCACCAACAAGGGTGACATCGAGGTCGAGCTGGACGCGGCCAAGGCACCGGTCAGCACCGAGAACTTCCTCGGCTACGTCGACAGCGGCTTCTACAAGGGCACCCTGTTCCACCGGGTCATCCCCGGCTTCATGATCCAGGGTGGCGGCTACACCCGCGACATGCAGGAAAAGCGCACCAAGGCGCCGATCAAGAACGAAGCCGACAACGGCCTGAAGAATTTGCGCGGCACCCTGGCCATGGCGCGGACCTCGGACGTCAATTCCGCTACCAGTCAATTCTTCATCAACGTCGAGAACAATGCCTTCCTCGACCACGGCTCGCGCGACTTCGGCTATGCGGTGTTCGGCAAGGTCGTGCGCGGCATGGAAGTCGTCGACCAGATCGCCGGGGTGCAGACCACCCGCCAGGGCATGCTGCGCGACATTCCCCGTGAACCGGTCATGATTCTCGCTGCCAAACGGCTGTAGCCGACCCGTCCTGCCGGACGATCCGCTGGCGGTCGTCCGGTCAACCAGGCGAGGCCCCAGTGCGAGACGCCGTCTCCTCCTCACAAGGACCCCGCATGATCTTTCGCCGCTTCGAACGCCTCATCGATGCATTTCGGGAAGCCCCCGATGAAATGCCGCCCACTGGCGTCGGCGCCTTCTATCTCCACTTCCTCAAGCAAGCCTGGCCGGCCTTCGCCCTGTTGTTGGCGGTCGGTCTGATCGGCGCCCTGATCGAGGTCGCCCTGTTCAACTTCATCGGCCAGATCGTCGACCTGGCCGGCAGCGCGCCCAACAGCACGGTGTTCTTCCAGGAGCACGGCGGCACCCTGATCTGGATGGCAGTGGTTACCCTGGTCATCCGGCCGCTGTTCATCAGCCTGCATGACCTGCTGGTGCACCAGACCATCACCCCCAGCCTCACCACCCTGATCCGCTGGCAGAACCATCGCTATGTGCTCAAGCAGAGCCTGGGTTTCTTCCACAGCGACTTCGCCGGGCGCATCTCCAACCGCATCATGCAGACCGGTGTCTCCCTGCGCGATTCGGCGGTGCAGGCGGTGGACGCCATCTGGCACGTGCTGATCTTTGCCGTCACCTCGCTGATCCTGTTCGCCCAGGCCGACGTCTGGCTGATGGTGCCCCTGGTCCTCTGGATCATCGGCTACGTCATCGCCCTCTGGTATTTCGTGCCCCAGACCAAGGAGCGCTCGGCCATCGCCTCCGAAGCCCGCTCGCAGCTCTCCGGGCGCATCGTCGACGGCTACACCAACATCTCCACCCTCAAGCTGTTCTCCCACTCCGCCCAGGAGGAGCAATACGCCCGCCAGGCCATGGAAGAGCAGACCGAAAAGGCCGAGAGCGCCGCGCGCCTGATCACCGCCATGGGCGTGACCATCGCCATCCTCAGTGGCTTCCTCATCGCCGGCACCACCGGCCTCGCCCTCTGGCTCTGGCACCAGGGCGTCATCTCCGTGGGTGCCATCGCCCTGGCCACCGGCCTGGTGATCCGCATTAACAGCATGTCCGGCTGGATCATGTGGGTGGTCAACGGCATCTTCGAGAACATCGGCATGGTGCAGGACGGCATGAGCACCATCGCCAAGCCGCGCCAGGTCGGCGATGCCCCGGACGCCAAGCCCTTGCAGGTGAGCCGTGGCGCCGTGCTGTTCGAGGACATCCATTTCCACTACGGCAAGGGCGCCGGCATCATCGAAGGCCTGACCCTCGACGTGGCCCCGGGCGAGAAGATCGGCCTGGTCGGCCCCTCGGGCGCCGGCAAGTCCACCCTGATCAACGTCCTGCTGCGCCTCTATGACCTGGAAGGCGGTCGCATCCTGGTCGATGGCCAGGACATCGCCCACGTCACCCAGGAAAGCCTGAGATGCCAGATCGGCGTGGTCACCCAGGACACCTCGCTGCTGCACCGTTCGATTCGCGAGAACCTGCTCTACGGCCGCCCCGAGGCTACCGACGAGGAGCTGCACGCGGCCCTGCGCAAGGCCAAGGCCGACGACTTCATCGCCCGCATCACCGATGCCCATGGCCGTACCGGCCTGGACGCCCAGGTGGGTGAGCGCGGCGTCAAGCTCTCCGGCGGCCAGCGTCAGCGCATCGCCATCGCCCGCACCCTGCTCAAGGACGCGCCCATCCTGCTGCTCGACGAAGCCACCTCCGCCCTCGATTCCGAGGTGGAAGCGGCCATTCAGGAGAGTCTGGAGACCCTGATGGAAGGCAAGACGGTGATCGCCATCGCCCACCGGCTGTCGACCATCTCGCGCATGGATCGCCTGGTGGTCATGGAGCGCGGCCAGATCGTCGAGATGGGTTCCCACGACGAGCTGATCGCCTACAACGGTCTCTATGCCCGCCTATGGCGCCACCAGACCGGCGGTTTCGTTGGTCACGGCGTGCCGGGCAGGCAGCGGGTGCGCAGCAGCTCCAACTGACGCTCTTGGTCCAGCCCCGGGTAGAAGCCTTCGATCTTCTGCAGGCCGCCCAGCCAGCTGCGTCTTTCCACCACGCACTCGAACACCGGGCAGGCCGCCTGTCCGGTGGCGCCGCAGTCGCGGTAGTAGGTCAGGCGCTGGCTTTTCTGCGCGGTACCCTGGAACGGGCCCTGGCGCTCCTGCAGCACATAGAAGTCGATGTCCGCCGCGCTGCGATGGTTCTCCCACTGGAACGCTAGGGTACTGGGATAGAAGAGCACCAGCAGGCCCGCCAGCAGCACCCAGAGAATGGCCGCCGTCACCGGCAGGGGCAACCGCGAACGGAAGCGACGGCCACCGCGGATGATCAGCGCCGTCACTATGGTGACCAGCGCCAGGGCTATGCACAGCGACGGCAGACCGGTGATGACCTGCCCCGCCACGCCGATGTCCAGTCCACTGGGCGACGGCACCGTCCGATAGCCGATCTCCAGTCGCTCCCAGCCCACCCGATTGCCGATCAGGCCGGCGAGACCGAAGACTGCGGCCAGGCCAACCAGAGCCCAGAAGGTACGAGGATTGCTGTTGCGCATGGGGAAACGTCCAGACAAAGACCGGGAGACTGCCTAAGCCCGCAGGCGTTGGCAAATCAGAATTTCTCCGCCACCCGGTCCTCTATAGAAGGCGATCTGCAGAGGAATCCGTCCATGACCATAGATCTCGCCCGTGCCGTCCACATCGTCGAAAAGGCCTTTCTGCCGCTGCACGGCGAGGTCCGTGAAGACCCCAGCGACGCCAGCTTTTCCTTCGCGGTGACGGACGGCAGCCAGGTCCTGGCCGCGGTCGCCCACGTCGCCCGCAGCCAGTACAGCCATGCCGGCCACCTCGCCGCGCTGATCGAACGGACCCGCCTGGAACTGGCGCACGACGGCCATCTGCTGGAACCCTGGTCGATGCCGGGCTAGCCGCTGGCCGCTGCCGGGCAGCGCTAGGTTCGGCAAGGCGCTGTCGAGCTGATAGACTGCCGCCCCGCAGCCGCCACACCCCGTGGCCCAACGCGAGTGGTTATCGTGGAAATTTTCAAAGAATTCATTTTCGAAGCCGCGCACTTCCTGCCCAATGTTCCGGCAGGTCACAAGTGCGGCCGTCTCCATGGGCATTCCTTCAAGGTAGGCCTGCACATCGAAGGCGCGGTCGATCCCCATACCGGCTGGGTCCGGGATTTCGCCGACATCAAGGCCGTCTTCAAACCCCTGTACGAGCGTCTCGACCATCACTACCTGAACGACATCCCGGGCCTCGAGAACCCTACCAGCGAGGTGCTCGCCCGCTGGATCTGGCAACAACTCAAGCCCCAGCTGCCCGAGCTCAGCCAGGTCCGCGTCCATGAGACCTGCACCTGCGGCTGCATCTACCGCGGCGACTAATTCGCCCCTCCCATTCAAGGTGGCGATGGCGGCAGTCATTTTTCTGCCATAATTCGCGCCTGCCAACTGTCGACGTATCCCCATGTTCGAACTTTTCAGCGGACTCCATGCCTGGGTCGCCATCAGCCTCGTCTTGGCCCTGGCCTTTGTGCTGGCCTTTGAATTCATCAACGGCTTCCACGACACCGCCAACGCCGTCGCCACGGTGATCTACACCAAGGCCATGCCGCCGCACCTCGCGGTGTTCTTCTCCGGCATCTTCAATTTCCTCGGTGTGCTGCTCGGCGGCGTCGGCGTCGCCTACGCCATCGTCCACCTGCTGCCGGTGGAGCTGCTGATCAACGTCAACACCGGCCACGGCCTGGCCATGGTGTTTTCCCTGCTCGCCGCGGCCATCACCTGGAACCTGGGCACCTGGTACTTCGGCATCCCCGCCTCCAGCTCCCACACCCTGATCGGTTCCATCCTCGGCGTCGGCGTGACCAACGCCCTGCTCACCGGCATCCCGATGAGCGAAGGGGTGAACTGGCAGAAGGCGATCGACATCGGCCTGTCGCTGATCTTCTCGCCGCTGGCCGGCTTCGCCGTCGCCGGCCTGCTGCTGCTCGCCCTCAAGCGCTGGCGGCCGCTGTCGAAGATGCACAAGACCCCGGAACAGCGCCGCGAAGTGGACGCCAAGAAGCACCCGCCGTTCTGGAATCGTCTGATGCTGGTCCTCTCGGCCATGGGCATGAGCTTCGTGCACGGCTCCAACGACGGCCAGAAAGGCATCGGCCTGATCATGCTGGTGCTGATCGGCATCGTCCCGGCCAAGTTCGTGCTGGACCTGGACAGCACCACCTACCAGATCGAGCGCACCCGCGACGCCGCCATCCACCTGGGTCAGTTCTACGAGCGCCAGGGCGACAACCTCAAGGACTTCCTCGCCGAAGTGCCCGGCAATCGCGACCTGCCCCAGGAATTCCGCTGCGCCCCGCACATGACCGTGCCGACCCTGCAGGCACTGCTGGCCGATCTGGAAGGCATCACCGACTACCGCGCCATGAGCGACGACCATCGCCAGCAGGTGCGCCGCTACCTGCTGTGCCTGGACGACACCGCCAAGAAGGTGAGCAAGCTGCCGGTGCTGACCGCGCGCGATCGCGACGACCTCAGCCGCCTGCGCAAGGACCTCACCAGCACCACCGAATACGCGCCCTTCTGGGTCATCATCGCGGTCGCCCTGGCACTGGGCATCGGCACCATGGTCGGCTGGCGCCGCGTGGTGCTCACCGTGGGCGAGAAGATCGGTCGCCAGGGCATGACCTATGCGCAGGGCGTCAGCGCCCAGGTGACGGC
>Ga0153990_1000026_pt1 | contig 71092 bp, 59 predicted proteins | sample TSNC074MetaG_FD_104739 | JGI IMG/M metagenome (GOLD analysis project Ga0153990, IMG submission 104739) | Attine ant fungus gardens microbial communities from North Carolina, USA - TSNC074 MetaG | ecosystem: Host-associated > Fungi > Mycelium > Unclassified | place: USA: North Carolina, Jones...
AAGTTAACAATAGAACGCTTGATAATTTTTAATTTTTATTTATTATTTTATATTAAGAAATTAATATAAATATATTATTTTATTTAGGGTTATAACTTTAAATAATTTTATATCCACTCCATTGATTCTATATAGACAGAAAGCTTAATCTTAAATATAAGTTAAATTATTAATAATGTTCAAGACCAGTTTTTATTATTCCAAAATATAAAAGCACGTGTAACTTAATTGGAAAAGTATAGACCTTCTAAGTCTAACAATAATGGTTCAAATCCATTCATGTGCTTTATCTAGTTAAGCTAAATGAATTTTAGTAAAAACTAGTCTCGCTAAAGCGGTCCTTAATTCTAGGATTTAGAATTAAAGATTAAATCTTAACTATTTATTATAAGCCTTGATGACTTTGAATTACAGTAAAGTTTATAAAACTTTTCAGAGGAAACTCAGAGGAATACATTGCCCCTTATCAGCATTTTTAAAAATTATTTTTAAAAGCTTTCCTTCCCTGAGAGATTCCTTTTTTTCGGGATACATTATCCACCAGTAATGGATAAAACTTATCATCTTAAAAAAAGTTTTTAAAAAATTTCTCTTTTTTAGGATAATATTTAAGTTTCCTATTAATTAGGGCGAAAACAAGGGTTCGAACCTTGATATATAGATCCACAATCTACCGTTCTGCCAATTGAACTATAATCGCCTTATTTATAAAATACTAATTATACCTAAAATAGCCTCTTTATTTCATACGATTAACCAAATAAAAAACATTGCCTATTTAATATATTATTTTTTTTCTTCTCCGCATAATTGCGAGGGGGAAAGATGAGTTTTTATAAAAATATATACAATATTAAGTATTATACTCTAAGCCTTTTTAAGCTTGACATAGGTTTTAAAAAGCTATGATCAGGGGAGGTAAGTAATTTTTTATAACCCCGGGTTATAAAAATATATAATAAATCACCGTCCTAGGATTTTTTAATTAAGCACTTGTAACTTAATTGGAAAAGTATGAGTCTTCGAAACTTAGTGATAATAGTTCAAATCTATTCAAGTGTTTTGCCCCCGGGTAGAGAAAGTAAGTATAATCTCCTCCTTTCAAAAATAAATAATATCTTACTGATTACAAATTCCCTTTTGACTACAACAAATCAAAAAGAGATATTCCCGACCTAATGGTTTATTATGGGAGAAGTATTAAATTGAGATAGTATACTATGTATACTATAGTAAAAATCTGCTAGAAATTATTGTTAAAAAAGGGAATAACGTAACGGATAGCTCTAAAATTATTAATATAAAATGAGAGGTCAACCTAGAAAATATGTTAGCAATGCTGAGCGACAGAAAGCTTATCATCGTAAAAAAGCTTTACTAAAAATTAAGTCTGGAGAAAGAATAGGTGTTCTTAATCATACTACTGGTAGAATTAACAAAGTTAAAGTAAAAAAGCCTAAAATATCCCTTAATATTGTTAAATAGGGCTTTATTACTGTAAATAATAGCTAGAAAAGGGGTCTAGCATTATTTTGTACTCGTTGGTTATTAATTTATTTAATATTAATGAAAACACTAGCTCAAATAATAATAAACTTCCCTAAAAGAAAAAGTATTGGTTCAATAACTGAATTATTTCCTCTGAATAATTATTCTCAAACTCCTTTAACAACTGATGAAATATTAGTTAATTATAAAGCTAATAATTGAATTCAACCAAGATTAACTCCTTCTTTTAATATTCCTTCTGAAAAAGATAAAAAAAAGGAGCCCAATAAGTTCTTCATTATCTCTTTCTCCTCATAAACGTGCAAGAGAGGATTATTTTATTAAATATTTTAAATATACTTAAAAGAATTATTTAATAAAAAGTGCGTGTAAACTTAAATTTTAAACTTTAATTGCCTTAATATAATAATCTTGATAAATTATTTATGTAATTAATGCTTATTATATACAAACTATAATTAAAAAGTAATTCCTTCCTCCTTAAAAAAATAATCAGAAGTGTCTATTTCCGTTGAATAGATATACTTGTATATAAGCAGTTATAAGTTAATGGTAAACTAGTGCTCTTCCAAAGCGATATTCCTTTTTCGATTAAAGGTAACTGCATAAAATCCTAGTTAGTAAAATTTTGGCTTGTCCACCCTTTACCTGGGACAATGAATATGATGATAAGTAAGGTCTCTAAAAAAATAGTTAAAATTTTATTTAATAAAATTTCAGGACGGTGACTTATTATGTATTTTTTCATCCCGCCTCCAAGGCTAAATAATTAAAACTTAAAAAGTTCAATTACTCATTTCATTTCTTCATTTTGAAGGGGAAACTTTACACCTTTGTAGAAATATGGTGGACAAAGTTGAGAGTGATTGATCATCACCGGCCCAGTCAAATTTTAACATATTCCCCTTTTTTGAAAGGGGTTTAGTTCTTAAAAGGGTAAAAAAGAACTTAAACAGAGATAAAGAATTAAATAATTAATAATATGATAAATTCATTATTAGAAGCATTAATTGTAATAGGACCTTTATTAGGATCTATCGCATATGTTACAATTGCAGAACGTAAAATAATGGGAAGTATGCAGAGAAGAATTGGACCTAACAAAGTAGGATATTATGGGTTATTACAAGCATTTGCAGATGCCTTAAAATTACTAGTTAAAGAATTAGTATTACCTTCAAATACAGATAAAATACTTTTTGTATTAGCACCTATGATTTCTTTAGTTTGTGGTTTATTAGTTTGGACTCTTATACCGTATGGAAAAGGTTTAGTAATAGCTGATTTTTCTTTAGGTATTGTTACAATTTTAGCTATATCTTCAGTAGCAGCTTATGGAATTATATTAGCGGGTTGGGCCTCAAACAATAAATATTCATTTATAGGTTCTTTAAGAGCTACAGCACAATTAGTAAGTTATGAAGTTGTTTTTGGGTTAATAATTTTATTAGTGATTTTTTTTGTAGGTTCATTTAATTTAACTGCAATTATAGAATCTCAAAAAGCTATTTGGTATATTGTACCATTATTTCCTATAGCATTAATGTTCTTAATAGCTATATTAGCTGAAAGTAATAGAGCACCTTTTGATTTACCAGAATCAGAATCAGAATTAACAGCAGGGTTTATGACAGAATATTCTGCCTTCCCTTTTGTTTTCTTTTTCTTAGCCGAGTAAAATACAGCTCCATAAAACAGTAATGTTTTAATGCAAATAGGGTGAATTGCAAAGATATCCATTATATAAATGGACAATTCGCAGCGAAGTATATAACTGCATTTTATTGTTATATAAACGTTCAACGACTAGATGGTGAGTAATGCAAAACAATAATCCATCCACGAGCGCCCTACATCCAATTAAATTTATAATTATTGGATGATGATATAGTCTAAGCCAATAGGTAACTATTGGAAGATAAAGATAAACACTTTATCGTTAATAATAACTGATGGTGCCATAGTTTTCCTAAGTACTTTAAGTTCTATTCTATTCCTAGGTGGTTATTTAGTTCCTGGTATTGAATCTAACGGTCTAATCACAGGGTTATCTATAGGTTTCAAAACTTCATTTATCTTATTCTTATTTATCTGGATAAGAGCTAGTTTCCCACGATTGAGATATGATCAGTTAATGGGTGCAATTTGGTCTAAAATGCTTCCTATCGTTATTGCGTTTTCAATTTTAATTCCGTGTATCATTAAAGCTTTTGAAATATATTAATTTGTATCAAAGCTTTTAAAATATACACCCCCCGTGACCTCTTCTTTGAAAATTATTAAATATGATAAATACAAGGAAAAAAGACATAGTAAAGAAATATTAATTAAATTGATAGATAGAACTTATTCTAAAAAAATTCGTAAGAATATGAGTGTTTCAAGATTTGGAAAAAATAATGCTTTTTTTTTGAAATCACATAATCTTGAGATATTACAAAAAATGAGTAATTCTCTTAAAGGTGAGAACTATTCTCAATTTGGTAAATTCGAAAGAGACTATTTTATTAGTAAAAGTTTATATTTAAAAATTTAATAAACTTTAATTAATTTTAATTTTTAATTTTCAGACAGAGACAACAGTCTATTTTAATAGTGATAATTCTACTATCTCAAAATACATTATTAATGATAAATTATACCAAAATAAGTATATCTTAACTATTACACTACAATAGTAATTCAATTTCGTTAATATCTTTTAAATAATTCTTTACTTAAAATTATATTAACACCCTCCCTTATTTAGGTAACTTTTTTGCTATGATTATTTGAGTTTAATCTAAGTGGCTAAATAGGATACGAATATATAATAACAAGTATTTTATAAAATTAAAATGTTTACTTTAAACACTACTGTATACATGAATCCGTTAGAACAATTCGAAGTTAAAGAATTCATTTATTTAAGCGGTCCACTTTTAGGAGCAAAATTCTCATTGACAAACATTGGATTATACTTAATCATTGTTACTTTCTTAGTATTAGCAATGAGTTATTTATCTTTAAATAACAATAAAGTAGTTCCATCAAGATGGTCATTAGTGCAAGAATCTTTATTTGGTAGTATTTTAGGTATAATCAATTCAACAATAGGAACAAAAGGTCAAGCTTATTTACCATTCTTATATACAATATTCTTATATGTATTATTATCTAATTTAATAGGATTAGTACCTTATTCATTTACACCATCTTCTCATTTTGTTTTTGGTATTGGATTTAGTGTTGCTATTTTAATTGGTGTTACTATCTTAGGTTTCCAAACTCATGCATTAAAATTCTTTGGATTATTTGTACCAGCTGGAACTCCTTTAGGGTTAGTACCAGTATTAGTAATGATTGAGACAATCTCATATGCCGCTAGAGCTTTAAGTTTAGGGTTACGATTAACTGCGAATATGATTGGTGGTCATGTTTTACTTAAAATATTCTCAACATTTACATGGAAAGCTGTAATAGGTGGACCTTTACTTTTAATCATAAGTATTATTCCGTTCACGTTTATAATCGCATTTACTGGATTGGAAATTGCAATAGCCTTTATTCAGGCATACGTTTTCACTATGTTAACAGCTTCTTACTTAAACGACGCTATTAACTTACATTAATTTATCGGTCTTAATATAATTAAATTATATTAACACCCCCTAGAATCACAATTATTAAGTTTTAAAAATAAAAAAAGTAAAATTGTAAAGCCTATATACTAGGAACAAAAACAAAAAATAATTATATAAGACTAAGATTAATACTTTAGGGTTATTAAAAAAAATTAATTTGCCTTTTTAATAAAAAAAAAAATAAAATATTATTTAAAACAAGCAAATAATTATATCTCCAGAGCAATAATTTATCACTTTATTTCAGCATTTTCTTTATCTATATTTGAGTATATAAATATTACTAATTAATCTAAAGATGAAGCTAAAAAATTAATTCTTTCAAGAGAACAACATTATTTAAATACTATGAAACTTGACTATAATATACTTTTAATAGCGGACTCCCCATTAGATTATAAACACACTAAAGAAGCATTAGCTAAAATGAAGCTTGCTAAATTTGAAAAAAAATCATCCGATGTATGGTAAAACTTCTTCTATAGAAATTCTAGCTAAATTAAGTAAAATTCAAAAAGATAAGGTAGTTTATTCTAAGACTAAAGCAAAAATTAATACTATAAAAGGAACCACTATATATTCAGTAGAAGGTAAACTTGAAAATAATTTTTCTTCTGTTAGAAAGGCAGGAAAATATTGTTGTCATAATAAAATTTTAAGATTTATAAACATCGATAGATTATTTAAAAACCAATGGTTTTTATCTTCATCTAAGGAAATAACTTAAAGAATATTAGCTTCATGAAGATTATAGGGTTAATATACAGCTGCACATTATTAATTATAATTAGTTTAGTAAAAATAAAACATTTCTAAAAACCCCCCGAGCCCTCCTTCTTTTATTATCTATTACATAAGTTCAGATTTTACTCAGAAACTGCAAAATATTTTAATTATAGCTATAAGACAATTTCTAGATGTCTTAATAATCGTATATTATTAAAAAGAATGACTCTTACTCTCAAAAAATAACTAATCAAAATAATATGCAGTCATAGAATAAATATATAGCTCCACTATCAATACTACTTTTTTCTTTATTTTTAAAAAAACACCTAACTATTTTGTTCTGTGCTTTCAATAATAATTTCTTCATTAAGCCCTATAAGCTTATAAAGAGGAGGGGGTAAAAATTTTTACAAATAATAGAGGCGAATTGTATTAAGGTTTTACTAACTTCACTGTAAATGAAGCAACCGGAAGGTTATAGGGAGTTCGATTCTCTCTCTCCTCAATTAATTTTTTTTCTACTAGATATAATTTTTAATTTATTTTATAAAATTTTAGATCTAAAATCTTCTTTTTATCTTGCACAGCCTTCATCTTTTATACTCTAAAAATATTTTTTAGATAAAAAATACTAAGAATTAAACTGAGTCCTTTAATATTTTTTATCAGACTCATCTGAGGAAAGTTAAAATTATTTTTTCGATATTAAGCCCAGAGGAAGCTTGATTTAATTTTATTAAATTTAATCATCCTCAGAAAGAAAAAATTTTTCCTCGTAGTAATGCGGGAGAGGAAAGGGTTCAGTTATAAAAATTAGTCATCCGGCTTGGGTAAATTAGCTTTTATAATATATTCTTAATATATTTAGTTGGGTGTCCAACCTACCTGGATATAATTCGTTAAGATTGGACCCCTTTTCTATTATTTCTTAAGTAAAAGGAAAAACAAAAAAAATTAAGAGTATTATTTAATTAATGCCATTCTTATAGAAAAAAGTAATGGATATGTAGGTAAGATATATGTAGATAATACGTATAAAATTACTACAAATAACAAGAAAGAATATGACAACATGTTAACAAAGAAGAATGGTAATAATTGAGGCATTTTTTTTTTAATTTATAAAAAATAATTAAAATTTAATCCTCCCATAGGAAGACAGCAAGTTAGATTATTTAAAAAGAAAATAAAAAGACCAGGTTAAGTTGCCCTCCTCAAAGGGGGAGGGAGTTTTGTTTATTTTTTTTTATTTTGTATGATAAATACTAACTTAATTTATCGGGATTAAACGGATTCGAACCGATATCCTCATAATCGACAATTATGTGCTCGACCAATTAAGCTATAGTCCCTTATTCTTTTATAATCTTCTTTATAAAATAATGTTCTTATTAATTAGTAATTAATAATATATTAATAAGATTTTTTAGTAAGTATGTTATGATTTATACTTTATTAGCCAAAAAAAGTAAAAGATATAAAATATTCATGGTTATTATCTTCATTTTCCAGAGCCAGAACCCACGGCTACGTACATGGCCTCTTCCCTCTCCCACCAGATTTTTTCATTAAAATTAGTCCAAAATGATAATCGGTTGTCCCTTTAATATAAAGACTATTTATTTTTTATTGGAAAACTGTTTATTTTTTTTCTAATAATTATTGCTCATGGGGGATAAGTTTTATATAATATATAAAAATATTTGATACTACTCTTTAAATTAAAAACTTAACATAGGGCCAAGGCCTATATTCAAGGGGAGAGGTAGTTTTTTATCTCTTTCCCCTCGCATATGTGCAGGAAATAATTATTTGAATATAAATTATTCTTAAATAATTATAAGAATATAATATAAAACTAAAAAGAATAAGTTTATGATTCAGAGAGCCTTAAACTAATCCCAAAGGTAGTTAGTTATAATTTTATAAAATCCCGGGCCGGTTAGTTTTTTATATTTTCCTCGGTGGGCTCTTTTTTGTATGTATAAATACAGGAAGGGTAGTGGGGGATTGATCATCACTAACCTGGGCAAATTAATTTTTACATTCTTCCTTAACTTATCTATTTAATAAGATTAAGAGGACTTGAACCTCTATTAGCGGTCTTATCAAAAAATTAAAATAAGATCTACTCTTTTAAGTCATTATCATAAAAGCTATCTGGAAAATATTCCTATAGTTAAATAAAGGTGGGTGTTAATTGTAATTATTTTACAATAAGGAACCCTGATTAGAATAAAAAGTTTTTAATTAAAGTAAAAAAAAGAATAGTCCCCAGGATGTTTCGACGGGGGGTGTGCCTCTAGGAACTGGAAGTAATAAAAGGAGTGGTCATTTATAAAAAAAGGGAGGCCCGACAAGAGTTGATTAATTATAATTAATAATAATAATTAATTATTAATTATTGTATTTCGAATAAAATACTTATTATCAAAAGCTTTACCATTAGAAATATATTTATTAATTTTTATGGTAAAGCTTTTAACCATTTAGCTGTTTCAATAATTGAAGAACATTCTTTAACAAGTTTATTATCTAATGAATATATATATACCTTTCTTGCTAATTTATATTTCGTGTGATTTTTAGATAGATAAAGATTAGAGAATTACAAAAAAACAAGGGGGGAGTTTATTTTAATAGTGCTATTGAACACTATTAGAATAGAAAGCATCTTAAATCGTTTATAAACTATTAAATGGAAATAAATGTATTGTAGTATATTTATACTCCCCTGGAGGCCCCGGTGGACCCCCACCTTATTATTCCTTATTAATCTCTGTTAATAAGATCCATTTCCCTTTAAACAATTTTCCATTTTTAGTATAACGTAGAATAGTATCTTTACCTACATTAAAAAATTCACCGGCTTTTTTTGCAGAAGTAAATTCATTTACTAGTAAAGTCTTATCTGCGATATCATACACATAAATTGGTGTACCTTTAGCAATACTCATTCTAATTTTAGCCTCATCGCTATGATTTTTTCCAAATAATGGGTGATTTTCACCTTTATGTCTCCCTTTATTGGCTTGACTTAATTTTTCTTTATGTTCCTCTGTTTTTGCTTTACCAAAGTTAGGATTTTTATCACCTCTAAGAGCTAAACTTATATTTAATTTAGCTTCTTCTGTTCTTGGAATTCTTAATTTTTCTAATGATTCTTCAGTATGTTTATATCCTAAAGAGGAGCCTGCTATTTTAAGTATATTGAATTCAGGCTCAAGAGTATTAATATAATATTGTTCTCTTTCTAATATCAATTTACGTGATTCAGCCTTTGATAGATTCTCAATGTTAATATATTCAACTATAGAAAAACTGAATGCAGAGTAACTATATAAACTAAGTGCATTATTTATATGGCTTTTTTTATAACGCGTAATAAATTTTATAGTAAAATATTTAGACACACGTTTAGATAAATTTACAGCAGAGCCTATGTAAGTTTTTCCTGATTCTAAATGAGTCCATTGATAAATTCCGGATTTATTTTTTATATCTTTTAAAATTCGGTTTTTGTCTATCTCAGCGTTGTTATATATAATAGTTGGTATAAAAGATCCATTTAAATTATTATTATTTTGCATATAATTAATTATTTAATTCTTTATCTCTGTTTAATTCTTTTTAATAATCGATTAAAAGGAATATAATTTTAGAGACCTTACTTAACATCATATTGGGGTCCTGGGTAAAGGGTGGACAAGCCAAAATTTTACTGACCAGGATATTGAACTTATAGAAACCTTTACATGTTAATCAGAATTATGATTACAGTAACCTTTGATCGAAAAAGGATTAATAGCTTTTTAAAGCTGCGGTTTCCATTAACCTATTACTGTTTATTGTCCTGTGAACTTATAAACAAAAGGTCTCTAAATCCAAGGGTTTACGTATGTTGTTGTGGCTCCCACTCCAGAAATTAGACAATAATTTTAAAAAGTTTGATTGAGAAAGGAATTGAACTTTTATGTTAATTACTAAATTATAACTATTTATTTTTACATATCAATATTGTTATTTTTATAAAAAATATATGGACGGATGCTTATTGCAACTTTACCAAACATAGGATGTTTGTTACCCTTTTTAGCATTACTTAATTTAATTAGAGTTTCTTGAGAATGTCCTTTACGTATATTCCCTTTATTAGCTATAGAAATTTTTAATTTGTGTAATTCATTTTTAGGTTTACGCATTTTCTCCAAACTTTCGCTTGAATGTGATTTCCCGAAAAAAGGATTACTTTCTCCTGTTTTACCAAACATTGGATTATTGGCACCTGACATTTTTAATAGAGACTCTTCTGAGTGCTTGTAACCTAAAGAGTTTCCTGCTTTTGCCAAGATATTATACATGGGCATTAAACTATTAAGATAATATTGCTCTCGTTCGAGTATTAAATTTTTAATTTGGTCTTTTGGGAGATTAGAAATATCAATGTACTCTAAGATAGTTAGACTAAATAAAGAATACCCATCTTTAAATAAAGCATTATATATATAACTATTGTTTCTTCTAATTAAATAAGGTAAAGAATAATAAGAACTAAATCTTTTTGAAAGGTCTATAGAACTACCTACATAAGATTTTTCTGATTTTTTATTATATCACATATAAATACCAGTTTTTCCTTTATTGTCCTGAAGTATATCCGCCTTATCCGTATCTGAATTCCCATAAAATTGATTAGAGGGAAATCCTTTTATAAAATAATTATTTGGATTAATGTCAGAAGTTAAATTAGAGCTAGTACTTTTAGAAATAGTTGAAAAAAATAGTATTGTCTGCTGAGAAAAAGCAAAAGAATAAAAATTAAGGAAAAGAAAATTATTGAGTAAGTTTGTCATTTTTTGAAATATGTTCTCCGATTGGTTACAGGTAATATGAAAAGATTCTATCAGGTTAGCAATAAATTCTAAAGGGAAAGGTAAGGGGGTAAGCCATCTTTAATATCTAAGAATAAATTACATCATAAAAAGTTATATTTCCTTTATCCATTATAACCCTCAATAGAAATAATAAGCCTAAAAAAGAATCTCACATATCAGTATCCCTTCAAGGTAAATGTAAATAATTAGACAAACTAAGAATTTACTGAGGTATTAAAGTAGAAGTTTATTGAAATAAATAAACGTCATCTAATAAGCACTAAAAGAAGCTAACGGTATATAAAATTGACGCAATGTAACTCGCATCTAAGTATTAAATATAAAAATGGTCATCATTATTAAGATTTGAGTTTTCCCTCACGGTACTTAATTAATTTTTAATCCATTCAAGAATTACGAAATTTATCCAAATCATGGACCCATATATCAGATTAAAAGATAGACTCTGACTACTGTTATTGAGAGTGGTCAATCTCAATGACAATGAATTATTTTACATGTCAATACTCTTTATAGCTTAAATATAGCCATATTTAATTAAGCTATAAAAAGTTGTGGAATATTATCTGAAATTTAAAATTCTCAATACTGGAAGGTTCCTAGGGATTTAGCCGTCCCTTTTTCCTTAAAATATATAAAAAACCTTAGTTAAATCTAAGATTAAAAAATTAGATAATATTAAATTATTATTTTATAGGACTAGAAGGAATCGAACCTCCACTAGCGGTCTTATCAAGACCGTGTTTTACCATTAAACTATAGTCCTTTATATTGTTATATATTTATAATTAATTTTATAATTAATTACCCATTTTAATTAAAATTAGTGCTTTAACCAATTAAGCTATAATCCTTAAGTATATTAATTATTTAATAAATAAATTAGCTTATCCTGTTTTACCATTAAACTATAGTCCTTTTATATATTTTAATAAAATTATAATTAATTACCCACTTTAATTAATTGATTAGCGCTTTAACCAATTAAGCTATAATCCTTTTTATTTAATAAAATCCCGGGCCGGTGATAAGAAACTATCCTAAATATTGACTTAAATTAATATTAACTAAAGTAAAGGTGTTTTCCTTGTGTCCCCCGGGGGGAGTATTATAAATCAATAAATCTAGTATCTTAAAAAATCCGAGGCCCGCGTATATAGCTGCGGGTGCAGGCCCCAGAAAAATTAGCCCAGTCTTATCTCACCCTTTCCTTTTTCCCCTTCCCTAACATCGAAAATTTGAAATAATAAACAATGCTAGTGGGGGAATAAAAGGTCAAGAACCTTCCTCTCAGTGAGCTAGACAATATTATTTTACTTATCCTGGGGTAAGTTTTTTTCCGCAAGTTTCGTTTATTAATTTTAATGAGTGGTTTAAATAAAAATATTACCGGATTAATATAAATAACAAAAATTAATTAAAAGATAGTTTAATATAATTCATGTCTTTATTGACATAAAATAACAAAAATATAAAAATGTTAGTAAACGCAAAAATTATAAGTGCAGGATTAATTTTTTTTATACTAAATTTTGTTTCTGATAATTTAGGAATTTTTCTAAGCTCACAATTATTTACTCTTGATTATAATGAGCATTTTTTATGTTTATCCTTATTAGTTTTACCTGTAGGTGTTGAATTTTATGACGACCTTTTAAAAAATAAAGGAATAATCTTAAAAAACACTAAAGAGATTACTGAAATTTATAAATGGACTCATAATGAATCAGGTAAATTTTATATTGATTCTGCTATTAATTTATTTAGACGATTTAAGGATTATTTTAATAAAATTTACATTTCTAATAAAAAACAAGTCGAATCTGTAATGTTTTAGTTTTCCATGGTTATTATACATTTAATTTAACTATATTTGAGTATATAAATATCTCGAATTTCTCGCAAGATGAAGCTAGAATTTTGATTTTGAAACGAGAACAACATTACTTTGATACTCTAAAACCTGAATACAATATACTTAAATTAACAGGTTTCTCATTAAAATATAAACATTCTGAAGAGTCCTTAGTTAAAATAAGCGAAGCTAAAACCGGGAAATAAATTTCTGCTGAAACTAAAGCTTTAATTAGCGAAGCCATATCTGATAGAACAGGTAAAAATTATCCTAATTTTAATAAATCTTATTCTACTGAGACTAAACTAAAAATAAGTTTAGCTAAAACAGGCGATTTAAATCCATTTTATGGTAAAACTCATTCTATTGAAACTATTGTTAGAATGAAAGAAGCTAAGTTAGGAATTTCGAAATCAGGTAATCATAAAGTAAAAATAAGTATAGTTAAAGAAGGAGGTACAATTTTGTTTATAATTCTGATCACTTACTAGTAAATAGTTTTGAATCTGTTAGAAAAGCTGCTAAGTTTTTAATGTAGATAAAAATACAATAGTACGTTATACTAATAATGATAAATTATTTAAAAACGAGTGATTATTATCGAAAACTTCTAAGTAAGTTCTTAAATAGTAGGGGTTAATATACCATTATCCTAAATTAAAATGTTACCTCTTGTGTAATATCCTCCTTCTGACGGAAAATATTTTTAAGTAAATATTTTTTCTTCTACTAGAAAAGTCGCCAAATTTTTAATTATTTTCATTCAAGAATTGTAAGAAATATTAAAAAACGGAAAATTTATTTAAACCCTTAGATTTTATTTAAATTTACTATAGTAAATATAGATAAAATTATATCAGGTTCCGATTAAGCGATCAGTAAAATTGAATAGCTGAGATATAAGAATAAAAGTCTTATTAAATAAAAAATAAATAATAAACGGGCATTAAAAATCTTACCGGAAAGGAATATATAACAAGAATTGATTAAAAGATAGTTTAATACAAATCATGTTTTAATTAACATGATATTATATATAATATAAAAAATGTTAGCAAGCGCAAAAATCATCGGAGCGGGATTAGCAACAATCGGATTAGCTGGTGCAGGTGTTGGAATCGGGACTGTTTTCGCAGCCTTAGTTAATAGTACAGCAAGAAACCCTTCTATTAAAGCTCAATTATTCTCTTATACAATTTTGGGTTTCGCATTGACGGAGGCAATCGGACTTTTCGCATTAATGATGGCTTTCTTATTACTTTACTCATAATAATAATAGCCGGAATTAACTCCCCCCTTTTATCATTGATTGTCTCCTTAAAATTTTTAAGTGTATCTTTAATTATTCTCTTATACAATTTTGTCTCTGAAATTTCAGAATTTCTTATTTCTTTAACTTTTATTAATGATAATTTATTATCGATTGTTTCCAATAATTATAAGTTATTATTATCTAGTATAATCCCTATAAAAGTTTACTCTAATGCAGATTTGAATAAAGTTTCCATTATTGAAGACAATAAAGGGGAAGCAGGTGTTTATAAATGGATAAATATATTAACAGGAGAATTTTATATAGGTAGTTCTATAAACCTATCTAAAAGACTAAAACAATATTATACTTATAGTTTTATATCTAGTCCTGATCGAGGTCAAAGTAAAATCTATTCTTCAATATTAAAATATGGCTATTCAAATTTTAGTCTAGAAATATTAGAGTATTGTGAGATAGAAAATACTATAGATCGAGAGCAATGGTATTTAGATACCTTGAAACCAACTTTAAATATATTATCAGTTGCTGGAAATTCTACAGGCTATAAACATACGGAAGATAATATAAAGAAAATAAGTGCTTCAAAAAAAGATATTTACTTAGGTAAGAATAATCCTTTCTATGGAAAATCTCATACAGATGAGATTAGATTATTACAAAAAGAAAGAGCATTAGCTCGTTCTAAATCACCTAATGCTCTATCAGTTCTACTAACTGATGCAAATCATAAGACTATTCAGGAATTTAAGTCTATGACGGCCCTATCCTTATACCTAAAAGCAGATAAAGCTAAATTAGCTCAATATCGTATTTCAGGTGAACTATTTAGAGGTTTATATTATATAAAACCTTTAAATAAGTAATTGTTCTAATAGATTAGTTAATAGCTTTAATTGAAGTAATTAAACTAATTAATAAACTCCCCCCGTCGGACTATTTTGCATTAACGGAAGCAATTGGGTTATTCGCATTAATGATGGCCTTCTTACTTTTATACTCATAATTGTAACAATAGCCGGAATTAACACCCCCCTTTATTGTTTAAACAAGTTGATTTTAAATAAATAATAAGTAGCCATTAAAAGTCTTACCGGAAAAGAATAAATAACAAGAATTGATTAAAAGATAGTTTAATACAAATCATGTTTTAATTAACATGATAATATATATATTATATAACTATGTTAGCATTCGCGAATGATTTAAGTACATTAAATTATACTTTTATGGATATATTTGGAATTCTTCCTATTTCTTCATCAGAAATTACTCTATTATCTATTATAGCTCCAATTAAAGTTTATAGTAATACAGATACTATGAAACAAGACATAATTAGAGAGAATTATAAAAAGGTGGGTATATACAGATGGATAAATAATGAGAATAATTATTCATATATAGGTAGCTCAATAAATTTATCTAATCGTTTAAGATTATATTTTAATTATGATTTTATCTCTGAAAAAAGTAATAATAAAAGTATGATTCATGATGCATTGATTAAATACGGGTATTCAAAATTTACTCTTGAAATTCTTGAGTATTGTGATGTGAGTTCAGTATTAGAACGTGAGCAATATTATCTTGATGCTTTAAACCCTAAATATAATATCTTAAAAATAGCGAAAAGTTTAACTGGATTTAAACATTCAAATGAGTCTATTTTAAAAAGAGTAAGCTCTTTTTCGGATAATCAAAAGATTAAGAAAGCTTTAAAAGCTACAGAATCTAACGAAGGTTTAATAGAAGATAAACCTTTAATTAATTTTCCTTTAAAAGGTTCTTCAAGATCTTTAAATACTATAGAATTAATGCGTAAGAATCATTCTAGAAGTAAGGTAGTATATAAGTATAAAGTAGATAAAGTAACATTAATTGCTAAGTATGACTCTTTGAGAATGGCTCAGAAACGCACAGGTCTTACACGCGAGTATATCGCGAGATGTATTAAAGCTGGTAAATTAGCTCATAATTTTTCTTGGTTCTCTTTTACAGAGCTTAATTCATAGAATTTTGCCTTAAAAGTTAATTATAGTCTCTTTTTAAAGGAAAGTACTCAGTTATAAACTGAATTCTTGCTATAATTAACTCCCTCCCCCCCTCTACATATAGATTATTATACTCATAATTATAATAATAGCTGGAATTAACACCCCCCCTTTCGTAATTGCCTTTTATTATTGTTTTTATTTTATCTACATGATAATAACTTTTATAGACTTAAAATAAGTGATTAATTATCTTTAATAAAAAATATTCTTAATAAAATAGATTAATTATAAAAATATAATTATTATTAATATATAGATAATTTAAGTAATATACATATAACTATTAATTATCTATTTATACTTATTAAGTACGAGTCTATCAATATTTTAATTAATTATAAGAGAAAATTAGTATAAATACCTTTATTTTAATAATGTAAAAAGATAAATATTTTTATGCAAATTACTTGCTGTCTTCCTGTGGGAGGATTAAATTTTAATTTTTTATAATCACAATACAATGACTAACAACAAATTAAAAATTATAGCACCTATTGCCGGGACTGTAATAACAACTGGAGCAGCATATTTTGCTGGTTCTCAACAATTACATACAGCTATAGAAGTAGCTAAAATAGAAGCAACCTCAAGAATTGAAGCAACTAGACTTGAGGTTAACGGTCAAATGGATAGAATGATAATTAAAGCTGAATTTGATAAAATAACTAAAGCCGAAGCTAAACAAGCCATTTCTAATAATACCGAAACCGCTAACTCTCCTCTAGAATTAGGGGAATTAAAGGATTGGATTATTAATTTCGACCCAACTAGTTTAACATTCGAGACTTTGGTTGGTATAGCACTATTTGCAGGAAGTTTAACATCCTTATTATGTATCTTATTCTTAGGGATATACGTATCAATATATAAATTAGATTTACCTTTAGAAAATCATTATTCGGGTTTTACGCTTAAATTAGTGAATTTTGTAAAACCATACTCTGATGGGTTTATAGTATTTTATTTAACTATATTAGTAAGTGTACAATTAATTTTATTTATATTAAGTTTAAGACTATTAAGCGGTTTATAGTGAAAAGAAAATTAGGTTCATTTTGCCTATAGTAAAGAATGAGGTGGGCTTCATTTTAATAATAAAGTAAAAATATGATAAATTTTATTTAACACCCAACGGACTTTACTATAAGCTTTTTATACTTGTTTTTGAAAAGTCTCAATTTTTAATATAACAAGAACATGATCAAAATATTTCTAGGATACTCATAATTATAAGACCATTAACACCCCCCCTCTTTTTTATAAAAATATATTAATTAAGAATATGATACTAACTAAGAATATGATACTAACTAAGAATATAACATTAGTTAAGAATATGACATTGATTTATATTTATAGATTTACTTATTAATAATGAGTGGTCTAAATTATAATCTTACTAAAAATATATATAACAAAAATTGATTAAAAATAGTTTAATACAAATCATGTTTTAATTGACAGGATATTAATAATAATTTTATATGATTACAAACGCGATAATCATAGGTACAGGTGTTGAGATAAATTAATTATTTTTTTCGATTTATTTGGAATACTTCCTATTTCTTTATTAGAAATTAATTCATCTGATGTTTTTCTTCTATTTAGTATAGTTCCTATAAAAGTTTATAATAATGCAGATACTATGAAAGAAAGAATAATTAAAGATAATCATAAAAAGGCAGGCATTTACAAATGGATAAATAATGAATCTGGTAATACTTACGTAGGTAATTCTATTAATTTATCAAATCGCTTAAGATTATATTTTAACTATTTTGAATTTTCTATTTATGGGGGTGTTTAGCTTAATTATTTATTTATTAAGCTAAACTAAGTATTTCTCTAAATTAATAACTTAAGAATTAGTTTAACTGTTCGTTTAACCAAGCTAAGTATTTCTCTAAAGAAACAGCTTCGATCACAATCGGCATAAATCCGTGGTTAACACCACAGATTTCTGAACATTGTCCATAGAATAAACCTTCTCTATTAATGAAAGTAGAAGTTTGGTTTAATCTTCCAGGGATAGCATCTAATTTAAGACCTAAGGCTGGTATTGCAAAAGAGTGGATTACATCACTACCTGTTAAAATAAATCTAACATGAGTATCTATAGGTAATACTACTCTATTATCTACTTCAAGTAATCTAAATTGACCTTCTTCTAAATCAGCTTCAGGAACCATGAAACTATCAAAAGCAATAGGTTCTCCAGAATCTGAAATATAATCAGAGTATTCATAACTCCAGAACCATTGAGAACCTACAGCTTTAACAGTAATAGCAGGATCTATAACTTCATCCATAAGATATAATAGTCTAAAACTTGGAAACGCTATAGCAACTAAAACTAAAGCAGGTGTAACTGTCCAAATTAGTTCTATAACTGTACCATGTGTAAAATATTTGTACACTATAGGATTAGTTCTTGTATTGAATTTAATAATAATAGTACCTAACATCCAAGATACACCGATAACGATTATTACTAAATAGAACATAATTTGATCATGAAGATCTACAATTCCATCGAAAGATGGTGATGCACCGTCTTGGAATGCTAGTTGCCAGGGTTCGCTAACGTCGCAATACGCCGTAGATAAATTGAAAAAGTTGAATAATTTGAATAACATTGTAATTTTAAAAATGGGTCTCGTACAAAAAAAGAAATTTAATCATTATTATGTTTCAACGGTAATGACCACCTAACTTTTTTAACAAAAAATTAAAAAGAAAATTATAGTTTGGGAAATGTAAAATTTTATAAGTTTTTATCAATTAAATTTGTTATTGAGACAAAGAACAAAAGAGCCTATTTTAACAGAGTTACAGTATAAAAAGGTAATACCTGTCTAATTAAGATAAATTAATAAAACAATTTATTTGACTATTTTTAGTCTAAGGTTTTAATATAATTATGCACTAATTATTAATATATTTATAGATATTTCCCTCTATTATTATTTAGCTTTCTTTATTTAGATACATTTTCGAAAGAAGCAGAATAACGAACAGAAGTTAAGATCCATTTACCTTTTCCCCCCCGCAAACTTGCGGGGAGGCAAAATAGTTTACCACTCTTAATATAATGTACTATTGTATTTTTATTTACATTAAAGAATTTAGTAATTTTTCTAGTTGAAGAAAATGTATTTACTGGTTCTTGAGATTCATCAAAGGTATAAACATAAATTAAAGTACCTGACCCTATACTCATATTTAGTTTTCTTTTCTCTGAGAATTTTTGACCGATCAAACTAGAACGGATTTTAGCTCTTGTTGCTTCAGTAACTTCTTTACTTGTATGAATTTTATTAATTTTTTCTTTAGTTTTCATGGATAAAGTTTTACCAGTATGAGATTCACTTATTTTAGTTTTTGTAGCTTTAGAAATAGATCTTCCCATTAGGGATTCATTTATTTTAACACATGTTTCGGTAAAGGGAATCTTACCAAACATTGGGTTATTAATACCGAAGAATTTTTCTAAATTTTCTTTTTATGTCAATATTCTAAAAAAACCTGCTACTTTAAGTATATTATATTCAGGCTCTAGAGAGTCTAAATAATATTGTTCTCGTTTCAATATCAAGATTTTAATATCATTAATAAAAAGATTAGAAATGTCAATATATTCAACTATAGTTAAATTAAATACAGAATATCCATGAGTTAATATAATATTATAAATATAACTATATTTATTATGATTAAGGCATTTTTCAGAAAAATAAGTTATAAATCTATTATTTAAATCTACCGCTGAACCAATATAGATCTTATTAGATTCTTTATGTGTCCATTAATAAATCTCTGTTTTTCCTTTATTATCCTTTAGTATTTCGGATTTAAAAATATCTACATCGGAATAAAATTTAGTGAGTACCAGCAAAGTTGATGGCAAAATATTTATATATTAATAATTAGGTCTTTGATAAAATAGTCGGAATTGAGTTACGTCACAATGAACAATAGGGAAAAAATTAAATAATTTGAATAACATAATAATTTTTAAAAAAAGTCCCATACAAAAAAAAGAAATTTAATCATTATTATTAATTAATTATTATAGCCACTTTAACTACTTAAATATTAGGCTATCTAAATTAGGTTTAAAATTAGTTCTAATTTAATTAACCGAAAAAAAATAAAAAAGTAATCTCTATTTAAAGTCTTTTTGATTTATAATAATAAACATGGGTAAGGCGGAATTGGTTTACGCGAGTATTTTAGGCATACTTGATTTTTAATCGTGTGAGTTCAAGTCTCACTATCCATAATTAGATAAAATTTTACTATCAAACCTTCTTCAAGAAAACAGACTGAGTCTATCCTATGGTTTTAATCTGTTTGGTTCTGTCCTGCCCCCGGAGAGTATAAGTAAATTATTGAAAACTTTAAAATTTCCATTAGGTTAATTTATTTTAGAAGGGTAACTTAAGTTATAATTAATTAAGGGGACATCGTATATCTGGTAATATATTGGTTTTGCATACCAAAGAGAAAAGTTCGAGTCTTTTTGTCTCCATTAATATGCCCGGGAGGGTAAGAACAAGCAATATCTAACAAATGAAACAATATCTACAAATATTGATATTTTAAAAATAAAATTACTGAATAAACCTATAAGGGCTAGATCATTACGCAAATCTTACCCGGGGAAGCTTTTTTATTAATTAGGAACAGGTCCTTCACTATTTCCTTCGACAAAGAGAATGATTTTTCTTTTCGACGGGTGCCCGCAAGCTTGTAAGAACAAAAAAAAAGACTTATTCCTACTTTTCTTCCATATTTCTACAGAGGAGAGGGATTGATTAGTCCTTCCGGGGCAAATTTTATAAAATTTGATCAGCCCGTTTTGCAAGCAAATCTTTATAAAATAAAATTTTAATATATGTTATAATATTATTATAAGCGGGCAAAGTTTTTTACCTTAATAATGTAAGTTTAACGGGTTGAAGCCTGTTAAATTGATCAGGCATCTAAATTGGATTTAGGATGATAAGTCGTGCATAAAATTTTTTTTTATTTCAGTAAGGGGGGTTACCCGTTGGGTCCTTGCTAAAATAATAAAGTCAAATTATTTTAATGATAAATACATAATTTGTAATCATTGAAATGTTTGTTCGATTCAACGGGTTGAAGCCTAAAGGTTTGGCGTCTAAATTGGGTTTAGAAATTAATTAGTTCGATTCTAATCAACCCGAAATTAAAATAGTGGGGTGTATAATCAAAAATTAGGAAATAATTTAGATTATACATAAAATTTTAATAAAAAAAAAGGAATAGTATTTATAGTATATTAGCTCCCTACTATTATAGAAATTGGAATTATGCAATAAAATCCATTTATTTTTAAACAATTTTCCATTTTTATAATATCTAAGAATTGTATTATAACCATAATTAAAAAAATTAACAGCTTGTCTAAAAAAACAGAAATAATTAACAAGAGTACCATGAGTATTATAAACATAAATAGTATTGCCTTCTTTAGCAATACTTATTTTAGCTAAAGTTTCTAAGGAACGTTGTTTACCATACATTGGATGATTTTGACCTTTTTTCATATCACTAAATTTTTCAAGTGTTATTCCCGAATGTTTAAAGCCTGTAGAATTTCCTGGAATTCTTAATATATTATATAGAGATGTAAGAGAATCTAAATAATACTGTTCTCTTGCAATAAGATCATTAAAATCACAATACTCCAATATGTAAAGAGAAAGTTTTCATGTTTATGTTAAATAATAGCTTTTTGAATAAAGTAATTACTATTAGCTAATTTCTTATTACTAAAATATCTAGCTATTCTATTTCTAAGCTCCTTAGCTGAACCAATATAATATTTATCAATAATATTATTAAGCCATAAATAATCCCAGATTTTTGATTATTTTCCTTATATATTAGGGATTTAGATTCTTTATTGCTTAAGTATACCTTTTCAGGTTTATTACTAATTAACCAAGTTTTGAAATCTATATCTAATTCACCTAAATTATTATTTTCCAGGCTTTTTAAATTATTATCTTTTTATAATGGATTAAGCACATGATAAAAATGATATTAAATATTTTTAGTAAAAATATTTATAGAAGTAGAATTATCGTTTAAAACTTTAAATTTATTACACTTAATATTAAAATAAAGTATTATAGGGATTAATGATAATAAGATATTAGATTGTTCTATAAAAGAAAAATTACTTAAAATAAATATTAATGGGCTTTGCGAAAGTAAAATTGTTTGAAATAACCCTTTCAATATTTTTGAGAATAATGAACAATAAGATAATAATCCATTAAATAATGATTAACCCATCCGAATTAATTAATATAAATAACTACATTATTCTCTACAAATAATAAAACACTAGATAAAAATCTGCTTTACTTAATTTGAGTGTATATATTTTCTATGGGTTCAACAAAAATCTAAGAAAGACTCAAACTTAAATAAGATTAATTTAAAGCTATAAATGATTCATATAAAAATCCCTTTTGAATATATAATTAATGATTATATATAAATTTTTCCTGCAATTTCTAGGGCCCGCCATTTTATCTTAATTTCTGAAATATTATAGACAAAATTTATTATTATTAAAAAAAAAATGATCACGCAAAAAAAGTATATGATGCAATAACCATATTATATATTTATTTTGACATATCAATGAAGACATGAATTATATTAAACTATCTTTTAATCAATTCTTGTTATTTATATTAATCCGGTGATAGTTACAATTATTAGTTTGAATATAGCTACATTTATTAGTTCGAGTCTGATCAATTCAAAAATAAATTTTAGCAAAAAAAAGCCCAGGGCTCGCACAAGTTATCACAGCCTTAGTTTCGAATTTAACAAAATTAAAAAAGGGAAGGTATACAATTAAAATTTTGATAATAAACCTAATTATTATCAATAGGCATTTTAAAATAAAACCACCTCTAAGGAGGGAGAGAGTAATAAAGAACTATTCCCTGAGCATAGGTTATAAAAACAAGCCTATATTAAGCCTAAAGATTTAGAAGGTAGTATTACTTATCCTGCCTCCGAGACCAAACAATTTAAACTTAAAAAGTCCAATTATCCATTTTACTCCCCTCTTCATTTCAAAAGAGACTACTTTATACCCTTTGCAAAAATGCAAGGCCAATTGTAAGTAATAGGTCATTTTCAGTCCGGGCAAATTTAAATCAATCCTTTCTCCTCTGTGGGACTAGTTTTTAAAAGAAGGCAGAGCTTTTATATAAAACTATTATTTGATTATTAAAAACAATTAAACTTTTACTTTTTTTAAGTCTTTTCTAAAAAAAATAAATAAATAAACCACTTCAGAATTAGGTGTCCTTTATCGGAAATAAATATATAAATAAAAATATATTTTACCTGTTTGTCGAAATTGGTATACGATGTTGAATTAAAATCAATTGCTTTTTAGCGTGTGAGTTCGAGTCTCACAACAGGTATATTAAAATTATTACTTTTTTAACAAATATTTCCTATTAAAGAGAGGGAGAGATTTTCAGGAAGGGTAAGCATTAATTTCTTTATATACTGATAGTTGGGTGTTAAAATATGACATTAGTTGTACTGAATAGTTTCCGTTTATTCTTCATTATCTAAATTAATTTTATTTGAAATTAAGGTTGAAGATAATTTCCATTGTTCTTTAAATATCTCCTTATTTCTTACATATCTCATAATTGCTTGATGATTAGTATTAAAGAATTCAGCAGTTTTTCTGATCGAAGAAAAACTATTTCTAAATGAGCCATGAATATCATAAATATAGATAGTACCTCCTCCTTTAATTATATTCATTTTAGCTATCGTTTCAGAACAATGATGTTTACTGTACATTGGGTTATTTCCACCAATTTTGTCCACCTTCTTCTGAGTTTCACTTATATTAATAATAACATCATCAGAAAGGGATATATCAAATCTAAGATGACCTTTATCAAGTATCTTAAACATAGGATGATTTTTACTTGTTAAAACTTTACTAATTTTGGCTTTAGTCTCCTCTGAAAAGATAAAAATAATGAAATTATTTACTAATAAAGAATAATTTTAGGATACTAATTATCGGAATTGAGCTACGTTATAATGAACAGTAGAGAAAAAATTGAAAAAGTTGAATAACATTTAAAAAATAAGGATCTCGTATAAAAAAAAATATAATCATTATTATAACGAGAATGGTTATTAATTAAGTTCAATTATTTATTTACATTTTAAACCTTTTGATTACATCTAATAAATAAGTCAGATTAATATTTAATTGGTATGTCTAATGGTTGTAATCATTAGATTGATGGTTCGAATCCATCATCTGATTAATAGGTATCTTGTAGACAAACGAAGTTTATTCGTTTGACATCTTAGCAATGGTTATAGTTGCAATTAGATATCTTATATGGACAAAATTAGGATTAAAGAGGAAATACATTATATAAATGGGTAGTAACAATAGTAATAACGGATCTTTTGTAGCAATAATAGTCTATTCTAATGCAGATACAGATAAATTAAAAATTTTGTCTGATAACAAAGGCAGAGCAGGTATTTATATGTGGACTCACAATGAGTCAGGGAAGAGATACATAGGTTCAGCATTTGATCTATCGAATCGAATTAAGCAATATTTTAGTATTTATCATTTAGAGCGTGATAGCTCTATGTATATTTGTAATGCTTTAAAATTTCACGGCTACTCTTCGTTTTCTTTAATGATTCTTGAATATATAGACGTTAAAGATATAACGAAGCCTGAAGCTAAGAAAATAATTCTTAAAAGAGAGCAATACTACTTAGATTTATTATCTCCTCATTATAATATATTAAAGCTTGCAGGTTCTTCATTAGGACATAAACATTCAGAGGAAACCAAATCTTTAATAAGTCAAGCTCAAAAAGGTCGAATCCTTTCTGCTGAGACTAAGGCTTTAATGAGTCAAGCCCGAGCAGGCAAAATTCTTTCTACTAAGACTAAAGAAAAAATGTCTTTAGCAAAATTTAAAAAAATATTTCTATATGCCAAAGATCTCGATTCAAATGAATTGATATTATACAAATCTTTTGATAATTATACAGAAACGACAATCTATCTAAATTGTAGCAAACGAACATTATATTATTATGTAGATAAGAACAAATTATATAAAAATAAATGGATTTTAGCTACATCTTTAATAATTAAGGAATAGTAGGGGTTACAATATACTATTAGATTCCTAAATTCATATAATTACGTTAGACTCATCTAACTCCCCCCGCAGCTTAAATGAATTAGACTGATCACTCCTTCAAGGAAATTTGGTGGAAAATAGTGATATATGAATTTAAAATGACGGAAGAAGAGGGATTCGAACCCACAAAGAGGAATCTCTAAGGATTTAGCAAATACTTTGTCTTGCCCATGACGACTCTTCCTATATTTATTATAATTATAATAAAATACTTATTAAAAACTACTAATTGATAAAGGGGGAGGGTGTTAACATAAGTATTCTTCACTAGTTAATTATCTATACTGTTATTATAAAATATAATTATTATAGTACCGATAAACATAATTATAAATTTCCATGAATTTGATTTTTGAGTGAGTAATAAGTAATATCTTATATATTTACTTTGAAAAGGACACCTCTCGAGTATTATAAAATAATTCTGACATCATAATTATTTTAAAAACCCTATAAAACAATATAACCTAACATTGAATGAGGAGATTAGAGGGGCCCGATGGGGGGGGTGTTAACTGATTGTACAGGTAATTGACCTTCAAATGCATGAAACGCTGGAGGAGACTAATAGCTCACTCAAGAGTTGTCACAGATTTTATATAACCAGTATGGGTTATGTTAGTTATAAGAAAAGCTAGACGGCCATGACCATTTGCTAATGTATCATCTTTTGTACTTTGTATCATATATTATTTATATAATACTAAGTAACAATTAGTATAATATATTCAAACGAATAAATGTAATTTCATTGCTTAAGGGATAATGGATAAAGGCACTCGTTTGAGTTATCTAAGAAAAAAAAAGTAAAACTCTCTGTAGATAAAATCCATTTATTTTAAAATAATAAATTATTTTTCACATATTTAGCAATTGTAACATGTGAACAATTAAAAAATTCTGCTGCTCCCCTTGTTGAACTAAATATATTAACAAGAGAGCCTTGAGAATCATAAACATAGATTGTACCTCCTCTTTTAGCAACACTTATTTTTGCTATAGTTTCAGCCGAACGAATTTTACCTTTATTCGCTAAACTTATTAATACTTTAGTTTCCTCGGAATGAGATTTATCAAACATAGGATGATTTTCACCTGTTCTACCAAACATAGGATTATTCTCACCTGATTGTGCAAGACTTATTTTAGCGCGAGTAATCTCTGATTTTGGTTGACTTAATTTAGTTAATGATTCTTCAGTATGTTTATACCCTAAAGAGAAGCCTGCTACTTTAAGAATGTTGAATTCAGGTTCTAGCGCATCAAGGTAAAATTGTTCTCGAGAGATTAGACTCTCTAGTTCACAGTATTCAAAAACTATAAATATAAAATCTTATAGATTATATTTATTAATAGCATTTTGAAGTATGGTATTTGATCTAAATCCTTTTAAATGTTCATTAAAACAAGTAAATAATTGTACTGAAGATCCAATATATAATTTATTGGTAGTTCTACATAGGAATCCATAAATACCGGATTTTCCTTTTAATTCCAATTTAGTTATTAAATGAATTTCCGTAGTATGTAAAGAACCTATAAAGATCTTTATGGTATAAAAAAATAGTAGTAATCGTGTCATTGTATTTTTATATCTTACCTACTAAATTTGAGGCATTCCTTTAGTGAATTGATTAATAAAATCAATTACTAAATAGGTGTAAATCCTAGCCTTTATTATAATTTTCTACTCTTGCTCCCAATATATCGGCTTTACAATTTAGAATTAAAATTTTTTCTTTAAGTTTTATTTTGGGCAATCATCCACCTAGGTTTTCTAGGATTTTTGTAAAAAATATAATTCTTGTAGAAATTATTTTAAAGGTCTTATAGGGCCTTTATCGGTATGATTTATTTTAAAAAAGATAATCTAAATTAATAAATTTTTTTACATCTTTAATTAACTTGAGGTTAAATAAAATATAAAAGAAATTGGATATTAATACCCGAAAGACTTTCTTTTTATTATAAAATTTACTCTTTATAAATATAGATATTGCTGGCAAATATATATATAAAAATATTGATTCACCAGCATTAATGAAATCGTGAGATTCGAACTCACATAAAATAAGCAAGATAATTTGCTTATCTATTTTACCTTTTAAGTTAGATCCCAAAAAGGGACTATAATAATACAGGGCCCTTAAATTATCAAGTTTGTAAAAAAAAAATGACTATTTAAAATAATATGTTGAAATATTAAATATCAATACGCCTGACTGGCCCGCTTTATTTAATAATAATGGTTTTAATAAATTTAAACCTAGCGTGGCGCGGGGGTAATTATATATCAGGAATAAAAAAGGAATCGAACTTCTCTAATAAAATTTTAAGCTACCTATTATAAATTTTTACATATCAATACTGTTATATATTAATCATTTATAAAGAAAAATCAAACTTCTCAAAGAATTTTTTTGGTTGCCAAGAAATTAACTATAAATTTAAATACATATCTATGCTGTAAATATAAATCATAAATAAAAAAGGGGGGTCTAAACTCTAATAAATTTTCTTTATTTGTAATAATGTAATTAAAAAAACGTATACTTATTCTACCTAACGGCCCAGCCTTCCCTTTTGAGATGTTTATAACATTTAACGTACTAACAATTAAAAATTATTAATAGGCTTTAACACGAAACTATATACCTAATAGTATATAACCCTACTATTATTCTTCAGTCTTTAAGAATGTTGATAAGATCCATTGGTTTTTATACAATCTATTTTTATCTAAATATCTTAATATAGTACGTGTACTTCAAGAAAAATATTTAACAGTATCAATACAGTATTAAAAGATTTATGCTACATAATCTTTTTTATCTTTAAATCAAATAAATAAATATATTTTTATTAGCAGGATTCTTTTCACCTGTTTTTCTAAATATCGGATGTTTATTACTTGACATAACGTTACTATTTTTGCTTTAGATTCAACAAAATGAGTGTATCCTTAATGTGTTATATTCATTTTAATTAAAGATTTTTTAGTATATTTATAACTTAGCGAAGAACCTGCTATTTGAAGCCAAACCTAAAAGAGCTTGTAGGGAATTATTCTCATTTCTTTATTATTAATTAATTAATTAGGAATAGGTTCTTTGCCATTCTATTAATAAAGGAAATATAGTTTTTTCTTCTCGATAGCCCCACTTAAGTAGGGCTAAGTGAGTGAAATAATATAAATTAAAGGTTCTAGGCTCCGCCCTAAATCCAAATATAGTCTGATATTTAATTTTATTTATTTAAAAATAAACAATACATTATTTTTATAAAGAGATAAAATTTTAAATTTTTAATAAAGTCTATTTCTTTTTCATAGAAGAAGTTTTTAAAAGAATACTTTTAAATTGAAAATAATAATTTAAAAAATTCAAGCTTTGTAGGGAGGTTTAAATATCTTTTTCAAAAGGGAAAATTCAAGTCCTTTTAAAGAGCTTGATTAAATTTTATTATATCTTGGATCGGTGAGACTTTTATATTTTTAGTTAAGTTTGGAAAGAAGTGTATGAAAATAGACTAACAAATCTTGTTAAACCCGTTCTACTGGAACAGTTCCTTTAAGTATTTTATAAAATTTTCTAGGTTCGGTAGAATTGGGTACGGTAGATTCGAACTACCAATCTCTTAAATCAAAGTTAAGCGTCCTGCCTGTTAGACTAGTTCCCACCATATATTATATATTTGATAAGACCATCAATATTATTTACTTTACCCGATAGGTCCTCGGTGAAATGACTATGTCCAGACATTAATATATAATGACAATATTAGAATTTATTTTAGTATTCTCGATATCACTAGCTTTTCTTAATTTATCAAAAATCTTAATCAAATTTGCTCCTTTAATATTTTGTAAGATTTCAGGAAAACTACCTTTAGGAAAATTATTAACACGTCCAATTCCGTGGTTGGTATTTACACTTGGTAAAAAATAAGAAAATTTATCATTAATAAAATTAATAGGTAATTTATTAATTTCATTATTTTTTTCTCTTTCCGTAAAGAAGGAAAAAGAAGACCTTTTATTAAAATAAGGGTTAAGGCCAACATTAGAATAAGAAAGTTTATTAAATAAGAACATCATTTTTTTTTAAGGTAGTCCTGTTAGATAAAGAAGGGGCTTTAAGAGGTAAAATTAATTACAACCAAAGAATTGCCGATCAATATCTCCTTGTTCCTCGGAGATTAGGGTTTCTCAAACAAGGATTTTTGGCTGCAATGAGAAGGCAGTTTTCCAATAAAAATAAACAAGCAAGTAATAAATATCCTGGGTAGAGCCGCAGGCATTGTGTGTCAGCGTATTCAAAAGGAAGGTAGGGTGGTTAGCCGCCTAAACAATTGTTAAAAAATTACATCAAATGAGTTGCATCTCTTCATTTTTATTAAGCCAAATAAAAGAATGAATTACTTGAATAAAAAAATTTTGAAAGGATTTTCTCTGGGCATAAATTTAAAACAAACTATAGGATATTAAAGTAATAAATCAGAGAAAAAAAATAAAAACTATTGATATCGGGGCTTGACACAAGTTTAATCGTATCAATAAAGTGAAAGACGGATTGTCATTCCCCCCATATGGGGGGGGTACAATATAATGATCATCTCCAGTTAACCTACACCCAGTGAATGAAGTTTTTGGGAAGGCAAAAAATAAAGGACCGGTCTCCCGGTAAAACTAGAATTATTAAAATTAGTAATTAAAATCTTAGAAAGATGAATTTTTATATATAAAACAGGAGTCCTTCTCTATATGTTTATAAAGATCTTTTCCTATTAGGGAATATGGTAGTCCAATAACTTTCATTTCTTTGGTTCAAAGGAGGCTACTTCTTCTGTAAAAATATAGGAGCTTAGTTGAGGGTGATTGATCATCACTGGCCCGACCTATTTTATTTTATCTATAATAATAAATAGTTATTATAGTTTAACGGATAAAACGAGTAATTCATGCTTACTAGATAGAAGTTCAATTCTTCTTAATGACTTAAAAAAATTAAACTTTAGAAAAGAAAAAAGCTTCTTTTTTTAGGAAAAATTATCTAAGAAAATTAAATACTGTCTTTTATTATTAAAAGTGAAGAACACTTAAAAAATAATTAATGATTATAAAGTAGAAAGAAAAGTTTAATTAATAAATTATTTTTATTTTAAGAATAAATATTTATCTTTAAATACTTATTAATTATATTTGAAAGACCCGAAGAATACATACAAAAGTCGCTTTGTAAGGAGGGAAATTTTATATATAAAACCCGGGCGAAGGAAGGATGACCTCTATCACTTATTTTACCCTTCTAGGCCTAAAAGGCCTAGGGAAACTTTATAAAAGTTATGGGTGATAAGTTATAACTAGTTTGGGTCATTATTATTTTATGAAATAAAATAAAGTCTTTAGCAAGGCATCACTGAACATCTTAAATATTAACTATTTATGCTAACTAAAGTAGGGGTATTTTCTTTGTGTTTGTTGAGAGGAGGGGAGAGGGCATAAAAAATTTTTTTTATCTCGCTTTAGTAACAAATAAAAATATAAAAAAGTCTTTTATATTTAAGTAAAGATCCTTAAATTTTATATAAATAATTTGAAACTATACTTCTGCTACGAAGTATATAAATTGTTATAGTACTTATATATGGAAAATTATAGACAAAGATAAGTTATTTAAAAATAAATAAATATTACGTTTTAATTTATTTAATAGTGATTTATAATTATTAACACCTTTCCCTTCTTCCTCTTACGATCTTATTCCCTTTTAATTAATTTAATTATATATAATAGGGGATTAGTTTAGTGGGAGAACATGTTACTTACAATAATAAGAGGGAAGTTCGATTCTTCCATTCCCTAAAATTACAATAATAAGAGGGCAATTCTTTTATTCCCTGAAGATTTAATAAGATGGTGAAAATTTACTTCTTTTATTTCCTAATAGAATAAAATCTTATAAAAGAAATTATTGGTTTTAATAAAGACCGAGGCTAAATCATCCCTAGGACTTTTATTAATTAGTAATAGGCCCTTTGCTATTTCCTTCGATAAAAGGAATGGTTTTTCTTTTTAACGGCCTCCCCTTTAAGTTTACAGGAGTAAAAAGTCTGTTTTTATTTCCTTCCCATTGATATTTCTATAAAGAAAAAAACGGGACCATAATAATATAAAGGAAAAATAAAAAATATTTATTTATTTAGAACTTAATTATTGTTCGAATCAAACATCCGACAATTAATATTCTAAAGATTTTGTCTTTTGAGAGTTATTTAAATTTTAAATATACTTAACAGTATTGATATGTAATAAAAAATAAATTTTTTGCTTAGTTATTTTTTTGACTAAAGAAGTCTGATTCCGATACTTAAAAAATAAAATTTTTTTCTTAGGATTATTAAAGGAAAGTCCAGAATATTAAAACTAATAAAACTAGCTAAGTTTGCCTAGGTCGGTGATAACTAATTACCTTTAACTTTAACCTTTCCCCTTCCGCATTTTACGAAGCTAAGATAGTTCTTTCGAATTGAAGAGGTAAAATGGGGTTATTGGACTTTATTCTATACTCTTAACAGGAGGAGTCTTCTGTAAATATGTAGAGAAAAGAGAGGGTTTTTATATATAAAATTTACCGTCCAGGGGTTATAATAAACTTTGTATTTTATAAAAATTTTTATTTAATGCATTACCTGTTCTAGGTGAAGCTTTGTTTATTTAAAAATAAATAATGCATTGTCTACCTTTAGTGGACAAAGCTTTTTCTATACCATTAGGAATGTATCATTAGATTTTACAGGGAAAAGCTAAAACATTTAATTTTTTTCTTAGAAAACTCGTCCGGAATCTATTTTCTGGTTAACTAATCAGAAAAGATATTATTTAAGTTAAGTTTAATAAGTATTAACATTGTATTATCTTATTAAAGATAAAATTATTTATAATTCTTTAATTTATGAATATATTAAATATCTTTTTTTTTCTGATTCAAATAATATAATATTTTAATTAATCATTAAAAAATTGAGGTACTTTTAAAGAAATCAAATCTTTTACTAATTTTCTTTAAGATTAATATTATAATAAAAAATATATACTCTTTATATAATACAAAAGAAAATTATGTCATAAATTTTTTCCATTACTGAAGATTAATAATAGATAGATTTAGTGATTAATTCAGTTTATACTTTTGTAAGTATATGATTATTTATTTTAAAAATAAATAAGAGTCCTACATACGCCAAAGGCGCGAGAAAAATAAAACCTTGACAAATATAAGAATGTTAATATAAGACCTATTAAAATTTAGCTCTTTAAGAGTAAGATGTATTAAATTACCTTAATTTATAAGGAAATGTTTGCCCGGGCTAGTGATAATCAATTACCCACAATTGGAATTATTCCTTCAAAATGAAGAGAGGGGTAAAATAAGTAGTTGTATTTTATTTCATACATCCTTTATAACGGCTTTATCCATAGACAGGACCTAGCAAGTAAAGTCTTTTCTTCTCTTACAAATATGTGGGTTTCTATTTTTTTATATATAAAATCCACCGTCCCGGGATATTTAATTACTGAATCTGGCTTACAATAATCTAAGACACCCCACGGTTCAATTAAAAGATTGAATAATTTTTTTTTTATCTAAGTTATATCAAGAATTTTATTAAGTGTTAACGTATAACTATTGTCACACGAAATAGAGCCTAGATTATTTATTTCTTCCAGATCTCGAAAGTTAACTTTTTTATTTATTCGAAGAAATTAAGGATGTAGATAACTTCCACTTATCTTTAAAGATATTGCTATTCTTTACTTTATTTATTTATGTTAATTTTTATTATAAATAAATTAATACTTCTTTCCCACTTATGAGTTTCCAAGGTTAGTATATTAAATAAACTCAAATACTCTTCTTAGAAAATATTATAATAAATAAGTTATATTTGATAAAAAAATTATTTTTATTTAAAAGCCGATTAGGTTAGTGTATGATTCGAACATACGTTTTTAAGTTTTGCAAACCAATACATTACCAGTTATGCTAACTAACCATTTAATATTATTTATTTAGAAACTAAATAGCCGTGTTAAATTATTTAATGAACTTGAAAAGGAGGGTATTTGGCTAAAAATTTTTAGAACTGGCTCTACAGGGCGGGAAAGGAGAAAATTTTCGAAAAGAAATGATTGTTCGACTAGTCTACGTAGCGGCCCGGCCTAATAGTATATAACCCTTCTATTATTTAAGTCACTTATTTCTTTGATAAAAATAAGATCCACTGTTTTTTCCCCCGCAAGGGGAAAACAAAATAATTTAATATTTTTTAGCATATCTAACTCTTTGGGCTCAACTCTGTAGAACAAGATCTCTTCAAGGGGTCTAAAAATAGACATTATACTACAAGAAAAATATTTTGCAGCTTCTAAATAAGAGAGAAACTTATGAAAAAGAATTGTTGAATTGAATAAGAATAAACAAAAACCGGAGTCAGTACCCGCGGCTATATTCGCGGGTCCCAGGCTTTTATTAACAGAACTTTTTTCCGGTATAAATAATACTCATTAAAGCTTTAGTTTCAATTGAATGAATTTGCCCAAACATTACATTATTTTCACCTGATCTAGCAATACTTAATTTTAATTTAGTTTTAGCAGATAAAATTTTTCCTTTATAGGCTTGACTCATTAATGTTTTAGTTTTATCAGACTTAGGTTTTTCATTAAAGCTTTTGTTTCCTAAGTATATCGTGATTTTAAACAAAATCCTGGGATCTAAATTATATGCAGGCGAAAGTGAATCAATAAAATATTACCCCCGTTCCAGGATCAATTTATAAACTTCAATATTTAACAAATTAGTAATATTTATATATTCAATAATTATGTTAATTAATATTGCCATGTAAAAAAATTGCGTTATAAATATAACTATTTTTATTAGATATAAAGATATTTTGTAATAGTCTTTTAATCGTTTTAATAAATTCATAGCAGAACTGATATAAAATTTATCAAATTTCTTATGAGTTCACTGATAAATTCCAACTTTACTTTTATTATCGGTAAAAATTCGTAATCAATCAACATAGGTATTTTCATAAAAAATAACAGGGGGTGATTATAGCAAATTTATTTTCATTATTTTTCATATAATTCTTATTATCTAATATATTCTCAATTATTAATTTTTTATCAATATTAGTTTAATAATATCCTCTTGAAAAATAGAATTAATATTAAAAAATTTTACTAGGGTTCCTTGAGAGGGGGGGTGATTAATTCTAGATTAAATTAACACGTTACTGAATATTGGTTCACATGATGAAATCCAAACTTTAACAGTAATTGCATCATTTTTCCTTTGAAAGAAAATTTGTTAGTATCAATTAAACTATTATTACTATTAAGGGATAAAATATCTATAGATTTTCGTACTACTCTTGTACGACTAGCTGCTTTTCGATTAGACAATTGTCCCGAAATTTGTAATTTAACACCTGTTATATATTGAGGGTTTAAAAAATTCTGAGAATATTGAATAAAATTATTAAATGAGTTTTTTGATTTATTAGTAGTTATATAGTCATTTTTAACTAATTTTGCTTTTTTAAATAAATTTCGTGATACCATATTGAATTTTCCTGCTTTTATATTAAGAGGGAGTGTTAATTTATAAAATTATGGTATATTATTTTCCCTACCATAAATAAAAAAGTTTACTTAAGAGTTGTAAATAAAATCCACTGTTTTTTGAACAGTTTACCATTTTTTGCATATTTTAAAACAGTATGATGGGAACTTTTTAAAAATTCCGCAGCTTTCACGGCTAAAGGTAGTTTATTAATTAATATAACTCTATCTTCAAGATATATATAAATAGCTGTTCCTTGAGTAGCACTGCTTTTTGCTTTAGTCTCCTCTGTTCTTGGTATATTCAATAATTTACCTTTATTAGCTATACTAATTTTAGTTTTAGTCTCAATAGAGTGATTACGACCTAGCATTCTTTGATGGTAATTATCTCCTTTCATAGCTTCACTCAATTTCGCTTTTGATGCTTCAGTATGTTTAAACTCTATAAAAGAACCCGCTATCTTAAGTAAATTAAATTCCGGGTTAAGAGTATTAAAATAATATTGTTCTCGTAAAAGAACTAATTCTTTTGCCTGTTCTTTAGATAAATTAGTAATATCTATATATTCAAGTATACTTAAAAAAAAAGCAGCATAGCCATGGTCCTTTAATGCTCTACAAATATACATATTTTTATTTCTGTCTAAATGATTAAGAAAATAATATTTCAATAATCGTATAGACGAATCAAGAGTAGAACCGACATATCTTCTACCTGACTCTAAGTGTATCCACATATATATTGAAATCTTACCTTTATTGTCACTTAAAATCTGTGATTTTTCTATTTCCACATTATTATATACAATTATCGGTAAAAAAAATTCATTGTTATTAATAGAATTATTATTAATAGAATAATATCGAACTCCTTGTATAAAAGAATTTCTTATATTTAAACTATTAAAGTTTTGAATTAGGGGGGGTGTTAATTAATGTAGTACTATTATTAACTAATGTAGTACTATTATTAATTAAGGGTTTTACAATACTTGAAGAAAGCCAAACTTTCACTGTTACCGCTCCATTTTTTCCTGTAAAATTAAATTTACTAGCATCAATTGAAGAAGTAAAAGAACCTAATCTTAGAGTACCAATAGATTTTCTTACTACTCTTGTACGGCTAGCTGCCTTACGTTGAGATAATCTACCACTAATTTGAACTTTTAAACCCGTTAAATAATGAGGGCTATTAATTAAAGAAGAATATCTAATTAAATCCGTGTACTTACTAGAAATAGAATTATTATTTTCAACTAATTTAGCTCTTTTAAATAAATTTCGTATTAATTTATTAAAATTACCAGCTTTTATATTCAACGCCATATATTGCGCCAAAATGTAAGAATTTAAATAAGGATAATGAATTCTTACAGGTCTTATCTCAACGGGTTTACCGTATAAATTAGATAATTTTAATATTAAACTAGAGAACTTAATGGCTTTTAAAGGTGTTAAATCTTCTTGTAAAGATGATTGAATTCTTTTTGATTGCCCATAGGGATTTAATCGTTTTGACACAGGTAAATTTAAAAAATAATAAAAACTAATAACAATTTTATTAGAATCTTTATTAAATTTAGGTTTTGAAATTAAAGCAAATTGAAAATAATGTTTAATAACATTTAAAGCTATTTTATCTACACCCCAATAAGAGTTAAGTTCATTTTTAGAGCAGAAGTATAATGAGGAATTACCCCAATTTTGATTTGTTTTTAATCTTAAACTAATAGGATGTTTACTACCCATTTATATAATGTATTTCCTCTTTAATCCTAATTTTGTCCATATAAAATATCTAATCATAACTATAACCGTTATTAAGATGTCAAACGTACTAAGTTCGCTTGTCTACAAAATATTTATTTGCCAGATGTCTGATTCGAACAGACATTTCGATGATTACAAATCATGTATTTTACCAATTAAAATTAATCTGACTTAATTATACTTTAAATTAGTTACCCAAAAAAAATAAAATTTAATTAGTATAAGAATATAAAGCCCAAAGAAACGAATAATTCATGTGTTATGTTTTCTGAGGATGATGTTATTTATAATTTTGGTATATTTATCATTACCTTACTAATATAATTATAAAATATATTTAAGAGTTATGAATAAAATCTATTTATTTTTAAATAATTTACCATTTTTAGCATAAGTTAAAAGAATAGGACAAGAACATTCTAAGAATTTTTCTGCTTTTTAGCTAAAATAAAGGTATGTACTAAAGTTATATTATTACTATTATATACATATAATGAATACTAATAACCATTCAATATTAACAGCCAAAAAATAATAACAGCTTCTAATCCAACGTGATTAGGGACTATCTTGATATTATAATACTGCACCTAAAGATAATACATAATGGAAATGAGCTACTACGTAATAGTAGTTCCTAACACTTCATTTATTCTTTTTTTATATTCTTTTGTTTTGGGAATATTTAATAGCTTATTTTTATTTCCTTCACTAATTTTTAATCGGACATCTAAAAAATGTGTATTACCTTTTTTAGCATCTCTCATTTTTTGGATAGTTTCCTCTAAATGTAAAGAACCTAATCTAGATCCAGCTATTTTTAAAATATTATACTTAAGTGCAAGAGTATCTAAATAATATTGTTTGCGTCTTAGAAATAATTCTTTTAACTCACTTTTAAAAAGATTCTCTATATTAATATACTCTAATATAGATTAAGTAAATGCTGAATATCCATGAACTCGAAGAGCATTACAGACCTTTATTGTTTTATTACCCTCTAAATGATAAATATTGTAAGAATTTTTCATTCGAAGATTAATATTAAGCGCTGAACCTACATATCTTTTTCTTGATTCAATATATTTCCACATGTATATTCCCACTTTTCCAATGCTATCCTTTAAGATTTGTATTTTCTCTGAATCCGGATTATTATAAGTGCCAATAATAATTTGATATTATAAGTATTAATTGAATAATAAGAGTTTCTACTTCAATTTGTTTTTAATCTAGTACACATAGGATGTTTATTACTCATTTTATAAATGTATTTCTTCTTTAATCCTAATTTTGTCCATATAAAATATCTAATCATAACTATAACCGTTATTAAGATGTCAAACGTACTAAGTTCGCTTGTCTACAAAAACTTTATTTTTTAGCAAATATCAGACTCGAACAAATATTTAAATGATTAGAATCATATTATTTACCAGTTAAAAACCTACTCTGTTATTATTAAAAAATAGTAATCCAATCTATTAAGATTTAATTTATAGACCTAAAAATGTAGGGTCTGAAGAGGCCAATAATATATGTTGTACTCTCACGCGTTAGGTGTTAATTTATAATTCTAATATATTTTTCGTCGGCCCTTACCAAAAATTATTATTAGATCCTACTTAAGAGATATAGATAAAATATTTTCTTTCCCGGTTCCCCCTAAGAAAGTAATGACTGGCTCAGTATATAAAAAATCTGGTTTATTTAGGTTTGAAGAGACTAAAATAAAAATTAGCGAAGCCTTTAAAAAAAAAAGAATTATCTTTTATTTGGTAAAACTTTTTCTGTTGAAGCTAAAACTCATTTTAGCTAAGTCTAGTAATAAAAATCTAAATTTTAGTAAAGTTTGTTCTACTGAAACTAAAATAAAAACGAGTGCTAATAGAGGAACATCAATTTTATATATTCAGAAAATAGTTCACTTATTAATAAATTTTTTTTTGCTTGAGAGGCAGGAAAATATTTTAATGTTGATAGTAAAACAATATTAAGATATTGCTCAAATGGTAAATTATTTAAAGAACAATGAATATTATCTATTAAAGATACTTTGTTCTTTAAAGGAAACGTAAAATAACGACTATTCTTAGATATAAATGATTAATTAAAAGAAAATGGATATACTACAAAAAAGTGATCCTATATAATGGTAAGGAATAATATATCATTATGAATTATTATTAGTTATAAATAAATATAATTAATATAAACACCTCCTTATTTTCCTTATAAGGCCCTTAAATAATTAATAATATAAGGCTTTATGGTCAAACGGTGAAGACGCTACTCCTTCACAGTAGAGTTGCCGGTTCGATTCCGGCTAAAGTCAAAATACAATTCTTTCACAATTGAGTAACCGGTTCAATTGTGGTTTAAATAAAAAATAAAACTTCTTCACAGTTGAATTACCGGTTTAATTCTGGTTCAATTCCGATTGAAATAAATAAAATATTTTGCTTACTTTATTGTCCGGTCCGGTAATGACCAATCACCCACTACCCGACCTTCCTGCATTTCTACGAAGGGACTATAAATTATTCCTTATATATAAGGGTAAAATAAGTGATTAGGCTTTATTCTATAAAGTTGGCCTCTGGGGATAATGATAAACTATCCTAAATATAGGCTAGCCTATACCAAGCTTTCTTAGGTTTGGAATATAATACTACTTATTCTCCCCTGTAAAAAATGCGGGCTCGCCGAATATTATTTTCGGCGAGCCCTCTGTAGAAATGCAGAAAAGGGGAGAGTCAGAACCCCGTAAGTGTGCGGGCTGGGGTTTAAAACTAATCATAAAGATCCCGAGTATTCAAAAAAGAGAATCTCACCAGGTAGTAGGTTCGAATAGTTAAAATGTTGAGAATAATATTAACTATTCTTAATCTTCCTATTCTTTATTTATTTTTAATAAATAGATCATGGCTAAGTCGGTCTGTGGATCTGTCTTTTTATATCTTTTATTTAAAATAATTTTTAATAAGATATTTTTTAATTACTATAATTATATTATAAATTAATAATATTTATTGATTCTTATTGTTTTATTATTAACAAAATATTCTAAAATTACTTTTACTTAATAAAGTAGTCCTTGATAGGATCTTAAAAATTTCTCTGAAAAATATTTTTAAAAAATATTTTTATCATAATATTAATTTACGGAAAGGGTGTAAATTTTTATTTTTTAATAATTCTTTAAACCTATTTCGGGCAAGAAAGGATTCGAACCTCCGCATGTTTTCACATATTTAATTTCAAGTTAAACGCTTTAAACCAAACTCAGCCACTTGCCCTTATTTATATAATAAATTTATAGCCTTTTTATTAATCTATATTCACTTTTATGATATATACTTAATTTTAATATTAATTCGGGCCACTCTGTAAACTAGGAAAGCCTACAATCCAGTAAAAAGAAAGGGATGTAAAAATATCTAGTAATTTACTAAATTTAATAACACGTTATCTTAATTATCCAGCAAAAAATAACTAATAAAGTACACAAATTAGTAATAGAGGAGCTTCTCCTTCGAATGGAGGAATTTTTTGTATTTATAATAACTATTCCTAATTTTCTTTAAAAATCACTATCAAATATAATAGAAGATAAAGATAATACCCATTTATCTTTTTTCCCCTCTCCTCCGCAAATATGCGGGAGGAGGAAACAATTTATTATTTTTTAAATATCTTACAATAGTAGTGTGTGAACAATTATAAAATAGTCCTGCCTCTCTAGCAAAAACTATTTATAAGCGTACTATTTGATGAGAATACAAAAATAGCGGTTCCTTGAATAACTTTATTTTAATTTCGAGTTTCAATAAAAGAGAATAGAATTCCTCCATACATTAGGTGCAATTCACCTTTTTTTCCAAACATATGATTATTTTTCCTGCTTAATTTAACAATTGTACTAGGAGGAAATATTTTTTACTGAACAGATGATAATTTTCTCCACTAAATTTAATAAAAGATTCTTCTGTATATTTATATCTTAAAGAAGAACTTACAATTTTTAAAATATTATATTTAGGCTAAATTAAGTTAATATAATATTGCTCACGTGATAGTATCAATAAACGAGCTATATCTTTCGATAAATTAAAAATATTAATGTACTCGAGTATAGATAAAGAAAATGCACAATAAGTGTGATATAAAAAAGCTCTACAAATATAAGAGTTTATTTGTTTTAATCCTGATGTGGAATAATAAGAATTTAATCGTTTAGCCAAATTAAAAGCCGAGCCTACATATTTACTACTAGATTCTCTGTGAGTTCATAAGTATATAGCTATTTTTTCTTTATTAGAAGATAAAATTTCTAATTTAGCAATACTTGCATTAGGGTAAACTTTAACTAAAATTAAAGATAATAATTTAATCAAACTAAAAAGTAATAATAATGGCATTTTTCTATTTAAAAGAATTAAAATTGAATCTTCCCACAGGAAGATAGCAGGTATAAACCTAAAATCAAGTATTAATAGAAAATAATCCCCAAAATTAATTGAACTAGTCATAAAAGAATTAAATCATTTATAGAATTATTAAAACATTCTTATAAATAATCCTTACTTGCAAATTATTTACATATTAATACTGATATATATATATAAATATTTTAAATGGTTTTTAAACCTAATTTATTCTCTTGCCCTATTAATAAAAAATCATTTAATTCATTAATATTATTTTTTTTCCTAATAGAAAAGGCATAGTCTAAGAAAAAAAAGTAGATCGAGAAGATCTAGGAAAGAAAGGTAATTTAAATAAATTTAAGTAAAACATTTAGAGTTCGATCCCGCTGGAGTCGAGATTTTTTAAGTTGAGCTTTTCTTCTTGGAAGGGATACATCTCGCCAGAAGACGGGGAACTGAAACGGTGGTTCTCTGTTGGAGGGGTAGAGTAGGAGATATTTTTCATTATTTTCCATTTTATTCCCGAAATATAAATAAAAAATAAATGGGTTATCTCTTTCGGGTAGCCAATTTACTTGTATCTTGTTTTTTAATCACTGGGAATCCATCTTTTACTCTTTCTCCCCCCACATGTTTGCGAGAGCAGCAAATGAATGGGTACATAATTTATTCGCTCGGTCTGCCTAGATAGCCGGGATATTTATAAAATTATTATTTGTAATTTCACTCCATGTGACATGGGTAATTCCGTCAGTTACAAGATTCATAGACTATGTGTCTCTGGGAAAAAGGTTAATCCGATAAGTTTAATTGTTTTAGCAATCTCTTTAGTTAAATCAAAGAAAGGAACTTATCTTCTTAATAAGAGATATAGAAACTTATCTTCTTAATAAGAGGTATAGTAATTATCAAAATATGGTAAAACCTTATATTTATAAAGAAAAAAACTTATCTTATTTATAAGGGGATGTAATAATCATCTTGAAGTGACAAAAACCCAATACCTATTAGTTGAGGCATTTATTTATATACCATATTTTTAATTAGATTTTTTATTCTTAATATTTTTAGAATAATGGGCCCTTAAAAAAGAAATCATCAATTACAGGGGGGTGTTAACTGATTGTACAGGTAATTGACCTTCAAACGCATGGAACGCTGGAGGAGACGTGATCGCCCACTCTAACGTAGTTGCAGTTTTCGTAATACCGGCTCCTCTTGGAGAAGTAAAGAACGCTGGAACGGCCCATGGATCGTTCGTTAAAGTATCTTCAGGTTGAGCTAAAGTATCGTAGATAATGTAAATAAATAGTACAGTAGCTACGATAGAAATAATAGATCCAAAAGATGATACTAGATTCCATCCTTCGAAAGAATCTGGATAATCTGGTATTCTTCTAGGCATCAATTTTGTTATCATAGGGGAATTTAAACCCTATTTCCCTGCGTCTTCGCAGGGTTCAGACTATGTCATCAATTATATTTAATTATCCATTTCTATATAATACATAATTACTAACATACTTAAACTTTCTATTTAACAATATTAGATAAAATCCATTTATTTCTGAATAATCTACCATTTTTTGCATTTCTTATAATTGTTTTATGACAACAATATTTTCCAGCCTCATTTGCAGAAAAAAAACTTTTTATAAGTAAACCTTTTAAATCATACATAAATATTGCAGTTCCTTGAGCAGCACTTATTTTTGCTCTTGTCTCAGCAGAACGAGTTTTACCAAACAAAGGGTGTTTAGTCCCTGTTTTTTTAGCACTCATTATAGTTAAAGTTTTCTCAGAATAAGTTCTACATTGGATGATTTTCACCTGTTATACCAAACATTGGTCCTTTTTCTCCTTTTTTGGCTTCACTCATTAAAGCTTTAGTTTCTTCAGTCAGTAATGAACCTAAACGAGATCCTGCTATAAGATTTATATTATATATAGGTTTTAATAAATCAATATAAAATTGTTCTCGCTATAGAATTAATATTCGTGCATCTTTCATATTTAGATTTGAAGTATCAATATGGTCCAAAATAGATAAAGAAAATGCTGAATGAGTATGAGAAATAATTGCTCTGCAGATATAATTATCTACTCGTTTTAACTCAGAAGTATTAAAATAATATTTAATACGTTTGGATAGATCTATAGCAGAACCTATATATTTTTTACCAGATAATTTATGAGTCCAAAGGTAAATACCTGCTTTCCCTTTATTATCTGATAAAATAATTGATTTATCAGTGTCTGCATTATCATATATCATTATAGGAACTATAAATAGTAAAAGTATATCAGAAGTTTGATGAAATTGATTAAAATCAAGAAATGCTAAAAATAAAACTATTATACTAGTTACTGTTAAAAATAATACAATAATTAAATATAAGAGTCCTATATTTAATGTAGTATTTATTGAAAAAAGCCATCGTTTCATATTTTTTGTACATAAAAATTCTTTATTTATTGAATATTTTAGTTAAATTTAAAAGAATCTATTTAATAAAATGCCCTAAGATAAACTTTAACTGTAGGGTATAAAATTATTTTAATATAAATGATTCTGATAAAAGTTGATTATGTAATTAATATTATATATATAGAAAGTTTAATTATAATTGTTGGGCGCTCGTGTCGGGATTATTGTTGAAGTTACTCACCCATTAGTCGTTGAACTTGCTTATTACTTATTATATAAAATAATAATCCTTCGTAATAAGATTAGCTGCAAATTATCTCTAAAAGATTATATAAAATTAACGTTATATAATTGATGATTTCTTTAGAGAGATTCTTGCAATTCACCCAATTTTCTAATAATATTATTTTTAAATCTATAATATTATAGGGGCGTTTTTATACTTTAATGTAGTTTATTTCTATTAAATAATTTTCCTTTAAAAGGAACCTGCTTGTTGAGATAAATTAATTACTAAATTTGGATAATCATTAAATAAAATATTTATATAGTGTTGTTCTCTAGAAAGTATATTTTCTTTTGTAACATCACCTGATGTACCTAAATCTTCTAATATAGCTAAGGCAAAATTATATTTACCATAATAGTTCATATTATTATAAATAGGATAATTTCTACGTAAAATGCTCGGAGTCCAATAACTAAATAATCTAGATGAACCATTCCAAGCACTACCTACATACATTTTACCTGTAATTAAATTAGTCCATTGATATATAATAGATCTTTTTTTATTATCAGAACCTATTAAGTTCTTATTATAATTAGGATTATTATATAATCTTATTGGTTTATTTAACCACATAGGTTTTATATGAGGACCATATGGAATTTGAATAATGTTTTTTTTATGTTTTAAAGAAAGACTTAAAGCTGTATAAATAATATTATTATCTTCAGGTAAGCCTAAAGAATCTGTTATAATTATTAAACATAACATTATTATTATGCTTGAAGATAAATTAATTGATTTAGTAGTAAAATATTTTTCATTAAAGTATTTAGGATTTCCTTTACCCGCTAATCCTAAGAAATGTTGAGGCATGAATGTTAAGTTTACACCTATTGATAATGACCAGAAATGTATTTGTCCTAATAATTCGTTATATGGTTTACCTAATATTTTAGCTGGAACCCAGTAATAATAAGCGGCAAATAACGCATATACTGCACCTAAAGATAATACATAATGGAAATGAGCTACTACGTAGTAAGTATCATGTAAAGCAACATCAATAGAAGCGTTAGCTAATACGATACCAGTTACTCCTCCAATAGTGAATAAGAAAATGACTTTTTTTTTTGAACTCTTTTTTAATATATTTAATTTTATAAAAAGGGGGAGTTTATTATTTAATAAAAATTATAATAACTATTGATTTTTATTGTCCGAAAAAGGAGTATAAGAAAATCTATATTTATTTTTATATATTTCTCCTGAAATACAATATTTTTTTATCGTAGTTGGAGATATTTTTAATTTTAATTTAGCTATAGTAATTGCAGGATACTTAACTAAAAATAATAGATTAGGAGTATAAACATAAATAGGGTGACTTAATGTAGTTGAAATTTTAGATTTTGTCTCTAAAGTTAATATTCTATTAGCATTTGCAAGTCTTATAGCTTCTTTATGATCTTTTGATGGTGAAAAATTTGGTCGAGGTTGACTTATTTTTTTCAGAGAATCATAAGAATGTCTATAACCTAGTGAAGAACCCGCTATCTTAAGTAAATTATATGAAGAGTCGCCTCTCGTAAAGGATTCATCAAGATAGTACTGCTCTCTGGAAAGAATCAATTTACGTGCTTCTCCTTGCGATAAATTAGTAATGTCTATGAACTCTAATATAGATAAACTAAATAAGGAGTAATCATGTTCTAGTATAGCATTATAGATATAAGAATTACCTTTAACTTTACTCAGATAATTTTTATTGTTATATTCTTTTAATCGTACAGATAAATCTGTAGCAGAACCAATATAAATTTTACCTGATTCTAAATGAGTCCACTGATATATACCAGCTTTACCTTTATTATCGTTTAAGATAATTAATTTATCAATATCTGCATTAGAATAAACTACTATAGGAATTAATAATAATAATATATTAGATTGTTCAATAAAAGAAGAACCACCCAAGATTGAGATTAATGGGCTTTGCGAAAATAAAATTATTTGAAATAACCCTCCATATATTTCATAATTAGTTAATAAAGATAGAATCGTACCATTTAAAGTATAAAAGATAAACACCTGATAGAAATATTAAAAAAGCAAATCGTCCCGAAGGTAAGATTGTTGATAAATAAATAGAAGCTAGTGATATCGTTAGTACTAAAATAAAATTTTCTAATAATAACATTATTTATATGTAAAATATTCCTATTCACCTTTTCTTTTTTATAGCTACTTATTACTAAATAAACCTACCTATCCTGAAGCTAAACCATTCTATTTCTAATAAAATGAAGGGTTTAATTAATAAAATAATAATTAAATAAAAGAGTTTTGGGTAAAACCCCCCAACGTTCTCACGTTGGAAAGGACTATATCATCACTTATTTTTATACAATTTAAGTGTTGCACATGTAGTCTCTGAGGATCCTACTAAATTACAAAGTAATTATTGGTTTCCTGCTGATTGTCCAATCTTTAAGATTTTTACTGATTATAAATCTAGTACTTAAAGCTCTAAGGGGTTTCCAGCATTTAGTGCAATTTTCCAATAAATTAATTTATTGGGGACTCATTTTGAATCCTAAAGCAAATAACATTGGAGTAGTAAATCTAATAGATCCACCGGCTAATGTAGCTAACCAAGAAAAGATTTTAATCCCTGTTGGAACAGCAATAATCATTGTAGCAGCAGTGAAATAAGCTCGAGTATCTACATCAAGACCAACACTATACATATGATGTGACCATACAATAAATCCTAATACACCAATTGATAACATAGCATATACCATACCCATGTAACCAAAGATTGGTTTACCACAGAATGTTGAAATTACATGACTAATAATTCCAAATCCAGGGATAATTAAGATATAAACTTCAGGATGACCGAAGAACCAGAATAAATGTTGGTATAATAATGGATCACCACCACCAGCTGGTTCGTAGAAAGAAGTGTTAAAATTTCTATCTGTTAATAACATTGTAATTGCACCGGCTAATACTGGTAATGATAATAATAATAATACAGCTGTAATTAATACGGCCCAAGCGAATAATGGTAATTTATGCATTGTTAATCCTGGAGCTCTCATATTAATTATAGTAGTAATAAAGTTAGAAGCACCTAACATTGAACTAATCCCAGCAAGATGTAAACTGAAGATAGCTAAATCAACAGAACCACCAGAATGAGATTGTAAACTAGCTAAAGGTGGATAAACCGTCCATCCTGTACCAGCACCGTTTTCAACGAAACTACTAGCTAATAATAAAATTAACGCAGGAGGTAATAACCAGAATGAAATATTATTTAATCGAGGGAATGCCATATCTACAGCACCAATCATAACTGGTACTAAGAAATTACCAAAACCACCGATTAAAGCTGGCATACAATTTATCCATTAACTTTCGTTAATGGTTGGACTATATCTTTACCCTTAAATATAAACTTCAAATTTCCTTAAAAAGGGGAGTTTTTATTTATTAGGGTATTTCACGTGTAGTCTCTGAGGATCCTACTTAATAAAAGTGTTATTGCTTATAACTAAGCCCTTTTATCTTTGGTTTCCTGCTGATTGCCTAATCATTTAAATGTCACTATATTCTACCGCTTTTCATTTAAGAAAGTCTGCAGTACTAGTTTTAAAAGCTCTTAAGGTGTTCCAGCAAATAGTGAAAAGAAAATAAAGTCTTTCAACCTTATCCGGCCATGCCATAATAATTAAATAAATTATTCATTGTTGTTTGTATTTTCGACTGAACTAGAATTTATATAAGTAAATTTCCATTTACCTCGATAATATCCTGATTTAGAGCCATTTAAATAACTTCTAATAACAGATCGATCTCCTTTTAAAGCCTTAGCTAAAGAAGTTAATGAACTAAATTCTCTATTAAGATTTATATCATCTTTAAATTCAGCTAATATTGCTTTAGCTGCAGGATGTTTAATTGTATAATTATCTCTTTTTTCTTTAACTAGAGCTATAATTTCCTCTAATGATAATAAATTTATTCTATTACTTTCTTCGATTTCATCTAAAGAAAAGAAAAATTCATCTAAATATACTGATCCTGTATCTAAACAATCATTCAAAGTATTATGATGTATATTTATTGAATTATACATATGTTGTTTAGAATCAAATATATGTAATAAAGTAAAATCTGTTATGTTATAAACATATATAAGAATTCCTCTTTCTTTTCTTAATTTAATTCTAATTTCTTGATCCATAGGTTCATGATATTCTGAACTACTAGCCACTAAATCAACATTTAAATTTGATTTTAATGAATCAATAAAATATTGTTCTAATTTTACTAAATCATCTATATTTATAGAATAATCTACTATTAATATAGTTAATTTTATATTGTTAAAACCGTATTTATTGAAATATCTAAGAACTTTACGAGCTTTAGTTTTAAGTATAAAAGGCATAAAATAAGAACTTATACGATTATATAAATTTATAGAATGACCTACATATTTATTATGACCATCTAAAGATTCCCATATATATATACCTTTTTCTTTCTTAGCTATTTTTAAAATTATATTTCTATTATTATATGGATCTTTTACCTCTATTTTAGTAAATTTAGGTAAATCTTTTGGTAATTTATTAGGTCCGTTTGAATTATCTTCCTGTGTGGAATAAATCGAAGAATTAGATGAATAATTATTATTTATGGATATATCTGAATTATTGTTTTTTACAAATAACAATGAAAAATTATAAAAAATGTGCATATAATTAACCAAGAAGAAAATCATAATAAAAGCATGAGCAGTAACAATTACATTATATAATTGATGATCACCTTGTAAATATTGTATACCTGGCCCTGCTAATTCTAATCTAATTAACATAGAAAATGCAGTACCAATCATACCTGAGAATAATGCAAAAATTAAATATAAAGTACCTATATCCTTAGCATTTGTTGAAAAAAGCCATCGTACCATAATTTTATGATTATAAAAATCCTTTATTTATTAAATATTTTAATTAAATTTAAAAAGATCATTTGAAGGAAAAAAAACTATTTGTTTAAAGATCTACAGAAGGGTTCAAAGATTGCTCTAAAGAGAGAAAATTAATTATTAAAATTTATCTTTCCCCTTGTAAGCTTATTCTATCTTTAATATAAAATGCATTATCTACCAAAAGTAAACGAAACTTGGAAATAAAAAAAGAACAATCAAACCCGCTCCGCGGGTTTGATCTTCTTCTCCGAAATGCATTTTATATAATTTATTACATAAAAGCTTTAATATTTTATCCTATAAAGTATATAAAAAATAGACTTGAACTATATAACTTTAATTACTTTAATATAAATGATCCTGATAAAAAATAGATTATGTAATTAATTATTAATATAATAAAAAAGAAAATGGTCATAATTTTTTTTAGTATAATTTTATATTCCTTATCCTGTTATAAATATCAAAAGGGCATCACCTTTAAGAAATAAAATCTTTAGCTATAAAATTTCATGAGTTTTAGTATTCAAAAAAAAATATTTAGAAATTGATGTTTTACTAGTACCAAAATAAATTAAAGTTTCCGTTTGAGAATTAAATGTTTTAAATAAATTAGTAGGGTTATCTTTTGAATACATATATATTAATTTACTCTTTGATGCAGAGATTTTAACTTTATGTACCTCTGTTTTAGAAACACGTAATTTATTTTTATGCTCCTCACTTTTGCTATTCCTTTATTAGCAAGAGATATTTTTAATCGTGTCTCTTCTGTATGTGTTTTATTGAAAAAAGGATTATCTTCTCCGATTTTACCATACATAGGGTTATTAATATCTTTATTATGCTCAGAATTATAGCAATTGTTCTCATTCTTATTAAAGTCTCTTCATTATGATTTTCCTCATACATTGGATTGTTTTCATTCTTATTAAAGTTTCCTCATTATGATTTTTCCCATACATTGAATTGTTCTCACCAAGATATTTCCCTACCTTAATATCTAAAATTTTTTTACGAGAAATTTCATTATAGTTTCGTCCTAAAGAACTACCGGCTATTTTTAAAACATTATACGGTGAAGTTAATAAATCAAAATAATATTGCTCCTTTTTAAGTAAGTCCTCAGTGTCACAATATTCCAATATATATCATGATAAATTATTAAATTTATCATTTAATAAAGCTCTTTGAATATAATAATTATTAATTTTTAAATAACTTTCATTGAAATATTGTTAGAATCTTCTGGTTAGATTATTAGAAGATCCAACCTAATATTTACTATTTATTTTATTTAACCATAGATATATCCCAGATTTCCCTTTATCTTCATTAAGAATTAATAATTTAGATTCTTCACTATTAGAATACTCTTTAACAGCTTTATTTGTACTTAACGATATTTTAAGCATAACGTCTAACTCTTTATTAATGAAAGACTCTTGACAATTACCAAAAACATCTGGTAAATTATCGCCAATTTTTGAATTATTCTCTTTTCTTAATGAATTTGATATATGATATTTACGACATTGAACTGTATTAAAGGAATTATTGATCGTTTTTGAATTATTAACAGGGGGGAGTTCAGAATCTTTTTCTTTATTAGCATAATTTAAGGCTCCTGACGCGTATTCGTAAATGAATCCAATAGTCAATACCACTAAGAAAAATAATAGAATCCAAAAACCTGATTGCGCTATTGAGTACATAGATACTGCAGCTGGGAATAATAAAAGAACCTCAAGATCAAACACTAAGAATAAAATACCTACAAGGTAGAAATGTACGGAGAATTTCTGTCTAGCTTGTTCAACTGGAGAGAACCCACATTCGAATGTAGATAATTTTTCCTCATTTGGTTTAGATTGAGCAAAGAATAAGTTAAGAGCTAATAAAGCTATAACAATAACCGGCACTAATATAAAGTAAAATAAGAATGAATTCATTAGAAGAAATAAGTATGTAAAGTTATCAGATGTATACTATTTAATATTGGTGTAGGGTTGATCATAAAGAATATAATAAATAAAGTTAATATTGCTACGATAAAAGCTAATATAGGTGATAAATTATTATTTCTAATTAATGAAGAATTATTATTTAAATCAGCAGAAGAGTATTCTGGTAAGAATAAAGTTTTAACTATTTGAAGATAATACACAGTACTAATAACAGAAGTGATGATAACAACTAAACTTAAGAAATAATTACCATTCAATAAAGCAGAGTTAATTACAAAATATTTCCCAAAAAAACCAATTAAAGGAGGGATACCACTCATAGAGAATAAAGATAAGGCTAAAGCTAAACTAAGAGTAGGGTTTTTAAAGAATTGACCTCTTAATTGAGAGATAAATTGTATAGGAGAATAAACAGAAATAGCAGAATCTTTATTTAAGGTATATCCTAATAAAATAATAATTAAGAAAGTATTTAAACCTGTTATTGAGTATTGAAGGATATAAAAGATAGTACTTTCTAATCCGTTAATACTTTGATTTCCTAAGGCTAAAAGAATAAGTCCCACATGTGAGATAGTACTATAAGCCAATAATCGTTTTATTTTATATTGAGCTAATCCTGTTATAGAACCTAATAATAATGATAATAAAGCTGATATCATTAATAAATTAGGTTCGATTAAAAAATTATTCATGATAAAAAATACTAAAATTGATAATTTAGGCATTATTGTTAACCAAGTTGTAACCATAGTAGGTACTCCATCATATACATCAGGAGCCCATGAATGTAATGGTGCTGCCCCAATTTTAAATAATAAACCAATTGTTAAAATTATACAACCTATAGCTAAATAATTATAAGAATTACCTTCAAATGATTGACTAATAACACTTTGTAAAATATTTAAAGATTCAAAATTTGTTAGACCTGTATAAGAATATATTAATGTTGAACCTAATAAAATAAAACAAGAAGAAAGACCACCAAGTAAAAAATATTTTAATCCTGCTGCTACTGCTGATTCTGAATTTCTATTCATAGTAGCTAGTATATATAAAGCAAAACTTTGAGTTTCAATAGATAAAAACATAACTATTAAGTCAGAACTAGATATTAATGACAACATCCCTAATGTTGTAAATAATACAATTAAAGGATAATCTATTAACTCCGTTCTATTATAAGTTTTATTAGAAGTTGATAAAACTCCTTTTACTTTAGATGATAAGTTATCCCAATAATTTGAGAAAGTAGCAGATTTAATAGAATTTTTAGTATTTCCTTCCTTTTCAGGAACTATTAATAAAATTAAACTACCTAGTATTAATATAAATATTTCTAGGCTTTGCGAAAGTAAAGTTGTTTGAAATAACCCTCCTAATACTCCTATACCAGAAGATAATGGTATAACATATAACGTGTTATACGACAATAAACTACTGTATAATAATATTAAAAAAGCAATTCTGTGAATTAAGATTGTTGATAAATAAATAGAAGCTAATGGTATCGTTAATACTAAAGTAATAATTCCTAATAGTAACATATTTATATTACATGTTAATTTATTTTCTTTTCTCCTTTATAGCTATCTATTTATAAATATACCCCTTTAATATGAAGCTGAACCAAATATCTTTTTTAAATATAAGAAAAAAGACCTGAGTAGGAGTGATAACTGATTTTACAGCTAATTGACTTTTAATTATAATTACTTCTCCTTAAAGAAAGGTACTCTACAAGATAATTAATTATTACTAGATATTTTTTTTTTAATAATAATTATTAAACTAAAAAAATTTTGTTACTATTTTTATATCTAGAAATAGTTGTATTATTACATCCAAAATAAATTGAGGCCTTTATATGAGAATTAAATGTTTTAAATAAAGGAATTATCTTTCGAATACACATAAATATATTAGCTTTTTAAAGTTAAAATTTTAGTTTTATGTATCTCTGTTTTAGGAACCCGTAATTTTATTTTTATGCTCCTCACTTTTTACTATTCCTTTGTTAACAATTGATATTTTTAACCAAGATTTTAAAATGTAACTTTTACCGTAAAAAGGATGATTTTCTCCTGTCTTAGCTTTACTTATCTTAGCAATTCCCCCCGCCGGGGGGAGTTTTACCTGTTAGAGCTTTACTTATTTTAGCAATAACCTCTGTTGAATGTACTTTACCAAGCATACCTCATGGATTATTCTCATCTTTCATTGCTTGATTCAATTTTTCTTTAGTTTTTTCTGTTTGAATACTATCTAAGCCAGATCCAGCTATCGAATTTATATTATACTCAGGCACTAAGGAATCTATATAAAGCTGCTTCCATTCCAAAATTAATTTACGAGAATCTTCTTTTGATAAATGAAAAATATCAATATATTCAAAGATCGTAAGACTAAATAATGAATAGTCGTGTAGAAGAAGAGCCTTATAAATATACATACTTTTATATTTAGTTAAATAACTTTTATTTAAATAATGACTTAATCGTTTAGATAAATCAACGGCTGAATCCACATATCTTTTATTAGAATCCTTATGAGTCCATTGATAGATCCCTGCTTTACCTTTATTGTAAGATAAAATTAGAGATTTATCAGTCTCACCATTAGGATAAACTATAATAGCTGTAGCTAAAACACTTATCAATTATTTCCCCAGCAAAACTTTGTAATTCTATTGTTAAAAACATAGTAATTAAATCAGAACTAGAGATTAAAGATAACATTCTCAACATAATGAATAAATAATTAAAGGGTAATCTTTTAATTGTTCTTTATTTCTTCCCTAAAATGGGCCATATTTATTTTCACATTCTTACCAGGTCCCTACTCGATTTCTTCTTTTAGTTTTAGGTACTTTCTTCATTATATTACTTACACATTCTACCGAGTCCTTACCCGATTACTATCTCTAGATATTTTTATCATTTTATTTCAATATTACTTACACACTCTATCAGGTCCCTACTCATTAATACTTCTTTTTAAATATTAACCCTGTTCCTAGCCTCTCAGGCGAAGGGATGAAACGTATTGAAATAACAGCGTTATTGATTATACGCGAACCTAAGATAAGGTAATTGATGAGACTTAGTTTATTTATATACTTTATTTTTATTATTAATTGAGATACTAAACAAAAAGCTTTTACCCCCTTGGTTACCTATTTACTATATCATTATTTTAACCCTCGCTTTCACTCATAAATAATTATTCCTATCGGTATTATTATTTAATCGAGGAGTGACGCAAGGTTTCTCCTTTATTTTGAGTCTATCCACGTCAACTCTTTCTTCTTTTTCTTGGAATTTCTACTCTTATAAAAAGGGTCAAATAATAAATTTATAAGAGTCTTTTATTTAAGATAAAGGGGGTAATAATTATTAAGGGTTATTTAGTCAATAAAAAAAAGGGGGGGGTTTATAAAATGGTTATTAAATTTATGTGAGAACGTAAATTGCTATATTTTTGTTTTTGCCATATCTATACTGAAAAAATAATTTGTTTACTTCTGCTTTTACCGTTGCCTATGTACTTTAATATTAAAAGTGCTAATTTAATAGGGCTCCCTAAGGAGTTAATCCGCTGAGGAGGGATATTCTTAATTTATCGATAGTTTAGCTGGGTCTCCTCCGGAAAGTTTCCCTTATCCCTCCGCAAGTATGCGAAGAGGGCGATCTTTGATCTACGGGTCCTTTTTCTCCGTCGATAAGTTATTCTAGGTCAGCTCTGTAGAGGGGGGTAGGGGCGGGTCCCAGGTTATATTGCTTTTATACAGTCTACATATATTCTTAATATAATATTAAAAAAAGTTTCATTAAAATAAAGTGGCTATTATTGATTAATTATAAATAATAATAAATTTTGTCACCATTTTATGGTAAATATTGTAAGAGTTTGAATTTGGCTCAGAAGGAACGTTATCTAGAAGTTTCATACATGCTAGTCGAATGGGTCTATAGATCCATGGCGTACAGGTGAGTAATAGATAGGAAACTACTCAATGAAAAAGGTGAATCCTTTATATAACTACGGTTTAAAGAAATGTTTTCATCATTGAATGTGCCTATTTTGGATTAGGTAGTTGGTAAGGTAATAGCTTACCAAGCCTATGATCCATAGCCAGTCTGAGAGGAGGGTTGGTCACAATGGCTCTGAAATAATAGCCATACCTAACAAAAAGGTCAGCAGTAAAGAATTTTGGACAATGGTCGAAAGATTGATCCAGCTAACTAGAAGAGGAAAAGCATCTTTATGGTATACCTCTAAAATAGGGAGGATAATGACGTTACCTATTTATTAATCCCGACCAATCTCGTGCCAGCAGTCGCGGTAATACGAGAGGGGTTAACGTTCTTCAACATAAATGGGTCTAAAGCGTATGTAGGTTGTATTATCAAACAGTAGTTATAAAATTTCAATAGAAAAATTATAAAATGTAATTGAGATACTAGAGTGTAATTGAAGATAGAGGAATACTAGGAGTAAGGATGAAATCTTTTTATACTTGGTAGACACACTAAAGGCGAAGGCATCTATCTAATTAAACACTGACACTGAGATACTAAAGTATGGGGAGCAAAAAGGATTAGAGACCCTTGTAGTCCATACCCTAAACTATGAGTGGATAAAATTGGTTCTAAAAATCAGTTTTAATGTGAAGACTATACCACTCCACCTGGGGAGTACTGTCGCAAGATTGAAACCCAAAAGTATTGACGGTGCTGAAGACCAGCAGTGAAGCATGTTATTTAATTCGATAACCCACGCATAACCTTACCACTTCTTGCAATGTACCAATATAATTGGTAACACAGGCGTTGCATGGCTGTCGTCAGCTTGTATCGTAAGACGTTAGATTAATTTCGTTAACAAGCAAAACCCTTGTCTGTAATTATGAAAATTAAAAAATAAACAGATCCCGTAAGGGATTATTTTGTGTAAAGTTTAATTTAAACTACAGAAGTACTCGATTAATGTTGAGTTAATTAGGACTAAGACAAGCCTTCATGGCCCTTATGGAGTGGGCTATAGACGTGCCACAAAGACCTTTACAATAAGAAGCAAAAATTTGCATTTGAGCTAATCTTCAAAAAAGGTTAATAAACGAATTATAATCTGCAACTCGATTATATGAAGTAGGAATTGCTAGTAATCAGGAATCAGGATTGTCCTGGTGAAACATAATATTCGGCGTGTACAAATCGCTCATCAAGCGACGGAAGTATATTGGTCTCAAGTGAGGGCTCTTTATAAATATACTTTATTAATTCTAAGAATTACCATTAAGCCGGTATAAAATATTGTTTTATTTGTAGATAAAGCCGCTCATGTCCATCAATCTACAACTGTTGTTAAGTTGAAACATAGTCGGGCTACGGGAACGTGGTGCGGAGTAGTTATAAGCCAAGGGTTTAACACCCCCCCTACTAGCGATAGTAGGGGATATTGGCAAGATAGCTAATGAAAAATACTAGTCAATTATTCGTATTTAATGATCCTTTTCTTCAAAGAGAAGAAATATTTAAAATAACTAAGAATTTACCAGGTTGTTATATTTGGATAAACAATATTAATAAAAAATGTTATGTTGGAAGTTCTTTAAGTCTATCCAAAAGATTATATTTTTATTATGGTTATAGAACAGTTAAAATACTTTATACTTCCTTAATTATAAATGCTTTATTGTGTCATGGTATGCATAATTTTTCTTTAATAGTAATTATTTTACCTAAAAAAGAAAAAGAATCTGTATTAGATTTAGAGCAATTCTTATTAGATAACTATAACTCAGAGTATAATATTTTAAAAGTAGCAGGTTCTACTACTGGACGGGAATTAACTCAGGAACATAAAGCTAAAATATCTACATCTAGAGAGAATCTTAAATACTCTGATGAAAGTAAGGCTTTAATGAGTCAAACTCAATTTAACTTAAATTCTACTAAAAGTATTTTTAGTAATGGGTTTATTAACGTATATTCTCCAGAAAGAATATTATTAAGTCAATTTGTATCTGCAAAAGAAGCAGCTAAAGAGTTAAGTATTAGTAGTTGGTCAATATTAAAATATATAAAATCTGGGTTACTATTTAATAACCAGTATTATTTTACATTCGATTTATTTAAATCTGACGTAAATAATTTAAGAGATGAGACTACTTCCAACCTACGGTTGGTTAATACATCAACTAAACCAGTTAAGTTACATGTCTATTCTCCAGATCTAATATTATTATATGAATTTAGTTCAATTTCTGAAGCAGGTCGTGAGTTAGAAATACCTAGAACTACTATTTCTACTTATTTAGATACACGTAGAGTGTATAAAGGTAGATATATTTTTTCATCTTCTTTAGTAAATACTAAATAATATCTTAATTAGTTACATTCTTGACGTGCAATTATTTAATTTTTGTCGGTCTTTTGACGTGCAATTCTTAATTTTTAGTCATCATTTGACGCGCAATTAAGGGATTCTCGTTAAGCAAAACAGAAGCTAATCCTATTAAAGGATAACAGGCATAATTTATTTTATTATGCAATAAGACAATTAAAATTGTTTTTGGTGGTTATTAAAACAAACACCCAACTCTATATTGTTTCCCTTACATAAAGAAACAAATCGCTCGTCAAGCGGCGGAAGTAGAGTGATCTCAAATAGGAAGCTCTTATTTATAGTTATATCCTACTATGGTAGTTACTATTAAAACAGTATAAGGATTTAACCAATATTTAAGGATCCTTTCTATGTCCATTACTTTACGACTGCTGTTAAGTCGAAACATAGTCCGGGTACTGGAAAGTGCTGGGGAGTAGTTATCAACCAAGGGATTAAAAATCCCCCTTTGTATTATATGTGCATTATTAAGAATAGTTGAATAAAATAAAGACGGGATATCCTTGGTAATTAAGTTATGAATCGAAAATTATTTTTTTTAATTTACCTTTAACTCAACGTTTAGAAATTCGTAAAATTTTATTAGATTACTTTGGTGGAATATACATTTTTAAAAATAAAGTTAATGGAAAACGATATATTGGTTCTTCAATATATTTAGTAAAACGTATTTCTAATTATTTTGATTTAAATCATAGAAAAATTTCTCCAATTATTTCAAAAGCTATAAAAATATATGGCTTAGACTCTTTTATATTACAAATATACTGTTTTAAAGATATTAGTTCAGAAGCTGTATTAACTCTAGAACAGTATTTATTTAATATTTTAAAACCAGAATATAATATATTAAAAATAGCGAGTTCTCCAGCAAGTCATAAATTTTCAAAAGAATTTGGAGAAAAACGATCTGCTATAAATCTAGCTAGAAATTGGAAAAAGAATTACATCCAAGCTGGAATTCTGGTAAAGAGGTTTATTTATATGAGATTTTAAATAATAAATTAATTCTAAAAGAAACATTTGTTAACATATCTCGAGCTTAAGAGGCTTTAGGTATTAACCGTACTACATTATGGCAATATCTTAAAAATGAGACAGTAATATTTTCTAATATTAAAGCACCAAAAAGAGAAGGTTCAGGGTATATAACAGGTAGAATAAAAAACTCTTTATATGTAGGAATGTTTAAAATTTCATTCCAAAAATTGTAATTTATTTTACTTAATTCTTAATATCTGTATTATATTATTGACAATCTATTTACTCATTTTCAACATAAACTGTTAAATAATAAGTTTGCTAAGAATGAACACGAGTTTATTTTATTAATATTGCTAAAAATTAACACTTGTTAATTTATATTCATTTTGCTGAATATGTCTTTATTTTTTTCTTAAATAAAAATTAATATTAGTCTTGTTAATAAATCTCCTAGATAAATTAAAAGGAGAATAGGCATAATAAATACAATTATGCAATTAAACAAAATAAAATTGTTTTAGGAAGTTATTAAAATAAACTCCCCAACAACCCATTTATAGCCTTGAGTCGACGAGTACTATTATTTATTTCACTTTACTAGAGGACCAGGGCGCTAAGCTTACAAGGCTGGTAATATATTTATATATTCTAAATATACAGAATAAAAAAGTATTAGCCTTTTACAGGTTATTAAACTAGCAATCATCCATAAATACACAATAATTAATATTATTTTTTAATATAATAGATAAAAATTATTTTATTAACTTGTTTAACTTAAGTTATTAAACCTCTTAAAAGCTCGAGTCTTACAATATTGTAAATATTAAAATAATTGTATGTCTTTTTCTTTAAGTAATAACTTGCTGTCTTCCTGTGGGAGGATTAAATTTTAATTTTTTATAATCACAATACAATGACTAACAATAAATTAAAACTATTAACACCTGTTGGAGGAGCTATTGCAACAGGAGTATTCGGGTATATAATTGGTAATAAGGAGTCACTAACTTCGATAGAAGTAGCTAAAATAGAAGCAGCTTCAAGAATTGAGGTAGCTAAAATCGAGACTAAGGCTCAAATGGACGTAATACTAGCTAAAGCTGAACTGGAAAGAACAGTTAAAGCCGAAGCTAATAAAATCATTTCCAATAATACCGAAACCGCTAATTCTCCTTTAGAATTAGGAGAGTTAAAAGATTGGATTATTAACTTTGACCCAACTAGCTTATCATTCGAAACTTCGGTAGCTCTACTTCTATTGTCTGGAAGCTTAACATCCTTATTATGTATTTTATTCTTAAGTATATACGTATCAATATATAAATTGAATCTTCCTTTGGAAAATTATTATTCAGGATTTATGCTTAAGTTAGTGAATTTTGTAAAACCTTACTCTGACGGATTTATAGTATTTTATTTAACTATATTAGTAAGTGTATTAATAATCTTACTTATAGTAGGTTTAAGATTACTAAGTGGATTCTAGTAAAATAGATTAGGTTCATTCTTCCTATAAAAAAGAATGGGGAGGCATTATTAGAAATAATGAAATATAAATAAAATAAAATTAAATTTTATTTAACTCCTAACTTAATCTAATTTAATTAGGAAAATAAGAATTCTAATTTAATTAAAAAATTAGAAGAGATCGATAGTCGGTGTAGGGAAGGTGCTATGGAGTAGTTATCAACTAAGAGATTAAAAATTCCCTTTATAGGGGAATTTAAATATTATTAATATCTTGAAAATAATACAATGACAAATAACTCAAATTTAGCATGGTATTTAACAGGATTTTCTAATGCAGAAAGTTTTTTTAATGTAACAATTAGCCTAAAATAGTCAGGAAGTTATTAAGTAAGTTTACGGTTTGGTATTGATTTACATGAAAAAGACTTACCTTTATTAAAGGATTTACAAAAATACTTTAATGGTGGGTACTATTGGTGTAAGAAAACATAAAAACAAAAAAAATCCTATACCTTATTGGTCAGTAAAAAAATTTAATGATATCTATCATGTCGTTATACTGCATTTTAATAAATATCCTTTATTAACTCAAAAACAAGCAGATTTTTTTATTATTTAAAGAAATAACCTTATTAATGAAAGATAAAAAACATTTAACACCTGAAGGATTATTATAGATAGTAGCAATTTTAAATAAAAAGTTTAAGGAAACAGCTCTACCCGGACGCCGAAGTTTAGCCTAGAGGACTAAACATTCTAAAAACCCAACAAATTTTATATATAAACTTGCCGTCCTTAGATTTAAATATAAAAGAACCTGACATATATTCCTCCTGGTTTAGATAGGTATAAGATATTTTATTTATTTATAATAAGGATGATAGTTTAATTGGTAAAGCGCTCGATTCCAAACCGAGAAACTGGAAGTTCAAGTCTCCCTCGTCCTGTAATAAAACCAGTTTAGCTGATATTAAATTTTAAATTATAATAATAAGTAGTTATTACTGTTGAAATCTATATATGATTAAATTTATTTTTTTGTACAAGACCCATTTTTAAAATGTTGTTCAAATTATTTTCAATTGCTCAATTCTGACAATATACTAAATTGTTTGGTACATCTTCTTCAACACCGGTGACTTCTATTATGATTTATAGCAATGCTGATATTGACAAATTAAGAATTTTATCTGATAATAAGAATAAAGCAAGGATCTACTTATGGATTTATATAGAATGAGGTAAAATATATGTAGGTTCAGCCATTGATTTATCTAAACGAATTAAGCAATATTTTAATATTTATCATTTAGAGCGTGATAACTCAATATATATTTGTAATGCTTTAAAGGATCACGGATACTTTGCGTTTTCTTTATCAATCCTTGAATTTATAGATATATCAAATTTATCTAAAGAAGAGAGATGTATATTGATATTAGAACGAGAAAACCATTATTTAAAGACGCTTGCTCCTACATATAATATACTAAAAAAGGCTGGTTCCTCTTTAGGTCATAAACTTTCAGAAAGTACTAAATTAAAGATCAGTGAAGCAAATAAAGGTAAATCTCTTTCGAATGATACTAAATTAGTGAAGTAAATAAAAATGAAAAGAATCCAATGTATGGGTAAACTCATTCAATTGAAACATTACTTAAAATGAGTATTAATCATACAGGTGAGAATAACTTTTTTTTTGATAAAACTCATACAGCAGAAACGTTAATGAAGATTAGTCTTACTAATAAGGGTGAAAACCACCATATGTTTGGTAAAGTTCCTTTTTTAGAAGCATTCAAAAAAATGAGTGAGGCTAAAAAAAGTGAAAAAACTCAATGTATGGGAAAAACCATTCAGCTGAGACTTTATTAAAAATGAGTGAAGTCAGGAGTAATAAAGTTTATGTATACACAAATACTAATCCCCAGTTTTATTACAAACCTTTAATAGTCAAACAAAAGCTTCTATTTATTTTGAATGTAGTAATTCAACGATTTCTAAATATAAAGATTCTAGTAAATTTAATTTAGATAAGTGGTTAATATCTTCTAAAATTATTAGTACTTAATAAAATATTCTTTATAAGTAGAAGGTCAATTACCTGTACAATCAGTTAACACCTTCCCTTGTCGGCGTCAGGCTCTAATATATATATATAAGTATAGATTGATAAGGATGTAGTTTAAATTAAAACGCTCGACTTTAATCGAGAGACTAGAAGTTCAAATCTTCCCCCCTTCTTGAAATACTTAATAAACATTTACTAATGGCAAGCTTGTCTAGGTAAATTAAACAATTTTATATTGTTTTATAAAGTGTAAAATTACTATTAAATAATGATTAATTTCATTATTAAATTAGCTTACCCTTAAGTAGGCTATTATTATGGGATTTATTATCAATTATAATATGCAAAAAAATATTCAATCTCATCCTTTCCATTTAGTAGAACCTTCACCATGGCCTTTAGCGGCTTCAATAGCTTTATTAACTACAACACTTAGTGGTGTTATGTATTTTAATAATTATGCTAATGGAGGTTTATTATTAACAATAGGTCTTATCTGTACTGTTTTATCTATGAGCCTTTGGTTTAGAGATATAATCATAGAGGGTACTTTCCAAGGATCTCATACTTCTAAAGTACAACAAGGGTTAACATTAGGATTTATTTTATTTGTTATTTCTGAAGTATTCTTCTTTATTTCTCTTTTCTGGGCTTTCTTCCATTCAGCTTTAAGCCCTACTGTAGAACTGGGGTGTGCATGGCCACCTGCTGGAATAGAGGTTATGAATCCATGGGAGGTTCCTTTATTAAACACGGTACTTCTTTTATCCTCTGGTGCTACTGTAACTTTAGCTCATCACGGATTAATCCAAGGTAATAGAAAATTCACTATTTATGGACTTTTTGCTACTATTGCTTTAGCAATACTTTTCACAGGTTTCCAAGGATTCGAGTATATTAATGCTCCTTTCACAATCGCAGATTCAGTTTATGGAAGTACATTCTACTTTACAACAGGATTCCATGGATTTCACGTACTTATTGGAACAATATTTATAGCCGTAGGTTTATATAGAGTTATAAATTACCATTTTACTGATTTCCATCACGTTGGAATGGAAGCTGCTATTATTTACTGGCATAAATAAATTGTGCAAAATGTTTAGGTGAGTTCGTGAGGACTATTAATACAAACCTAGATATAGTTAACTAGTTATACCTCGATTAGACAGAGGTAACCATACCGGCAAGAACTTTGTAAAGGAAGCAAATGGTGGATGACTAGTATACATGGGTGACAGCCCATAGAGCTATGAAAGTGAAAACGGTCAAGGGCTACCTGGCAAAAGACCGTCGGTGGTTACAAACATCGCTACAGACTGGGTCACTTTTGGGTGCCTGAAATGGTGCTTAATGTACAGTCGGAACTCGGGAAGAATTAAATTTCACCCAATGAAACACAGAAGGTTATAAAATGTGTTGTCTTATAGAGTTTGTTTGTTGATATTGTATGGTTATTAGTATTCGTATTCTTCTACTATTGGGGTTCTTAATTAGAACACCAATAAACTCCCCCCTTCTCTAGATTAAGTTTTTATATAATAATATAATAAGTAGTCATGAAAAAATCTTACCGGAAAAGTATAAATAACAAGAATTGATTAAAAGATAGTTTAATACAAATCAAGTCTTCATTGACATGATATTTCAATTTAAAAATGTTTGTATACACAAAAAATTTGTTAAGTGCTGGTGGTTTTAAGACAATTAATAGTGCTGGTAGTTTTAAGACAATTACAAGTATTAGTAATACGAATGATGAAGGTTTATCTTTAATACAAAAAGAAGTATTTACTGGTTTATTATTAAGCGATGGTATGTTAACTAAGCGTAATAAAGGTTCTAGAGGGAAAGCTTCTTTTTCTTTAACTCAAACATGTAACCCTAATAGTGAGTATGTTTTAGGTCATGTGGAATTATTATTTTATACTTTTAATTTATTTGATATCTATATTAATTATTCTATTCCTATGACTAATTGGGCTAGAACTAAAAATAAATTATATCCTTATTTATATTTTAATACAGTTGCGACTAATGAATTTTTAGAATTATATAATTTATGGTATATCAATAATAAAAAAACAGTGCCAAAAGATATAGAGTTAAATTTAACATCTAGAGTTTTAGCTTTTTGGGCAATGGGTGATGGTGGTAAATGTCGTTCAGGTTTTCATTTTAATACAAATGCTTTTGGAGATGAAGGAGCAAATATATTAAGAAATGCTTTATTAAAAAATTTTGATCTAAGTACTTCTTTACATTCTCGAAATAGAATTTTTATCCCTAGATCTGAAATGAATAAATTTCGTGATATAGTTCGAATTTATATGTTGCCAGGTTTCTTATATAAATTAGAGGAATAGTCTATTTTGTAGATATCGTTTGGTTATTAGTATTTGTATTCTTCTACTATTGGGGTTCTTAATTAAGACATCAATAAACTCCCCCAGGGGGAGGTCTCTAGAGGCCTGTAAAGTAATAAATAAGAATTTTTATAATGTGGCTATTAAAATTTTATTTAAATAGTAAGATATTCTTACTCATAGTTCATAATTCTAAATCTGCTCTATACTAGTTCGAGTTTATCAATTCTAGACTTGTTATATGCTAGTCTGAGTTTACCAACTCTAGACCTGTTATATGCTCGTTCGTACGAATTTTATACCAGCCCTCTATCAAAAGGTGAGGTGAATCCCTGTCTATTAAAGGGAGACTAGATATAGTTAAAATCTATGAACATTTTATAGCGGCTTTTGTATATAACTGTGACCAATCTTTGAATCTTCCATTGCGGGCCTAGTGATGAAAGGTGGTTAGGGCAAACCTAATTACTTCTAAATCAGCGTAAGTAGCTTTAATAAAAATGGATAGAAGAGCACATTGGTGTAACCTAATGATTCGTTCTGGGTGAGTCCATAACTATATTAATCTTATGAAAGCTACATTAACTTTATATTTGTCTTGTTTTAGATATTATCTATCTAAATATTTATTTTGTGTTTCCCGGCCTATCATGTTTATAGTTATTCTTTCTATTTACTTTTTATCTGTTCTAGTAATGCCTAAAAATAATTTATTAGATTTATTCTTGGAACCAGAAATTAATTTAATTTTAACAGGAATAAGCCCTTATTTTATTACAGGTCTATCCGAAGCTGATTCAAGCTTTAGTATTACTTTTCATAAGGATAAAAAAAGTAAATTAGGATATTCTATTGGGTTAAGATTTAAAATTTGCCTTTTAGAAAAAGATAGAACTTGATTAGAACTTATTAAAGTCTATTTTAAATGTGGATTTATAACAAATGTCGAAAAAAACGGAGTGATAAACTATATAGTCCGTGATTATCATAGTCTTAACAATGTTATAATACCGCATTTTAAAAAATATCCTTTATTAGGAATTAAATTATTGGATTTTTTAGATTTTGAGAATGCAAGTAAAATTATCCATAGTAAAAATCATTTAACTTTAAAAGGTCAAAATGAATTAAGACAATTAGCTAGATTAATGAATAATTATCGTAAATTAGACTTAATGTCAAAAAATAAATTAGACTCCTTAAATAATTTTACAAAAGTTCAAAATGATATACCTCCGCTTTATCTATCTCTTAATGGTGACTATATTAATGGGTTTATTGCAGGTGACGGGTGTATAAATCTTGTTATATCTGGTAAATCATTTGGTTCAGCTAGATTAAGTATTTTTCAACATACAAATAATTATGATCTTATGAAAGCCATAAGTAATTATTTTAACTAACCTAATCAACCATATAAACATGGTAAAGAATCAGTACAAGTTCAAGTAAATTTTAAATTTAAAGATTTTAATTTATATGAGTATTTTGATAAATATCCTTTATATGGGGTTAAATCTTTTCAGCTTGAAAAATTGAAATTTATTTCACAGCTATTTATTAATAATAATTATCTAGAACAAATTGGTAAAGTTCGTAGATGGAAACCAGGCATGAAAGATAAAATAATTAATATTTGGAAAGATGATAATTGTTCTTTATTACCTACTGATTTACCAGATTCAAATAAATGGAGTGACTATTTATAATAATCAGGTTATTTATATTATTACCTATTTCAATATCTTATCATATATAATATCAAGATAGTCCCTAATCACGTTGGATTAGAAGCTGTTATTATTTTTTGGCTGTTAATATTGAATGGTTATTAGTATTCATATTCTTCTATTATTAGGGTTCTTAAATAGAACTTTAATTATAAACTTCCTCCCTAAGGCGACCCTTTATTATATTGAGTCGATGAGTGCTATTGTTCATTTCACCCTAGAGAGCCAGGGTGCGAAGTTTACAAGGTTGGTAAGAATATTCAAATATTCTTAATTATATTCAAATATTCTTAAATGTTAAGAATATTTTTTATTTTTCTTTTATTATATTGAAAACAGGACTATAATCGAAATAAATTGTTTGTTTAGAAGTTCCTAATAAATCTACATTATTTTTTTGAATATGTAGAATATTTTTGTATAAGAGATCCGCTAGAAAAAGAAGGGGAAGAAGAAAAAAATTTAAAACCAAGAGAAGAAGAATAATTAGTTAATTTAAAGGAATTAACAAAATCAAACTTAAAATTAGTTAATAACATTTTTTTATTTGTAAATAGAGTGACTTTACCACGACCCGTCACTGAAAGGATTTACGTTTGTGTTTAAAAATAATAAAATTATTATTCTTGCACAGGATATTAGATTTTACACTAATAAACGGAGGGATACTGATTAATATGTTTATATAGGGTCATAGGAGCTTATAAAAAACTTAAGCCAGCCAATGATGATTATAGAAGTTATCATTTAACACAGAAAGTGGACGCCAAATAAAGAACATATAAAGAATAAAAGAAGCAATCAGTTAAAATAAAAGGGAAGCTATTTTTTTATTTTATGCAGAGAGATTATCATTTGATTATAATAATAAAATTAGTTATAAGAAAGACAACATATTTTTTTTATCTCTATTACAGACATAATTGTAATTCATGTGGGAATGTTTAGTGTATATCATTGGTTTATCTAAAGGTTTTATAAATAAAATCCATTGTCCTTTAAATAATTCTTTACTTTAGTATGTCGCAAAATCAATTGATGGTGAACATTAAAATGCTCAACTGCTTTTCTTGCAGAAATAAAAGTATTAATAAGAATAAAACCATCAAAGGAATAAACGTATATACTTGTATCTTTAGATATACTAATATTATCTTTATGAGTATCAGTAATTGGTATTCTTTTTTTAATTTGGCTCATGATAGCTATTGATTCCTTAGTATGTTTGTACTCTAATGAAGAAGCAGCCATTTTTAAGATATTATATGGAGGTGTAAGTAAATCAAGGAAATATTATTTTCAAGAGATTAGATCTTCTATAACACAATACTCTAATATATACAATGAAAAATTCTCATGACCGTATTTAATAATTCCTCTTTAAATTAAATTATCAATATTAATTAGTTATTGAGGACTATAATAAGCCCATAATCAATTTGTTAAATTTCTTCCTAAGCCAATATAGTACTTGTTATTTAATTTATTTTTCCATAAATAAATACCAGATTTATTATTATTGTCACTATAGATAATTTGTTTAAATTCCTCACTGTTTATATATGTTTTAGCAGGTTTATTATTAATTAATTATTATTTAAAATTTATATCGTTTGAAGAAAGGGTCAACTCAAGTTTTGAAACCTTATTATTTATTAAATCAGATAAAGATTTATCTTTAATATTTTTATTTAAGATAAATATCGTAGGGAAAACTTAATATTATTTCTTAGGGGGTGTTAAAAAATTTCACATAATATATAATTATTGTATATATGCCCCCTATAATAATTTTAACTATATATTAATTTTGCAGGATTGAATATAATATCCATTGGTTTTTATACAATTTATTTTTATTTAGATATCTAGAAATAGTATGAGTGCAACAATCTAAATATTTTGCTGCTTCTATGCATGAACTAAAAGATTTATGTAGTATTATGACTTTCGTCTCTGAATTAAATGAATAAATAAATACTTTTTTACTTAGTTTTACTTTAGTGTCCTCACTAAACACTTTTTTTTGTGGGCTTTATTCATTTTTAATTTAGTTTTTACAGAATGAGATTTACCTGTTAGGCTTTTACTTATTTTATCCCAAGTTTCCATACTTGATACTCGACCTGCTGTAGAACCTGCCTCAAATAGTATATTATAGTAAGGTTTAAATAGATCAAGGTAATATTGTTTTCTAGTCAATAAAATCTCCTTATTATTTTCTACTGTTTCAAGAATTATTAATTTAAATCCTTCCCATTTATGTTTAACAACACCTTTGTATAATAAAGATCTGTAAGTATAATTTTTATTATTGGCCAATCTAATATGATAACGAATTCTTTCCCATAAATTAGTTGAACTTCCTACGTAAGTTTTAGTAAAATCATTTTTATTAATAAATTGGTAGACACCACTTTTTCCTTTAAGATCTTTTTCAATTTGATGTCCAGAACCTTGAATATCTTCATACTCATAAATCGAATTTGTTTGAGACTCATTATTAATATTTTTATATAAAATAATTCCTGGCAAGAAATTTAATAAAACCTCTTGGGGGGTGTTAACCGAAATTAGTAAAGAACTTACACCTAAGTGTATAGAATCTAATACTATGTTTGGGTAAATACCAAGTATGAAAGAAACTATAATTAATGGTAATAAAACGAAGAATTCTCTTCTAGTAATATCAGGCATTGTGTTCATATATCTTGAAGCAGACCCAAAAGCTACTCTATTGAATAACCAGATAGAATATGCTGCAGATAAGAACATACCAGTTGCACCTAATATTCCGAGAATCGGATTTTGTTGGAAAGCACCAGCAAATGACATAAATTCACCAATGAAGTTACCTGAGAACGGAGTACCGATATTAGCTAAAGTAGCAAAGAAGAAAATTAATGATAAGATTGGCATGCTCGTAGCAATCCCTCTGTAGTATTTAATAATTCTTGTATGAGATCTAATATATAAAATATCTCCAACAATAATAAATAATAAAGGGGAGATTACTCCATGGGCTAATCCTAATATTATCGCACCTTCTATACCTTGTAAATTATTAGAGAATAAACCTAATACAACTACTCCCATGTGACTAATTGAGGAATAGGCAATTATAGCTTTAACGTCTATTAATCGTAAACAAGTTAAAGAAGCATAGATTATACTAATAACAGATAAAGTATAAATTAGGGGAGTAAAGTATAAAGTAGCATCTGGGAAATAAGGTATCATAACTCTTAAAGCTAAATAAGTTGCTAATTTTAAAATTACACCGGCCAATAATACTGAACCACCTATAGGTGCCGCAACATGCGCAAATCCTAACCAGATATGAGTAGGAATTAATGGAGTTTTAACAAAAAAGGCAATTAAGAAACCGATAAATAATAATTTTTGGATATCAGAATTAAAATCAATAGAGGATAAGATTTGGAAATCAGATGTTCCCGTTAAGATAACGATAGTTATTATAGATAATAACATGAAAAGTGAACCGAATAATGTATATAGGAATAACATATACCCAGCTTTTTCTTTAGTTAATAAATCTCCAAAAGACATTATTATAATAAATAATGGGATTAATATACTTTCAAAGAATATATAGAATAATAACAAATCTAAAACTATAAAAGTTGCAATTAATAAACTTTCTAAAATTAAGAAATTTAATAAATAATGTTTAAGATTATTTTTATGATTCCAGCTTGTTAATATAATAATAGGGAAAAGAAATGTAGTTAATAATACAAAAAATAATGAAATACCATCTATTCCTACATTAAAATGACAGAACGATATTTCAGCCCATTCTTGTACAAATTGGTATTCATGAGTATTATTATCAAATTTCCCCCATATTACTATTGAGATTAGAAAATTTATAATTGTAGTTCCTAAAGTAATTCTTTTCATCAAAGATTCATTTTTATTTACAAAAAGTAAACTTAAAGCACCTATTAAAGGTATAAAAAATAATGCTGTAAGCATATTTATTTTTATGTTTAACGCCCTTGAGGCGATATTAATTTCTAATCTTCACCCAACCACCGGTAGGATAAATTTTTTATATAAGACTTAGCTAAATTCAGTAGAATTGAGCGATATTAGTATGAATATCTTAAATGAGAGATATTGAATATTAATATTATTATTATATTATAAAAGTTTTGCCCATTAATAATTGATCGGGCTCGACTCCGTAGGGCGATACCCTCCCCAGAGATTTAGAAATAATTTTTATTAAAATACTGGGCGGCGTCCGCCTTTATTTTATAACGTTTTAACTTATAAATAAATTAAAACTGCGGGAAGGCGGAGCCTGATTTTTATTCTTTAAGTAAAGTCCCGGGCCCGCCCCGCGGGAACGGCCCCTGAATTATTGATTAACGTTTTAAAAACCCGGGCCTGTTTGTAGAACCGGCCCTAGATTAGATGGAAAAATTTCGAGCTCTTGTTTTTCTATATTTTTATCCCCTTAATGATCTATAAATTATAAACTTAATCAAATTAATTTTATTTTCTTGTAATTTACAACTTTTATCTCCTCTTATTTATAACTTTTATCTCCTCTTATTTATAACTTTTATCTACTCTTATTTATGTAGATTAATGAAGATAACAGGTATTTATCAAAATATAATTGGAGCTATTAAAACACCCCCTTCTATAAAAATTATTTTAATATAAACATAAAATTTGATACCAAATTTTATAGTAATGTTATTTTACATCAGATAATGGATATTTATCAAAATGTGAGAGAATAAATATATTTAAATCATACCCGAAGAAGGGAGTGTTTTCCGTGTTCCCGAAGAGAGAAAGAAAGCTATGCCTGCCCTAGGGCCTTGAATAATAAATATAATAATACTATTTGATTCAATTTCATTATAAGTAGGACTATTTAGTAATAAGTAACTATAAAGGAAAAAAGAAAAATAGGCTAATATGTTATATAAATATATTACTATTAGGAATTATTACTTTAGTAATGATGATACCATTAGTTTCTATTTATTTATCAACAATCTTATCAAGATTTGCTCTTTTTATATTACATAATATAATTATTTTTTATACATTCCTAACTTATCTGGAGAGTTAGTGGGTTAATGATTATTCTCTTGGGGGGTATAAGGTAGTAACTAGTATTTACATATATATCTAACGCTTATTATTTTTTTATTTTATTTTTTCTTATTCACTCAGAATTACTTACATGCCCTTATGAGAGGATATTAGATCTTTCTTTACCCTCTTATTTTACCTCGGTTTACTTGTTATTTAGCTAATTTACTACGCCCATTTACCTTGTTTATTCTCCTATTTAACTTTGTTTATCGACTTCCCAGGGATGC
>Ga0153990_1000027_pt1:2500-10000 | contig 70630 bp, 20 predicted proteins | sample TSNC074MetaG_FD_104739 | JGI IMG/M metagenome (GOLD analysis project Ga0153990, IMG submission 104739) | Attine ant fungus gardens microbial communities from North Carolina, USA - TSNC074 MetaG | ecosystem: Host-associated > Fungi > Mycelium > Unclassified | place: USA: North...
TATATATTTTATTCGATACATATTCTTTTTTTTTGAGGATCCGCTGTAATAATGAGAAAGATTTCTGCATATATGCAAAAATCGATTGATAATCTCAAAATCCGATAAATCGGCCCGAGTCAGCTTACTAATTGGATGCCCTACTGCGTTACAAAATTTCGCTTTAGCCAATGATCCAATCAGAGGAATAATTGGAACCATTGTATCGAGTTTATTGGGAGCATTATTTAGTAGAAATGAATTTTCTAGCATTTGATTCCGCACCACTGCAGGATTTCGTCGAACACTTGAAAAGTAACTCAAAAAATCGAGGGAATGCTTGGATAATTGGTTTATACGGATACTTGCCGCGTGAGACCATACATCAAAATGACATTGCCATAAATTGACAAGGTAAGATTTCCATTTATTCATTAGAAGAGGTGTGTCTTTGGAAGCCAGAATTGATTTTCCTTGATATCTAACATAATGCATGAAAGGATCCTTGAGAAAGCATGGGATGACCGGAAAATCATTAGAAAAGACTTCGGCAAAATGTTCTATTTTTCTATATAAACAGAGTCGTTCAAAAAGGACTCCAGAAGATGTTAATCGTAAATGAGAAGGTTGGTTACGGAGAAAAAGGAAGATGGATTCGTATTCACATATATAAGAATTATATAGGAATAAAAAGAATCTCGGATTACTTTTTGAAAAAATGGAAATAGATTTATTTGTAATAATAAGACTGTTACAATTAGAATACTCATGAAGAAAGAACCGCAATAAATGCAAATAAGAAGCATCTTTCACCCGGTAACGAAGGGTTTGAACCAATATTTCCAGATGGGCAGGGTAGGGTATTAGTATATCCGCCGAATAATTTAAATGTGGGAACTTTTCCTCTAAAAAGGGAAATATTGAATGAATGGATCGTAAATTGTAAAATCTTACGATTTCTGCCCCTTCTAAAGAAGATATTAATCGTAGATAAAATGGAATTTCCACAATGATTGCAAATCCTTCTGATAGAATTTTAGAATGCAAATTCTTGTTGTACCCAAAAAATGGATTTTGTTTAGAATCATTAGCAGAAATTTTCAAATAATTCTGTTGATACATTGTAGTAATTAAGCGTTTTACAATCAGTAAACTAGATTTATTATCATAACCTATATTTTCCAACAACATGTATCTATTTAAACCATGACCATGAGCAAGTGCATAACTATATTCCCGAAAGATAAGTGGGTATAGGAAGTCGTGTTGCTGAAATCTATCGAGTTCTAAATATCCTTGAAATTCCTCCATTTAAAATTAGATGGGGATAAGGGATTTCTTTTGGGTTATTAAATGACACATAGTACGATACAGTCAAAACAGGATATTATAGTAAGAAATAAATAGATATATACCCCGGAACCAGATAAGACTGATCGACGGACTCTTTAGCCTCGCCTTTTCCATCTAATTTAATTGGTTTATGCTCATTCGAGGATAACAAGATGGTTAGAAATCCTTTATTTGTTCAACCCAATCGCTCTTTTGATTTTGGAAAAAAGGGATTTTTATCTTTATCAATAGACTGCTTTTTCTACACATTTACCCCCACACTCTAATGGAGAATAGCTACTAATAATTAGGATTTAAAAATAAATCGATGATCCACTTATGGGAAAAGCATTTACCGCATCAAGGACTAATCTATTTTTAACGTTTAATTAGATCGGGTAATCGTTCAAATTAAGAACAGAAGCTCGTTTCTTTTTTTTTTTGTTTACCTATAATTGGAGCCATAGGGCTCTATCCATTTATTCACTTAACCCAAAATTTCATTTTATTTTTTTTCGTCAAGAATTTAAACAAAGTTTTGAACCGATCCGCTAAGAATAAAATATTCTCAGAATTCCACATTGATACGACATGCTGCTTTTTCCATTCATTCCTTTGAGGATCAGTCGCGGTCTTACAAGCTCTAGAGATAGTATCGACGAAGACGTTGCTTCATACAAATGTGTAAAAATTGCCAGTCGCACTTAAAAGCCGAGTACTCTACCGTTGAGTTAGCAACCCCCCCCCCAAAAAAAAAATGTGTAGATCCAATCGGAATAAAAAATTAGATTTAATTGCACACCGAAATCAAAATAGTAAAATAGCAAAAATATTGCTAATCGATTCTGAACATAAAAAAAATAATGAACATATTAGATGGAAATACACTGACTTCTAAAAATCTAGATTAAGATAAGAATATGGATTAAGTCAAAATTGATGTACTACCACGGATTTAGTTCGTATCTTATCTTATCCATTATTATCTTATCCGTTTTTTTTTTCAATAAAATAAATAAAGGCTTCTCGTATCCCAGCAAATCCGACGAATCCATCGTTTAAATAAAGTAAAATAAAAAAACCAAGTCCATAGATGGAACAGAGGGAAATAGATACATTTATTCATGATCGGATTATATTTGTTTGATACACTGTTGTCAATACGAATGTAAATCTTAAGAAAAGAACACAATGTGGAGAACCATAAATTAAAATAAAAAAAAAATTAAATATTGAATTAATATAATAAAATATAAATTATACAAATAAAGAAAAAACTAATGACTTGTATTGAATTGGCACTAACTATATATGGATAATAAACATGGATACAAAAGGATGTAAGCGTAAGAATCAATATTCGTAGCAAAGTATCGCAATGCTTGGGTTTACTTAATCCATATAAGTAAAAAAAAAAAAAAGAAATCTTAAATCCCATTTGTTTTTTTTATTTATTTGTTCATAACATAAAAAAAGTGAAAGTTTCAACTAAAAACCAACTAGTATTGAATTAGCAATAATGTAAATATTTTGGATTTCTAAATCCAACTACTTCGGTTATTCATTTGCTCTTTTTTCATCTGTCTTAAATTAAATGAATTTCTATCACTAAAATAAAAATAAATTTTTGTCGTTATATAAGACGACATTTTTTAGTAGTAATAATAAATAGGTATGAATAGAACAAAAGAGGGGGGGCGGTAGTATATAAAAGGTTATACAAAGTTATATAAGCCCCCTCTTTTGTTCTATTCATTAATTGAATTTAATCTGTTGATTAAGGCAAAGTTCCATAAAAACTCCCGCCTTCTTCGAAATATCATGAACAGTTCCCGTAGGCTGAGCGCCCCTTTCAAGGAAATATAGAATAGCAGGAACATTTAAATAGGTTTGATTCTTTAGCGGATCATAAAAGCCCACTTTCCGAAGAGCTCTTCCTTCTCTTCGGCATCGAGCATCAATTGCAACGATTCGATAAACCACCCATTGGGATAGATGTAGATGAATAATACCCCCCCTAGAAACGTATAAGAGGTTTTCTCCTCATACGGCTCAAGAAAATTCGAAATTATGTCTATGGATCGAATTTGAAATTTTTAATTAGTAATGTAAAATGGATCCATAAAATAATCAAATCAATTAAATATGAGTTAAGTACTTTTTATTATTCCTTATTCTTATCCGAAAAAGAAAATAAAATCATTTGTATTCGCATCCTCATAACTCAAGTTGGATAACTCGCTAATAACCCAAGGAAACCCTTTACTTTAGGTATTTCGTTTATTGAGCGATCTCTAACCACGCACCTTTTTTTTGTCTTTAGAATCTATTTTGATTCTTAATTAGAATCTATTTATTGAGACAACTGAAAGTGGTATTTCCTTGTTCCAGGATTCTTTATCGTTTCTTTGAATCATTGGGTTTAGACATTACTTCGGTGATTTTTAATCGTTTCAAAAAACGTCAGCAACATACCCTTTTTGTGATTTCTTTTTATCAAAAAATCATACAAATGGTCGATTTGATTCCTGCGCGATACACTTTTAATCGAAAGAGTTTTACCAATTCCAAGAGGTTTTACTTATAAATTTGAAAATTGGATCCTTTCGATTTTTATATGGAAAATATACTTACGAAGCTGTTTCAACTTATTAATTAACACTAACCCTAGATCCGTTCCCTTAAAAAATGAATCAATACTTTTTTTTACTCGAGCTCCATTAAGATCATGTACTATTTACATCCCAACCCCCGAACTAAAAAAGGAGGGTTCTAGTGAAACAGAACAAACGATGTCGAGCCAAGAGCACCCCCATTCCTATCTAATTAATATAAAAAGAAAATGATGGATGTAAGAATCCACAGACGACCATATCCCTCAAGTCGCACGTTGCTTTTTACCACATCGTTTTAAACGAAGTTTTACCATAACATTTCCTAGTAGGTTGCTGTAAACAGTATGTAATTGATTCCATTATGGACTCATGAATAATCATTGGTTCGTTCGGTACATAGTAATCCATACTTTTATGAATGGGTAATTTCTCAAGAAGTATCAGCACGAATTAAATTTAACCCCATAATATATATATAATAAATAATATTTAATATATATATATAATAAATAATATTTATTATATATATATTATTTTTTCTTTCGAATTATAATCTAAATATAAATATTAGAATATAAAAAAATTGAACTAATAAATAACACAAATAAGTTTTTTTTTAATCTGCATCTTGAGGTGACTTGCTAAAATAGATTCACCAATTTCACACTTCTTCGAGTACCAAGGACTCATAAGACATTATTAAAAATATTTAATTGATTGAAAAATTTCCTATTTCACTATCATTACATTATTTGAATAAGGCTTTACAGTAAAAATCGCATTTTGATAATAATAGAGAAAAATTCATATTCGGATTAAACCATAAAAAAAAATGTAAATTCTTTTTGTTTTTCACGAGGTGGTGGATAAAGACTGATAGAATAGAGGCTTTGGGTTGTTATTCTTTTTGATAAATCATAATTAAAAGAGGATCCCCATACCTATCAGGTAGACTAAACAAATATCTTTGAAAGTAATTAGAAACATTCTATGTTAAAGGGTAAAGTTAAATATTTAAAATTTAGGGATAACAAATCTATTGTCACAAAACTCAATTGAAATAAAATAAAGTTTTCAATGAATCAATGAAATAGAAGAAATAGAACGATAACAATACATATATATATAAGCCTTCGCTCCCTTTCTGCGTAGTTTATTTGACTTGGAGTCAATAATCCGGCTGCAATTATTTCCTAAGGAAAAGCGACTAAGATGTATGAATACACTTTGTCTCAATTGGTACATATCATATATTTACAATTTTTCATAAAAGAAAACACAAAATACTTAAAAACGGGGTTCAAAGAAAAGACATATGTTACGTATGTAACTTGATTTTTTTTTAATGAAATTCAGACAGCCGCATATATTGAAATTGGTATTTTACATTGACGTTTAACTCCTATCTACTGCGTCAATTCTATGAAGATGATGAATCCTAAATAAAAAAAGAATCCTATTAGAGTGTTCCAGACTATTACTATTTTGTATAAATGTAAATTAAAACAAGTACAGATTAAATCATGGCTCTTATTTTTATTTTATGAAGAACTAACTTATTAAATAGAAATATGATTTAATCTATGCTCCCATCTTACCTGTATACAAATAGATTCAATTACATCTGTGTGTTATTTGAACACGATTCGATTTTTGATTTTTGAAAAAGATATAATTCATATAAGAATCAATCATTATAGGAAAGCAAAATCAGATTATAACCAATCTTATTCTACTCTTAAAAAAAAAGAAGGTTGTTTAAAAAAGGGCAATCTTTCTTTTATTCTAATATAAAATAGAAAATCTATATTCTGATATGATATATATAATATAATAGGTATGCTCTGGGACGGAAGGATTCGAACCTCCGATACCGGGACCAAAACCCGTTGCCTTACCACTTGGCCACGCCCCATTTTTGATTTCTATTCGACATTAATAAAGACTAATATTGATAGTAGTTCTTCGTCAATTCTAGTCCAAATCTATATAGAATAGATTAAAGTGTTGCTAGGATTTTGAGACATTTAGATAGAGAATTAAACGACATTTATTGATCATTACATACAATTCAATTAAGATATTGTATGAAAGTATGGTTTTGTCTATTCTCTTTTGATTTGAGAATTGAAGGATTTTTGATTGGGTTAATTCAAAAAAAAAAAAATAAGATTATAATAACTCATATTAAGAACTCATCATATTAATAACTCAATCAAAATAAATACAATTATCTTCAAGAACAAAGAAAAAAATGTTTGTTATGCTTAATATCTTTAGTTTGATCTGTATTTGTCTTAATTCTGCTCTTTCTTCAAGTAGTTTTTTCTTCTCAAAATTGCCCGAGGCTTATGCTTTTTTGAATCCAATCGTAGATTTTATGCCAGTAATACCTTTGTTCTTTTTTCTCTTAGCTTTTGTTTGGCAAGCTGCTGTAAGTTTTCGATGAGATCTTTAATACGGTCCTAGAAAAATTCATGATTTATTCTTAAAAAAAATTCTAACAATTCATAAGATCAGATAAGTCTTATAGTATAACCCTTCGATTCAAATAATCAAATTCTTGGATCGCCACAATAAGTCTGGGCTCCCCCCAGTTCCTCATTCGGACCCTTTTTTACAGTGAAAGAACCTAGTAGATTCCTCCGCAATATCTAATTGCGGGTATGAAAAAGCTTTTGGTAATGAAAGACTTGACTCTTATTACAAATGAATTTCTGAAAATTCTTTTTTATTTCTATAGATTTAGAAAAAGAATTTCGTGGTGTCAAAATAAGGTATGTGGTATAAAAATGGAGAATCTATTATCTTTTTTTCCAAAAAAAATGATCTTGGAGATTGTGTAATGCTTACTCTTAAACTATTTGTTTACACAGTAGTGGTATTCTTTGTTTCTCTCTTTATCTTCGGATTCCTATCTAATGATCCAGGACGGAATCCTGGACGTGAAGAATAAAAAATAACAATAAAGTTTCTGTTTTCCTTGCTTGATTTTAAAATGTTCTTAGGATTTTATTTATTCCACATTTTTAACTATTAATTAAAATGAAATAAAAAAAAAAAGACTCGTTGAAAGAGAAATTGAAAGATAAAGAAAAAATACCAAGTCATTGACTAAAGCGGAAAGAGAGGGATTCGAACCCTCGGTACGAAAAACCCGTACAACGGATTAGCAATCCGACGCTTTAGTCCACTCAGCCATCTCCCCAAATTGAAAGAAAAAGGATAATTACTAGATTATATTACACAAAAACAGTAAGGCTTGAAAAAGGGCCCTCTCTTTATACCTCTTTATTATTCAGTATATAATTATTATATAGATATCTAATTATAGAGACATAGAAAAATAGAAAAAAAAATATAGAAAATAAAAATCAGTGATTTCATTTAGGTAAAGTAAGGGCTCGAAAGCGATATCTCAACTCCACTATTCCAATGAATATAAATTTAGATATATAACCACCTAATGCCCCAAGAATATTATATATTATATAAACTATAAACTATAAATTATATAGCAATGAATTTCTTATATAAAAAAATTATAGAATTAATAAATAGTAAATAGAAAGTA